>Ga0315298_1006900_pt1 | contig 15239 bp, 14 predicted proteins | sample WHS_1_MG_FD_203077 | JGI IMG/M metagenome (GOLD analysis project Ga0315298, IMG submission 203077) | Extremophilic microbial mat communities from Washburn Hot Springs, YNP, Wyoming, USA - WHS_1_MG | ecosystem: Environmental > Aquatic > Thermal springs > Hot (42-90C) | place: USA: Wyoming... | reverse complement strand
CTATCCTTCAAACGGCACGCCTGCGATAAATGCCTCCGTGCGCTTGCGAGCTTCCTCGTCGCTGTACTGTATGGGCGGTGATTTCATGAAATACGAGGCCGGGTCGTACAGAGCACCGGATATGCCCCGATCAAGCGCCAGCTTGGCGCAGCGAACCGCGTCAATGACGATACCGGCCGAGTTAGGCGAGTCCACTACTTCCAACTTCAGCTCGATGTTAAGGGGCACATCCCCGAAAGTGCGGCCTTCGAGACGGATGTACGCCCACTTACGGTCGTCCAGCCATTCCACGTAGTCAGACGGACCGATGTGGATGTTACGGCTGCCGATGTCATAATCGAGCTGAGAGGTCACCGAGTTCGTCTTGGAGATCTTCTTGCTTTCCAGCCGGGAGCGTTCCAGCATGTTCAAGAAGTCGGTGTTGCCGCCCACGTTGAGCTGCGAGGTGCGCTCCAAGCGGACACCGCGGTCCCGCATCAGCTTAGTGAGCACGCGGTGCACTATGGTGGCTCCCACCTGGGATTTGATGTCGTCGCCAATCACCGGCAGACCGCGCTCCTCGAAGCGCTGCTGCCAATATCTCTCTCGAGCGATGAAGACCGGGATACAGTTCACAAAGGCGCAGCCCGCGTCTAGCACCTGCTCCACATACCACTTCGTGGCCATCTCGCTGCCCACAGGCAGATAGTTCACCACCACGTCCGTCTTGGTGTCCTTAAGAATGCCCACCACGTCGTCGGTGGGGCCGGGGGCTTTTTCAATCACCTGGGACAGATACTGCCCGAGACCGTCGTGGGTCATGCCCCGATAGACCTTCACGCCCAGCTCGGGGACGTCACAGAACCTCACCGTGCAGTTGCGGCCGCCCCAGATCGCCTCAGACAAGTCCTTCCCCACCTTGGTCTTATCGATGTCGAAGGCGCACGTGAACTCAATGTCGGAGATGTGATAACCCCCCAGGTTTACGTGCATGAGGCCAGGGACGAACTCGTCGGCCTTGGCGTTGCGGTAGTAATACACGCCCTGCACCAAAGAACACGCGCAATTGCCCACCCCGATGATGGCGACCCGTACTTTATCGCTCAACGAATCCTCCCTGTCTTTTCCGGTTACTCAACTGGCGATAAGTGTGCACCACCCGCTGGACCACCGTGAACACGGTGAGAACCAGCATAATGTAGATCACATAGGAAAGCACGTTGAAGAACAGTCCCAGCGCCAGCAGGATGACGCGCTCGGGGCGGCTCATCAGCCCAACCTTGCACTCCACTCCCAAACTCTCAGCCCGCGCCCGGGTATAGCTCACCAACACTCCCCCCAACAGCGCCAGCACCACCAAAGCTGCATCGACGGCACGACCTTGCGAGGCCAAGAGATAGGCGATTGCAGCCAGGATGACGCCCTCCGAGACCCGGTCAAGTGTAGAATCAAGAAAAGCCCCAAAAGGCGTCACTTTCTCGGCAAGACGGGCAAGCGCTCCGTCTAGCATGTCAAAACAGCCTGCCACCAGCACCACAATCCCCGCATATATCAGGTGATCAGTGACCACTAGGGCAGCCGCGGCCACATTGAGAATGGTGCCAGCGATAGTAACTTCGTTCGGGGTGACTTTCAGCCACCTCAAAGCGGACAGCACAGGCGCGAACGTTCTACGCAGCTGAGTGCCGACGAACTCGCGTATAGTCTCCATTACCCGATACCGTTGAAGTTGCGAGCAGCTAACCTCGCCAACTTGCGATTGTAACAGCATCCGACGCGCTCCACCACTCCGGCGGCCACGTACACAGTCTTTGCCCGCTTGCAGTTGCTACTCATCTTGTCCCTCAGACCCTCCTGGAGGCGGAACCCGCCGGGGCGGAGGAGCGCCCGTGCGCGCGGGAATGATGACGATGCCGTCGTCTCCCGCCCAAGGAGCGCGCGAGATCTTGAAGTCGTAGAAGGTAAGCGTGTGCTTCAGCATGGCCAGCAATGGCAGCGCAGCCAACATGCCTAGAATGCCACCGATCTGGGCGCCAGCCAGAAGCGCAAAGATGACCACCAGCGGATGTACCCCCACCGAGCTACCCACAATGTTGGGAGCCAGGATATGACTCTCCAGTTGCTGGATGACAAAGTAGACGATGATGACAACCAGAGCCGCGATGGGCGAATGAAAGAAGGCGGCGATCACCGGCGGGACCGCACCCAGCCAGGGGCCGATGTAGGGTATCACCTCGGTTACGCCCGCCCAGAAGCCAAACAGAAGGGCGTATTGACCGCCTTCCGGCCATACTCCCACCATTTCCCAACTCAGTACCCAGATGGCAAGCCCACAAGCTAGACCGATGGTAGCACCCAACAGAGCTTGGCCCCGCACGAAACGGCTGAAGGCGGCCTGGAGGCCCCGCACGTAGTCCTGCTTGACCTGCGGCTCTCCCGGCGCCAGCCGACAAAGAAAACGGAAGATTCGTCTCCCGTCAATAAGCATGTAGAAGCTGACTACCACGGTGAGGAACAGGTTGATAAGCGCGCCCACCACGTTCCAGCCCACGGTTACCAGGGCTCCCAGTGACTCAGTGCCGTGACTCTGCAGCCAGTTCACTATGTCGCGCGTGTTGATCTGCAAATTGACCTCGATACCATGGCCAGCCAGCCAGGTCTCCAGGTCGCCAAGAAGAACGTTCAGCGAGTCGAGCCACCCAGGGATGGCGTTAAATAGGCGCTGGAACTGCCTGAGTAGAGGCGGACCGAGAAAGACGAAGGCAAGAACCACGATGGCCACGAAGGCCAAGTACACCACGGGAACAGCCAGCCAGCGCGGGCATTTCACCCGGCCCATGGCTAGCACCAAGGGGTTGAGGAGAAGCGCGATGATGGCGGAGATAAGAAAGACAAAAACTGCGTGGCTTGCCGCTCTACTGAAATAGAGAGCAAGGAATACTGCCACAGGAATCAGCACTAGCTGGACCCATCGCGGTATGGTGATACGCACCCCTAGCCCTCCTTGTGGCTGGCCAACTTCCTGGGCGATACTCCTTTTCACAGATTACGACACAACGGCTATCCGCGTATACTGAATATAATGGAGGAACTGAAGCCTACAGTCGGTGTGACGCGTCCCCAAGCAACCGAACGCAACAGGCAGCGGGCGATAGTCTACCGCCGGCGGCGGATACTGTTCGGCCTGGGGTTCGTGGCTCTGTGCCTGGTTATCGCAGGGATAGCCCTTGCCACCAACGCCGGAACAGCCTCCAGCGACATTAGCGCTCAGACCATGCTCGGCACCAACTCCAGACCTGACGCGGCACCAGTCGACTCCGGGGGAACAGAGCATCCCGTTTTTGCCCGCTGGCAGGAAAGAAACCTACTCCTGCCGGTCCCTGCCAAAGACGCAACCATCATTGCCTATCAGCCGGTAGCTGACGAGCGGGCCGCAGCTCTTACTCCGCTCGGCGAGCAGATAAACACTAACGCCTTGGTGCGGTTCTTCCGTGGTATTTTCGCCTCTCCTCCTCCGGTCCGCTACTACCTGCTTGAGGGTAAAGGCGAAAAACCCACCAGTTCTGCGCTTGTTGGCGCTGCCCCCGGCACGCCCGTATACGCCCCCGTCTCCGGCGTGGTTACCGCAGTCACCCGCTACCTACTCTACGGGAAGTATGAGGACGTTCAGATTGACATCCGGCCAGAGAAATCGAGCGGGGCCACTCTTTCCTTGATCTTGATAGCCGATCCAGTGGTGTCGATCGGCCAGCCGGTTATTGCTGGGAAGACCCAGCTAGGCAAGGTGCGCGAGTGCCCGGAGCAGCTGGGAAAGACCCTGTCGGTCTATACTCATGACTCCGGGGCTCACATCCATATGCAGATCACCGAGGTACCAATACGCTGAACCCACGCTTCTGCTCACTATGCGGCGGTGAACTCCAGAGTCAGATGATCGGAGACCGCCCTCGAGATGTCTGCTCGGTCTGCGGGCACATCTTCTACCAGAACCCGCTGCCCGCAGCAGCAGCCTTGGTGCTGGACGATGACCGGCGAGTGCTCCTAGTAAGACGGAAGCATCCTCCCAGCCAGGGCAAGTGGTGCCTGCCGATCGGCTTTGCCGAGATGGGCGAGACCATAGCCGAGGCCGCTTTGCGCGAACTCAAGGAGGAGGCAGGGATCACCGGTCGGGTGGTGCGCCTGATCGATGCGGATTCCTGGAGTAGCCAGTTCTACGGCGATCTCCTAGTGGTCACCTTCGAGGTGGAGAAGGTTTCGGGAAGTGAGACTGCAGGCGACGATGCCGACGAGGTGCGCTACTTCCCCATCGATCAACTTCCCCCGCTGGCTTTCCCCTCAAATGAGAAGGCCATACGCTTGTGCGCCGATCTTCACGAAGACGATTGGGCCATCCGTGATTCCTTCCGCAGCCTGGAAGAAGGATCGGGTGAGCGGATGCTCTCCGACACCCTCGTGGGTTTCGTTAGCGAGAGCGCCGCTTACGTGGCCCGGCTTTGGCTCGCAGACGTGAGGTCAAACCGTACCACTACCGGCTATATGCGCCTTGACCCTGACTCCCTACTGGAGGAGTGCGCCACCGGACTGAAGCTACTGGGACGGTGGCTTGAGGGCGAAAGCACCGACGAAGAGATCAGGTCGTTCTACCGCGCGCTCGGGAGGCGGCGGCGAGCCCAGGGCGTACGAAGCTACGAGATGCTTTCAGCGGTTATGCTCCTAAAGAAACACATCTGGACCTACGCCCGCTCCCAGGGTGTTTGGCAACGCCCGGTAGACACCTACCGGGTGATGGAGCTGCAAAGCCGGTTTGCCGTTTACTTTGACAAGGCGGTCTATCATCTGATGCGAGGCTACGAAGAGACCGCGAAAGGCAGCGAAACCTAGGGGGCCCGGCAAGAGCACCCCGCGCCGCCCTAGCCGGTCAGACGTTGAAACGGAAGTTGATGATGTCGCCGTCCGCGACGATGTAGTCCTTCCCCTCCAGGCGCAGAACCCCGGCTTCTCGACAGGCCTTCAGGTTGCCGCCGTGGCTCATGAAGTCCTCGTACGCCACCACTTCTGCGCGAATGAAGCCCCGCTGCATGTCAGAATGGACTGCTCCGGCCGCCTCCCGTGCCGTCTCCCCGGCACGAATGGGCCAGGCGCGGACCTCATCACTACCGACGGTGAGGAAACTAATCAGGCCTAGTTGGGCAAAAGCAGCCTGCGCTACCACCTCAGCCGCAGGCCCAGGCAAACCCAAGGCTTTAGCGAACTCCGCCTGTTCGTCAGGGGAAAGCCGCGCCACCTCTGCAGCTTCCGGGAAAGGAAAGGCGATGATCCGCCGTCCCCGTGCGAGCGACCCCAAAGCCGAGGGGTCCCAGTCGACTCCTGATTCAGTATTGACCAGTATCAGCTGGGGAACCAGGGTGAGAAACTGATAGCCGCGGATGAAGGGCAGTTCCACTTGAGCAAAATCCGCCTCTCGTAGCGGCGTCTCCGCCTCCAGAAGCTCCTGACAACGAACAAGAGCCTTCTTGCCGATCTCCGGCAGGGGAGCCTTCTTGGCCCGCTCGAGAGCCCGCTCTACCCGGATGAGGTCGTAGAGCAGAAACTCGCGGTCAAGTTCATCTAGGTCCCTAGCCGGATTGGCCGGATCTCCGGTGAAAGGACTGGTAAAGGCCCGAAGCACATGAAGATACAACTGTCCCCCAGCCACGGAGTCGAGATAGCGCTCCATCTCCCCTTTGCGGGCGCTTGCCTCCGGCCAAGGCACTTCTTGGACTTTGAACTCCGCGTAGGTGGTCTTCTTCGGGCGAAAGATTTCTGACAGAGCTCGGACCCTGGCATCGCCCACATGTACCGTGGCGACATGACCCTCGCCCCGGCCCTCAGCAAGTGCGGCCACCAACGTGGTCTTCCCACAGCCTCTAAGTCCGATAACTCGAGCTTCCATGCCTTTCTCCTAGGCTCCTCGTCGCTGCCAGTCAGTGTAGCTCACAAAGAAGCCGTCGACCCAGGGGCTTGCTCATGGCAGAATATGGTTTACACAAGCCACATCCGCCTCGACCTAGGGAGTAAACATGAAGTCACGCCGCCTCCGTCCCCGTTACCTGGTCACGCTCATCCTTGCCCTTGCGCTCAGTGTTGGCACCCTCCTGGCCTTGAGTGGCTGTGGGAGCACAGACGAAGGCAAGACCTCGGGGAAGGTAAGCACCTACACTCACCATGATTTCGGGTTTTCTTTCAAGTACCCGGCGGACTGGAAAGTGCAGGAGGGGAGCTCCGCCGAAGTCACGAGCGGTAGCGCCTCCGCCGGTGGCGCGGGTGTCTACGACCCGGAAGGGGCAGCTATCGGCGGATACTCCGTGAACTTGGCCCAGGTGTCGGTCTACAAGCTGGCAGTGACAGTTGACAAGACGATGATGGACGCCATCAAGGCGGAGATCGAGCGCCTGCTTGCCGACCTAGAGTCCCAGGATTCCAGCTGGCAACGCCTGGAGGAGCTTACCGAGGTACAGGTCGGCGATCTTCCCGGCTACAAGACAGGCTATGAATTCTCTTACGAGGGCACCCCAACCAAGACAACCTTCTACTTCCTTTTCAGCGGCGACACGCAATACCAGCTTACCTTCCAGGCAGTGAGCAAGGACTGGAACAAGTACCAGGACAAGTTCAAGCTCGTGCTGGAAAGCTTTACCCCTCCCCAGTCAGCACGCTGACGGGCGGGTTTGCCTGAGCTGTCCCCAGGACCCGTCCCCAAGCTACTTGGTCAACGCGTACACAAGAGCGCACACTTCGCCTCTGGTGGCAGGCGCAGAAAACGCATAGCTGGGTCCCACGCCGACCAGTCCGCTAAGGAGACCAGCATAGGCCGCCTTACGAGCGTTGAGATAGTGCTCGCTCGACGGAAACTGTCCAGACGAAAAGCCCGGTTGATAGTCAGGCGGCGGGTCCGTCAGACGGGCGGCCCGGGCTACCATGGTGATCATTTGTGCCCGGGTGACATTACCGTAGGGCGAGAAGTAGAGACGGGCTGGATCGGTGCCGTAAACGATCCCCTGGGCGAAGGCCACAGCAATGTAGTGATCCGGATAAAGCTCGTCTCCTTGACTCCGCTCCACGTCCCTGAACGGGCACTCGTCGGCCGTGGTCACCGGATAGCCCAGAGCAAGCACGATGATCTTGGCAAACTGCTGTCGTTTGACCGGTTCATTGGGGCGGAAAAGACCATACCTATCACCCGACACAATCCCCAGTGCCGCCAAGTGCTCGATCTGCTTCCAATAAGGAGTGGTCTGAGCCGAGACATCGGGGAAACGCTGCTCCGTGGTTGGGATGGTGGTCGTGGTGGTAGTGGAGCTGGTTGTCGTCGTGGTGGAGGTCGTAGTGGTAGTGGAGCTGGTTGTCGTCGTGGTGGAGGTCGTGGTGGTGGAGCTGGGAGCCGTCGTGGTTGTGCCTCCCCCAGCAGCCGCTACGCTCACCGCTTTAGCCGCGTCGATCAGACCCCAACCAAACTCCTGGTCCCATCCGCTCGGACCCAGGTCGTCCGCCGTGGTCGTAAGTATTTCCGTCACTTGCGCTGGCGTCAGGGAAGGGCGCACGGAAAGCATGAGCGCTGCCAAACCGGTCACAAACGGAGTGGCAAGTGAGGTCCCCTTGTAGTAACCAAGCGAGTCAGGCGAAGCCCCGTCGTAGGTGTAGATCAGCTTGCCCGGAGCCATGACATCAAGAGCGGCGCCCATGTTGGAAGCACAGCCCGGATCGGCCAGCCTCCCGTCCGCAGGATCCGTGGCTCCTACCGCAATCACTCCGGGTAGAGCAGCGGGGTACGAGATCTGGGAAGCGCCGTCGTTGCCCGCGGCTGCCACCACCGTCACGCCATGGTTCAAGGCGTACTGAACAGCCTCATTCAGGGTCTGGGTGCTGCCTGCACCAGCAAAACTGATGTTGAGCACGTCAGCGCCGTGGTCCACCGCGTAGACAATGGCCTCCGCGAGAAGACTGGTGTCCGAGCCTCCCCCGTCGGAGATCTTGACCGGCATGATGCCGACCTTCCAGGCCGCCCCCGCGATCCCGCGTCCGTTGTTCCCCTCGGCAAGCGCCACCCCTGCCACTTGCGTCCCGTGCCCGTGATTGTCTTGCCAGGCCGGCCAGGCGGAGCTGTCAGTGAGCACGCTATAAGGAGAGACGATCCGGCCAGCAAAATCCTGTATGTCTTGGTTAAGGCCAGTATCGAGCACCGCCACTACCACCTCTCGTGACCCCGTGGTCACCTCCCAGGCAGCGGGGAAACCAGTCCTCTGGAAGCCCCACTCCCCTACCGGGTTCAGCGAACTGGGAAGGTAATATGGATCGTTGGGCACGCCGCAGGCTTTAAGCGGATAGCTCACCTCCGCCCAAACCACTCCCGGGAGAAGCCGCAAGGTGCGAGCAAAATCTTGCAACGTGCTTGGGTCCACCTCTGAGCCCACAGCAACTGCGGATTCCGCTGCTGCCGCAGGCTCAAGTTGGCTGGGCGTCAAGAAGTGGATCCCGAGCTGCGGCAATTGCCCCGCCTCGCACAGGGTAAGACCGGGGAGCTGCTCAAGACAATGAGAAGCCACACCCCAGTCGGGCGCGACAGTAAGGGTGCCGTCCGGTTTGGTCACTAGCCGCGCCCCGGGAGCAAGCTTCACGGCGATGGTCTGGCCAGAGAGCCCTACCTTTTCCTGGGGAGACGCAGCAGCTGCTTCAGCTCGCAGCCCTTCCCCCCAGAAAGAAACACAGATGACAATGGCAACCAGCGCTGCCAGCAGCAGCGCCGCACTGCAGCCACGCGTCCAGACCGACCCACGCGTCAAGATCGACCCACGTCCGGCTCGGGTTGCATACCCACGGGGAAATCGCGTTCCGGAAACCCGCTCTCCCCTTGCACGGCGACTATCCAATGTGCCCCGCTCCCCCTCTCTCCGCCACGTCCTACTCACCACCATATTCCATACGCCGCACAGCGCCAGCTACCTTCAGCAGAGGATAGTTAACCGCAGACACCTGGCGAGCTTCAATGACAAGCGGCGCTGCTACTTCCCACTGAACGCCAGCGACTGGCGCCTTGTAGACGGTGTCTGCTACCCGCCTTGCGCTTGCACTCCCGCTAGAGCCAGTGCCCTGCGCGGTCACTTTCTCCGTGAAGTCTATCGGCCCCAGACAGGTGTCCAGCCGGGTCTCCAAGAGACGAGCCACGAATTCCCGCTCACTATCTACATCCCTCGACCGCTTGAACACCTCTATCGCCCACTCCAGCGCGGCAAGCTGAGCCAAAGCCGGAGTCCACTGCTCGCCGGTCTTCCGCATGTAATCATCAGCAAGCTGGCGACAAGTCCTGCCAGTGAGTGACTCGGAAAAAGGCCAGCTCGGCAGCCACACAGCCTCGGCCGTAAGCAGATGGGCGACGGAACCTAGACCAGCCAACACCTGCGGAAAGAGCAAAGCCCTTACGGCAGTGACCGTCTTCGGCCTGTAGTCCAAAGCGAGCGCCTGACGCCAGAAGGTGACGAAATCCGCGCTAGGCGAAATCGCACAGCAGATCTCGCACCCGTTTTTCTGAAACTCGGAGATATAGGCAGTGAAATCAGCCATGGAAACGGGGAAAGGCTCAGGAAAAGTGACTTCATAGCCAGCTTGCCCGATGGCCTCAAGGAGCAGCGAGTGCTCGCCGGTCCACCACCTACCCTCTTTGTCTCCTGCAACAAGAAGCCCGACCTTCCGATTGGTGGGCACCTGCTCCCACATGTGAAGAAAATCCGCTACCACGTCCTCTACCCCATACGCGTGGGCATAGCTGAACCTAAGCGGCCGATCAGGGGCCTTCTCTCGCAAGGCAAACGCGTGCCACTCAACCAGGTTGCACAGGCAGGGGCAGAGCAGCTCCTCGGCTACGTCGGCCACCGCATTCACCACCGCGATGTCACCCGAGCACACGAGTAGATCCACGTCCGCCTCAGTGACAAGGTGGACGGCGCCGCCGGCGGCTTTCTCAGCACGGGATCCGCAGTCCCACCTGACAAACTCAAACGGGTGTAGTTTGCCATCGGCGCACACAATCCCTTCGGGCAAAGCCGAGGTCACAAATTCCACACACCAGTCCTCTGCCTTGCCAAACAGAGCCAATGGGCCGCTATACGCAGTGACCAGACCTATTCGGAGGGCCCTTCCGTGCTCCGGACCCGAGACCACTGTGGTCGAGGGCACAGTGGAAGTGGTCGACACGGAGGTCACTGGGGGACCGCCGACCACAGTCGCCACGGTATGCGAGACTTCCTGCTCTTTGCAGCCGGTTAAAAGCCCGCCCAGACCTCCTGCAAGTAAGGTCCAAGCTCCCACTCCCCTGCCCAATAGCCTCAAGAACTCTCGCCGAGTCATTTCCATGGTTTATGTCCGCGTCCCATGGTTTATGTCCGCGCTTTGCGTCTTTCCGCCTTAGTAGCTCGCTCCGCTCCAAAGTCAAAGTCAGAGTACAATACTGGCGGGCAAAGTACAGCTTACGACGTTCTTACGACGTGGCAGTTATACTGCTTCCACGCCGTCTGGGAATCAAGCCAAGCGAGGTGGTCGTGACACGAAAGATACTGGGGATCCTGTTGGCACTAACCCTGGTAATAGCGGGAGGGGTTGTCGCCGGCTGCGGCGGCGATCTGCCAGGCAACGCTGTCGCCAAGGTGGGAGAGAAGGTCATCAAGGAAAGCGACTACCAGAAGCGGCTTAAGGACTATGCCGCCCAATTTGGCCTGAGCGAGGACAAGACCGACCCCACCACTTGGAATGACTTCAAGCTCGACGTGCTTGACTACTTGGTCACCTACGAGATCGCGGTTCAGAAAGCTCCGGCTTACGGCGTCTCAGTCACCGACGATGAAGTCCAGAAAGAGATCGATAGCGTCTTGCAGATTTACTTCAACGGGGACAAAGGAGCTTTCGAGGAAGCACTTAAAGAAAAGGGGACAACTTACGAGGCTTGGGAGCAGAACTACCGCGAGTCCATGCTTCTTCAGAAGGTTTACGACAAGGTGACCGAAAACGTAACCGAAGTCCCCGAAGAAGAAGTGCAAGCCTACTACGACTCCCACAAAGACCAGTTCCATGTGGAGGAAACGCGAACTGCGCGTCACATCTTGATAGCCCCCCGCGGCAAGAGCACCGGCACGACCAGCTCCTCACAGTCCACCTCTACAACCGCTGCCCCCACGGACGCCGACTGGGAGAAGGCTTTGGCCACCGCCAAGATGGTCCGCGCACTGCTGGCTTCGGGCGGGGACTGGAAGGAGCTTGCGGCCAAGTACTCAGACGATAGCGGTACGGCCGACAATGGCGGCGAGCTGGGAGACGTCGTAGCTGGCGAGATGGTGCCAGAATTCGATGAAGCGCTTTTCTCCTTGCAGCTGAACGAGATTTCTCAGCCGGTGAAGACCACCTACGGATATCACATCATCCAGGTCACGGCCATCAATCCCGCTCGCGATCTGACGCTGGACGAAGTGAGAAGCGAGATCGAGAACACCTTGCTCAATCAAAAGAAGAGCGAGGTCTGGAAGAAGTGGATCGAGGATACCAAGGTGGAGCTGAAGGTGATCTACCGCAAGGACATGCAACCCACCACGACCGCGACCACGGCTGCCCCGGTTACCAGCACTCCGGTGACCAGCGCGCCTGCCACTAGCACGACCCAGCCCTAACGCCAGGCAGGCACAGAAAGCCAAAGTAGGCCGAGGGATTGAAAGGGGCCGGGTTATACCCGGCCCCTTTCTCGTCGCCTGTTGGTCTCTACTTGTCGACGACCCGGTACCTGATTCCTGGCCGACCCCGAAACGCTTGAGCAATCGCCGGTCCCGACCGCTCCTTCCGCTACTCGCCCTTCTCAAACCGGAAGGTCTGATCAGGATCCACGATGGCCAGCAGCCGCACGATGGAGCCGTCTCCACCCGGCCACCGCCACGGGAAGGCCATGAACGTGCAGCGCTTTCCGGTGATCTCGTCAAGCTGGCCGCCCGCGTTTTCAATGCCCGGGATGCCGCCCTTGCACATCAGCGTCTTGTGAGCGGGCTCCCAGCTGGGGAAGTCCTCCAGAGGATCGCGACCTGTTTCCGCCTTGTACTCTGCGATCAGGTGCGGATGGGAGGGACCAAGACCGTGGTCAACCAGCTTAGTGGCCAGAGGATGGTCATTCGCCTGGCAGCCGTAGGCCACCATCTTGACCTTCTTCTCCACTAGCCATTGCGCTCCCTCGGCGGACATACCGGCACCGTAGGCGAAATACTCGTCAGTGTCGGCCCACTTGTGATGGAAGCCAGTGTTGATCACTACAATGTCGCCCTCGCGAATCTCGGGGCGAGCGTTCTCAAGATCCTCAACGGTTATGACGCCCCATTTCCCCTTGGGAATGGACACGCACACACCCGTGCCGAAAAGCCGCCACAAGGGATAGTCGGCGATGCTGGGAGTGTTCTCGGTCACATGCAGGGGGGCGTCCATATGGGTGCACCGATGCATGATGCCTTCCCACTGCACCTGATACACACCGTCGCGAGCGTGGAACTTGTCGATGTCGATGTCGACGCTCGGGGAGGACGGCCACTCCGGCATGAACTGGGTAAAGACGTGGCTTAAATCGTATACCTTCAGACCCATGTCCGCTTCCTTTCCGTCCACCCGGGTCACAGACCCGGCTCGATCCGACACTTGCCTTCGGGATCGTACATGGCCACGAATCTGACCTGGCAAGCATCTCCGTGCTCAAACTTCCACGGCGCCGCGGCCAGCGTGACCCGCTTGCCGACCACCTCGTCCACATCTCCGCCGACCTGTTCAATGGTGGGGATACCCGCCCCGAGCAGGATGCGGTGAGCAATGTTCCACTCGGGATGTTCGACTTTAGGATCAAGTCCAGTGGCTTTCGTGTACTCCGCCGCCAGCCGCTTCATCTGCGGACCGCCCCGATGGGGCCCCATCGAAGTGGCAAGCGGATGGTCGATGAAAGGCGTGTCGATAGCCACCATCTTGGGATTCTTGGAGACCAGCCACTCAGCCGCCTCCTTGGATAGACCGGGGGCCTCACCATAGTACTCGAGGCTGTCAGAGTACTTGTGATGCCAACCGGTGACTATGACGATTATGTCGCCCTCCTGGACGCCAGGCTTGGCCTTTTCCAGGTCTTCAGCCGTTATCACTTCCCAATTCTTCTTGGGGACGTCAAGGACAGCTCCGTTGCCAAAGAACCGTTCCGGCGGGATGGCCGCCAGGTCCGCACCCTTCTGGATGAGATGAATGGGTGCATTCATGTGCGTACCCGTGTGCATGACCGTGGTGATACGCCAAGCCAAAACGCCATGCTGGGCGTGCTTGACTCCGCGCACCATTCTCACATCAGCCTGCCCGGGATAGGAGGGAGCCCGCTGGTCCCACTCGTGACTGAGCTCCACCATGTGGAGACCCGAATATGGGTCTACGGTGACCTTCGGACTGGGCATACTTTCCACCTCTTTCGAGTCGGAGTTACCGCCAAGTGATATCACTATACCACGTGGCGGCACCGACAGGGCCCGGCTTCTTGGTAAGACGCACAGGGCCCCGGCTCACCTCGCGGGGAAGTGCAATTTGCCGGCCCGCCTGACTATTTGCGCCCGACCAGCCGCTCGCAGATGCGCACCCCTTCCATGGCGTCTGTGCTCCAGGAATCAGCTCCGCAGTACTGGCAGATCTTGCCGTCCACAACAGAGCCTCCCAGGACGACAAGAGGTCGGTGCGCCAAGAGGCTTCTGTCCGCGCGCAAAAGTTCAACCGTCTTACGCATGCTTTCAACCGCACTCCAGATCAGACCCGACAGGCCAACTATGGCAGGCTTCACCCTCCGCGCCTCGTCCACGAACTGCTCAGGCGGCACGTCCACACCCAAATCCACCACCGCGAACCCGGCAGCCCGAAGAGCAGTCGCAAACATGCTCTTGCCAATGTCATGGATATCGCCAGCCACGGTGCCCAGTAGCACAGTGCCCACTGGGCGCTTGTTCTGTGCCACCTTGACTCCAAGTGGCTGGACCAAGTCGAGTACTTCTTTGAACAGCTCTCCGGCCATGATCAAAGCAGAAAGGTAGTACTCCTGGCGTTCATAGCGTTCACCCACCACGCGTAGAGCCTGCTGGGAACTGTCCAAGATGGCGGAAGCGCTGGCTTCGCCAGTCTCGAGCAGCTCCCGGGTGAGACAAAGGGTCCGCTCCTCGTCCAGCTCCACCAGAGCGGCCTTCAATTCTTCAAGTTTGCCCATCGTTTCCCGACTCCAAGCTTGACCACTCTGGACCTAACCAGGCTCGCAGACGGAACAATTCGGCTGGTAGTAGGAACCAGCCCCAACTAACCGGGGTGCCGTCGGCCTCGCGAAAGACATGCTCCAGACGAAAAGCTAACGCTCCCTCGGGCCGGGCCAACGCGCGCGCATCCTCCCCGCCAAGCGCGGCAGCCGTCAGGGTGAGCTCGCCCCGGGGGAAACTCCTCGCCCGACCCGGGTCCAAGAGCGCAGACATCGAGGTTAGTTTGAGCTGAGCCTCCACAAGAGGCCGCCTCGGGTCGTACACGATGTATTCCAGGTGGTACATGACCGGCGCTCCCTCGTTGAGAACGAGACGTCTGAGGTAGATCACACGGTCCCCCGGAGCAAGTCTCAACACGGCTGCAACTTTCTCATCGGCTCTTGTCATAGCCGCCGAAAGAAGTCTTATCTCAGCCCTTTCGTCTATCCAGTCCCCCGCCACAGGATCAAGACGGAAAAGCGAATCGCCCAGGCTGGGCGAGCGAACAAAGGTGCCCTTGCCCCTTACCGCCGTGATCATGCCCTGACTTTGCAGTCTGGCCAGCGCCCTGCGCAGCGTCATGGGGCTAACACCGAATTCCTCGCACAGCTCGGCCCCCGAGGGGAGAGCAGTGCCGGGAGCATACGTTCCGGCGGTTACTCTTTCCGCCAGTACTTTGGCGACATGCAGGTACACGGGGACACTCACGTTCCCCACCTCATTGCGCCGCGTCCGGCCAGCCCCGGCAGGACCCCGCCGAGAGACACTGGCCTGCTCTGGGCGAAGCGTGGCCTGCTGTGGGCGAGGCGTGGCCTGCTGTCGGCGAGGCGTGGCGACGGCACCCCCATCACTTAGCTGTTCATCGTTCTCACGCACCGACGGCCACCGACTTCTAGACTACCTTCTGGCAATAGACTACCATGTTGTATATAAGAATCTATTGCGTTTCCAGGTTAACTTTTG
>Ga0315298_1006898_pt1 | contig 15242 bp, 13 predicted proteins | sample WHS_1_MG_FD_203077 | JGI IMG/M metagenome (GOLD analysis project Ga0315298, IMG submission 203077) | Extremophilic microbial mat communities from Washburn Hot Springs, YNP, Wyoming, USA - WHS_1_MG | ecosystem: Environmental > Aquatic > Thermal springs > Hot (42-90C) | place: USA: Wyoming... | reverse complement strand
TAGCGGATAATAATATTTTTAGTGAGTGGGTTTTCTCTGACTACAGAAACATAACTTCTGATGAACCTTACACCTGGTAACTGCTCTGCCCTTCGGTAATAACGCTCGAAGTCTTTACCGTATGACCTAATATCATTGTGAAAAATTGTGCATTGTGCTTCAGAGTCGTGGTCTTTAGTGAGTATAACTTGCTTTTGTGTGTATGTACAACATACAGCAGAGCAATAGGTATTTCCCCCTACGGTGACCTGTCTGGAACCGATACACTGAATCCATGCTATTTTATGAGGGTGTCTCTTATCTGAAGACCGCAGTATTTCGCCTTCATAAGGTCCCGTGGCACATAACAGGCGCTCGTAATCGAGACTGGTAACTACATTCGCATATCTACCGTATCCGTATTCATCTCTTATGCGGGGGTCAAATGGTTCGTACCCTGGAGCGAGAATTACCGCTCCTACGTTGACTTCTATTTTTTCTGGTTTCTGCGTAAAATCTATTGCATCGTTTTTACATATTGCTTCACAGATCCGGCACTTGTTTTCTTTGAGGTACAAACAACTTTCATCTATATAAGTTACCAGAGGGATAGCCTGGGCAAAATAAATATGTATTGCCTTATTCTTTGATATTTCCTGGTTAAATTGGTCGGGATATTTTGCCGGGCAGTATTCTACGCATGTTGTGCATCCGGTGCATTTTTCTTCCCTTACATATCTGGGTTTTTTAATTAAAGTGATATTAAAATTACCGGCCTCTCCTTCAACTCTCTCCACTTCTGTGTATGTCAGAATTTCTATATTTGGATGTCTTTTACATTCGACAAACTTAGGAGATTCAATGCACATTGAACAATCGTTAGTTGGAAAAGTCTTATCAAACTGGGCCATATGTCCGCCGATGGTGGGAGATTTTTCTACCAGATATACTTTAAAACCTGACGTAGCGAGATCGAGAGCCGCTTGAATCCCGCTTATTCCCCCGCCAATTACCATGACATCCCCAAAATATTTTTTCGCAAAGTTATTTGAAAAACATTGTTTGAGTTTAATATTACTAAGTTGCACATTTTCCATGTTCATTGTCCTTATAATTTTTTATAATTAACGCTAATATTTAGCTATATTCTGATTACCTTCTCGGCTGTCACTAGTGAGGTTACCGTTTCATACATATTGGTTACCTGTCCCACTTTAAATTTTTCCTTGAGTTGATAATGGTTTAAACATGTACCACAGGAAAAGATCTGAATACCTTTCTTCTCCAGTTGTTGGAGTGTGTCAAGAACTCTTGAACCTTCGGTTGTTAGTAAAACTCCCCGGTTGATGAATATTATCTTAGAAGGTTTAAGATTGATTTCATCTAGTGTGTTGATGAAACTGGCCATAAGTAACTGCCCCAGAGATTCGTCACCATCACCTATTCGATCACTGGTGATTAACATAACATCATTTTTCCTCTGGTTCAATTCTGAATTCTTCTGCCTTTTTGTTATTTCAATTGTGAATGTTCCGTCGTTTTCGGTAATTTTTACTTCACAACCCTGGCTTCTAGCAAAGCGCTGGACGTTCTGACAGGCTTCAATATTATTCACCAGAACATTTATTTGGCCTTCTGCGATTGCTTCAAGGACATTTTTGGTTTTCACTACGGGTTCCGGGCAGGGTTTATCTCGGGCGTCAATTATTTCCATAATATTTGTCTCCTTTTCTGTAAATGTATTAATGGATGTGCCGGGCGTAAAGAGATTGGGGTAACACAGCAGTGTACACCGAATTCCGTTGCTCTCGTCCTGAGATGTTAACTAAATGTATATTTTTATTTTCAAGCCGGCTCGTTCTGATCGTAAAAAAGAATTGTTTTCTTTGATCAGAAAGAAAATTTGGGACGGACTCCTTTCGTTATGAATGTTCATTAGCTATGTCCGGGTTAACTCATAACAAAAGGGATCTGTTAAGCTGGTTCGATTACTGGAGCGAGGAAAAGGAAATGACGCTATGAGTTGTCCCATTGATAGCTATTGACTTTGGTTGATGTATCACGCACATCAGCGAGGTGCAAATTCACGTGCGGAGATGGAAAGTCATAGCATCACCTCCTTTCCCAGCATTCTCTGGCGGTTTAAATTTGAAAGGAATAATTTAAACAGCAACATAATGGCAATTTTATTACCAGTTCTTAAAGTTGCTGAGAGTAACGATCGTAATTTACTGACCAATAATAAAAACATCTATTAACAAAAAGTCTGTCTATATTTTGATCAAAAAATCTTTAATATATTATAACATCATCTAGTTATTGCGTTCGCAAATTAATTCATGTTCCAAGTATTTCATACACTCAATCTGTTGCTAAAGGAATATATGATTCTATCAGCTAATTTAATTATTAAAAGCTCCCTGCTAGCAATAAAACACACAATTTACAATCATTTTTAGATGATTGGCTTTCACGAAAAGGAATATTTAATTAAAAATCTTTAAAAGCTGTTTTTGCTCTTTATGTTTTTATCTGTTTTTCAGCAAAGTTGCCCGCGATAGGGACTTTATACATTTGTTTCTGATAGGCTTTATACATCAGAAGTAACCAGAGAATAAAGGCAAGAATGCCTAGAAGGGAGGTTAATATCCAGCCGATAAAAGGAATCCAGCCGAAGATAATGGCTATCACTGTGTATGCCCCAAAAACGATAATAGATTGTACTGCATGAAACCGGACAAATTTATTTTCCTTCTCAATAATCAGGAAAATGATTCCGGTAACCCATCCCAAAAGATAACATAGAAGTCCTTCTAGATTTTCCTGAAGGCCGGTGCTTGTTTTACCAGATGTCTGTTCGCTCATATTTACCTCCTTTCAGATTTAAACCGTTTTTATGGTTTCCCGTATCTTTGCTTTTATTAATTTAATAAAACTGGCGGGAGCGTATGGGAGTCGAACCCACCGGAGACCTTTTGGGCCCCCCAACGGATTTGAAGTCCGCGAAGTCCACCGGAACTCATACGCCCCCAAATTTAATTTAATTTAAGTATACAATGAGGTTTTAAAATGTGCAATAGTTTTAAATGTAAATCTACAATGTGCAATTTGTGTGAATGAAGCAAAAACAAAAATTACTCAGTAGCCGTGATTTCTCTTTTTTTCTTCTCTACAAGCCATGCCAACCAGATGCTCATTTCGTATAGAATAATCAGGGGAACGGCTACCAGTGTTTGATTGATGGGATCAAACGTGGGTGTGATAATGGCGCCGGCGACAAATGCCAGCAATATGGCTATTTTTCGCTTGTTTGCCAGCCATCGGTGGGAAATCACCCCGATTCGGGCCATAAGGGTTGTTACCACAGGTAATTCAAAGACCAGACCGATAGCCAGTAAAAGGCGGGTTATAACTGAAATGTAGTTACCTATTTTAATTTGGGGTGTGGCAATATCTTTGCCAAAGGTTAGCAAAAAGCGCATGGCTGGCGGAACTAGCACAAAATATCCGAAGATTACACCTCCGATGAACATTAATGCGACCCAGGGGACGACAAGGTAAACGTACTTTTTTTCCTGGCGTGTTAATGCCGGGGAAACAAACATGATGGCCTCGTAAATTATATAGGGCATGGCCAGAATGATACCACCGGTGAGGCTAACCCTCATGTAGATTCCTATCATTTCGGTCACTTCAGTAAAGATGAAACTAGCATTTCCGGCAGGGTATTTTAGGATTGTCAGGATATTATCGGCAAAAATAAATGAAATTATAGTGGTGATTACCACAGCAATGATGCATCGGGTCAAGCGAGAACGGAGTTCTCTCAAATGTCCCAGAAAAGGTAGTTTTAAATCTGTATTCATGATCCTGATTTATTATCGGAGATTTTTTCAGATTCGGGTGGCTGGTTGTTTGTCGTTCTTTGATCAGTTCTTGTTTGCGTTCTGAATTTTTCCTCCTCTTCTTCAACCGCTTTTGTTAGCTGGGCGGTAACTTCCGAGGAAGCCTTGCGCAGATTATTTACCATCTTGCCCAGGTCTTTTGCTACGCTGACGATCTTCACTGGTCCTACTATTATAAGGGCAATAATAAGGATCAGGACAAGTTCTCCAAATCCTATACCGAAAAAATCCATTTTCTAACTCTTTAAAATCGAGGTCATAGTTGCGAAAAACTGGCATGGTGACCTGGACTTGAATTAAGGCCTAGTTTTTCTTTTCAGTATCTTTTTCTGGTTTCTCGGAGGCTTTTTTCTCTACTTCCTTATCTTCTTCGTCCAGTTCACCCTTCTGAGCAGCTCTGAAATTCCGGATGGCTTTGCCAATAGCTCCACCTACCTGAGGTAATTTACCTACTCCGAATACGATAAGAACGATTACCAGAATAAGGACTATTTCCGGCCAGCCAAAATTTCTAAACATCAAATAACCCTCCTGTTTGATACATCATAATTATAACATCAAAGATGATATTCAGGGGATATTTGCTTTCGATAGGAAAATCCATTGTAATTATGCGGTATGTTGTAACGATATTTTTATTAACCGCATGTCGATGGGGCTTGTTTGTAAGGTCTCCTATCCGGCGTTACTTCATTTCCGGTCCTGTATCCGAGGTCTCTGGCCTGCATGTCTAGGGATAGGGTGCGGATACGTTCTAACGGAATTACCGTCTCTCCCTGGGAAACGCGTTCATCTACAGCCTTAAGATATCCTTTGCATTGGTCACAGGTATACAATCTGTACAGACCTGAATCATCTGTGTAATAAGAGAGTGACTTCTGATCCGTACAGTGGCAGTATGGGCACTCAATGCGCTGAAATCGCCAGTGGGCATTACACCGCCGGCAGATCAACCACCTGGAACCATTCTCCTTATCCAGTACGGCAAGATCGGGAAATCCCCCGCATATAGGGCAGTAGCCACGGCGCCATTTCTCCTGGTCTATTTCCGGTAAAAGTACATCGCAGTAACTTTCCAGAACAGGGTTAAAAACCTCGTCCAGTAACAGGTTCCAGGTTTCAGATTTGATGCCGTCCGGTATGTCTGGTATTTCGCATTCTTTAAGCCATCTCTGGAATGTTTGAGGATTTGAAATAGTTTCTTCACACTTTAATAAGACACCTGTTAAATTGTGGGAGATCTCAGGGACACGCTGTAAAACAGGAAGAATTTTTCTGAATTGTTCGCCAAAGGATGAAGAGTCCGGCTCGATGTTGAGGCGGACTAAAATAGGTATCCCGGTTGAGATACTCTCCTGTATACTATCAGGTGGGAATAATGGTCTGGATATATTAAAGCTCTTTTTAAAAACAAGGCGATGATAAAAAAGTTCCCGGTAAAAGGTGATAAATTCTTCAGGTAATCCCTCATCCTGAAACCGTCTTATTATCAGGTTGATGATGTTTTCTTCACTTTCTGGCAATTGTTTTTTCATTCCTTTCTTTTTTTCGATGAGGTTACCTCTTCGTACCATTTGCCGTAATGTGTCCTGGCATATTCCGCTGAAACCTTTCCGCGTGTCATAGACGCCCATGATCCAGTACGAAGCGGACGTACTAGAGGATGAACAACAGACATATAGATGTGGACAAAGAACATCAGTGCGGTGGCAATAAATGCTACATCATGAAGAAAAATAAACCATTGGATGACACCAGGGGGAACGATACCTTTTAGAAACCACATGATAAGACCGGAAATAGCAAAGATCAAGCCAAAGACAATTACCATAAACCACCACATTTTTTGCCCTGTATTCATATGTCCCTGCGGTGGCATGGCTTCTTCATCACACAAAAAGTAATAACGGGGTGCCGCCTGCAGCCAGCCCAGGTCCTCAGCACTCCAGCGGAAAGCATCCTTAATGCCCCTGATGGAAGATTTCCAGTTTAAGGGAATATATATTAGCGGAGCTACGATAAATATTACTGCGGCGATCCGGTGCAATAATCGTGTCCAGCCGTCCTGAGCCAGTATCGCAAGTGGGGGTACAAATAGTATCAGTCCTGTCAGAAAGAGGGTCACAAAAGCACCAGCATGTATCCAGTGTAAAATCACAGTCGGTTTGCGATAGCGGACGATCTCCTGTTCCATTTACTTCTCCTTCCTACCGGGCAAGTCCCGGTTAATTTTAGCTTCCCTGGCCACGATGTAGTTCAGGGCGAGGCCTGCGAGAGTAAGCCCACCCAGTATCCATCCAATTGGTTGTAGAATACCTTTCCACGCTATGGTTACCGGTGGTATCTGCGGATCAAGAGGCAATCCATACAGTTCCGGCGATTCCTCCAGAATGTACATGACATGTAATCCATTTAATTCCTTCTCACCATAAAGATTGGCATTTGGAACTCCTTTAGACTTTAATTCACTTACTCTTTGTTTTGCCAGAAGGACAAGTTGATCTCTGTTTCCGTAGACCAGAGCTTTGGGTGGGCACGTTTTGACACAGGCGGGTTCCCATCCCTGTGAAATGCGGTCCAGACCTGGTTGGGTACAAAAAGCGCATTTGGCCATTTTAGCCAAACCGGATATTTTGTTTCCATCAAGACGGGGAATATGGAATGGGCATGCCTCAACACAATAACCACACCCGGTACAGGTATCTTTGTTATAAGATACTGTGCCGTATTCATTATGGTAAAGCGTCCCATTTGGACATACCCTCACGCAGGCTGCATCTGTACAATGCATGCATGCCTGACGATTGAAAAGCCATTTAACTTTTCCATTTACTTCAACTTCGTGGAAAGTGATTCTTAACCACGTCCGTGGTGACAGATCAGGGGGATTTTCATAACTGCCCCGGTTTGTGGTTTGTTCCAGGCCTTGTTCATCGTTTTCATTCCATTGTTTACAGGCTACCTGACAACCACGACAGGCAGTGCATTTAGTTGCATCATACATTATTGCTTTATCTGCCATTTTACTCCTTTCTACGCTTTATACACGTTTACCAGGAAGGCTTTATATTCGGGTATCATCGTATTGGCGTCCCCTACATGGGGAGTGAGACAGTTAGCGCTGTCTCCGGTGGATAGTCCCACATATCCCCAGTGCCATATCAGACCAACCTCATGCACCTTACGTCCGTTGAGCTGGAATGGCTTAAGTCGCTTCGTGACAACGGCTACCATGCGCACCCGTCCCCGTGCTGATTCTACGATCACATGATCCCCATTTTTAATTCCTTTTTCTTCAGCGAGCTCTTCGCTCATCTCTACGAATGGTTCCGGCATGGCTTCCACAAGCCAGGAAATATTACGGGTCATTTGACCACCCTGCCAGTGCTCGCAAACCCGGTATGTACAACCGATGATGGGGAACTGGTCGGGTTTGCCCTGTTCCTGGGAGCGCCAGATCTTAAAAACCGGGTTATTTTGCTGTTTTGACATGTAGTTTAGAACCGGGGATTCCCAGGGTTCATAATGTTCAGGTAGCGGACCATCGACCAGACTCCCCGGACCAAAAAGTCTAGCAAGACCATCCACCACCATTATAAATGGATAGGTGCCTCCCTGTGACATCGGTTTGGCTCCACCGTCGGGTACGTCACCAATCCATTTATCATCTTTCCACTGGATTACAGGATGTTCTTTGTCAAAGGGCTGTCCATCGAGGTCAACTGATGCCCTATTGTATACGATGCGCCGGTTAGCAGGCCAGCTCCAGGCGAATTTGGGATACATACCTATATTAAAAACATCGGGTGTCAGGTCGCGTCGACTGGCACGGTTGCCGGGTATTGGAGCATTGGGTTCTTTTTCCGGGTCCACCACACTTCCACAATATATCCAGCAACCGCATGCTGTTGTTCCGTCTGCCTTTAAATTGGCGAAGCCATCTATTTGTTTGCCAGTAGCTACCTCATATCCGTTGATTTCCCGCGCAACTTTGTGGACGTCAGCTCGATCTGAACCATAATTCCAGGTTAATTTCGTTATTGCTTCAGCGTTTGGCCCACCCTCTTTGTTGTACAGTTCTATGAGCTTGCGCATAATTTTATCTATCATCCACAAATCATCTTCCGCTTCTCCCGGGCCTTCTACGGCTTTATAGCGCCACTGCATCCAGCGTCCGCTGTTAGTAACACTCCCTTCTTTTTCATATGAATTCCTAGCGGGTAGCAGGAAGACCTCGGTTTGTATATCTGCCGGATTTACACCAGGGCGCTGCCAGAAATTGGCAGTCTCCGTTTGCCAGATATCGGACACCACCAGCCATTCCAGTTTATCGAGAGCTTTACGTTCCAGGTTGGCATTTGGGCCACCTACTGCCGGGTTTTGACCCCAAACCATTAGTCCTTTTAACGATCCGGTATCCATTGCTTCAAACAGAGCAATGTGGGAATAGTTTTTCCCTGTTTCAATTTTGGGTAAATAATGGAAGCCGAATTCGTTGTCTGAAGTGGCTGCTTCTCCGTACCAGGCTTTAAGCAGGCTGACAACATAGTTTGGTGTATTTTTCCACCAGTTGAGACTGAGTTTATCGTTACTGATAGGTGTCACTCTCTTCAGGTATGTTTCCAGACTGGTATCGGTATCCATGAACATCTTCAAATAACCGGGCAGAATGTGGTAGAGCAGGGCAAAATCTGTGGAACCTTGGACGTTGGATTCACCCCGCATGGCATTAATTCCACCACCGGCGATGCCTATGTTACCCAGGAGTAGTTGCAGAATGGCATAGGCACGGATGTTTTGCGCTCCGTAAGTATGCTGGGTGGTCCCCATTGCATAAAGGATTGTACCGGCTTTGCCTGTTTGTCCCGTAGCAGCGAAAGTGCGGCATACCTCAAGGAATACGTCCTGAGGTGTCCCGCATATCCGGTTGACCATTTCAGGAGTATACCTTGAGAAGTGCCTTTTCAGGATTTGAAAAACGCAATCGGGGCTCTGTAAAGTCTTATCCCTGAGGGGAATCTTGTTTTCATCTACTTGAAATTGCCATGAGGCGGTATTGTATTTACGTTTAGTTCCGTCTGTTTCATTCAGCGTTCCCTCATAGCCGGAGAATAATCCGTCAAGCTCATCGGGGCCACGATAGTTCTTATTTACCAGGTAGGATGCATTTGTATACTCCCGGATATAGGTCATATTATAGTTTTCCGGATGCTTTTCAATATCTTCAATAACGTACTTTATCATCCCACCGATGAAGGCAATATCTGTACCAGAACGGATGGGAGCGTAAATATCAGCCTTCGCTGAAGTCCTTGTAAATCGGGGATCAACGCTGATCAATTTGGCCCCTCTTTTCTGAGCTTCCGTTATCCATCCGAAGGCGGCCGGATGGTTTTCTGCCGGATTGGAACCAATTGCCATAATACAGTCCGCGTTGGCAATGTCGTTCCAGTGGTTTGTCATTACTCCGCGACCAAAGCTTTCCGCCAGACCGGCGACAGTGGGACTATGTCAGAGGCGGGCATGATGCTCAATATAAACCAGACCAAGCGCTCTGGTCATTTTTACTAGGAGGTAACACTCCTCATTGTCCAGGGCGGACCCGCCCAGATTACCGATAGCTTCCGTTCTGTTTACCAGGTTTCCCTTGGCGTCCCGTGTTATAAAAGAGCTATCTCTTGTCTTTTTGATCCTTTTGGCAATCTCTTCGATAGCCCAGTCCCATGATTTCTCTTCCCAGCTGGTTCCTCCGGGTCGACGGTACAGGACCCGGCTTAACCGGCGGGGGTTATCGGCGGACAACTGGCGAAGAGCTGCTCCTTTGGCACAGGCCGCTCCCCGATTGATGGGATGGTCTGGATCACCTTCTATGTTGACTACCCTGCCGTTTTCTGCCGCTACAATAAACCCGCAACCCGAACCATCGTAGGGGCAGATGGTGGTGGTCTCCCCCATTTTCTTTTTCAGAGGGATGATTCGTGCAGATCGGGCCAGCAGGTTTTCCGGATGAAACAGTCCCATCATAATGGCTCCGCCAATTCCCAGTCCGGAGGCTTTAAGAAAATCTCTTCTGGTCAGTGCCACGTCGTTTCCCCTTTCGTATAAAAATAATTATATTAGTCCGGCCTTTTATAGGTAACTTTCGATCTTAAGAATTAAGTATACATCTTTATATACAGGCAAATATATGATCTAAATACTTAACACAAGTGAGAGTAAATGCTTATTTTATAATTAGAAAAAGTCTCATCGGGACTGTCACAAAATGGACAAGTTACAGGATAGCCCAAATTGAAATTATGTCATTAAAAACTCTAGAATAAAGTTCTGGACTATGGATAGCAAGTTACTTTACGGTGTTACAAAACCTGCCCGATATACCGGTGGAGAATGGAACAGTATTGTTAAGGACTGGGAAGAAATACCTGTCCGTGTCGCTCTGGCATATCCGGATCTGTATGAAATAGGAATGTCCAACATGGCAGTACACATACTTTATGATATTTTAAACCGGCAGCCGGATGTTCTGGCTGAAAGGGTATTCGCTCCATGGCCGGATATGGGTAACCTGTTGCAGGAGAAGGAAATCCCTCTTTTCAGTCTGGAAACAAAGCATTCCTTGAAGGATTTTGACGTTGTTGGGTTTTCTTTAAGTTATGAGCTGACTTTTACCAATGTCCTTTATATGCTTAAGTTGTCAGGGATTCCTTTATTCTCGAAAGATAGAAATGATACTTGTCCTATCATTATCGCCGGGGGTGGGGGAATTTTAAATCCTGAACCAATGGCCGATTTTATTGATTATTTTGTTCTGGGTGAGGCAGAGGAGGTACTTTTAGATCTGGTTGATAGCTGGAGAATATGGAAAAAAGAGGGCCTTTCCCGGGAAGAAATTTTAAAATATTCTGCGAAAATACCAGGGGTGTACGTGCCCCGTTTTTATGATGTTGCTTATAACCCCGATGGAACGGTGAAAAGTATCAAGCCGAACACACCGGAAGCTTCAGAAAGGGTGGTACGCCGGGTGGTTGCGGAATTGCCACCTCCTGTAACCCGGCCGGTAGTTCCTTACATAGAGACGGTACACGACAGGGGTGCCGTGGAAATACAGCGCGGTTGTAGCCGGGGCTGCCGATTTTGCCAGGCAAGTACCCTCTATCGCCCTATGAGGGGACGTTCCCACGAGGAAGTTATCAAGGCGGTCGATGAGTTGCTGTCCAATTGTGGGTATAATGAGATTTCCTTGATTTCACTGAGTTCAAGTGATTATCCTGGAATACAGGAACTGGTGGACAGACTGGTGTACCGATACCGCAATGATCATCTTACCATTTCTTTGCCAAGTCTTCACGTTGATGAATCCTCTGTTAGACTGGTTGAGACGCTTTCTGCTCATCGAAAGACAGGTATAACATTTGCCCCTGAAGCGGGTAGTGCCCGTTTGCAGAGGAGTATAAATAAAACGATTTCAGACGAGACGCTTATCCGGACGGTTTCTGCAGTTTTCAGCAAAGGCTGGTCTAACGTGAAATTGTATTTTATGATTGGTCTTCCCGGGGAGACAGATGAAGACGTGAAAGAAATAGCTCGTTTAATAGAGCTTGTGGCCGCCGTTGGGAAGGCTGAGGGAAAAAATCCCCATATCAGGGTTAGCCTTTCAACGCTGGTTCCTAAACCACATACTCCGTTTCAATGGGTAGGGCAGGAAACTGAGGATATTCTTGTGCGGAAGCATGAGTTGTTGAGGCAGGTCATGCCGCACCGGGGCGTGAGTCTATCTTGGTCTGACCCCCATGTCAGTTTGCTGGAAGCGGTCATCAGCCGTGGAGATCGGCGTTTAGGAGAAGTCATCTACCAGGCTTTTCTCGCTGGTTCAATTTTTGACGCCTGGGGTGAGCATTTTAAATTTGAGAACTGGCAAAAGGCTTTCCAGCAGACGGGTCTGGATCCGGCTTTTTACGCCAATCGTACCAGATCGCTTGATGAGATCATGCCGTGGGATCATATTGATATTGGAGTTACTACCGGATACCTGAAAAATGAATATATGAAATCTTTGAAAGGCATTGAAACAGGTAACTGCCTTTACGATGACTGCAACAGGTGTGGACTCCAAAGATGGGTAATACGTTGTCAGGAGAAAGCAGCACGGGTAAAAAAGGTTTCTTTACCCTGAATAAGGTGGTTTAGACCAGAAACTGCCCAGGCCCCAGTTTCTGTTTTTGCTCCTGTGGGGGAGGACTTACCCGGAAAAATATTGAGACCATTTCCAGTCCTTCAATTACTACTCGGACAGAGTATTCTCCGTAGCTTTTGAATTCCACGTTACCGAAGTGCAGTAAAAATCTCCCGGTGTTATAGGGCACATTTTCGGCTCTGGGAATATTGAATTGTCCATTTACTGGAGGAATAAGGTCTTTCCCATCAGCATCGATAAGGTTGACCTGGATTTTTTTTGTTCCGGCTTCGACAATGCTGGCTTTTAACTGCAGGACCAGTGAAAAATGGGGATGCCTGATTGGTAGTTGTTGGGCAAAGATGGTATCAAAACCTATACCCAATGCATTTAGTTTGCCAGTAGCGTCCGCGTAGTCACATAAAAAAGCAAAATCAATGTTCATAGTTTCTTTGTATTCCCGGAAGTCCGATACCTTTAAAAACTTTTTCAATAATGCAAGAGTCTTCCATAAGCTCTTTCAGGTCGTCTTCTCTGGGCAGACCATCCGTATTTATTCCTTTTGAAACGTTAATTATATTGATACCAGTAGGCGTTCCATCCTCAGCATAATCTATCCGGCGGTCTTTGTCTAGTTGCCGTGAGTATTTTACCTTATTGCTTGTGAGGGTAACATACAATGAGTCTGTCGTGGGATTATATTCTATTTTCATATCGTTAATTTTTATTACCCCATCGGATAACGGTGATCTGGCTTTCTGTTTTATTCTCGATCGTCGAAACAGGTGATCGAGACTACCCTGTCATCCGGATCAAGCCTCATCAGGCGTACTCCTTGGGTTGACCGATGCTGTACGCTGATAGCCCCTTTTGATGGGCTTTTTCCGCTTACCGGGATATTTATGACTATGCCGTTTGCGGATATAATCATCAATTGCTGGTCTTTGGTAACCACACGTGCTGCGGCGATATCGCCGGTCTTTTCTATGACCTTGAAGGTCGATACACCCATTCCTCCTCGATGATGCTTCGGGTATTCCTCCACCCGTGTTAATTTGCCGTAGCCCAATGAAGTGACAACCAGTAAGTAGGTACCAGGATAGGCAACATCCATTCCTATTACCATGTCATCGGGGCCTTCCAATTTAATACCGCGTACTCCTCCACTTGTACGTGATGCAGTTCGCAACTCACCCACGGAAAATCTGGCTGCTTTCCCCTTTTTGGTTACCAAAATCACATCGTCCATGTCGGTGGCGAAGCAGGCATCTTTCAGTTCATCACCTTCCGGTAGGTCCATAGCAATAATACCGCTACTGCGTATCGCCGCAAAGTTCCGTGCTTGTGTCTTTTTAATTTCACCTCTACCGGTTACCATAACCAGGTGATGGTCCTCTGGAAAGTTTGTTACATCTACAACTGCTGTAACCTTTTCTCCTTCGGCAACCGGGAAGAGATTGATGACCGCTGTTCCTTTACCTGTTCGGGATGTGTCAGGAATTTCATAACATTTTAAACTAAAAACACGGCCTCGGTTAGTGAAAAAGAGTATATTGTCATGCGTGTCAGCGGCGGTTACCAAACGCACGGCATCTTCTTCATGGGTTGGTTGTCCTATTACACCCTTTCCTCCGCGGATTTGCGAGCGGAAGGATTTTACCGGGATCCTCTTGATAAATCCCCTCTGGCTGAGGGTTATAACCACTTTTTGGTGTGGAATAAGGTCTTCTATGTTGAACTCGGTAATTCCTTCTTCACTTATCTCCGTGCGCCGTTGATCACCGAATTTTTGTTTTAACTGTAGGGTCTCTTCTTTTACCAGAGCAAGTATCTTTTTTACGTTAGCCAACAGGTCCTCAAGATAGGCAATGTTCTTGATTACTTCGGCATACTCATCAAGTATTTTCTGGCGTTCAAGGCTGGCAAGACGGCGCAATTGCATATCTAGAATTGCCTGTGCCTGTATTTCCGTGAGACTGAATTTCTGTTTTAATTCCTGGCGGGCAGCGTCGGCGCTTTTTGCCTGTCTTATGGTATTTATTACCTCATCAATATTATCAAGTGCAATCTTGAGGCCTTCCAGAATATGTGCCCGGTCTTTAGCCTGTTTTAGTTCAAATTTGGTGCGCCGAGTGATGACCTCCTGACGGAAATTTATAAAGTTCTGCAGACTTTCCTTTAAACTCAGGACACGTGGTTGTCCGTCAACCAGCGCCAGCATGTTAATGAAAAAGGTAGACTGCATGGCGGTGTATTTATATAAAGTATTTAATACAAGCTGGGGCTGGGCTTCCCGTTTTAAATCTATCACAATTCGCATGCCGTGACGGTCTGATTCGTCTCTCAGTTCAGCTATTCCCGTGATCTTTTTATCCTTTACGAGATCGGCTATTTTTTCCACCAGGGCTGCCTTATTTGTCTGATAGGGTAGTTCGGTGACGACGATCTGACGGCGACTTCCTTCCTGGGATTCAGCAATATGTGCTCTGGCCTGAATGACTATTTTGCCGTACCCGGTGGCATAGGCATTCATGATGCCCTCTTTTCCTTTGATAATGGCGGCGGTGGGGAAGTCAGGACCTTTCACATATTGCATGAGGTCGTTCACAGTAGCGTCAGGGTTCTCGATGAGATAGACAATAGCATCGCATATTTCAGTCAGGTTGTGGGGTGGGATATTCGTTGCCATGCCTACAGCAATTCCTGAACTTCCGTTTACCAACAGGTTTGGGAGGCGGGTAGGTAATACGGAAGGTTCGGTAAGGCTATTATCAAAATTGGGCACAAAGTCGATAGTATCCTTATCGATATCAAGCAACATCTGCTCGGCTATTTCCGTCAACCGGGCTTCAGTGTATCTCATAGCAGCGGGAGGGTCGTTGTCCATGCTACCAAAGTTGCCTTGCCCATCCACTAGAGTGTAACGCATGGAAAAGTCCTGTGCCATACGCACCATGGCATCATATACCGATGTGTCTCCGTGAGGATGGTATTTACCCAATACCTCACCGACTATGCGGGCACTTTTTTTGTATGAAGCATTATGAGTTAAACCGAGTTCCCTCATAGCATAAAGTATGCGCCGGTGTACTGGTTTCAGACCATCGCGTACGTCTGGTAATGCCCGTGCCACGATAACGGACATGGCATAATCAAGATAGGAACTCTGGAGTTCTTCAATA
>Ga0315298_1006896_pt1 | contig 15244 bp, 10 predicted proteins | sample WHS_1_MG_FD_203077 | JGI IMG/M metagenome (GOLD analysis project Ga0315298, IMG submission 203077) | Extremophilic microbial mat communities from Washburn Hot Springs, YNP, Wyoming, USA - WHS_1_MG | ecosystem: Environmental > Aquatic > Thermal springs > Hot (42-90C) | place: USA: Wyoming... | reverse complement strand
AAGGACTAAGTCCTTAGTGGGGGGTGCAGGGGGGCAAAGCCCCCTTGCCGGGGCCTGGGGCCTCGCCCCAGCCTTGCTCACACCCCCCATGGTCGCCCTCAGAACGGCAGTTTCATGCCGGGGGGCAGGGAGATGCCGCCGGTGGCTTTCTGCATTTCTTCGGCGGCGATGGTTTCCAGTTTGGTTTTGGCATCGTGGTGGGCGGCAACGATGAGGTCCTGGAGCATTTCGGCATCGGCGGGGTCGAGCAGTTTGGGGTCGATTTTGGTCGATTTCAGCACGCCCTTGCCGGTGAGCGTGAGCTGCACGAGGCCAGCGCCGGATTCGCCCTGGATTTCGAGGGTTTCGAGCCGGGCGTTCATATCCTGCATATTCTGTTGCATGGCCTGGGCTTGTTTCATCAGGCCGGCGAGGTTTTTCATGGGTCGATCTCCATAGCGTCGGCGATATCCTGATCGGACATCGGGGGGGCGTCATCGCCGATGTATGGGGGCATCGCCGGCGCCTCGGCAAGGGGTGCTTGGTCTTCCGGTTCGACGCTGGCGATTTTGGCGCCGGGGAAGGTTGCAAAGATCGCCTGGACCAGCGGGTGGGCGAGCGCGTCTTCCCGTGCCGCGTCGCGCGCGGTCTCGCGCGCTTCCACCATGCTCGGCGCGCCGGCTTCGCGCGAGAGGGCGATGGTCCAGCGGTGCCCGGTTTCGGCTTCGAGGAATCGGGCGAGCCGGGCGGAAAGGTCGCGCGGCGCGCCGGGGGAGAGGTTGAGTTCGATCACCGGCGGGGCGAATTTCACGATCCGCGCATCGTGCTTGAGCTGGCTGGTGAGCAGGGCGTCCCGCCGCTCTTCGGCGAGCGCGATGACGTCCTCGAACCGCGCGAGGCGTGGTGCGGCGCTGACGGCGGGCGGTCCATTGACCACCGCGCGCGGCCCCGGCTCCGGGGTGTCGCGCGGCAGGATGGCGCGGGGGGCTGCGGGCTCGCTTGCGAGGCGGCGGACCAGATCGCCCGGCGGCGGCAGATCGGCGACGAAGCACAGCCGGATCAGGATCATTTCGGCGGCGGCCCGGCGGTCGCTGGCCTGTTCGACCTCGCCGATGCCTTTGAGCAGCATCTGCCAGAGCCGGCCGAGCCAGGGCACCGAGAGCGATGCGGCGAGTGCGGCCCCCCGGGTCCGTTCGAGTTCGGGCAAAGTGTTGCCGGTGGCGAGGTCGGGGATCGTCTTTAGGCGCGAGAGGGTATGGGCAAGGCCGAGCAGGTCCTGCATCAGCACCACCGCGTCGGCCCCCTGGGCGTGGGCGCGGTCCATCACGCCCAGCGCCTCGGCGATGCGGCCACCCGCCACCGCCTCCATCAGATCGAACACGAAACTGCGGTCCGCGAGGCCGAGCATATCGCCGACCAGCGTGGCGGAGACGGCGCTGCCGTCATCGGCGCGGGCGATCGCCTGATCGAGCAGCGAAAGCCCATCGCGCACCGAACCATCGGCGGCGCGCGCGATCGCCTCGACCGCCGCCGCCTCGATCGCGATTGCCTCGGCGGCGGCGACCTTGCCGAAATGGGCGGCAAGGACATCGACCGGAACTCGCTTGAGATCGAACCGCTGGCAGCGCGACAGCACCGTGACCGGCACCTTGCGGATTTCGGTGGTGGCGAACACGAATTTCACATGCGGCGGCGGTTCTTCGAGCGTTTTCAACAAAGCGTTGAAGGCGTTGCGCGAGAGCATATGGACTTCATCGATGATGAACACCTTGGTCCGCGCAATCATCGGGCGGAACCGCGTCGCCTCGATGATTTCCCGCACGTCATCGACGCCGGTATTCGAAGCCGCGTCCATTTCCACCACATCGGGGTGCCGGTCGGCCAGGATCGCCACGCAATTATCGCACACACCGCAGGGATCGGGCGTCGGCCCGCCCGCACCATCCGCCCCGGTGCAGTTCAGCGCCCGGGCAAGAATACGCGCGGTGGTGGTTTTCCCCACCCCGCGCACCCCGGTCAGCATGAAGGCATGCGCGATCCGCCCCATCGCGAAAGCATTGCGCAGGGTGCGGACCAGGCCGTCCTGCCCGATCAGATCATCGAAGGTGGCGGGGCGATATTTCCGGGCGAGAACACGGTAGGCCTGGGCATGGACCACCGGCAGCGCCGGGGCGTCGTCCCCGAACAGGGACGGTCCCGCAGGCGGTGGCGGCTGGTCATCATCGTCGAACAACCCAGCCATGATTCTCCGATGCTTGCGACAGGAATGAGGTGGGAGACCGGATCCGCGACCCGTGCGGAAACTCGTTGCGGCTGCTGCCTTCCGGCCCTGACCGGGTTGGCGAGGCGCCCGTCCGTGGCCGATCTCCCGGAGCGGTTATCGGATTTTTGGGTGGGGTTGGCAAGCATGCCCCCGTGCGCCAGTCTGGCCCGATGCCCGATATCCATCCGACCAGCGCGCTCCTCTACAGTTCGGCGGCGCTCGACCGCGCCGGCCACCGGCGCACCGATGCCGCATGGATCGCTGCCGCGCGTGCCCGGCCCGATGCGCTGTTCGTGCCCTATTGGCGGGGCCGGCTGCTGATCGGGGCCACCCCCTCGCCCCATGCGATCCTCACCGCGCGCCCCCGCGACGACGAGGGCGAAGCCAGTTTTCTCGGTCTGATCGACCATCGCCCGGTCTTCGCCGTCGATCTCTCCGCCGATGATGCGCCGCTCGATGCATTGGCCTTGTCCGAAGGCGAATTCCTCGACCTGCGGGGCCTCACCGCCACCCTGCCCGCCACTCAGGCCGGGCTGCTCGCAACCGCCAAAGCCCTGATCTACTGGCAATCCCGCACCAAATTCTGCAGCCTGTGCGGCGCGCCCTGCCGCCTCGCGCGGGCCGGCCACACCATGCTGTGCACCGCCTGCGCCACCGAGCATTTCCCCCGCACCGACCCGGCGGTGATCATGCTGATCGCCCGGGGCGACCGCGTCCTGCTCGGCCAGTCGCATAAATTTCCGGTCGACCGCAATTTTTTCTCGACCCTGGCCGGCTTCGTCGAACCCGGCGAAAGCCTGGAAGACGCCGTGCGCCGCGAAACCCTTGAGGAAGTCGGCGTAACGGTCGGCGATGTCCGCTACATCGGCAGCCAGCCCTGGCCGTTCCCCGCCTCCCTGATGCTCGGCTACCGCGCCGAAGCCCTCACCGAGACCATCACGCTGGACCCCGAGGAAATGCGCGCCGCCGCCTGGTTCACCCGTTCGGACCTCGCAAACCGCAAGGAGGCCGGCTTCAACCTGCCGCCACGCGATTCGATCGCGCGGCGATTGATCGAGGACTGGATGGCCGAGTAACGCGCGGATCACGGCCGATAGCGCTCCGGCTCGTTGCGTCGGGTGATACGCAGCTAAGATCAAGGGTTCTTTTTTGCAAAAAAGAACCAAAAAACTCTTGTGGATTTCGGGTCGTGCTTGTGGCGATGCCATCGACATGGCTACAACGCATCCGCTGCTTTTTTAGAAGAATCCCATTTCCTGTCCTGCGGTGCCTCGTCGATGCCGCCGGTCAACGATCGCAAAGGCCGAAACGAAATCGCCCGCCGCCGCACCCCAACGACCGGTTCAGCAGCACTCGGGGTGATCATGGCGGTCGTCTGTCTCGATATGATGGCGGTGGCGATCGTGCTGCCCGTCCTGCCCCGGCTGGTCGGCACGCTGATGCCGGGCAACCGGGCGCGGATCGCGCTGGTGTTCGGCTGGTTCGGTGCCTCATGGGCAATCATGCAGTTCTTCGCAGCCCCGCTGCTCGGTGCCCTGTCGGACCGGATCGGCCGCCGTCCGGTAATCCTGTGGTCCTGTTTCGGTCAGGCGGTGGATTTCGCGATCATGGCGATGGCGCCCTCGGTCGCGTGGCTGTTCGTGGGCCGCATTCTCTCGGGCATCTCATCGGCCAATATCGCCGTCGCGAACGCCTATGTCGCGGATATCACGCCCCCCGCGCGCCGCGCCGCCGCGTTCGGCCTCACGGGCGGCGCGGCGGCGCTCGGGTTCGTCCTCGGCCCGGCGGTCGGCGGCGCCCTGGGCGGGATCGGCCTGCGACTGCCCTTCTGGTGTGCCGCCGCGCTGGCGGTGCTCAATGCAGCGGTCGGCCTGTTCGTGCTGCGCGAACCGGCGCGGCTATCCTCCACCCCGCCGCCGCCCTTATCGCGCCGCCGGCTCAACCCCCTCGCGCCGCTGCGCCTGTTCGCACGCCCCGGTCTCACCCGGCCCGCGATCATCTATGCGCTCGGCATCCTCGCCCAGCAGGCGATCCCGGCGATCCTGGTGCTGTATCTGGAAAACCGGTTCGGCTGGCGGCCTGCCCTGATCGGCGCCGCCCTCGCCGGGGCCGGTGTCGGGTTCGTGGTGGTCGCGGGCGGTCTGGTCCGGCCCTGCGTGCGGCGCTTCGGCGAAGCGGTGACGCTGCGGCTCGGCCTGATCGGAGGTGCCGCAGGCTTCGCGATGTTCGCCTTCGCACCGCACGGCCACGACATCTGGTTCGCCCTGCCGGTGATCGCGATCTGGGCGCTGTCATTGCCCTCTCTGCAGGGGATCATGGCGCGCCGGATCGGTGCGGAGGACCAAGGCGGGCTGCAAGGCATGCTGTCGAGCATTTCGAGCCTCGCCGCCCTGATCGGGCCGCTGTTGTTCACCTCGATCTACGCCGCCACCATCAGCCTGTCGCCGGCGCACCCTTGGGCGGGCGGTCTGGCCTTGCTGCTCGCCGCCACCCTGCTGCTCGGCGCGCTGATCCCGGCCTTTTCAATCGGCGATCATTGCGGCTGATACCGGCTGGCGCACCGGCACGCGCAGCAATCCCCAGGCTTCGAGCTGCGCGATGGCGGTGCCGACCCCGTCCTCGGCGGCGATGCGCTCCCCCAGCGCTCGCGCCCTTGCCGCGATCGCCGGGGCGAGCAGGTGCCGGTAACCCTGCGCCAGACGATCCGGCGTCACCGCCTTCCGCGCGATCCGGGGCACGGCCACGCCCGCCCGTTCGAGCTGGACCGACCAGAACGCCTGTTCGGTGATGAACGGTAAAATCAGCGAGGGGATGCCCGCACGGATCGCGGCGGCGGTGGTGCCCGCCCCGCCATGATGCACGGCGGCGGCCATGCGCGGCAGCAGCCAGTCATGCGGCGCTTCGCCGATCACATGGATCAATGGATCGTCCCGACCCTCATCAACCGCGATGCCACCCCACCCGCGCGCGATCACCGCCCGCTGCCCCGTCTGCCTGACCGATGCGATCACGGCGGCGGCAAGGGGTTCGGCATCGCGCGCGAACATGCTGCCGAACCCGATATAGATCGGCTTCGGCCCGGCTTCGAGGAACCGCACGAGCGGCTCCGGCGGCGTCCACGCCCGCGCGCGGTCGTGAAACCAGTAGCCCGTCACGGCGATATCATCGGTCCAGTCGCGCGAACGCGGCAGGATCGCCGGGCTGTAGGCGTAGAGCGTGCGGCGATGGGCGCGCGGCGCATCGTGCTGCGGCCCCTGCCACGCGTAATCGGCAAGGCCGAGCGGTGCCCGCAAATGCCGGTTGACCGGCCCGCGCACCAGCGACCACATGAACCAGCGCAACGCATGATAGAGGCCCCGATTGACCGCACCGGGCAGCCGCACCGGCAGCGGCGGCAGCACCATGGGCGGAATGTCGCGGCACGGCGTCATCGGCTGCAACTGCGCCTGAACCACCGGAATCCCGAGCGCCTGCGACAACGATCCGGCCAGCACCGTCGCCGGACCCTGACCGATCAGCAGATCCGCGCCCAACGCCGCAGCACGCCCCTCCGCCGGCCAGTGCGCCGCCATCTCGGCCAGATACCGCGCCATGATCCGCCCGCCCCGGACCACGTTCATCCCGTTCTCGATCATCTCCGGCGCCCGGCGCATCAGCCGGTCGTAATCCGCCGTCAACGGGGCATGACCGAGCCCGGCATCGCGGATCATCGCCGCGAAATTCGTCGCGGCACAGATCACCACCTCATGGCCGCGCGCCCGCAACCCGGCCCCGAGCGCGAGAAAGGGCTGAACGTCGCCGCGCGTGCCGACGCAGAAAATCGCAACGCGCATGGTCAGGCGAAGGCGCGCGCGATGATCGGCCCGATATCGCGCAGGGCTGCGGCCCCGAGCATGTCCTGATGGCGGCAGTCGATATCGTGAAGAATGAGGTTGCCGTTGACATGACGCCGCCAGGCATTGGGATCGTCCTCGACGAAATCATCCGCCGCCAGCGCCGGCCGCCGCCCCGCGCGCAGGAACAGCAGATCGCCGGCGATCGTGCCGGGAACGAAGCGCTGCGCCAGCGTGAGCGTGGTCTCCGCGACATGGCGCACCCGCCGCATCACGGTCTCGCGCACCAGCCCGGCGGGCATCGGGATCTCGTCGAGCGCGTAATCCGCGATCAGCAGCCCGACCAGCGCCTCCATGTCCGTGCCGGTGCCGAGCCGATCGGGGGCATAGCCGAGAAACCCGAGCGAGGCCGCGACCATCGCCCGCTCATCCCCCGGCAGGCTGCGGGTCCGGAACGGATAGGAATCGAGCATCGCCAGCGTCTTCACCACCTCGCCCGCCGCCGTCAGGCGTTCCGCGATCGCATGGGCGATCAACCCGCCGAGCGACCAGCCGAGCAGGTTATACGGCCCGCAGGGCTGCACCCGCCGGATGATCGCGATGTAATGATCGGCGATCGCCTCGATCGAGCCGGGCAACGGCTCGCTGAACCCGAGCGACTGCAGGCCGTGAATCGCCAGCGACTCCGGCAAATACCGCGTCAGCCCGGCATAACCCCACGACAACCCGGCAACGGGATGGATGCAGAACAGCGCGGAGGCCGCGTGACCCCGCCGCAGCGTCACCATCATCGCGAGCGGGTCGCTCGCCCGCGCCTCATCGAGATACGGCGCGAGATTGGCGATCGTCGCGTCCTGGAACAGCGCCCCGATCGGCAGGTCCGCCGAGAACCGCCCGGCCAGATCCGCGACCATCCGCGCCGCCGTCAGCGAATCGCCGCCGAGGGCAAAGAAATTATCATGCACCGAAACCCGGTCGAGTCCGAAGGTTTCGGCCCACAGCGCCGCCAGCACCTCCTCGCCATGCGTGGCCGGTGCGACATACTCCCCGCTGACCGCAGCCGCCCGCACCGCCTCGGGGGCCGGAAGGGCGTTGCGGTCGAGCTTGCCGTTCGGGTTCACCGGCAGGGTCGACAGGACCACGAAGGCGGCGGGCACCATGTACTCCGGCAGGATCTCGCCCATCCGCCGCCGCAGCGCCGCCGGGTCCGGCCAGGTGACGCCCTGCGGCACGACATACCCGACCAGTTGGGCCTGCCCCCTGGTGTCGCGCAGCGCGACCGCGGCGGCGGCGACCTCCGGCAATCCCGCGAGCACCGCCTCGACCTCGCCGAGTTCGACCCGGAACCCGCGTATCTTGATCTGATCGTCGCCGCGGCCGAGATATTCCAGAACCCCGCTTTCGTTGAACCGCGCGATATCGCCGGTCCGGTAAAGGCGGGAGCCGCTGCCGCCGAACCGGTCGGCGATGAACCGCGCCTCGGTGAGATCGGGCCGATCCAGATACCCGGTCGCCAGCCCCACCCCGCCGATATGGAGTTCACCCGCCACGCACGGAGGCACCGGCTCGCCGGCCTGATCGAGCACATAGAGCGTGGTGTTGGCGATCGCCCGGCCGATCGGCGGGGCGGCGCAATCGGCCTCGGTCATTTCGTGAAAGGTCGACCAGATCGTCGTCTCGGTCGGGCCATACACATTGATCAGCCTTGCGGCCTGACGCTGCAACGAGGTGGCGATGGGCGGCGGCAGGGCTTCCCCGCCGACCAGCAGGGTGAGGCCGGCGAACGCGTCCGGATGAGCGTGCAGCACGGCGCGGTAGAGCGAGGGGGTCGCCTGCATCACGGTCACCGCCCGATCGCTGATCATGGCCGCGAGTTTCGCGGGATCGCGCGCGGCATCCCCCGGCGCGAGCACGACCGCCGCCCCCGCGATCAGCGGCACCAGAAGTTCCAGCGCCGCGATATCGAACCCGATCGTGGTGACCGCGAGCATCCGGTCGGCGGGCGTCAGCCGCAGACGCTGCACGAACTCATGGCAGAGATTGGCGAGCGCGGGCTTCGGGATCACGACGCCTTTGGGCCGGCCGGTCGAACCCGAGGTAAAGATCACATAGGCCGTATCACGCGGCACCCGGGTCCCGCTCGCAACGATCCCCTGCGGTGCCCGGTCCGGCGCATCGAGGCACAGCACCGGCGCGTCCGCGCGCAGGGTACCGGCCAGTCCGGTCGTGGTCAGAACAATAGAGGGTTTCGCATCGGCCAGAATCGTCCCCCGTCGCGCCTCGGGAAGTCCGGGGTCCAGCGGCAGATAGGCCGCCCCGCTCCGCATGATCCCAAGGCTGGCGGCGAGCACGCCGATCCCGCGCGGCACCAACAGGGCAACCAGATCGCCGGGCCCGATCCCTGCGGATGTGAGCCGCGCGGCCAGATCGTCGGCCTGCCGCATCAGGTCGCGATAGGACAAAGCCGCCTCCGCCGCGATCACCGCCACGGCATCCGGGGTCTGCGCGGCGCGCGCCGCGATCCACGCCGCGACATCGCCGGGGGGCACCGGGCGCGCGGTCGCGTTCCAGTCCGCGAGCATCAGCGCCCGCTCGCCCGACGCAAACAGATCGAGCCGCGCGAGTTCCGCATGGGGGTCGGCCATGACCTGCTCGATCACCCGCAGCAGCCGCGTTTCGTGCTGAACCAGATCGGCATCTTCGTAAAGCACCGGATTCGCATCGAAATCGATCCGCAACCCCCGCTCGTCGGACCGGTCGTAAATAAAGATCATCATATCCTCGACCGACCCGTTCGACAGATTATGGGTGATCGCGGCGTGGCCCGCGAAGTCGAGCACGTAGTCGAACGGTTCGATATTCACGCCGAGGAACGACACCTGCTGATCCGCCCCGAACAGGCCGAGGTCGCGCCGCAGCTCCTCGTAGCGGAATTGCTGGTGGCGCAGCGCCCGCAGCAGCGCGCGGCCCGCCTCACCGACCAGGGCCGCGAAATCCATCCCCGCCCCGAACCGCAGCCGCATCGGCGCGGCATTGGCGATCATGCCCGGTATCGAGCGCAGCAGCGCCGATGGCCGGCCGGTCACCGGCATGCCGATCACGAGGTCATCGGCGCCGGTGACCCGGTGATAATAGGCGGCGACCAGCGCGATCAGGAATTGCGGCAGGCTCGCGCCGAGCGATTTCGCGAGCGCGCGCATCGCCCCGGTCTGCGCGGCATCGATATGCGCGGTGCGCCGCCGCAACCCGCCCCCGCCCGTCACCCGGCGGCGCGCGAGCGACATTGCGGGCGGCAGATCGGCCAGATGCTCCAGCCAGAACGCCCGGTCGCGCCCGAAACGCGGCGACTCGCGATAGGCCTGATCATGCGCGATCAGCGTATCGAGGCTGCCGAACGGGCAGGGAGGCACCTCGTGCCCGCGCACCAGCGCCGTGTAGGTCTCGGCCACCCGCCGCGCGACCAGTCCCCCGGTAAATCCATCGAACATGATATGATGCGCGCGGTGATACCAGAACCAGCGTTGCGGACCGGCCTTGAACAGCGCGCCCATCCAGAGCCGCCCGTCCGCGAGATCGACCGGTGCCGAAAGCTCCTGCCACATCCAGCCTTCCGCCGCCGCGCGCGGATCGGCCTCGCCCGAGACGTCGAACACCGGAAACTCATCGGTATAATCAGGCCGGATGATCTGGCGCGGCCCGGCCTTGGTCTCGACGATCCGCACCCGGATGGTGTCTGTCTCGGCCGCGACCGCGCGCAGGGCGGCGATGAACCGGTCGGGATCGATCGCCCCCGGAATTTCGATCGATTCCGCAATGTTGAAGATCGTGCCGGCAGGCGCAATCTTCTGTCCGATCCACAATCCCCGCTGCGCAACCGTAAGTGGAAGATAATGGTCAGATACCGTCATTTTTTTCATCCAAAATTAATGTTTTTTGGATGTAATACTACTTTAAGGTTCAATTCAATCTTAAAAAGATGACATTTATCATAACACGTACAATTTATCGTGCCCCGGTTGCATCGCAGCGGCATCGACCCAGGCGAAAAGGCGGCGGCAGCGCCCGGTTCCGGCCTCCGCCCGCCGCGCCGTCACTTCCCCGCTTGGCTGAACGACATCGTCCCGTCGGCAAGCCGTCCCCAGCGCAGCATCACCAGATCGCGGATATAATTCTGATAGAGCCGCCAGGGTTTTTTCGATCCCTGACGCGGAAACGAGGCGATCGCCCGCTGAATATACCCCGAAGTGAAATCGACGAACGGCTCCTCCGCCACGGTCGGATCGTTCCGCAGCGGCGTGCATGTCGTGAACCCGCGCCGTTTCATATGGTTGAGCAACCGGCAGACATAAACCGAGGTCAGGTCCGATTTGAGGGTCCAGGACGCATTGGTATAGCCGAACGCGACCGCGAAATTCGGTACGTCGCTGATCATCATGCCCTTGTAACTCAGCGTCTTCGCGAAATCGACCGTCCTGCCATCCACCACCACCCGCAACCCGCCCATCAGCTTGAGCTTCAACCCGGTTGCCGCAACGATCAGGTCCGCCGCGAGGTCCCGCCCCGACTCCAGCCGGATGCCGGACGGCGTGAACGACGCGATCCGGTCGGTCACGATCTCGGCGCGGCCCGATTTGAGCGCCGCGAACAGATCTCCATCCGGCACTAGGCACAGGCGCTGATCCCACGGCTTGTAACGCGGCGTGAAATGCGTCGCGACATCATAATCCGCCCCCAACGCACGCCGCGCCATATCGATGATCCAGGCCTTGATCCGCTCAGGCCGCCGCCGTGCCAGATTATAGAACACCATCCCGAGCAGCACATTCCGCCACCGCACGACGCTGTAGGCCAACCGCTTCGGCAACCGGCGGCGCACCCGGTTCGCAAACCCATCCTCCGAAGGCCGCGCCACGATATAGGTCGGCGAACGCTGCAACATCGTGACATGCGCGGCCGATTTCGCCATCGCCGGCACCAGCGTCACCGCCGTGGCACCACTGCCGATCACCACGACCCTCTTGCCCGCGTGATCCAGATCGTCCGGCCACGATTGCGGATGCACGATCCGCCCGGCAAACGCCTCCGCCCCCGGAAATTCCGGCAGATACCCGCCCTCGTAATCGTAATAGCCGCTGCACATGAACAGAAAGGAGCAGGTGAACCGCTCGCTCCCGTCCCCGCGCGAAACCGAAACCGTCCAGCACGCCCGGCCCGAATCCCACTCCGCCTGCGTCACCCGATGCCCGAACCGGATATGCCGGTCCACCCCGAAGGCCGAAGCCGTCTCCCGCACATAGTCCAGAATCGCCGCCCCCGGCGCGATCGCCCGCGAATCGAGCCAGGGCCGGAACGAATAACCCAGCGTGTACATATCCGAATCGGACCGGATGCCCGGATATCGGAACAAATCCCACGTCCCGCCGATCGCATCCCGCGCTTCGAGCACCACATAGCTCCGATCCGGGCAATCCCGCGCGAGATGACACGCCGCCCCGATCCCCGAAAGCCCGGCCCCGACCACGACAACATCGAAATGCGGAACGGCCATGGGTCAGTCCCGCGCCCGGAACGCCGCCACCTCCGCCGCCGCCCCGGCGGCGATGAACCGCGCATCCGACCCCACCGTGACCAGATCGAACCCCTTGTTCGCCATCGTCTTCGCATACCCCGCCGACCCGGTATGGATCGCGGCGCGCTTGCCGTGATGCTTCGCCCGCGCCAGAATATGATCGAACGCATCGAGCATGGTCCGATGCGTCGGGTCGAATTGCGGCGCCAACCCCAGCGTCAGCGCCAGATCGTTCGGCCCGACATAAACCCCGTCGATCCCCGGCGTCGCCAGAATATCATCGAGCACCGCCATCGCCTGCTTGGTCTCGATCATCGCGAACGCCGTCACAATCTCGTTCGCCCGCTTCGGATAATCCGCCCCATGCGCGAAACTCGCCCGGATCGGCCCATAACTCCGCCCGCCCTGCGGCGCATACCGCATCGCATCGGCGAGCACGCGCGCATCCGCGGCGGTATTGATCATCGGGCAGATCACCGCCAGCGCCCCGGCATCGAGCGATTTCATGATAATCCCGGGGTCGAGCCACGGCACCCGCACGACCGGCACCACATCCGTCGTCCCGATCGCCGTCAGCATCCGCACCGCAGCCGCGTAATCGACCACGCCATGCTGCAAATCCACCGTCAGGCTGTCCCAGCCCTGATGCGCCATGATCTCGCTCGCGAAACCGTCCGGTATCGCGAGCCACCCGTTCAACGCCGCCCGATTTTCCGCCCAGATCCGGGTCAGTGACATCGTATCCCCCGTTTTATTATTTCATCGTCGGCATGGCGAACTCCGCCCCGGCACGAATCCCGGTCGGCCAGCGCGTCGTCATGGTCTTCAGCTTGGTGTAGAAATGCACGCCCTCGCGCCCATGCATGCCATGATCGCCGAAAATCGACCGCTTCCATCCCCCGAACGAATGAAACGCCATCGGCACCGGGATCGGCACATTGATCCCCACCATCCCGACCTCGATCTGATCGGCGAAACTCCGCGCCGCATCGCCATCGCGGGTGAAAATCGAGGTGCCGTTGCCGAACTCATGCGCATTGATGATCGCAACCGCATCGTCGAAACTCTTCTCCCGCACCACCGACAGCACCGGCCCGAAAATCTCCTCGGAATGAATCCGCATCCCCGGCCTGACATGATCGAACAGCGTCGGCCCGACGAAATACCCGTCCTCATGCCCCTGCAACGTCAGGCCCCGTCCATCCACCACCAGCGTCGCCCCCTCGGTCACGCCAAGATCGATATAGGACAACACCTTCGCCTTGTGCTCCTTCGACACCAGCGGCCCCATCTCCGCCTCACGGTCCACCCCCGGCCCGATCTTCAACGCCCGCGCCGCCCTGGCCAGCCGCTCCACCAGCGGATCGGCGATATCGCCCACCGCAACCGCCACCGAAATCGCCATGCACCGCTCGCCCGCCGAACCATAGGCCGCGCCCATCAGCGCATCGACGGTCTGATCCAGATCGGCATCCGGCATCACCACCATGTGGTTCTTCGCCCCGCCCAGCGCCTGAACCCGCTTGCCATGCGCCGAGGCGGTGGTGAAAATATGCTCGGCAATCGGCGTCGATCCCACGAAACTGATCGCCGCAATCCGCCGGTCGGTCAGCAGCGCATCCACCACCTCCCGATCGCCATTGACCACGCTGAACACCCCGGCAGGCAACCCCGCCTCCTTCAGCAACTCCGCCAGCAGCAGCGCCGCCGACGGCACCTTCTCGGAAACCTTCAGAATAAAACAATTCCCGCACGCAATCGCGACCGGAAACATCCACAGCGGCACCATCGCCGGAAAATTGAACGGCGTGATCCCCGCAACCACCCCCAGCGGCATGCGGATCGAATAACTATCCACATTGGTCCCCACATTGCGCGAATACTCGCCCTTCAACGCATCGGGAATTCCGCAGGCGAACTCCACCACCTCCATGCCGCGCACCACCTCGCCCGCCGCATCCGTGATCACCTTGCCATGCTCGCCGGTGATCAGCGCCGCCAGCTCGTCCTTGTGCGCCTCGATCAAGTCCTTGAACTTGAACATCACCCGCGCCCGCCGCAGCGCCGGGGTCGCCGCCCAGGCCGGAAACGCCGCCACCGCCCCGGCAATCGCCCGCTCCACCTCATCGGGCGTCGCCACATTCACAACCCCGGTCTGCACCCCCAGCGCCGGGTCGAACACCGGCAGATGCCGCGTCCCCGCCCCCTCGATCCGCTGATTGTCGATGAAATGACCGTGCGATTTCATGGCGTCCCCCCGGTTTGATCGGCCCCGATATTGTCGCCGCCATCCCCGCAGGGCAACCCCCGCGCGCACATCGCAGCACCCGCACTCACGCCCGATCGCGCCGCCCCATCCCCCGCCGCAACCGCGCCAACGCCTCGCCGATCGGCCCCTCCGGCAACCCCTCGCAAGACTCGGCCACAGCCACCGCCTGCCGCCGCCCACCCCGCGCCACAGGCTTTCCCCCATCGCCCCCCGGCGGCAGATCCACGAACCGCACCCGCGCCACCGGCGCCCCACCCAGCGCCAGATTGATCCGCGCCATCAGCGCCGGAACCTGATGCTGCAACTCCAGCGCATCCGGCCCCGCACACCCCAGCGTCAACGTCCCCGCCGCACACTTCACCGGGACACTCCGCGCCGCAATCGCCACCCCGACAATCGCAGGCCAATCCTCGATCAACGTCGCAAGCGACGCCCCCCGCCGGCGCAACGCCGGGCGCAAGATCGGCGCCACCAGCGCCGCAATCCCGCGCGGCGCAAAATGCCGCGGCGGCTCGACAGGCGGCAGCTTTGCCCCCATTGACCGCTTCCGTGAACCCTGCTCTGCCATCCGCCGCTGCCCTGCTCCGCTGGTATCGCGCCCATCGCCGCGCCCTGCCCTGGCGCGCGACCGACCGCAGCCCCAACCCCTACCACGTCTGGCTCAGCGAAATCATGCTCCAGCAAACCGTGGTCGCCACCGTCATACCCTATTTCAACCGCTTCATCACCCGCTTCCCCACCATCGAAGCCCTCGCCAACGCCCCCGACAACGACATCCTCGCCCTCTGGGCCGGCCTCGGCTACTACGCCCGCGCCCGCAACCTGATCGCCTGCGCCCGCGCCATCGCCGCAACCGGCCACTTCCCCGACACGCTCGACTCCCTCCGCGCCCTCCCCGGCATCGGCCCCTACACCGCCGCCGCCATCGGCGCGATCGCCTTCAACCTCCCCATCGTCCCGATCGACGGCAACGTCGAACGCGTCACCGCCCGCATCTTCGCGATCCAGACGCCCCTCCCCGCGGCCAAACCCACCATCGCCGCCGCCGCCGCCCGCCTCGGCAACCAACCCGCCGCCCGCGCCGCCCCCGGCGACTTCGTCCAGGCCCTGTTCGACCTCGGCGCCACCATCTGCACCCCGCGCAACCCCTCCTGCCTGCTCTGCCCCTGGCAATCCTCCTGCACCGCCCACGCCGAAGGCATCGCCCCAACCCTCCCCCGCAAAACCCCGAAATCCCCCCGCCCGATCCGCTACGGCACCGCCTTCCTGCTCCGCGACCCCACCGGCGCCATCGCCCTCCGCCGCCGCCCCCCCACCGGACTCCTCGGCAG
>Ga0315298_1006895_pt1 | contig 15244 bp, 12 predicted proteins | sample WHS_1_MG_FD_203077 | JGI IMG/M metagenome (GOLD analysis project Ga0315298, IMG submission 203077) | Extremophilic microbial mat communities from Washburn Hot Springs, YNP, Wyoming, USA - WHS_1_MG | ecosystem: Environmental > Aquatic > Thermal springs > Hot (42-90C) | place: USA: Wyoming... | reverse complement strand
CCACGGATTTTGGCGATGTCGTCCTGGTATTTCAGCAGGGCGCCGAGCGTGTCCTCGACCGCGGCGGGGGCGAGCTCGACCTCGTCCAGCGCGGCGAGGGCGGAGGCCCAGTCGATCGTTTCGGCGACGCCGGGGAGCTTGAAGATGTCGGTGGTGCGGATGCGCTGGACGAATTCGACCACCTGGGCGGAGAGCTTCGCCGGCACGCCGGGCGCGCGGGCGGCGAGGATGGCGCGCTCGCGGGCGGCATCGGGGTAGTCCACCCACTGGTAGAGGCAGCGGCGGCGGATCGCGTCGTGCACCTCGCGGGTGCGGTTGGAGGTGATGACGACGACGGGCCGGGTGGAGGCGGCGATGGTGCCGAGTTCGGGGATGGTGATCTGGAAATCGCCCAGCAATTCGAGGAGGAATGCCTCGAAGGGCTCGTCCGCGCGGTCGAGCTCGTCGATCAGAAGGACGGCGGGCGGCAGGCCCGGATCGATCGCCGAGAGCAGTGGGCGGCGGAGCAGGAATTCGGCGGAATAGAGCGTCTCGCGAAGGGAGGCGCGGCTGGCACCGCCGGATTCGGCAAGGCGGATTTCCATCAGCTGGCGGGCGTGGTCCCACTCGTAGGCAGCGGCGGCGAGATCGAGCCCGTCATAGCATTGCAGGCGCACGAGGCGCCGGCCGAGCTGCTCGGCCAGCACCTTGGCGATCTCGGTCTTGCCGGTGCCGGGCTCGCCCTCGAGGAAGAGCGGGCGGCCCATGGCGAGGGCGAGATGGACGCTGGTCGCCAGTGCCCGGTCGGCAACATAGTTGCCGCGGGCGAGCAGTTCGGCGGTTTCGGCGACGGTGCGCGGGAGGGAAGTTTCGGTCATCCAAGGAATTTAGAAATGACCAGCGCCACGACAACGGCGGAAATGATGATGGGGACCCAGATTCCGAGGGGCAGCCCGGCGATGACCGGGTTGCTGCGGTCCTCGCCATGGGCGGGATGGGCGTGGTCATGTGCGTGTTCGGCCATGCTGGTCGTCTCCTTGGTGGGGGTCGGCGCGGGTGCGGTTGCGGCTTCGGGCGCGGGCGCGAGCCGTTCGGAAAATTTCGTGAAGAAGGATTCGGCGTAGGATTTCGCCACCGAATCGATCAGGCGGGCCCCGAGCTGGGCCATCTTGCCGCCGATCTGCGCCGAGACCTGATAGGTCAGTTTCGTGCCGCCCTCGGCATCGGCGAGCTGCACCTTCGCCCCACCCTTGGCGAAGCCGGCGACACCGCCCTGCCCTTCACCGGAAATCGTGTAGGCGTTCGGCGGGTCGAGATCGGCGAGTGTCACCTTGCCATTGAACCGCGCGGAAATCGGGCCGATCTTGGCGGCAACGGTCGCGGTCATCTCGGTATCGGAGAGCTTTTCAATGGATTCGCAGCCCTGTATGCACGCCTTGAGGACTTCGGGGTCGTTCAGCGCGGCCCAGACCGCCTCGCGCGGCGCAGCAATCAGCCGTTCTCCCGACATTTCCATGGGGCGTGCTCTCCTTCGTGACCGTGTTCCGTTACCGCATCTTTAGTTTGAGGCCGCCGCGCGCGCAAATCCGCCCTGCCCTGCCTTGCGGCATCTTGAAAGCGGTGCGTCGATGCACCCGCAGGTGAACGAGCTTGCCGCACTCGCACCGTTCTTCGGCACTCTGGCAAGTTTCGCGCTGCTGCCCGGCGCGGCGCCACGAATCTGGCACCGATACATGGTGCGGATCAGCCTGTTCTGGGTGGGGCTCGGCCTCGTGCTTGGGGCCGAGGCCGCCGGGCCGGCGGCGGCGCTGACGCAGCTGTGGCATTCAGGACTGGTCGATTTCCTCCCCTTCATCGCGGTGCTGATGGCACTCTACACTTTGGGCGGCGGCGTGCTGATCGCCGGCGGGCCGTGGGGACGGCCGGGCGGCAACCTCCTGCTGCTGGCGGCGGGCACGCTGCTCGCCTCGGCGATGGGCACGATCGCGGCCTCGCTGCTGCTGATCCATCCGCTGCTGTCGGCGAACGCGGCGCGGCGCGAGGTGCGGCACCTGGTGCTGGCGTTCATTTTCGTCGTCGCCAATGCCGGGGGCGCGCTGACTCCGCTCGGTGACCCGCCGCTGCTGATCGGCTTTTTGCGCGGGGTGCCGTTTTTCTGGCCGTTGTTCAACCTTGCCGGGCCGATGCTGGTGGTGGTCTTGCCTGTGCTGGCCCTCACCTTCGCCATCGACTGGCGACTGGCGCGGCGTGAGCCGGTGCGGCCGGCTGAGCGGATCAGGGTGCGTGGCGGCGCCAATCTGGCGATGCTGGGCATCTTCATCGCGGTGCTCACGGTGGCCGGCATCGTGCCGGGACCGGAGATCGCGATCGGGCCGGCATCGCTGCCGGCGGGGCAGATCGCGATCACGCTGACAGCAATCGTCTTCGTCGCGGCATCCGAGCGGGTCACGCCGCGGGCAATCCGCGCGCGCAACCAGTTCGCCTGGGCGCCGATGCGCGAGATCGCCATCCTGTTCTTCGCGATCTTCGCGACGATTCCGCCGGTGTTGCGCACCGTGACGGCGGCGGGGCTGCCGCAATCGGCGGCGGGGTGGTTCTGGGCCTCGGGCCTGTCCTCGGCATTTCTCGATAGCGGGCCGACCTATCTGATGTTCTTCGAGGCGGCGGGCGGCAACGCGGCGCAGCTGATCGCCCCGCCGGCGACGCTGCTCACGAGCTTCGCCGCCGGCTCGGTGCTGTTCGGCGGGCTGACCTATCTCGGCAATGCGCCGAACCTGATGATCCGCGCGATCGCCGCTCGGCGGGGCGTGCGGATGCCGGGCTTCTTCGGTTATATGCTGGCAGCATCCGCAGTGCTGCTGCCGCTCTTCGCGCTGACGACGCTGATCTTCTTCGCGGGCTGACGCCGCCTCAGGCGAGGCGGCCCTCGCCTTCCAGCGCAGCCTCGATCTGTTCGAGGCTGCGCCCCTTGGTCTCGGGCACCAGGAACCAGGTGAAGACAAGGGTAATCAACGTCATCGCCGCGTAGATCAGGAAGGTCGGGCCGCGGCCAAGACCGTGGACGAGGTCGAGAAAAGTGATCGAGACCAGCATGTTGAACGCCCAGTTGGCGATGGTCGCGAGCGACATGCCGCGGCCGCGCACCGCGAGAGGGAAGATCTCGGCAATCAGCAGCCAGAAGACCGGACCGAGGCCGATGGCGAAGAAGGCGACATAGGCGGCGACCGAGATCACCGTGACCCAGGCGAGGCCACCCTGCATTCCGGCCATGAAGCCGCCGGCGACGGCGAGCAGGGTGACCAGCATGCCCGACAGGCCAACCAGCAGCAGGCGGCGACGGCCGGCGGAATCGAGCAGGCGCATGGCGACGAAGGTCATCACCACGTTCACGAGGCCGACGCCGGCGGTGGCGAGGATGGAGACCGAAGCGGAGGACAGGCCGGCCTTCTGGAAGATGGTGGGCGCGAAATAAATGACCGTGTTGATGCCAGTGATCTGCTGGAACACCGCAAGGCCGATGCCGACGATGAGCGGCATGCGGGCGCGCGGCTCCAGCAGGACGGACCAGGGGGCCGTCGCGCGGCCTTCGCGGGCAAGATCCTGCCGGAGGTCACGCAGTTCGCTCTCGACATCGTGCCCTCCGCGCAGGAAGGCGAGCGATTTGCGCGCAGCCTCACGATGGCCCTTGCCGGCCAGCCAGCGCGGGCTCTCGGGCAAGACCAGCATGCCGGCGAACAGGATGACACCCGGTAGGGCGCCGAGCGCGAGCATCCAGCGCCAGCCATCGCCGCCATGGGAGAACAGGTAGCCGACGCCGTAGGATACCACGATGCCGATGGTGATGTAGGCCTGGTTGATCGTCACGACCGCGCCGCGCTTGTCGCGCGGCGACATCTCGGAAAGGTAGAGCGGCGTGAGCATCGAGGCGACGCCAATGGCGCCGCCGACAAGGACGCGGCCGGCGAGCAGGATTGCCACGCTCCAGGCTGCAGCGGAAAGCAACGCGCCGAGGACGAAGACCGCCGCCGTGACCAGCAGGACGGGGCGGCGGCCGAATTTGTCGGACAGGGTGCCGGCGACGGCAGCGCCTACCGCCGCGGCGCCGAGAGCGATGGCGACGACCACGCCCTGCATTGCCGGACCGAGGTGAAAGACGTGCCGGATGAACAGCAACGCACCCGAGATCACTCCGGTGTCATAGCCGAACAGAAGTCCGCCGAGACCCGCGATGATGGCGATCACCGTGAAATTCATGGCCTTCTCCCGATCGCCGCCGGGAGGGCGGCTCTATCGGGAGATAGACAGCGAGGCTACCGTTTCAATGCGGCGGCCTGGGCGGCAAGCTTGGCGATTCCCGCCCAGTCGCCGGCGCGCAGCGCGGCGGCAGGGGTGAGCCAGGAACCGCCGACGCAGATCACGTTGGCGAGAGCCAGGTAATCGGGCGCGGTGGTGGGAGTGATTCCGCCGGTCGGGCAGAAGGTGACCTCGTGGATCGGCGCGCCGATTGCCTTCAGCATCGGGATGCCGCCGGCCTGCTCGGCCGGAAAGAATTTTTGGTAGCGGAAACCGGCCTCGAGCAGGTGCAGCACCTCGGTCGGCGTTGCGGCACCGGGGAGGAATGGCACGCGGCTTTTCGCCGCCGCGGCATGCACGGCGGGACTGGAGCCGGGCGAGACGACGAATTTGGCGCCGGCTTCCTCGACCTCGCGATATTGCGACGGGGTGAGCACGGTGCCGGCGCCGACGACCATTTCGGGGACCGCTTCGGCCATCGCCGCGATCGCCTCCATCGCCGCCTTCGTGCGCAGCGTGACCTCGACGACGCCGACGCCGCCCTCGATCAGGGCGCGGGCGAGCGGGACGGCATCCGCCGCGTTGTCGATCGTCAGGACCGGGATGACCGGCGAGACGGCGAGCAGGGCATCGAGCCCGTCCTGGCGGTTCATGCGAAGACGCTCGCGCCGAGATCGGCCCCGGCGACGGCGGCGCGGAAGGCGCCGAACAGGTCGCGGCCGATGCCGTGGTGATGCGCCGAGAGATCGACCTCCGGGAGCGGCCGCGCCGCAAATTCCGCCTGATCCACCTGAACCTCCAATATGCCGGCCTCGCAGTCGAGCCTGATCATGTCGCCATCCCTCACCTTCGCCAGCGCGCCGCCGCAGGCGCTTTCCGGCGTCACGTGGATCGCCGAGGGCACCTTGCCGGAGGCGCCGGACATCCGCCCGTCGGTGACGAGGCCGACCTTGAAGCCGAGATCCTGCAACACGCCGAGGGGCGGTGTCAGCTTGTGCAATTCGGGCATCCCGTTCGCCTTCGGGCCCTGATGGGTGACGATGGCGACGAAATCGCGGTGCAGTTCGCCGGCCTTGAACGCCTCCTGCATCGCTTCCTGGCTGCGGAAGACGCGGGCCGGGGCGACGACGACGCGGTGCTCGGGCTTGACGGCGGAGATTTTGGTGACCGCCTGGCCGAGATTGCCGTGCATGATGCGCAGGCCGCCATCCTTGCTGAAGGGCTCGGTCGCATCGCGGAGGATGTCGCGGTTGAGGCTTGCGGCCGGGGCGGGTTTCCAGCGCAAGACCTTTTCCTCCAGCACCGGCTGGTCGCGATAAGCCTGCAACCCGTCCGGGCTCCAGACGGTGCGGGCATCGCCGTGCAGCAGGCCGGCATCGAGCAGGGCGCCAATCAGCACCGGCATGCCGCCGGCGGCCTGAAAATGGTTCACGTCGGCACTGCCGTTGGGATAGATGCGGGTGAGCAGCGGGATGTGTTCGGAGAGATCGGAGAAATCCTGCCAGGTGATGGCGATGCCGGCGGCGCGGGCCATGGCGACGAGGTGGATGGTGTGGTTGGTCGAGCCGCCGGTGGCGAGCAGGCCGATCATGCCGTTAACCACCGTCCGCTCGTCGACCATCTGGCCGACCGGGGTGAATTCGTTGCCGCGGGCGGTGATTTCGAGGATGCGCTTCGCCGCCGCACCGGTCAGCGCGTCGCGCAGCTCGGTGTTGGGGTTGACGAAGGAGGCGCCGGGCAGATGCAGGCCCATGATCTCCATCAGCATCTGGTTGGAGTTGGCGGTGCCGTAGAAGGTGCAGGTGCCGGGGCTGTGATAGGCGCCGATTTCGGACTCGAGCAGTTCCTCGCGGCCGACCTTGCCCTCGGCGTAGAGCTGGCGGACGCGGGATTTCTCGGTGTTGGAAATGCCCGAGGGCATCGGCCCGGCGGGGACGAAGATCGCCGGCAGGTGGCCGAAGGACAGGGCGGCGATGACGAGGCCGGGGACGATCTTGTCGCAGACGCCGAGGAGCAGCGCGCCGTCGAACACGTCGTGCGAGAGGGCGATCGCGGTGGCCATGGCGATGACATCGCGCGAGAAGAGCGAGAGCTCCATCCCTTCCCGCCCCTGGGTGACGCCGTCGCACATCGCCGGCACGCCGCCGGCGACCTGGGCGATGCCGCCGGCCTCGCGCACCGCATGCTTGATGAGGTCGGGGAAGCGGCCGAAGGGCTGATGCGCCGAGAGCATATCATTATAAGATGTGACGATGCCGATATTCGGCTTGTCGTCGCGCTTGAGGTCGTCCTGCTCGGCCTTGGCACAGCCGGCCAGGGCGTGGGCGAGATTGGCGCAGCCGACCGCGCTGCGGTGCACGCCGCGCGAAATCAGCGCACCGGTGCGGGCGAGATAGGCGGCGCGCCCGGCCTCGCTGCGCGCCCTGATCCGGTCGGTGACCCGTGCGATCGCATCCTGAACCATGTCTTTGCTCCTCGCAGTGCGCGCGGCCCGTGCGGGGGCGCGTCAGTCGCCGGCGCCGTAGCCGGCCTGTTCGTCGAACCAGGTGCGGCCGTCGCGGACGATCATCGCCACCGCCTCGGACGGGCCCCAGGTGCCGGCGGTGTAGAGCTTGGGACGGTCGCCGGCGGATTTCCAGGCATCCAGGATGGATTCGGTCCATTCCCAGGCGGCCTCGACCTCGTCGCGCCGCATGAACAGGGTGGCGTTGCCGCGCACCACATCCATCAGCAGGCGCTCGTAGGCATCCGGCATGTGGTTGTTCTTGAAGGTTTCGGCAAAGCTCAGGTTGAGCGGGGCGTTGCGCAGGCGCAGGCCGCCGGGGCCCGGTTCCTTCGTCCACAGATGCAGGCGGATATGCTCGTCCGGCTGCACGCGGATGACGAGGCGGTTCGGCATCGCGTGATCCGAGCCGGTGGGGAAGATCCAGTAGGGCACCGGCTTGAACTGGATGACGATTTCCGAGACCTTCTCGGGCATCCGCTTGCCGGTGCGCAGATAGAACGGCACGCCGGCCCAGCGCCAGTTGCGGACCTCGACCTTGAGGGCGGCGAAGGTTTCGGTGGTGGAGCCGGGGGCGATGTCCTTTTCCTCGGCATAGGATTTCACCGGGCCGCCTTTGATCGCGCCGGCGCGGTACTGGCCACGGACGGATTTTGTTGCGATATCGTCACGGGAAATCGGAGCGAGGGATTTCAATACCTTGATCTTCTCGTCGCGCACTTCCTCGCGGTCGAGCGTTGCTGGCGGCTCCATCGCCACGAGGCAGAGCAGCTGCATCAGGTGGTTCTGGATCATGTCGCGCAGCGCGCCGGTATGGTCGTAATAGCCACCGCGATCCTCGACGCCGACGGTCTCGGCGACGGTGATCTGCACATGGTCTATGCCGTTATGGTTCCAGACCGGTTCGAACAGCGAGTTGGCGAAGCGCAGGACCAGGAGGTTCTGCACCGTTTCCTTGCCGAGATAATGATCGATGCGGAAGATGTTGCGCTCCTCGAACACCGCGCCGACACGATCGTTGATGGCGCGGGCGGAGGCAAGGTCGTGGCCGATCGGCTTTTCCAGCACGATGCGGGTTTCAGGCGTTTGCAGGCCGTGGGCGTGGATGTTGTCGGCGATCGGGCCGTAAAGCTCGGGAGCGGTGGCGAGGTAGAAGACGCGGATCTGGCGCGGTTCGTCGCTGAGCAAAGTGGCAAGTTCAGGCCAGCCGCGCGCGGCCTTGGCGTCGACGGAGACGTAGTGCAGCCGGGCGAGGAAGCGGGCAAGAACCTCGGGGTCGAGCTTGTCGGCGATGAATTCGCGCAGACTGGCCTCAACGAGTTCGCGAAACCCCTCGCCCGTCATGTCGGTTCGGGCAGAGCCGACGATGCGGGACGTTTCCGGCAGTTGACCATCGAGATCGCGGAGGTAAAGCGCGGGCAGAAGCTTGCGGCGCGCGAGATCGCCGGTGCCGCCGAACACCACGTAGTCGAACGGGTCGATGATGGGCTGGGAAAAATTCATGGGTCAAAATAATCCCTGGTTGCCGCTGCCCCGTATAGGCCGGGCCGCCGGTCAACTCAACACCGGCGGTCCGCTTGCGTTCAGTTCATGCAGTTGCCGCCATCGACGTTGAGCGTCTGGGCGACGACGTATTCCGCCTCGTCGGAGGCGAGGAAGATGGCGGCACCGACCAGATCGTCCGGCCGGCCCATCCTTCCATAGGGCACGGCAAGGCCGACCTGACGCTTCTTCTCGCCAACCGGCAGGCTTTCATATTTCGCGAACAGCGCATCGACCTCTTGCCACATCGGCGTGTCCACCACGCCGGGGGAGATGGCGTTGACACGGATGCCGTGGCGGATCAGGTCGAGCCCGGCAGACTGGGTGAGACTGATCACCGCCGCCTTGGTGGCGCAATAGACGCCGACCAGCGCCTCGCCGCGGCGGCCGGCCTGAGAGGCCATGTTGATGATCCGCCCGCGCCGGCCGTTGGCGATCATCTGCCGGGCGACCGCCTGCAGGGTAAACAGAAGGCCCTTCACGTTGACCGCGAAGAGACGGTCGTAGCTTGCCTCGGTGATGTCGGCAATCGGCGCGAGGTCGAACACCGCGGCGTTGTTCACCAGAATGTCGAGCCCGCCGCGCGCGGCGGTGAAATCGGCGAAGGCGGCGATCGAGGCCATCTCCGCCACATCGAGCGCACAGGCATGCGCCTGCGGCCCGAGTTCGCGCGCGGCAGCGGCTGCCGCCTCCAGTGACCGGTCGGCAATGCAGACCGTGGCACCCTCGGCGATGTAGCCCGCCGCCATCGCCCGGCCGATGCCACCGGCCCCGCCGGTGATGGCTGCGTACTTGCCCTGCAGGCGTCCGCTCATTGCTGCCTCACCAGACCGTGTAGCCGCCATCGGCGAGGACGATCGAGCCAGTCATCAGGCTCGACGCGTCGGAAGCAAGGAAGAGCACCACCGAGGCGATTTCGTGCGGCTGGCCGACGCGGTGCATCGGCGTCATGTCGAGCCAGATGCGGTTGAGTTCGGGATCTTCCATGCCGAAGCGGGTCAGCGGCGTGTCGATATAGGTGGGGGCGACGGCGTTGACGCGCACGCCGCGATCGGCCCACTCGCCGGCGAGCGAGCGGGTGAGGTGATGCACCGCCGCCTTCGAGGCATTGTAGAACGACTGCTTCTGCGGCTTGTTCGAGATGAAGCCCGACATCGAGCCGGTGTTGACGATGACGCCGCGCTGGCGGGCGAGCATCGCGCGGCCGAAGGCGCGGGCGCACCAGAACACGCCGTTGAGATTGACGTTGATGACGTCAAGCCAGTGCTCGTCGGTAACATCCTCGGCGGCGACGCCCGAGCGGGCGATGCCGGCATTGTTCACCAGGATGTCGATCGCCCCGAATTTCGCATTCAGGCTGTCCGCCGCCGCGTTCACCGCGTCGGGGTCGGTGACGTCGAGCACGATGGCATCGGCCGAGTAGCCAAGCCTGGCGAGTTCGGCCTTGCCTTCCTCGCAGACATTCGCATCGCGGTCGGCGATGACGACATGCGCGCCGGCTTCTGCCAGAGCGGTCGAACAGGCGAGGCCGATCGCGCGGCCGCCGCCAGTGACGACCGCGTTGCGCCCCTTGAGGTCATATTTCTCGAGATACATGTCCGCTCCTTGTGTTGTCCGGCACTGGCAACGTGCTCAGTGCAGGTGGAATTCGCGCCGCAGCAGCGCCTTGCCGTCCGGACCGAACAGGACGGCGCGGGCGGATTGCGGTTTCATGCGCACGGGGTCGCCCATGCGCACGCCCGCGAGATCGTCCGCCTTGACGATCATCTGCTTCTCGCCGGGGCGCTTGACGTAGACCAGGGTTTCGTTGCCGAGATGCTCGACGAAATCGGCGGTGCCGCCGATCTCGCCATCGGCGGCGAGCGCGGTGTGCTCGGGCCTGGTGCCGAGGGTGACGCGCAGGCCGGGGGCGGCGGCGATGTTCGCCGCCTCGACACGGATGGTGCCGCCATCATCGAGTTTCACATCCGCACCGGCATCGTCGCGCGCGGCGATCTCGCCTTCCAGCAAATTCATCTTGGGCGAGCCGATGAAGCCGGCGACGAAGAGATTGGCAGGGTTGTGGTAGAGTTCGAGCGGGGAGCCAACCTGCTCGACGATGCCGCCGTTCAGCACCACGATGCGGTCGGCCATCGTCATCGCCTCGACCTGGTCGTGGGTGACGTAGATCATCGTGGTTTCGAGCTGCTTGTTCAGCTTCACCAGCTCGGTGCGCATCTGCACGCGCAGCGCCGCATCGAGATTCGACAGCGGCTCGTCGAACAGAAATCCTTTCGGATTACGAACGATCGCGCGGCCGATGGCGACGCGCTGGCGCTGGCCGCCGGAAAGCGCCTTGGGGCGGCGGGCCAGCACCTTGTCGAGTTGCAGCATCTCGGCGGCGTGGGCGACCTTCTTCTCGATCTCGGCCTTCGGCACCTTTGCCATCTTGAGCGCGAAGCCCATGTTTTCCGCGACCGTCATGTGCGGATAGAGCGCATAGGTCTGGAACACCATGGCGAGGCCGCGCTTGTCAGGCGGGATGTCGTTGGCGCGGACGCCATCGATGCTGAAATCGCCGCCGGTGATTTCCTCAAGACCCGCGATCATGCGCAGCAGCGTCGTCTTGCCGCAGCCCGAGGGGCCGACGAAGACGACGAATTCGCGATCGTCGATCGACAGGTCCACGCCCTTGATGGCGTGGAAGCCTTCATATCGTTTCTCGACCTTTTCAAGCAGAAGTTTCGCCATGATCCGCTCCTATTTCACCGCGCCGAATGTGAGCCCGCGCACGAGGCGGCGCTGGGTCAGGCTGCCGAAGACCAGAATGGGGGCGACCGCGAGAACCGAGGCCGCCGAGAGTTTCGCCCAGAACAATCCCTCCGGCGCCGAGAACCGCGCGATATAGGCGGCGAGCGTTCCGGCATGGGAGGCGGTGACGTTGATGCTCCAGAACGCCTCGTTCCAGGCGAGGATGACCGAGAGCAGCGCCGTGGAGGCCACGCCGGGACCCGCGAGCGGGAGCAGCAGATGGATCATCTGCTGGCGCGGGCCAACGCCATCGACGCGCGCGGCTTCGAGAATTTCGTGAGGAATATCCTTGAAGAACGAGTAGAGCATCCAGACCACGATGGGCAGATTCATCAGCGTGTCGATGCCGACGAGGCCGAGCCGCGTGTCGAGCAGGTGGACGTTCTTGAGGAAGAGATAGATGGGCATGAGCACGCCAACCGCCGGGAGCATCTTGGTCGAGAGCATCCACATCAGGGTAAATTCCGTGCGCTTGCCAGGGAAGAAGGCGAGCGCGTAGGCAGCGGGAAAGGCGATGGCGATGGCAAGCACGGTGGAGCCGACGCTGACGATCACGCTGTTCAGCGCGAAGAGCAGGTAGCCGGCATTCTGCGTTGCATCGAAGAAGCTCTTGAGCGTGGGCGTGAAGATGAGCAGCGGGGGAATCGCGATGGCTTGGCCTTCGGTCTTGAAGGCGGTGACGAGCATCCAGAGGATCGGGAAGAACATGATGAACGCGGCCGCCCAGGCGAGGATGGCGAGGACAACGCGGCTGGAGAGGGATGGTTTCATCAGCAGCACCTCACGCCTGCAGGGTGCGCGAGACCGCGCGGATGAGGAAAAAGGCGAGGATATTAGCGAGGACGATCGCGAAGACGCCGGCGGCTGAGGCGCTGCCGATCGAGAAATCGTTGAGCGCGCGGATGAAAATCATGTAGGTCAGCGTCGTCGTCGCGTGGCCTGGACCGCCATTGGTTGTGGTGTAGATGACGGCGAAGGCCGAGAGCATGAAGATCGATTCCAGCATCACCACGATCGAGATCGGCCGGCCGAGATGCGGCAGCACGATGTAGCGCAGGCGGGCGAGGCCCTTCGCACCATCCATCCGCGCGGCTTCGAGCTGGTCGGTATCGAGCGATTGCAGGGCGGTGAGCAGGATGAGGGTAGCGAAGGGAATCCAGCGCCATGAATAGATGATCACGATCGAGACCATCGGATAGACGCTGAACCAGGCAATGGGTTTGAAGCCGACCAGCGTCATCAGCCAGCCGGCGAGGCCGCTGACCGGATCGAGCAGCAGGTTCTTCCAGATCAGGGCGGCAACCGGCGACATCACGAAGAAGGGCGCGATCGCCATCAGCCGGGCGATGTTGCGGCCGGGGAAGTCGTTGTTCAGCAGCAGAGCGATGATCGTGCCGAACACGATCGAAGCGACGAGCGTGCCGGCAACCAACACCACGCTGTTCCAGATCGCCGTCCAGGTCGAGGAATCGGTGAAGAGATAGGTGTAATTGAGACCGCCATTGTAGGCCGAGGGCGGCTCCATCAGATTATAATGTTGAAACGAATAGAGAATCGTCTGCAGGAGCGGCAGGATTGACCAGAGGAGCAGAAGGATCACAGCGGGCAGCAGCAGCGGCAGGGTCCGCACCTGCCGGCGCTGCGTGGCGCCCGATCTGCCCGGTGTTATCGTGCCTGACGTTGGCTGGATCATCGCACACTCCCGCTTTCCGAAGGGGCGGCGGCGCTCCGGTTGACCCGGGGCGACGCCGCCCTGCTGCCGCACTCAGTGGTAACCGGCTTCCTTCATCGTCCGCGCCGTTGCCTTCTGGGCCTGGGCGAGCGCCGCGTCGACCGATTTCTGACCGGCGAGAGCTGCCGCGATCTGCTGGCCAACTTCGGTACCGATGCCCTCAAACTGAGGGATCGCGACGAACTGCACGCCGGTATAGGGGACTTTCTTGAGCGTCGGATTATTCGGATCGGCGCTCAGGATCGCTTCCTTCACTTTCGAGGCGAAGGGAGCGGCCTTGGTGTAGTCGGGGTTGTCATAGGTCGAGATGCGGGTGCCGGGCGGGACCTGGACCCAGCCGAAGGTCTTGCCGACGAGCTTGAGATAGGCCTTCGACGTCGCCCATTCGAGGAACTTCATGTCGTCCGCCTTGTGGCGCGTGGTCTTCGGCATCGCGAGCGCCCAGGCCCAGAGCCAGTGCGCGCCATGAGGCGTGACCGCCACCGGGGCGGATACCATGCCGACCTCGTTCGCGACCTTCGAGGTCTTTGGATCCCAAAGCGTGCCGGCGGCGACCGTGCTGTCGATCCACATCCCGCACTTGCCCTGGCTGAACAGCGCGAGATTCTCGGTGAAGCCGTTCGAGGTAACGTTGGGCGGGCCGTACTTCTTCTCGAGATTCACGTAGAAGTTGGCAGCTTTCTTCCAGGCCGGGCTGTCGATCCGGGGCTGCCACTTCATGTTGAACCAGCGGCCGCCGAACGTGTTCACCAGCGTGGTGAAATAGGCCATGTTCTCGCCCCATCCAGGCAGGCCGCGCAGACAGATGCCGTAGATGCCCTTCGAAGGATCGTTTATCTTGGCGGCAAACTTCTCGATTTCGGTATAGGTCGGATGCGCCGGCATGGTCAGGCCGGCAGCCTTGAAGAGATCTTTGCGGTAATAGGTCGCCGAGCTTTCGGCGTAGAACGGGAGAGCGTAGAGTGTGCCCTTGTAGGACAGCCCGTTGCGTACCGAGGGAAACAGGTCCTTCACGTCGTAGCTCGCCGGCAGGTTCTTGATCGGCGCGAGCCAGCCGGCCTTGCCCCAGATCGGCACTTCGTAGGAGCCGACGGTGACGATGTCGAAATTGCCGGAATTCGTTGCGATGTCCGTGGTGACGCGCTGGCGCAGGGTGTTTTCAGGCAGCACCACCCAGTTCAGCTTGATGCCGGTTTCCTTGGTGAACTGCGGCGACAGCTTCTGCATCTGCAGCATGTCGGGGTTGTTCACCGTCGCGATCGTCAGCGTCGTCGCATGGGCGGCGGTAATGCCGAGGCAACCGAGGGCGAGTCCGCCCACCGCAATCCTGATCTGTCGTTTCACGAGACGTTTCTCCCTATCGAACAATCCGGTTCATTGAATCAAGCAAGGGCGCCGCCAAACCGCGCGCCGAAGCGTGCGCAGACGGGCTGCGCAAGGTGGGCCCGCAAGGAGCCGGTGCGGATGACAGGGATGCCGGCTTGCGGCCCCGATGCGGGCCGCGACCGGATGGATGAACATCCCCCCGCGCGCTGCGTCCAGGCTTCGGCGCAGCTTGTGATTCGTAGGTAGCGAACTTTCGTTTGATAAGTCAACGGAAAAAATTCACCGCATCGCAATATCCAAAAACACTAATTCATAATGAAAATGCTATAGAATTGGTTAAGGGCAGTCATCATGACATGATTCGGCCGCTTTCGTTTCGAAACCTATGGACTTCCGAGCATGTTGCTGGCATCGATAGCAGATGGGCAGCCTGGGAACATCGACGTGACGCTCGGCGCGAAAAGTGCCGTGCTGCAGCGGCGGCTGAAGATCGCCGACTGGATTCGCCAGTACGGGCAAATGCGCGTTGATGAGCTCAGCACGGCGCTAAAGGTTTCCGAAGTCACCATCCGTGGCGATCTCACTTATCTTGAGGAGCAGGGGCTGATCGTCCGCAGTTTCGGCAAAGCGATAGCGGCGAAAGCGGGCGCGCCGCGCGACCGGCCCGCCGGCGCGCCACTGACCAAGGCGCAGCTCGTGCCGATGCTGCGGCGGGCGCAGGCGCTGATCGGACCCGACCAGACCGTGCTGATCGGCCCTGGCCCGCTCGCCACCCAGGCAATTCCTTGGCTTGCGGAAATTCCGGGAGTTTCCGTGGTGCTGACCAGCACCGAGGCGATCCCCCTCGCCCGCACCTGCCTCGATGCGAGGATCTACCTGCTCGGCGGCGAGATTACCGCGGAGAGCGGCATGATCGAAGGCGCAGGCGCCCTCAGGATGCTTGACCATTTTGCGCTGGGCTGGTCGATCCTCGAGGCGGACGCCCTGTCCGCCGATTCGGCGCTGCTGGTGGCCGCCAAGCCCGCCGAACGGCTGGCCGAGGCGGCGATACGGCGCAGTACGCGCAGCATCGTGTTGAT
>Ga0315298_1006893_pt1 | contig 15248 bp, 18 predicted proteins | sample WHS_1_MG_FD_203077 | JGI IMG/M metagenome (GOLD analysis project Ga0315298, IMG submission 203077) | Extremophilic microbial mat communities from Washburn Hot Springs, YNP, Wyoming, USA - WHS_1_MG | ecosystem: Environmental > Aquatic > Thermal springs > Hot (42-90C) | place: USA: Wyoming... | reverse complement strand
AGAAAAGTCGGAAGCCCCGATGAGATCCTAAAACTGACCATGTCAGACCTCAAAGGCCTAAAGACTCTATACCAGATGGAGATAACCTAAAATTTGCCAAAGTTTAGTTATAATTCATGCACTTAAGCGTTTAATCCCGTGCATTGTTTTATAGTATGGAATCTATTTATACCTGCCGTGACTTTCGATAAGGAATTTATGCTCCTTGTTTTAAATAAAAAAGATCATATATGTTCATTAAAATTAGTTAATAGTTTCAAAAAAAAGAGTAATGATATCAAATCTTGTAAGAAACCGTCCATCATTGAAGAACTGTTAAAAAAGCCTATAAGGGTAAAAATCGATAAATTTCTATTCACCCCTGGTCTTTAAAGCGTAAGAAAGGCTTAGAGAGAATGCGTAAGACTGATGAAGAATCTAGAGGCGGGAATAAAATACATTAGCAGACGAAACTACGGTAAAATTGAGAAGTTCTTGTTGAAATAATCGACATTTCCATAATAAGGAAAAGGGCCTCGTCCTATGCCAAGTATGGTGCGGTGGGCGGGATTTGAACCCGCGTTGTCGCCGTGGCAGGGCGATGTCTTAGACCAGGCTGGACCACCACCGCGTTTTCAAACCCTTAAAACAAATAGGGAAAAAACTTCCGTATAACTTTTTCCTTCAGGGCTGACCATCGAATAATATAGAGGCATTATAGAACTTGCGCCTAAGAACCTAAAGCTTTCAACGGTTAAGCAAGGGACCTCGGCTCGAAGAGGCTTTTTGAATCTTAAAGCCTTTAGTTTTTAAGGAGAAAGATCGTTTCTATGCGAATGTGTCTTGTATGGCCCCTCGTTTAACGCCATGGGAGAGATTGGTAGCCTCGACCCACTTGGAAGAAGTGGACTTTGTTCAATGCTACCTTCCTATGCGGGGCTCCACCTACAAAAGCGGAGTTGATGTGGACCTTGCAAAGCGATACCCTGAGAGCGTAAACGCCATTCGCTTCTATGGGCTTCCCGGACAACCTGATCCCTCTCTCTTCGGCGCCAAGCTTGATAGTCGCAGCTCCCATGCGGATTCTGACTGGTGGGAGCCTCTAATCAAAAATGATGAGGATTATGATAGGCTTGAAATGCCTGACCTGAGGACTACTTTATTGCCTAAGGTGCTTCCATTGTACGAAAAGGAAAGGAAAAGCCTCTTCCATCGTAAGACCGATAAGAGGGACTGTATAGCCTCCTGTAGCATCCTCGGTCCCTTGGACTTTGCATCGGAGTTGAGGGGCTATGATAGGCTTCTAGCGGACTTGCTTCGCTGTCCTAGAAAAGTGCATAGGCTCTTTGACCTCATAACCAGGCTTAATGTAGAATGGGTTGAGATCTGCCAAGAGTTTGTGGGAGAGCTAGGGCTTCTCACCCTCGCAGATCATGGCCTTACCTTCCTATCGCCGAGGCTCTATCCCTCAATTCTACCATATTGGCGAAGGCAGTTCTCAGCCGCTCCTAAGGATGCTATAAAATGGTATCACAACGAAGGTAATGTCGCCCATGTCCTAGAGGCTGTTCCTGAGATGGGTGCCGAGGTCTTCCATTTAGGTTGGGTAGATCTGATAGAGGCAAAACGGAGGATAGGCGATCGGGTTTGCCTATGCGGAAACCTGAACACAACATCTTTACTTTTAAGGGCTTCTAGGAACGATGTCTACGAGGCAGCAAAGAAAGCCATAGAAGTGGCTGCGCCTGGTGGAGGCTTCATCCTCTCGAGTAGCGGAGGCATGGCTCCCAATACTCCCATCGAGAACGTGGATGCCATGTACGAGGCAGCCATGAAGTACGGTAGGTATCCCGCTCTGAAGAAGGATCGGATATAGACCTAGGATTTTTGGCATAATGGCAGGGACATCGTTTCTTTCGGCTTTGTGGCTTAATTCAATCGTACGTATCATTAGCTCGATTCTTCCATTCTGAGAGGATATCTTTGAAATCGTATCGTCTTATAGGCAAAAGGAAGTTTGTTGGCAGGAAAAGGCTTCCATACGCTTCATCCGCGCCAACAACTTTATGATTAAGAGCGTTCTTATTTTTTATCCCCATCCCGGGCGTGTCCAAGAATTCATCCATAGAGCCATCTTGCAAGAATCTTTAGGCAGTATACCGTGATCCTCAGGAGCACCCTCGTATCGCTAGCCTCCTTCCTCCTAGTTTTCATCCTATCCCCGAACTCGACCGTTAGGGCTCCAAAGATACCTTCCCCAACGCCCCTAAGCCTGTAGGCGGATTCTTCGAAGAGGCTATCCCTGATCCTGGCTCCATAGCCTCCAGGGCTTACCTTACCGGGCTTAACCATGGGAATGTAGCCCTTCGATGCCAGCTCGTTCAGAACGGGCTTGGCGTCAAAGGCCCCATCCGCCAAGGCGAAGCCCGAGCCCGAAGGGATGCCCTCCGTAAACTCAGCCTCCGAGGTCGTCAGGTCTGCGCATACGGGGAATAGGGCTTCACCATCCCTTACCCTTATGCTGAGAAAGGCCTCATGAGTAGCCTTATGCCAGTCCGTGAACTTCGTCGAATCCAGGACCGTATAATCATATTCCAGGAGGCAGAGGAATCCGAAGAGGACCTTAAGGACCTCCTCTACCAGGAAGCCATAGTTTAACTCCCAGTAGCTCAAGGTCGATCTGGATCCGGGGATTCTCTCGCCAAAGTGCATCGAAGAGCAGCTTTCGGCGTACCTGAGGCTCAGCTTATCCCATTCATTTCCTTGAGGACGAGGACCTTCAAGTAGAGCCCAGCCGGCCTTAGGGGCTTCCTTCCTCTTCCCCTTCCCCTTCCCCCTCCCCTCCCACGCCTTTCCTTTATTATGGATTCCAAATCCATAGATCCCAGGATCATTTCGAGGATGCCCATGAGAAGCCCAAAATCGTATGCCTTCCTGTCCCACCTCCTGAGCATGAAGAAAACTATATAACAGAACTCAAGTCAATTTTTGGACACGCCCGAGGAAAAAGAAAAAGAAATTTATGACAGAAGATTTATGGGAAAACCCCTAGCTATTCCTTTCTTTCCCATGGCTTTTGTACACGAAGCCTTCTTCGAAAATTTTAGGTCTAAATTCCTTGAACTCCCCCCCCTCCAACCTCCTATAGAAGCAGGATCTGTAGCCTTTATGGCATGCAGCCACCTTCTGTTCAACCTTGAGGAGAATGGCATCAGCATCACAGTCCAAGTAAACCTCCCTTACGACTTGGACATGACCCGATTCCTCCCCTTTTAGCCAAAGCCTTCCCCTGCTTGTGCTCCAATAATGGGCAAGTCCCGTAGCCAAAGTCCGCTTGAAGGCCTCTTTATCCATGAAAGCAACCATCAGAACCTCATCGTTTCCACAATCTTGGGCTATGGCTACGATGAGCCCGTTATGGCGGTAGTTGAGCATGTCCGCCAGAGCCTCGATCTGATCCTCAGGACATAGGGGCTTGGGATCCCTATCCAATCCCTTTTCCCTCATTTTTTGCCTCCTATCCCTAAACCTGGCTTCGACGGCTTCCGCATGGAGGGGAAGACCTTCAGCCCTAGCAAGGGCTCCTACCGTTTTTCTTAGCCTTTCAAGGCCTTCTGGGCTAAGCCTCTGAACAGTAAATCGCCTTAGAAAGTCAAAGACTGAGAGACCTGATTGGAATTTGGCAGAACCAGCGGTAGGGAGAATATGGTTTGCTCCTGTGGCATAATCCCCCACAGCTACGGGGGAAAAGGGACCTAGGAAAACAGATCCTGCATTCTTCACGCCCTTAAGGGTTTCCATAGGAGCCCTTGTTAGGATTTCGAGGTGCTCTGGGGCATACTCGTTGACGAACTCCAAAGCCTCTTCTTCATCCTCCGCAATAAGGACAGAGAGCCCTTCAGGGAAGCGTATGTCACCATCCGGATCCTCCCCAAAAGGGGCTTCTTGAGCCCTATCTTTCAGGGCGGTACAAAGCTTGTAGGCAAGCTCCTTGGATGTGGTTACAAGAAGGGCAGAGGAGCCTGATCCATGCTCGAGCTGCGAAAGCAGATCCGCAAGAACGATCTCAGGATCCGCACAGCCATCAGCCAAAATTAATATTTCACTCGGACCCGCGAGGCAGTCTATACCTACGATGCCGGCCAGGAGAAGCTTGGCGGCAGTTACGTAAACATTTCCAGGCCCAATAATCTTTTGAACCTTCGGAATCGTTTCGGTTCCGTATGCCATGGCAGCTATGGCCTGAGCTCCTCCAAGGCGATAGAGCTCCCTTACTCCTGCTAATTCAAGGGCAAATAAAACGGTAGGATCCATGGTAACCTTTCCATCTTTTAGCCTCGGAGGAGTACAGGCAATAATCTTCCGGACTCCCGCAACCCTTGCAGGAACGACGGTCATGAGGACTGTTGATGGGTAAGAAGCCCTTCCTCCTGGAATGTAGACCCCTACGCTTTCTATAGGCATCCATGAGTCCTTTAGCCACACACCAGGCTGGATTTCCATAAAGTCCCCCTCCCTTGGAAGCTGGGCCCTGTGAAATTTCTCAAGAACATCCATGGCTTCCTTCAGAGCCCTTGAGGTTTCCTCAGGAACCTTTCTTCTCGCCTCCTCGAATTCCTTTTCCGAGACCCTGAGTTCAGAGGGCTTCAGCCTAACGCCATCGAAAAGGAGGGTATACTTTAGAAGGGCGGAGTCTCCCTCGCTTTTCACATCCCTTAGAATCTCGGAAACCTTAGGCTTGATTCGTTCCAAAGTCTCATGGATCCTTTCAATGATTGCCCTCTTCCTTTCTGGGGTAAGCTCCTTCAACCTCAAGGGCTCTATCAAGAAAATCAGCCACCTCGTTTTCCATAGCCCTTAGGATCCTAACAATCCATCCCTCAATTCCTTTCCTCTACTCTATAATACCCTTCTGGCTCGGTATGGCTCCTTTAAGCCTGGGCTCCCTTTGTATCGCCTCGGACAAGGCGAGGCCCAGGGCCTTGAATAGTGCCTCCGCCTTATGATGATCGATCCTTCCATAGAGCCTCACAACATGAATGGTGAGCCCTCCATTAAGGGCTAGACTCTCTAGGAAGTGGGGGATCATATCCGAAGCCATATCACCGATCGTCTGATGGGCGAAGGAGCCATGGAAAGTGAGATGCCCCCTTCCGCTTATATCGAGGGCCACCTCTGCCAGGGCTTCATCCATAGGAACGATAGCAGCTCCGAACCTTCTTATCCCCTCCTTTTTCCCTAGGCATTCGGAAAGGGCCTTTCCTAAAGTTATGGCGACATCCTCGATCACATGATGCCCATCTGGGCTTCCCAATCCTTCCGCTCGAACCTTAAGGTCGAAGAGTCCATGCTTAGCCATGGCTCCGAGCATATGGTCTAGGAAAGCCAAGCCCGTCGATACTTGGGCTTCTCCCTGTCCATCGAGGCCCAATTCGACCTTCACGGATGTCTCGAGGGTCTTCCTTTCAACTACCGCCTTCCGCACGCTCCGATACCTCCTCTGCCTCCTTCAGGCTGAACCTTCCCTCATAAAGGGCCGATCCTACTACGGCTCCCTCAACCCCTATTCTTGCGAGGGCCCTTATATCATCTAGGGATGAGATGCCTCCAGCGTAGATAACAGGGATTCTCGTGGCTTCAAGAAGGTCCTTTAGGCGGTCGAGGGAATCCTTGGTTAGGCCTCCAAGGGTGCCCTCTATCTCCACATCCGTATAAAGAAAAGCAGCTGGTCGGAAGGGCTCAAAGGTCCTTGCCCATTCGATGGCCGAGCCTTTGGCTTCCAAGGTCCATCCATGCTTCATGACCAAGCCCCTTCTGGAATCCAAGGATAGGATAAGCCTATCGGAGCCTATTGCGGCCGCCACTCGACTTACGAGGCTGGGATCCTCCAGGGCACCAGTCCCAAGGATGATCCATCTAGCCCCAAGGGATGAAAGTTCTACGGCCGATTGGATGGTTCGAATTCCTCCTCCTACTTCGACAGGAATCCTTAGCTCCCTTATTATGCGGGCTACGACATCCCTATTTCGTGGATGGCCTCCAAAGGAGCCGTCTAAATCGATGATGTGAAGTCTCTTAGCTCCCTCTTCTTCCCAGCGATGGGCGACGGCGACGGGATCCTCGGAAACAATCCTACCCGTTCCCGGCATACCTTGAATCAGCTTGACACATCTTCCTTCCTTTATGTCTACGGATGGTATGATGAGCATCGCTAAAGCCTCCTTTCCCCCAAGCCTTCGATGATTTCCCTGAGGCTTCCAAGAAATAGATCGTTCTCCTCGGGTTTTCCGACAGTGACACGGATGAAGCTACCCTTGAATCCTTCCAGATCCGAAAGATCCCGGACTAGGATGCCCCGATTAAAGAGCTCTTGGGTTATCGTTCCAGAGTTTAATCCCGTTTTGCTAACATCCAAGAGGATGAAGTTTCCATGAGAGGGATAGGGCTTTATGTTAGGAATACCCATAAGCTCCTCGTAGAGCCTTTTCCTTTCCTTCCTTATGACTCCCGTTATGCGTTCCATATATCCGATGTCCTCAAGGGCCGCTTTTGCTGCTGCGATGGCTATGCGGTTCACGCTGAAGGGAAACTTAACCTTCATAAGACTATCGATGATCTTCGAATCCGCGATGGCGTAGCCAATCCTCAGGCCTGCGAGACCAAAGGCCTTAGAAAACGTCCTCACCACTATGAGGTTCCCATCATCCCTTATGAGCCCCACGAAGGACTTTCCCGAGAACTCCCAGTAGGCCTCATCAAGGACGAGGAGGCATGGAGCCTCCATAAGCTTAAGGATTTCCCCCTCGGAAAGGACGCTTCCTGTAGGATTGTTCGGACTACATAGGTAGATCAGCTTGGTAAGGGGGGTTATGGCTTCAAGGATTCCTTCGATGTTCCAGCGCCAATCTTCCTGCATTCTCACAGCCTTCACTTTCGCTGAGGCTGTCATGGCTGCCTTCTGAAAGATCTGAAAACTTGGAGTTGAAACTATGACTTCTTCTCCAGGCTCTACAAAAGCCTTGAGAAGCATATCAAGAATTTCGTCAGATCCATTTCCAAGGATGATGTTTTCTGGTCTAACGGATGCGTATTTCGCTAAGGCTTCCATGAGTTCCTTGGGCTTGGATGGATAGCGATGCAGGAGCCGAAACTCCTCCGTTATGGCATGAAAAACCCTTGGAGAAGGACCGTAGGGATTCTCGTTTGCATCAAGCTTTATGATGGTGGGGCTTAAGGCCTCCCGCTCCGGATAAACCTCAAGTTTTTCCAGAATTTGTCTCGAGAAATTTTTCTGGAACTTCATGGCAAGACCCTTTAGATGGAATCCCGTAGAAATCATCCCATCCAACTGTGAACTTAAAAAGTTTGCCGAGATGATTAGGGCCTCCTTGGCGTTAAGGGTTCGATGGGGCTTTGAGAAATCCAAAGAATGCCCTTATATGTTTGCCATATTCTTCTCATAGTACCTGATGCCTTGCATCAAAAGAAAAAAAGGTTTGTAGGAAGCGTATGGGGAATAAGAAAGAAGCCCAAAAAGAAGGCATCTTCATTGGCTAAAAGCCAACTAATTTAACTAAAGGAGGCTTGAAGACCTTTTTGGAGATCAAATGTTATACAAGACTGATCTCTATGTAGACATCCTCCGGAACCCTAATCCTCATAAGCCTCCGCATGAGCCTCTCATCGGCGTTAACATCTATGAGACGTTTGTGGATCCTCATGCTAAACTTGTCCCAAGTATGCGTACCCTCACCACAGGGTGACTTCCTCGTTGGTACGATGAGCCTTTTCGTTGGTAAGGGTATAGGTCCCTTGATCTTAACCCCTGTCTTTTCCGCCGTATCCTTTATTTCATTACAGACCTGGTTGAGCTTCTCTGGATCCGTAGAACTGAGCTTGATCCTAGCCCTTTGTGGCATGGCGTTCGCCCTTCATCAAAAAAGCTTAGGTCCATGGGAAAGTCCTTATTGGCTCCTTAGCCATACGCATCCTTCTAAGCCTTCTAAGCCTTCTTCGTTATCTCCCTTACCACACCTGCGGCGATGGTCTCCCCCATATCCCTTATGGCGAACCTTCCTAGGGGTGGGATTTCTGAGTAGAGTTCCATGGCGACGGGTCTTAAAGGCTGGAACCTCACAAGGGCGCTGTCTCCTGTCCTCAGGAAGGCGGGCTTTTCCTCGATGGTTTCACCTGTTCTTGGATTGATCTTCCTTATCAGCTCCACAAACTTGCATGGAACAGTAGCCGTGTGGATATGGAGAACTGGCGTATATCCCGCTGCGATGGCTGTTGGATGGTGCACAACGATGATCTGTCCTATGAACTCCGTCGCAACCGTAGGAGGATTCTCCACAGGTCCAGCTACGTCCCCCCTCTTTATGTCCGTCCTTGATATGCCCCTGACATTGAAGCCTATGTTATCCCCTGGAAGGGCCTCCTTTATCCTTACATGATGGGTTTCAATACTTCTGACTTCACCCCGCTTGTTGGAGGGCATGAAGACGATCGTCTGCCCTTCCCTTAGGATCCCCGTTTCAACCCTTCCGACGGGGACGGTGCCAACTCCAGTAATGGCATAGACATCCTGGACAGGTAGCCTTAGGGGCTTGTCTATGGGCTTCGTAGGAGGCGTTAGCAAATCGAGGGCTTGAAGAAGCGTAGGTCCCTTGTACCATGGCATGTTCTCGCTTGGTTTCACAAGATTATCGCCCTTCCATCCGGAAACGGGGATGATGGGAACCTTTGAAAGGTCGTAGCCGACGGTTCTGAGGAGACTTCTGACTTCTTCCCGGCATTTCTCGAAACGAGCTTGGCTGTAGTTGACGCTAGCATCATCCATTTTGTTGATGGCGACGATCATCTGCCTTACGCCAAGAGTCATGGCAAGGAAGGCGTGCTCCCTTGCTTGACCACCAGGTGCTATCGCTACCTCAAACTCCCCCTCCTTGGCAGAGACCACAAGGATGGCAGCATCAGCCTGGCTGGCACCCGTGATCATGTTTTTTATGAAGTCCCTGTGACCAGGAGCATCGATGATCGTGAAGAAGTACTTGGGGGTCTCGAACTTGAGATACGAGAGATCGATGGTAACTCCCCTCTCCCTCTCATCCTTGAGGGTGTCGAGAACCCATGCAAACTTGAAGGTATCTCCCATTCCCGTCTTCTCGGATTCCTTGGCATAGGTCTCTATGGTCCTTTCGTCTACATAACCCGTAAGGAAAAGGAGATGGCCTGTCATAGTGCTCTTTCCATGATCGACGTGGCCGCAGATGAGTAGGTTAAGATGAGGCTTTTCACTCAAACTCTACCCTCCGTAGTGTGCTAGCTCCTCATTACCTTTATTTTAATTTTTTCTTCCTTTGAGCGTATCGTCCTTATAAATCTCCAAATTTTTCCTCAGATTTCATGGAAAGCCAGGCCTTTGCCCCTGGAAATGTAAAGGATTGCCAACCTCCGAGGGCATCTCCCATAAGGATGGAAGTCTTGGAAAGTCTGAAGAAAGGCGATTTTATGTTCAGCAAGGGATTTGAGGTTTGGGATTTCCAATAATTATTCTGGCATCCGTAGCGACATGGTTGAAGAATTTTTCTCCTCCCTATTCTAAGGGAGCATCAACCATTATGATAATGCAGGGCTTTTCTGAATCGTTTTCAAAGCCATGGATGGTATTCGGAGGAATATAAATGGCATCGCCCTTCCTAACTCGCCTAATCTCCTCCCCAACCCTCAGAAGACCGCTTCCTTCGATCAAGTAGTATATCTGCTCATGTTTTTCATGCTGGTGGGGATCTAGCCTTTTCCCTGGCGGCACCGTCGTTTGCCAAAAACCTCCCAACCTTTTCAGAACATCTTCCATGCCTAGATAGCCGTAAATGTCCTTCCTCATAAAGAAGTATTTGTAAAGGGCTTCTCCATGGGCTTTGATCTCCTTAATCTCCTCCACATTTCTTACGATCATCTCCTAGCACCCTTCTATGGAATCTTGGCGCTTATCCCCATGACGAGGCATGGGGCCTCCGTATCGTTATAGAAGGCGTGGGGAACCTTTGGAGGCAGGTAAACGACATCCCAAGCCTTGACCTTCCTCCGTTCTTCACCCACCTCTACAATCCCTTCGCCCTCGAGGACAAAATAGACCTGCTCTTGGTCTTCGTGGACATGGCGTTTGTTTGTTCCCCCTGGTTTTATCGTCATGATCCAAAGGCTTGTTATGGTTTTCGTCATTCCCGGTCTTGGCGTAGAAGTGCCTAGGATCTGCTGGTAGAGGCTTGTCTCTCCATGACCCGGCATCACTCTTTTTTCAATTTCCTTTACATGAATGACTTCCATTTCTATCACCATCACAGATGATTCTTAACTGTTGGCGAATGGATTATTTAAGGTTAAAGGGAAGGGGTGCTCCAAAGATTAGCTATTATACTAACAGGGCTATGATTTCTCTAGGGGCGGATATTTGGTCTAAAGCCTTTTTCCCTACGGGGCTTATGACCTAAGCCTCCAGTCCATGGACGATAAAGAATTCTTGGACATGCCTAGGGAAAAGGTCCTTCTCTTTTCATGTCTCTTTCAACATTTTCAAAGAGCTCGGAAAGGTTTTCCGATAACTTTTCCAAGAAGTCCCGGACGAAGGATGGTGGGAAGCGCCCCTCCTTTACCTGGGCTATGAGGTCTTCTAGCTCTTTCTGGGCTCTTTTTCTCCAAAGATTTCCTATCCACTTCCTTCTTACAGCCTCCTCAAACTCCTCCTCATCCAGAATGATGTAGCGTCCATCAGGGAAAACCCAAAGGTCGAGGAAAAGGTCCGTGGTTCTGAAGCCCTTTGGAATGCGCCTGATAGGGGTGAGAATATCACAGTAGTAACCGATTAGCCCCTCCTGCTTATCATAGACGGCACCGATGTTATGCCAAGCTAGAGGAAAGTTGAACCAAAGAACCGGACAATGGTGCTTCGGGGTTCTTTTCTCCTTAAGGCCCAAAGTCCCGGGCAATTCCATAAGACTGGCTGATACAATGCCTTCGTTTCCATCGTAAAGAAGTATGTGCTTGTATTTGACTGTCCGGTTGGGCGGACGGGTATAGAATATAACAACCCTAGTTCCCATCAATTTATCCCCATCATTTGGTATATGTTAAAGGATAGGATGGATAGGATTATCTTGACTGCTAAGCCCCTCCTGGAAACGGCCCTTATGAACCTTTCTCCAAACTCTTCAAGCTGGGAGAACCTCGTCTCTATGAGTTTCCTTATCCTCGATAGGATTCGGTAGTACGCCCTCTCTTCCTCGCTTTTCATCATGTTATCCCTTTTTATGGCTATGTAATCTACGCCCCTTTCATGGCTTCTGAGAACTTTTCATTCCATCAACATAGCCCTTGTCGAGGAGGACCGTGCATCCTCCGAACCTCTCGGAGAAATCCTCCCTATTCTCCTTTATGATGGTTATGTCATGCTTGTTCGCCGGATCGACGTAGAGGAGGCTTAGGTATCTAAGCCTCCGTACAGAAGGTCGCCTTGTATCCTACGTAGAATCCACCTTTAAAGGGTTAAAGCCTACGCCCTCCTCATCCTTAATCAAGGATGAGCTTCCCCTCTTCCTATGCCTTCCAAGCCTGGCAAGCCTCTTCGTCTCGACGGGCTTGGAATCCACGACCATCAGCCCCTCAAGCCTGAAAAGCCTTTGGCATTCTATTAGAAGCCCCTCATACCTGTTAAGCCTCTCAACAACCTTGTTGTACCTTACCTTCGGGAAGAGCGTAAGTTCCTCTACCAGAATCCTGTAAGCCCTCTTATATACGCCTCCGAAGTGCCTATGGGCCATGACGGCGAAGGCTATCAGGTCGTAAAGGCTCATCTTCTCATGGTTAGCCTTAGAAGGATAACGCTCCTTCACGACGGGCGATATAACCGACCTTATGAAATCAACCTCCTCCCACAAACTCCAACACCAAAAATTAAAAGAACGGGACAAAATCCATAAATATTATTTGATGGGAACTACCGTAATATAACAATAATTATTCTTCTTTCTGCAGGCTTGTTGCCTTCCATTCTGTATAATTCTTAGGCTTTGGCTTTTTAGGCTTTAGATCCGAATAGGATTGTCCGTAGGACTTCTTTGGGGTTTCTGATCTTTCCGGCTGGGCGGGTGATACTGGAAACAAACTCAATTAGGCATCTTAGAACTTCAAACGTCTCGTGCCCGCATCTGGAGTCGATTGGTACTAGAAATGCTTTCTTCCACTTTAACTTTATGGATCGCCTCTATAAGCCGGCTTTATGAGATAGCGGGCGAGTCATAAGGGGCTTAAAATGGACGTCTGCCGAAACCTTAGGTAGAAGAATGTAAAGGATCTGGAAGATGGGCGCTACTAGTCACATAAGGAGCCTTGACAAACGTATCATCATCCGGACTTGGCTTAAGGATGATCATGAAGAGAAGTGTTGGGGAGAAAAAAGCTTAACAGTTCCTAGATAGACTATCAAAGGGGTTCGATGCCATGTCTAAAAGCCGAGTGGCTGTCGTAAAGGGCGATGAGCGCTATGCCATCATAAAGGAGGCCCTTCGGCTCATAAAGGAGGATGTGGATCCAGCCAGCATAAGGGGTAGGAGGGTTCTCATAAAGCCAAACCTCGTTTCAGTTCTGTGGAGCTTGCCATCACCCATGTTGATGCCGTAAAGGCCGTGGTAGACTTCCTTCAAGCCTTCGAGCCAAAAAGGATCTTAATAGCCGAGGGTTCGGCTAGTGATACATGGGAAGCTTATAGAAGGTTCGGCTACAGGCAGCTTGAGAAGGAGTATGGAAACCTTGAACTCCTCGACCTGAACGATGATTCCTACGAAACGATTTCCTTGGAAACCCTCGATGGCCTCGGGAGGAATGTAAGAATTTCTAGGACGGCGAAGGAATGTGATTTCAGGATTTCCCTGGCGAGGGCAAAGACCCACGATCATGTCGTCTGCACCCTAGCGCTTAAGAACATGCTTGGTTGTATCCCCAAGGGGGAGCAGGTTTGGGCCCATGGAGCAGGGGTTGAGCCTTCAGAGCCCCTTGAAACCGTTCTCAAGAGTAACTGGCTTCTTTCCAAGAACCTTGTAAAGATAGCGGGTGTCGTAAAGCCCCATATGGGAGTCTTAGATGGTTTCATAGGGATGGAAGGGAATGGCCCTGTTGGTGGATCTCCCGTGGAACTTGGGATTGCCGTTGCAAGTTGCGATTTTGTGGCTGCCGACGCCGTAATGGCGACGATTATGGGCTTCGAGCCTATGGAGATAAGCTACATCTACTTGGCTAATGAGCAGGGACTCGGGATTGGAGACCTCAGTAAGCTCAAAATCGTTGGAGAAGATCCTTACAAAGTTAGGAGGAAGTTTAGACCCCATAGCAACTATCAGAGAACCCAGATCAGATGGAAGGAATTCGCTGAGGCGGAGGGAAAGCAAGTCTAAACGCCAAAGCTGACCAGAATTTACCCGCCCTCTTATGAGCCCGGGCGAAAGGCCCTTCATGTTTAATGGCTATGGCTATGGCTAAGGCTGTAGCTATGGCTATCCATTAGCAGTTGAAGAAGGCCTCCTTTAATCTCAGGATGAAGGCACCCAAAGATCGCTCTTAATCATAAAGTTGTTGGCGCCTTTGAAACGCATGGAAGCTTTCTCCATAGCCAACAAACTCCCTGATCGAGAGCGTCAAAATGAAGGAGAAGAAATCGACTTAGCAATTTACGCAGTCCCATATTGATCCCTTCCCTAATTCGAAAACCTTTATTGTTGTAAATCTTATTCGTTATGATCTGGTGAGACCATGAAAAAGAGGTATGCTCTGGCGGGAGCCAGCAGTAGGGCTTTGTTCATGTATGCAAAGCCTTTATCAACCGAGCTGAAGGATTATGCCGAGCTTGTAGGAGTTTATGATGTAAATCCAATAAGGGCTAGAATTCTTAGCGAAGAATGTGGAGGCATCCCAATCTATGATAGCTTTGATAAGATGATAGAGGAGGGTAAACCTGATGCTGTCATCATAACGACTGTTGATAGATTTCACCACGAGTATATTATTCGATCTTTGGAGGCTGGATGCGATGCCATTACAGAAAAACCTATGACAATAGATGCCGAAAAATGTAAGGCTATTTTAGAGGCCGAGAGGAGGACAGGAAGAAAGGTCATCGTGACCTTTAACTATCGTTTTGCTCCCTACGCTTCTAGGATAAAGGAGTTAATCCAAGAGGGGATCGTAGGTGAAGTCTTGAGCATCGACTTCGAGTGGATTCTGGACACGGTCCATGGGGCGAGTTACTTCAGAAGATGGCATAGATATATGAGGAATAGCGGAGGGCTTCTCGTCCATAAGGCGACCCATCACTTTGACATAATTAACTGGTGGCTTGCTGACGATCCAGAATTGGTCTATGCTTTGGGAGCAAGAAGATTCTATGGACCAACGAGGGAACAGCGCTGGCATAGATGTTTGACATGTCCTTACAAAAAGACTTGCGAATTTTACTGGGATATAACTAAAGATGAGTTTGCCAGGAGGTTTTATCTTGAGGCAGAAAAGGCTGATGGATACATAAGGGATGGATGCGTATTCGCGGATGACATCGACATATACGATACGATGTCTGTAAACGTAAAATACTCACGGGGAGCCTTATTGACCTACTCTTTAATCGCCCACAGCCCTTACGAGGGATGGAGGACCTCCATAAGCGGAACGAAGGGCAGAATGGAGGCTGAGGAGTTCCACAGTGGTCAAAGGGTTCATGAGCCTATACAGGAAATCAGATATTATAACCGTAAAGGGGAAGTAATCGTGTACCATATCGAGAAACCAAGGGGCCCCCATGGTGGTGGGGATGAGAGGCTTAGGCGAATGCTCTTCGTAGGGGATGTTGAGGATAAGCTCGGGTACATGGCTGGCTCATGGGCTGGAGCGATGTCGGTTCTCATTGGAGTAGCATCAAATATTTCTATTGCTGAGAAGAGGCCAGTTTGGATAAAGGATTTACTGAAATAACTTATGCATTTCCTAAGGTGAATTCCAACTTAAAGCCCAACTTTCCTATTTCTTCTCTTAATCAGGGACTTTTGTCTATAGATAAAAACTCCCTTCGTTTTATCTTATAGAAAATAAAAATGAAAGAGGATTTCTTTATTTTTGTTTTCTTATAACTAAACTTTGGCAAATTTAACCGTTATTTTTCGAATCCATTTACCATGTTATATACGCATGCTAGAAGCGCTTATTCCCTCCTGCCCCATTCCATA
>Ga0315298_1006892_pt1 | contig 15248 bp, 12 predicted proteins | sample WHS_1_MG_FD_203077 | JGI IMG/M metagenome (GOLD analysis project Ga0315298, IMG submission 203077) | Extremophilic microbial mat communities from Washburn Hot Springs, YNP, Wyoming, USA - WHS_1_MG | ecosystem: Environmental > Aquatic > Thermal springs > Hot (42-90C) | place: USA: Wyoming... | reverse complement strand
TTCAGCTAACTGGATATTAACAACATACAACAATCAGCTTAACCCGTCCGCATTTTACAGCATAAGCCCCGAAGAACAATTTGAAGAAGCATACGTGCTAACCATAACAGTTGAAGGAAAAGGAACAGTCCACATAAACCCACAAAAAACAGCCTACAAACAAGGCGAAAACGTAACCTTAACGGCAATCCCAGACGAAGGCTACAATTTTGCAGGCTGGAGCGGAGACGTAACAAGCCAAGAAACCAACATAACAATAACCATAACTAAAAACACGTTTATCACAGCTAACTTCACGCTTAAACAGTACATTATAAACGCCACAGTGAGTGGAACAGGCGGAAAAATACAGCCATCAGGCCTAATAACAGTTTATCACGGCGAAAACATAACCTTCACAGTAACGCCAGACATGGGCTACCACATCGAAAACGTAATTGTTGACAACGTATCCCAAGGACAGATAGAATCATACACGTTCTGCTGTGTAAATGCAAATCACACGATAATTGCGTTCTTTGCTCCCAACCAGTACACACTCATCATTAACGTTTCGCCAATTGAAGGCGGAACTGTCTACGCTAACAAGACAGACCCGTACTACTATGGCGACGTAGTCGAGTTGACAGCAGTTCCAACACTAGGATGGTCATTTGCTTATTGGAGTGGCAATCTTACAGGAAACCAAAACCCAGCAGTCATAGTAATAGACGGAAACAAAACGGTAACGGCAGTATTCACACAAAACCAGTACACATTAAACATAACAATAATTGGAAATGGCCAAGTAACGAAAGACCCTGACAAGGAAACCTACACTTACGGCGAAAATGTTACATTAACAGCAACAGCCGACCATGGCTGGTCCTTCGTAGGCTGGAGTGGAGACGCACACGGCTCTGAAACAACAATAACAATAACCTTTAACGGAAACAAGTCCATTACCGCAACATTCAAGCAAATGTATACACTATTACCATAATACCGGACGGAAATGGAAACGTAACTAAGAAACCTGACCAACAATACTATCTTTACGGCGAAAAGGTTGAATTAACAGCAACACCAGCATTAGGCTGGAGCTTCGACAAATGGGGCGGAGCCCTATCAGGATCAATTAACCCAATAAACTTGACAATAACTGAAAACTTAACAATCATAGCATACTTCAAACAAAACCAATACACCCTAACAATCCATATTGAAGGCAGCGGAACAGTAACTGCATATCCAAACCAAACAACATATACATACGGCATAATTGTTCAGCTAGAGGCCATCCCACATGAAGGCTGGACATTTTCCCACTGGACTGGCGACCTATCCGGAAGTCTAAACCCAGTAAACATAACTATTGATGGAAACAAAACCGTCACAGCCCACTTCTCGCAAAACCAGTACACTCTTACAGTAATTATTGTGGGCAACGGCACGGTGGCTAAAAACCCAGACTACGCGGTTTATGCCCATGGAGAAACAGTAACGCTTACCGCTATGGCTGATCCCGGCTGGAAATTCAATAGTTGGAGCGGAGATATAGAAAGCACCGAGAACCCAGTTAACGTAACTATGGACAGCAGTAAAACAATAATTGCCACGTTCATCCAAGAGTATTACACATTAACCGTAGATATTGATGGCAGCGGAACAGTTGCAATAGACCCATTACAGCCAACATACACCTATGGAACACGAATAAACCTTACAGCCAATCCCAGCCTTGGCTGGAGTTTCAGCTATTGGAGCGGCGACATTTCAAGCTATGACAACCCGCTAATTTTCACAATCACAGGCAACACCACTATAACAGCCCACTTCACTCAAAACCAATACACCCTAATCATAATCATCGATGGACAAGGACAGGTGATTAAGAATCCCAACCAGACAACATACGTATATGGAGACTCCGTTGAACTAACAGCAATAGCCGACATCGGCTGGCAATTCAGCCACTGGTCAGGAGACTTGGAAGGAACCAGAACCGCAAAAAACCATAATAATCGATGGGAACAAGAACATCACAGCCCACTTCATCCAAGAACAGTACACACTAACCATAATCATTGTAGGCAACGGCACAGTTATTACCCATCCAGACAAACCCTATTACGTGTATGGAGAAACAGTCCAACTAAACGCAACAGCCGACCCAGGATGGTCCTTCAGCCACTGGGAGGAAGACCTGTCTGGAAACGAAAACCCAACAAAAATATTTATGAACGGCAATAAAACGGTTAAAGCTGTCTTTACACAAAACTATTACATAGTAACAGTCTACATAGTTGGAGAAGGGGACGTCGCTAAATCCCCGGACAAAGAATTATACACCTACGGCGAAACAGTAAATCTAACAGCTCTGCCAAAACCAGGCTGGAGTTTCACAGGGTGGAGCGGCTACATAAACAGTACTCAAAATCCACTTACCATAACAATAGAAGCCAACATAACAATAACTGCAACCTTCACATACACAAACCAGCCGCCACAAATAACCTCGCCGAATCCGCCAACAGATCCAACAATCCTTGAAGGCGACGATCAAGAATTCAGCATAACACCATACGATCCCGACGGAGACACCCTACTAATTGAATGGTATTTAAACAACTCCTTAGTAGAGGTTAATGCAACCACATTTACATTCACATCAAACTACACATCATCCGGCACATACAACATAACCGTAAAAGTTTCAGATGGGCTAGAACAAGCAACCCACCAATGGACACTAACAGTATTAGACGTGGGGCCAGTGCTTGACATGCCCTTCGACACAGACGCAAATCCAACACCAGACAACTCAGGCTACGGCAATAATGGAACAGTGCAGGGCGCAACATGGACAACAGCTGGAAACGGCTCATACTACTTCGACGGAGTGGACGACTACATAGAGATAGCTGACGCTGACAGCCTGGACGGAGCTGGATTATGGTCTGAAATAACAATTGAGTTTTGGGTTAGGATAACCTCTGAACAAACAGGCAGACGCATAATTGCAAAAGCCAACAGTTATCAAGTGGGCTTCCAATCTTCACCCAAACCAGCTAACACCTTATACTTCGGCATATGGAACGAGACATCAGGCTATTACGAAGTTGAATACTCAACATCCCTCCAACTATACGTCTGGTACCATATTGTATGCACATATAAAGCCGGAGAAGGCGCAAAAATCTACATAAACGGCGTCCAAGTTCCAGTAACAGTAACAGATCCAGAAACGGTTTTGGGAAGAATCCGAGCCAGCACAACACCACTAGAAATCGGAAGGAGATACGATAAAACCAACAGCAACTTCAATGGCCTAATAGACGACGTTAAAATCTACTTTAAGGCGCTTCCCGAAAGCCAAATAGTCAAACATTATATCGAATCTAAAGATGTCCACGTAAACACTGCGCCTATAATCCTTTCATATTCTCCAGAAAACCTACAACCTCAAGTAGTGGCGGGCGGAACCCTCCAGTTCACGCACACTTCAATAGATCCTGAACGTGACCCGCTAACCTATACATGGCTACTAGACGGGACTGTGAAAGCCAATACTCAAAGCTGGACATATCAGCCAACAAACAGCGAAGTAGGCTTCCACAATGTAACACTTGTTGTTTCCGACGGGTTGTTAAACGTCAAAATAGAATGGAACGTAACAGTCCTTGAAAACAACCCGCCAACAATAACGGCTTACACTCCAACGATTGACTATCCATGCATAAACCAAGGAAACCGACAAACATTCACCGTAACAGCCTCAGACCCTGACGGTGACCCAATAACCTATGAATGGTACCTAAACAACAACCAAGTATCAACAACCGACACCTACACGTTTGATGCTACGTCTGGCGCGTCAGGCGCACATACCATAACAATAATCATAAAGGACATCCACGGAGCACAAACAAGCCGCAAATGGTACTTAACGGTAGATGCGACCCTGGTTATGCCCTTCGACACAAACGCAACTCCCGTCGTGGACTACGCAGGCTACAACAATAACGGCACAGTTAATGGAGCAACATGGACAGCAGAAGGTAAAGTAGGTGGAGCATACTTCTTTGATGGGAGTGACTATATAACAATAGACGATCACGCTGAACTTGGCGGTGATGGCTCGTGGACGGAAATTACGATTGAATTTTGGATTTACCTTACACAGGATCAGTGGGGAAGCAGAATAATTGCGAAGAGAGGGGCAACAAGTGCACGAAGCTATCAAGTAGGCATACAGTCAAAATCATCGTCTGAGCAGCCAAATAGGCTATACTTCGGCGTTTGGAACCGCGCCACGAGTCCAGTATATTACGAGATCGAAATAGCGACACCTCTACAAAAGAATGTGTGGTATCACGTCGTTTGCACCTATAAATCAACAGTCGGTTCAAAAATATTCATAAACGGCCAGGAAGTGGCAATAAATGTTAAATCCGGACAAAATACTGGAAACATCCAGCCGAGCAGCGGTCAACCTCTATATATAGGTCGGGGAGTAGGAAGCGATGGCACCTTTACCTACTTTATAGGCATAATAGACGACGTTAGAATTTATCCTAAGTCATTAACAGCAGAACAAATTAGGCCTTTATACCTTCAAGTTGTGAGCCTATTAGAAGGTTGTTCGCCAATCACTGTTCAAACGGGAAATACGGGTTCAGCAACGAATCTATTAGCAACGAGTACGCTCCCACTAATATTTGCAGTTGCCATCTTATCCAAAAGAAAACGCAAAATCAGAATAAGCCAACTAAACCCCTCATTTTTGTTGCAAATATAAACGTGTAGAGCTTTCTTCTATAACAAGATTACATAACAAATAACTAGAAGTTATTTACATATGTCGTTTGTGATCAGCTGTGAAAAGTAGGTGCAAACTTAAATATTTAGAAACGTTTGCAATTTTCATTTTGATAATTTCCGCAATCTCAACTACATCATATGTCACGTTCGCCAGCTATCGCGATTACGACACGCTTATAGAATTATTTAAAGATCTTGTCAATGCCTATCCTTCTCTCGTATCTTATGAAATTGTTGGGAAGACTGTTCAAAACAGAGACATAATTATGTTCAAGATCGGCAACCCAAATGGCGGCAGAATCCTTGTAGACGGTGCCATCCACGGCGCTGAAAACCTCGGTTCAGAACTCCTATACTTTTATGCCAATTGGCTGCTTACAAGCGGTGATCCCTTGGCAAATCGAATCCTAACAAGAAACTACATGCTGCTGATACCGGCCTTAAATGTTGACGGATATGGAAAATGGAGGAAAAACGCTAACGGCGTAGACCTAAACCGCAACTTTGCCACAAACTGGCAATACGCCGGAAGCACAGATCCAACCAGCGAATACTACCGCGGACCAGCACCATTAAGCGAGCCAGAATCACAGGCACTGGTCCAAGTCTTTCAAGCATGGAAACCAGCTTTTTACATAAACCTCCACAGGGGAGGTTCAATACTTTATGGAAGCAAATATTGCAACTCCACATATTACTCACTATTACGTTCAAAAATGATCCAGCTTGCCAACGAACGAGGAGTCGCCTACTACAGCTTCCAAATAATTTCAGGCAACGGCTTCGCAATGAGCGACGCGGCAAAAGCTGGAATAACAAGCTTCTTACTTGAAATCGTCGACTGGCAGGAAATAACGCTCGAACAGATTGAAACAGAGCTTTTGCCAAAATTCATACCAATAATGGCAGTCTTAAGCCAAGAATGCGAAATCGCAACATATTATTTCGAAGACAACTTTGAATCCGCCAACTTCAACGCATGGACAGGCACAACAGTAACTTCGGGATCTAATGCCTCAACAACGAACAGGAAAGCATACGAAGGAATGTACAGTGCAAAATTTGAAACAGAAGCAATAGAATCAGGTACAAGAAGAGCATGCGTATACAAGAACATAGGAGAAATCCCAGTAGTTTATGCACGAGGCTTCTTCTACATAGATGAGGGGCTTCCACTAGTAGACAATGATGACCGATTTACATTCATCCAATTCTTAAACAGCAAGGGAGCCATAATGGCCGGCCTACAAATAAGGCGTGTGCAAGGCGAAGATAGATTCACCCTATACGCCTACAACAATATAAGAACAACAACCGCGATCTATCCGCAGCTAAAAACATGGTACCGCCTAGAACTTTATATCAGAATACATCCTACAGAAGGCGCGGTAAAAGCCTACATAAACGGCATAGAACAAATATCCTACACAAACATAAATACCACAAGCCTAGGCAACGTAGCCATCATACGCTTCGGACTAGCAAACAGCATAAACACACAACAAAAAGTTACAGTTTACCTCGACTCAGCCATAATAAGCACAACATATAATGGACCAAGACCTTTTCCACGATGGGACATAAATCAAGACGGTATAGTCGATATGTACGATGTAAGCATCGTCTGTTTTTCATTCGGTTCAACTCCACAATCCAGCAATTGGAATCCTGCAGCTGACATAAACTCTGATGAGCATATAGATATTAGAGACGTTGTTATTGTAGCCATGCATTATGGAGAGCAATACACCTAAACTGCTATTTAGTACCGGAATAAAATTTATTTAGATTTATCATTAAAAAGCGACTGATGAGGCATGAAAAAACATAAAAAGTATAGGTTTTACTTTTTATTGGCATTTATAACTCTTGCAGCTAATGTAATTGTGGTAGTATATGCTACTGATACCAATTTGAATTTGCCCCAAACACTGGTAAGAATTGAGGTTTTTGATGGGACTGAAAGTTACTTTATAACAAAACTAATGGATGTCCCAGCGGGCTATGATGTTTCGAATGGAACATATTTGGGATGGTGTATAGATACACGGGTTGAAATGGGACGAAGTCCAGCGCAACATCTAGTAAAATTATATTCAAGCCTTAATCCGCCAGGTGATCTGGCAAACGAAAGCTGGGACATGGTGAACTATATTTTAAACCATAAACGGGGAAATGCAACAGACATTCAACAGGCAATATGGTACTTTATTAACCTAGACACCGCCTACACTCCTACAAGTGAAGTTGCTTGGGAAATAATTAATGACGCGTTGGCAAACGGCGAAGGCTACGTTCCAAGTTATGGCGAAAAGATAGCAGTAATATGTTATCCTCAATATGTGCTTCCATCCGAAGTACAAGTTAGCATAATTGAAGTCACAAACACGGTTATACCAGACTTTCCGTCACCTCAGATAATGCTAATAACGCTGTCTGCAATTTTACTATTAATAACAGTAGTGCATTATAGAGGAATTTTAGGCAAGTAAAAACATAGGTGCCCATATTTTAGCCCCTAAATTAACAGCGATGAACTACTAAACCTCAGAGAGGAAAATGAAAGTGGAAGAAGTGTTTACCAAACTAAACAAAAACAGCCTATTTTTAACTGCAAAGATTTTAGTTTTGGCAGGCTCAACCATAGCTTTGTTCAGCCAAGATTTAGCAATACTTTTCAATGACGCACTGCAAAACGAAACAACAAGCTACATGCTTCTAATACCGATCATATTTGCCTACCTGATTTACCGAAAAAGAAAAATGTTGAAGGCAGCTGTTTCGGTTGATAATTCAAACGAGCCGAAGGAGACTAGGCATGTACCCCTATTGTGTGGCGCGTTGTTAACCCTAACTGCAATACTTCTCTACTGGTATGGCTCTTACACTTTTACTCCCTTAGAAAACCATATGTTAACCTTACCCTTATTTGTGGGAGGCTTAACCCTAATATTGTTCAATGCTCAAACATTGAGGCAATTGGTCTTTCCAATCGCCCTCCTCGCCTTTCTTATACCACCGCCTTCCGAAATTCTATACGCCCTTGGCTCAGCATTGTCGATGTTAAGCTCTGAAATTCCAAACGCTATAATAAACGCTTTCGGCATACCCTCAACAATCAATGCGGAATACATTAATGCACCAACAATAATTTTGACCAGGCCAGACGGCACATCACTCGAATTCACAGTAGACATTGCATGCTCCGGCATATACAGCCTAATAGGCTTCATGGTATTCGCCATCTTCACAGCATATATTATCAGAGATAAAAAATGGAAGAGACTGGCAATAATCTTGTTTGGAATACCTTTAATCTACACCTTAAACATAATCAGAATAACGATCATTTTAATGTTAGGCTACTATTACGGCGAAACCTTAGCTCTGGAAATTTTCCATTTAACAGGCAGCATAATTCTAATATTTATAGGAACGATATTGCTCCTCTTCATAGCTGAAAAATTATTTAAGGCACAAGTATTTAGACGCACCCAACTGGAATGCTCAAAGTGTAACCCAAAAGTAAAAAATAATAATGAATTCTGCTTGGAATGTGGAAGGATTCTAAAATCTCCCAGTGTTAAAATGAAAAAATTTGACATAGCAAAGATGGCTGTCGTATCCCTAATAATAGCTTTACTTCTTTCGATACAAGCACCGATATTCGCTTTAACGAAAGCCACTCCAATAATAGTAACAAACACGCCTTATGGACAACAAGCCTCAACAGAAATCCTGCCAAAGCTTCCTGAATATGACTTGTTTTTTTATTATCGCGATACAGAATTTGAAGAAAAAGCCAAACAGGACATGTCACTAGTCTACATATACTTGCCAAGAAACGAAACATATGAACCCGTATTCGTCGCTATTGAAATAGCGTCAAAGCGTTCCTCCCTTCACAGGTGGGAAACATGCCTAATAACGTGGCCCATGTCAAAGGGCTATCAGCCAAGAGTCACCCAACTAGAGTTAAAAGACATAAAACTTAACGAAAACCCTCCAATACTAGGCAGATACTTTGCCTTCACCTACACAGACACAAATGAAACACAAGCAGTCCTCTACTGGTATGAAACAACCATCTTCACAATCAACCATACATCCCAACAGAAAAACGTTAAACTCAGCCTAATAGCCTACCCAAGCCCAGAAGACCTGTCAAACATTGAAATCCAGCTAACAAAAATTGCAAAGGTCATAGTTAACTATTGGCAAAATGTAAAAACGTGGTCCCAAATAACAATGCTCATATCACAGAATGGGGCAACATTAGCCGCCGTATCTTCAGCAATACTGATAATTATTATACTGCTATATGCCTTTCAGGTTAAAATACAAATAGAGGCTAACACAAAAGCCTACAGCAAACTCTCTAAAATACACCAACAAATAATAGATGCCGTAAAGAAAACAGGCGAAAAAACTACGCCAACATTGAAAAATATTAAAACAACCTACGAAGAAACTGTCGGCAACAAAATATCAAACACCAATCTGAAGAAGAAACTAACAGAGTTGGAAAAAATAGGATTCGTGAAACGTGCAATAGCAAACATAAATGACGAACCTTTACTAATATGGAAAGCCCAAATTAAATAAACAAAAAGGAAATTCGAGTGACATAAAATGAGGGGAAAATTAAACCTCGCTAACCTGGCAGGATGGATAACATTAGCCATTGGTTGCGTTTCTCTAATAGGCGCTACAATCTACAACCATCAAATACTGGCCTTTATAGGTTTAGGCTTAACTTTTTGGGGTATAATACTAGCATACATTAGAAGCGAAGAGTATGTAAAGGAAAGTTTCATGAATGCTGCATGTCTCTCTTCTCTTGAAGCATTAAACCAACTTATGGATAAACTGGGCTGCACAGAAAAAGCAATATACCTTCCCCCAAAGTACATGAAGGAACCAGAAAATAGCATAGCGTTCATTCCAAAAGACAAACTGTCAACGTTGCCTAAACCAGAACAGATGCAACGGGAAGATATTGCCCTATCCATTGAAAATCCTGAAGGACTGCTAATAACCCCTCCAGGAAATGACTTAACCAAACTTTTCGAAAAAACCCTTGAAACAAGCTTTACCAGGGTAGACTTTCAATATTTGCAGTTGAATTTGCCCAAAATTTTCACAGAAGAATTGGAAATCGCACAACACATCGAAATAGACAGTGAGAACAACAAGATCCATGTTAAAATAGAAAACTCACCTTACACGCATTTGGCAAAAGAAATTGCAAGACTATCAAAAGTTTACGAAAGCTTAGGCTGCCCACTAAGCAGCGCTATAGCATGCGCCATTGCCAAAGCCACAGGCAAACCAGTAAAAATAGAAAAGCAAGAAATCAAAGAAGCAGCCAAAACTATGGTGATAGAATATAGCTTGCTAGAGGAGGATGCCAAAAATTGATTTTTCCGTTAGACTTTTGGGATATAAGTCTCCTAACAGCTATATTAGCAATAATACTTCTCATCACCTCGGAGATGCTGTCACCATACTACGGAAAAGTAAATATCCCTATCGACAAGAAGCGACTTAAGCGATCTTCAATAGCCTTTTCAGTCATATTTCTCGGAACAGTCGCTGTGAGAATAGTAGAAATACTGCTCTCCTAAACCACAATCATTCAATGGAACATTAATCAAATTTTCTAGAGTTATAATCCATCTATACTTATAAGGAACAAAAACAAAAAATTTGTGGAGAGGGAAATGAGAAGGGCATTATTCGTATTGGCGATTACAATTATAGCAATGCTTATTATAGTTCCAGCAGTTAACGCTTGTTCTTGTGGCTGCGTCCACACAATAAAAGTTATTCCCATCGGTTCTACAAAAACAGGTGAACCAATAATAACAGAAAATCCAGCAAACTTAACGATATTCTATACTGGAAATGGCCCAATAAAAAATGTCTGGCTCCTTATAGTGCTGAACGAAGCGACATACAACGCTTTAAACCAGATAATAATAAACGGCAATCAATTTATGAACAAAAGCGACTTCCAACTGGTAACAACCAAAAAAATACCACCTCCACTTCCAAACCCAGACACAGGTTATCCAGGCTCCCTATGCGACTACAGCGTTGCTGCAATAAAAGACAAAATAAAAGAAAAGGGCAATCCAATATACTATGGCGTTAAATTCTTCATGAACCAAATCTCCAAAACTCCAACAAACTTCACTTTGTCAGTTGAACTGGATTCACCCGCAAATCTAAAAGCACTAGTGCTTGCACTAGGAAGAATCGATACAAAAATCAAGGGTGATTGTGGAATTAACTGCGTGCCTTTCAAACCTTTCAATGCTTGCAGCAGCTTTAGCAATAGCACTTTCATTGTGCCAGACTCCGCAACACTAGCATTAACCACATCGTCATTCCTCGGAGCAGGCGGCTTCTACCTGATAAGGCGCGGAAAGAAACTAAAATGAAATAGAAGCCTTCAGTCAGAATTATTTTCCATTTCGTAATTATTCTTATATTGTCGGTTAGCTAAATCTTCACCTTTGAGGATTAACTATCGTGAAAACAAAATTGGAAAATTCAAATGCAGACCAGAAAATTATTCAAATTATAAAAGAGAAAAAGCCTCAAAATGTAGAAGAGCTAATAATTTTCGCTAAAAAAGAACTTCAAATCCCAGAGCAAGATATACTTAAACTAATTCTGAAACTGCAAAGCTACGGGAAAATAAGTTTTAAAAAGCAACCACATCCGACGCAAAGCATTATTACATATCTAAAAACAGAGCAAACCTACTGGTACTGGATAACAATCTTTATAGCAATAACTACCACTATTACAGTTTTCATAATACCAGAAGAACTCTACCCATGGGTTTTCATACGATACATATTAGGTTCAATCTTCGTTCTCTGGCTGCCAGGCTATACATTTATTAAAGCACTTTTTCCTAAATCACCTACTCCAAAAGCCTCTGAAAAAAACCTTGATACAATAGAGCGCATAGCCCTGAGTATAGGAATGAGTCTCGCTCTGGTCCCAATAGTTGGATTACTTCTAAATTATACTCCATGGGGAATTCGGCTTACTCCTATTGTCTTAAGCCTACTTGCCCTAACAGTAGCTTTTGCTACAGCCGCATTGTTAAGAGAATATCAGCTAGCATCAAAAACTGAAGATTAGAGTGGATAATGTAATGGCAGATGAACTAACGAAAATCGCTGAGGAATCGACACGCGCAGGCTTTTTCCTAATTTCGGGAACAGCCTCGGCAACAATAATTATGGCTATAGCCTCCATAATTATTGCAAGACTGTTAGGTCCAGAATTGTACGGACAATACACTTTAGCCTTAGTTACACCTCAACTTCTCTTATTGTTTACGGATCTCGGCATCAATCAAGGCATAGTTAAATTTACGGCTACTTTTCGTGCCAAAAATGAAAATTGGCGTGTAAAAAACGTAATTAAGTATGGACTGATCGTCAGAGCTGCTGCTGGAACCATAATATTCGCTGTAAACTATTTCTTCGCGGACTTTTTCGCCACAGTTCTCCTTCAGAGACCAGAACTAACCTTTTACGTTAGAATAGCCGCCCTATCCGTACTTTTCCAAGTAATATTTACTACGATAACCTCGGCTTTTGTTGGTTTGGATAAAAGTGAATACAACGCTTTAGCCTCAAACATACAAGCATCTGCGAAGGCCATAATCTCGTTGTCACTCGTTCTTTTAGGATTCAGCATAGCTGGCGCGGTAATAGGCTATGTGATAAGCTACGCTGTCGCAGCAATTCTCAGCCTGGCCATTCTAATCTTCGCTACGCGGGAAAACAAAAAAATTCGCGACGAAGGCGAAAGAGTTAGAAGCGACTTAAAAGTTATCTTTAATTATGGTATCCCATTATACTTGTCCATATTGCTTACTGGTTTCATTCCAGTGTACCAAAACGTTGTCCTTGCATTTTTCACAACAGACGTAGATGTTGGAAACTATAAGGCAGCCATGAACTTCATTTCGCTGATGCAAGTTCTCACAGTCCCTATTACAACAGCGCTTCTACCTGCATTCTCAAAATTAAACTCTTCAACAGAAGAAAAAGTAAGAACCTTCTATAAACTTGCAAATAAATATACAGCCATGATCATAATTCCGCTAACATTTCTTATTATTATACTTTCCAGGGAAATAGTCGATGTAATATATGGCAACGCATATCAATTAGCTCCCCCCTTTCTGGCAACATATTCTCTGCTATATTTAATGGTTGGAATAGGCTATCTGGTTCTTCCAAGCCTTTATAACGGATTAGGTGATACAAAAACAACGCTGAAAATGAGTCTAATCACTTTTGTAACGCTTGCTTTAATGTCACCGATTCTAACCAAAGCCTATAACGTTCAAGGTCTGATCGTAGCGTTTCTATCAGCTAATTTTTGCGGTACAGCCTACGGTTTGTATGTTGCAAGAAAAAACTTCAAAATCGCTGTCGAAATAGGCGTGCTACTAAAAATTTATATTAACTCAGCAGTTGGTAGTATACCTGCATTATTAATAGTTAACTTTGGGCATCTGCCAGCCTTCTTAAATATCCTTTTGATTGGGCTTCTATATCTTTTTGTTTATGCAACTTTAATACCTGTCACAAAAACGATAACCTCAAATGAACTTGAAGCCGCAAAAAATATTGTGAAAAAGACAAAACTTCTTTTGCTCATTGCGAAACCAATTCTTGTTTACCAACAGAAACTCGCAATGAGCAACGAATTTAGAAGAAATCTCTAACTTTTCAAGAAGCTTCTCTTCCAACTATAAAAATTTCAAAACGGAAGCTTGTAATGCCCTCAATATCTGGTGATATTGAAAGAGTCAAAGTTGCTTGAACCACCTCTGAAGGATCAATTTTGCGACTCTCAAGATTCCAAAGAAGCGATATGTACATGGACGCATTTTCCGGATCCCATGATGCGGTTGTCATATTAAGTATTAAAGGGATATTCCCCTCATTTCTTATGTAAATTGTAAAATTGGCCTTCGCGCCTGGCTCTAAAAGACCCCAGTCAATAGAAGTAATATTTACGCTACACCTGGAATCTTTATACACACCAACTCCAACAGCTTTCACCACTCCAACATTTGGCACCCTCTGGTAGGCGCTTAACAAACTCGCTGAATAAACACTCATTATAAGGCCAAATGTTCCAATTGCAATGAGCATTCCAATGTGAAATCTTTGCATTGTCATACGCATCGAGGGTTTCAGATATAGTAAGTATTAATAAACGTTATTGTTTGCCTAATCAACAAAAATACAATTCCTAAACATTACAAAATCCCAAATCTATATTTCAAATATTAAATTCCGTTGAACAACTTTAGGTCATAAAGCTCTTTTTTAGCCAAAACTTCTGTAAAATTACGCGCCGAAAATTAACAACCAAAACTCTTTACAAGATCATTGAAACCTCCTTTGGCATTATGTTAGGCGGCTATTCTGCCGGCTTAAGATCCGGCGGCCGTCTAACACCTAAACCACACCATATTTATTAACCTAAACAACAACCTTGCATTGGAGGAAACATCAACGTATGCGGTAGGCCACTTCGCCCTCGGATACATCCTTGCCAAACTAACGTCTAAGGCGACGAAAACCAGAGTTAATGTTGCCCTAATCTTCCTGCTTTCAGTTATTCCAGACGTTGACATTTTGATTCCATATGTTGTGCACCGCGGCCCCTTCCACTCAATCATAATGGCAACTATAGTATTCATTCCAATACTTGCCCTATACCATAAAAACGCCCTCCCATACTTCATAGCCACAATCCAACATTCACTATTAAGCGACTACATTGCAGGCGGAAAAGTGCAGCTACTTTGGCCTCTAACCCAAAAAACCTTTGGGCTTGAATTAAGCATACAAAGCCCAACAAACATAACTATCGAATGGTTTTCATTCTTAACCGCCACATTTGCCATGATAAAAACCAAAGACACCCATCTACTACTTCAACCCCACAACTCAAACCTAATCCTACTCATACCAACATTCACAGTACTCCTACCAACATTCCTAGCCTTCCCCCTAGAAGTACCAACAGCACTTATACTACCCCACATAATGTTCCTAATACTCTTCCTGGCATCAATTTCGATAGATTTGAAATATATGATAAACAAGGGTTTAGGAAAGATTTCAGACTCTGAAAGTCAATAGCCAAATAACGAACCATTAGCTGCTGCTAAAAGAAAAGACAAAAGAAAATATGCCTAAAAATGCTTTAAAAACAGAAAAAAGGGGGATTTGCGGGAGAATTCACCAGCAAATAATTGAAACTAGGGCAGCCCCGCACAAAATCAGCAATGCCGCAAGAAGCGCCGCACTCTTTTTTGTGAGTTTGACCAACCCCTTTTCACCATAGGAAAAATAAGCGGATTTTTCGTTTGGAAAGCCATGCCCGTCTAC
>Ga0315298_1006891_pt1 | contig 15250 bp, 12 predicted proteins | sample WHS_1_MG_FD_203077 | JGI IMG/M metagenome (GOLD analysis project Ga0315298, IMG submission 203077) | Extremophilic microbial mat communities from Washburn Hot Springs, YNP, Wyoming, USA - WHS_1_MG | ecosystem: Environmental > Aquatic > Thermal springs > Hot (42-90C) | place: USA: Wyoming... | reverse complement strand
GCCGGCGCTCAGCCCCCGTGATGATCTCCATCCGCCACAGCTCCCTGCATATGAATCAGCTCATAGCAGCGCTCTTATGAGCCGCTTCTTCCCGTAGCGGCAGGCGGCTCAGACCGGATGGTTACGATGGACGGGCCTGGTTGAATGTTGCACTCGCAAGCCGCGGACCGGATGTGATGTCGCTCCTCAAGGTGAAGAGGGACGGAGAATGAGGACTGACCCCAACGTTCGAAAGGAATTGGGGTCAAATTTAATTCGCCGATCGTTTTGAAAGGGTCTAATATATGGGGATCGTCCCCGCTTTCAGGGCCGATCAATGCCTGGTGATCGGGCGTTCGTGCGGCACCGCCCATTGCCATAAGAATCCGCTGCCGCGAAGCTTGAGGAGGTCCAAATGAGAGTCAAGGATATCATGACCGTCGGGCCGTTGACCGTAAGCCCCGATGCCACCATTGCTGACGCAGCCAATATGATGCTCGCCCACAGTTTGTCGGCGCTTGCGGTTGTCGATCGCGACATGGTTCTGCTCGGTATCGTGAGCGATGGCGATCTGCTTCATCGCCCCGAACTCGAGACCGCGCCAGAGATCGGCTGGTGGCGCAGCGTCCTCTCTCCAGCAGCTTCCGCGCGTGCCTTCACAAAGACACGGGGTCGCCGCGTAGGCGAGGTGATGACCGAAATCGTTACCACGGTTGCACCCGATACGAGCCTGACCGAAGCTGTCGATTTGATGGAAGTGCTTGGGATTGAACAACTGCCGGTCGTTCATGACGGCATTCTATCCGGCATGCTATCCCGGCGCGATGTTCTTTCCGCCCTGGTCAACCGTATCGGAACCGTCCGTGACATGACATTGCCGGATGACCTCATCGCATCGCAAATCCGGGCTTCGATCGATCAGTCCAAATGGACTCATCCTGGAAATATCGTGATCAAGGTTGAGGCTGGTGTCGTCCATCTCGGCGGTACTGTGTCCAGCGATGCAGAACGCAAGGCGCTGCACGTGATCGCCGAAAACACCACCGGCGTTGTGAGCGTCGGGGACAATCTGGAGCTGATTAACCCGGTCGCAGGATTTGCCTATGGGATCGTCTGAACGAGGTATCGGCTTGGGACGGGCCTATCACGAATTCGTAAATGTGCGCGATTGAGCCGCTCAGCAACAAGTTGCCCACGTAGACATTGGCATATCTCGACGCGTTGAATGATCGGATGGATCATCACGGGAATGATACTCCCGGTCGATCGTGCGGCACATCTCCTCATGTGGACTCCTGCGGCGCCGGCGGGAGTCGAGCAACGAGATCGCGGTTCGTGTGGGCGGTTGGTGGAGACCGGCTCGCTGGTTATCCTCAACTCGGCGGCACCTTCGCGCGGGTGATTGCGATCCATCGGTGTCTCTCAGCCCATCTCGTGTGGCGAGATAGTCGGGGCGCTGGCGTAATACCCGCCAGCTTCCTGTCAGGGACGTCGGATTTGTAACCCCACAGGACATGACGAGGTCAAGTAAACCGGTCGCGCGCAACGTCACCGAGGTCTTGGGCCAACAGGCGAGGGCGTATCGGCTGGATTTTTCATCCATCCGGTGATCGCCATCGACAGCGAGACCGAGGCGGTGCTCGGCCTGATCGACACGAAGATATGGACCCGGTCCGATGAATTCGACGCGACATCTGCGCGCGAGCGGACAGTGGAAGACAAGGAGAGCATGCGATTTCCGCTCCATCGCCCCGAAACATGCAGCGAATCTAATCAGTTTATCACAGACCGGTGCAATTCACGAATAGAGCCCTAAAATTGACCCCCCCGGGTCAGCGCGCCATCGACCACCAGATTAGTACCCGTGATAAAACTTGCGGCCGGGCTGGCCAGGAACACCACCGCGCGCGCCATTTCCTCGGGCTTTCCCATCCGACCGGTCGGATTCAGCGCGAGGGCCTCGCGGTAAAATTCGGGCTTGTCGCGCTCGATTTTCTCCCAGACACCACCTTCGAAATACGTGTTGCCCGGCGAAAGGGCGTTGACCCGGATGCCCTTGACAGCAAGCTGGTACGACAGACCCTTGGCGTAATGAATCAGTGCCGCCTTGAACACCCCATAGGGACCGGCCGCGAAATCGACCTCGCGGCCCGAGACGGAGGAGATCACCACGATGGCTCCGGCGCCGGAGACTTCGAGGGCGGGTATCGCGGCATCGACGGCGTGGACCGTGCCCATCATGTCGGTTTCGAATTCGGCACGCCAGGAAGGCTCGTCCTGTCCGATCGCCAAAGCCGAGACGTTGGAGACCAGGATATCGAGCCCGCCAAATTCCTCAGTGACATCGCGCACCCAGGCGCCAAGGGCGGGGCCATCCGAGACATCGACCGCGCGGCCGGTTGCGCGCACGCCGTGCTGCGCCAATGCGACCACCGCGGTCGCGACTTCGGCGGCGTTGCGCGCGCAGATCGCGACATCTGCCCCCTCGGCCGCGAAATGTTCGGCGACCGAGCGGCCGATGCCCTTGGTGCCGCCGGTGATCAGGGCGCGTTTGCCGCGCAGGCCGAGGTCCATGTTATTTGCCCTCCGGGGCTAGATATTTTTTCGAAATGCCGGCACCGACCGTGTAGTTGGGATCGACGAAATTGCCGAGCCGAACCCGACCGCACTGGCTCAGCATCATGTAGGCGTCCCATCGATCAAACCCGTACTCGGCTTCCATCCACAGCACCAGATCGTGATAGGCGATGCGGGTGGCATCCTCCAGCGGGCGGGCGCTTCCGATCGTCATGATGAAATCCTGCCGCTCGAGGCGTGGCCAGTCGAGCGCCCAGCCCTTGATCAGATCGACGCGGATGGTGGTTTCGGATGCGTATTCGACCGCGGTGCCGCACACCTCGCCATCGCCCTGACAGGCATGAGCATCGCCGATGAACAGGCGACCGCCTGGTGCGCGGACCGGCAGATAGGTGATGCTGCCGGGCCCCATATCGGGCAAATCCATGTTGCCGCCGTGCGGTCCGGGGGTGAGAGAATTGATGCTGTCGATTTCGGGCGAGGTGCTGAGCGTGCCGATGTGCGGCGCGTAGGGCAGTACGACGCGCGCGCTCCAGCGGACCTCTTTTTCATCGACATGGACCTTGCGGGTGATTTCCGGCAGCGGCGGTTGCAGCGAGGCGGTCAGCGCGGTGCCTGTCAGCGCGCCGAAATAGGGGATCATGCAGCAGGTGCCACGTGGATTGTCGCCCCGCGGGCGCATCCGCTCGATATGCACCGCGATCGCATCGCCGGGTTCGGCACCCTCGATCATGATTGGGCCGTTCTGCGGATTGACGAAGGGCATGCGTAGCCGCTTGCTCGGCTTGTCGCGCTCGGTGCGGATCGCGCCCTCAAACGCATCCCGGGTTTCGATCTTGATCCGATCGCCGGGGGCCACGGTGAGTACCGGATCGGAATAGGGACCGATCGTGTAATGAAACCTGCCCTGAGCCGCCTCGGTCAATTCATGCAGCTTGGGTTTGCGCGCCCAGCCGACCCCCCTTGTTGCCGCGATCGACCTTGCTAGCCATTGTTCCGCCATGCATCTCTCCATCGACCTGATAAAGTGTAGAGATCACGTCCCACCGCCTGCCGCTGTCAAGCCCGCATAGCCTACATGAGCGTATGATCAATCAGATCTTGCCCCAATCACAACGCTTCGGATCCAATGGATAATACCCGTTCAAGCCGTTCAAGGAATCCGACAACTTGAAAGTCAGCCGGACGCCGCCGCACGAATGCTGCGCCAGATGCTGTGCGCCGTACACGGAAATGCAGGCAGTTCGGCGCCCACCATCGCCAGCGCATCGGCGAACGCATTGGCGGCCGCGGCCAGCGCGCCGGTGGTACCGGCCTCGCCCAAGCCTTTGACGCCAAGCGGATTGTTGGGCGACGCGGTCGGGCGGTCTTCCGTGACGAAATTAGGCACATCGGCGGCGCGCGGCATGGTGTAGTCCATGAAGCTGCCGGTCAGAATCTGGCCGGTTTCGTCATACTGCATCGCCTCGCCGAACACCTCACCCAATCCCTGTACGATGCCGCCATGGATCTGGCCTTCCGCAACGATCGGGTTGAGCACGACGCCTGAATCGTCGATCGCGACATAGCTCACCAGCACGGCCAGCCCCGTCTGCGGGTCGATCTCGACCTCCGCGACATGGCAGCCCGAGGGAAAGCTGGACGATACCGGCACCGCGCCGACCACATCGAGCGGGGCATCGGTGGAGGCAATCGCCTCGGCCAGCGTCAGCACAACGCTGCCGTCCGACCGGCAGATCGCGCCTTCAGCCATCACCAACTCCGCGGGCGGCGCATTGGCCCGCAGCCCGGCAGCGGCCAGGAGGTGCCGGCGTAGCTGATCGCCCGCGTCGGCGATCGCACTACCAGCACTCAGCGTCGATCTCGAGCCGATCGAGCCGCCGCCGTTCAGCGTCGAATGCGCCGGACTCGCGGCGAGTTCGATATCGGCGGGGTCCATCCCGAGTCGCTCGGCCAGAATGAACGCATAGGTCTCGGCTTGGCTCTGGCCGCTGCCGCCGGTCACGGTTTCGATCCGCGCGATCGCCCGGCCACCGGTTACGCCGAGAACAACCCGCGCCTCATCGCGCGTCGCGGCACCGCCGCCGGCGATTTCGGTGAACAATGCCACACCACGCCCCCGCAAGCGGCCACGCGCCTGTGCCACTTTGCGCCTTGCGGCGAATCCGTCCCAGGCGGAGGCCCGATGCGCCGCATCGATCAGGGCCGAGTAATCCGCGCTGTCGTAGGTCGATCCGAGGACGGTGCGATAGGGGAACGCGGTGCGCGGAATTGCATTCAGGCGACGCAGTTCGAGTTGGTCCGCCCCCAGCGCGGTGGCGGCGCGATCGACCAGCCGTTCGATCAGCAACGCCACATCCGGCCGTCCGGCGCCGCGATACGGGCCGATCGGGCCGGTATTGGTGAAATACTGACGGAAATTGGCGGTAATCGCGGGAATGCCGTAGGTGCCGTTGCCGCTCATCAGCGGGTTGTGCACGTTCACGAAGGCGCCAACCGTGGTGATATACGCGCCAAGATCGGTCTCATACGTGATTTCGAGCCCGGTGAACCGCCCCGCTCCATCGAGCGCCAGCCGCCCGGCGAGCCGCGTACTGCGACCGTAATAATCGGTCAGAAACGCCTCGCTCCGGCTTGCGACCCAGCGCACTGCTCGGCCGGTACGGCGCGCGGCGAGCAGCAGCGCGGCATGTTCGGGATAGGCCGGGCTGCGTGCGCCGAACCCTCCGCCAACATCGGGCAGCTCGATGCTGATCCTGGCCTCGGGTACGTTGAGCACCGCAGCCAGATCGGCCCGGATTTCGTTGATGCCCTGATGCGGCGTGATCAAATGATAAATCCCCGCCGCCTCGTCGTAGCGGGCGATGATGCCGCGTAGCTCCATCGTCGTAGGGGCCAGCCGCGGCAGGTCGAACGCCGTCCCCACCACGCTGGCCGCAGCGTCGAACGCGGCTCGCACCGCCGCAGCATCGCCAGCCTGATGCACAAAGGCGAGGTTTCCCGGCGCTTGCGGATGGATCGCCGGAGCACCCGCTTCGCCCGCCGCGTCGATGCCGATCACGGCGGGCAGGTCACGGTAGGTCACCACGATCGCCTCGCTCGCATCAAGTGCTGCGCTCTCGCTGGTCGCAACGATGCAGGCCACCGCCTCGCCGACATGGCGTACCCGCTCATGCGCCAGCACCGGTCGGAACGGCACGATCAGCGGGTGCGGCCCGTCGGCCCCGTAACGCATCAGGCCACGAAAATTGCCGAAGCCGGCTTCCGCGCAATCCGCCCCGGTCAGCACGGCGATCACGCCCGGCATCGCAAGTGCGGTGCCGATATCGATCGAAACGATTTCGGCGTGGGCGTGCGGTGAGCGCAGGAAGGTGGCGCTCAGCGCATCCGGCACCGCGATATCGGCGGTGTAGCGCCCCGCCCCGGTCACCCAGCGGGTGCGGTCGCGTTCGGATTGGGTCGGGCGGTGGTTCAGCATCGATCGATCCATGTCAGGCAATCGCCTCCAGCCGGCGCTGCCTGGTTTCGACACCCAACACCAGCACCGCCACGATCAGCGCGAGCAGCAGCCCGATCATCATGGCCAGCACGCCCTTCACACCATAATCGGCGAACAGACGGATCACCATGAACGGCGTGATGATGGTCGCACCGCGCCCGAACATGTTACAAATTCCGGCCGCGCGCAGCCGGATTTCGGTCGGGAACAATTCGGGAATGTAGATCGCGAACAGCATGGCGACCAGGATATAGATCGGAATGGTCAGAGCGAAACCGATCACCGGCAGAAACGCCGGATCGCGCACGAAAGGATAGATCGCGCCGAATACGATGGCGAGGGCTGATGCCACGACGATGCACGGCTTGCGCCCCCAGCGATCCGCCCCGAACGCGCCGATCGCCGAGCCGATCGGCGCGCCCAGCGCCATCAGCACGGCATAGCCGAAACTCTGCGCCACACTCAGCCCCTGCTTGACCATGAAGGTCGGCAGCCAGGTGATGAACCCGTAGATCAGCGTGTTGATCACGATCAGCGCGATGCACCCAAGCACCAGGCGGGCGAGCAACGGCGGTGCGAACAGCGCGGAAAACGGTTGCAGCGGCACCGCGATGCCGGGTGCCGGCGGCGGCAGCGGCGCGCCGTTGGATACGTCCGCCTCGATCCGCGTGAGCAGTGCTTCAGCCTCCGCATCCCGCCCGACGGTCTGCAGCCAGCGCGGCGATTCCGGCAACGCCTTGCGCGCCTGCCACACGAACAGCGCGCCGATGCCGCCAAGAATGAACATGATCCGCCACCCGAAATGCGGCACCAGCGCATAACCCAGCAGGGCCGAAACCGGCAGGCCGGTCACCACGATCACCGCCATCATGCCGAGCCAGCGGCCGCGCGCCGCCGGCGGGATGAACTCGGTGAGGGTCGAATACCCCACCACATTCTCCGCCCCGAGGCCGAACCCCATCACGAAGCGTAGCGCGATCAGCACGCCCATGCCCGGCGCGAAGGCGGCGGCGAGCGAGGCGAGGCCGAAAATCGCCAGATTGGCCTGATAGGTAAAGCGCCGGCCGAACCGATCGCCGAGAAACCCGGTGACCACCGAGCCCAGCATCATCCCCACGAAAGTCGCTGACACGAACAGCGCCGCCTGCGGCAAGGTTGCGAACCCGCTGCGGATCGTCGCACCCAACACGGTCGCTGCGATATAAATGTCGAACCCGTCGAAGAACATGCCGATGCCGATCAGCAGCATGACCCGGCGGTGAAACGCGCCGATCGGCAGCCGATCGAGCCGCGCCCCCGCCGAAGCACCCATGATCGCCTTGTCTTGCGATATCACCTGATCCATTGTCGTTCTCTCCCGCTTCTCGATTTTTTATTGATTGATGGTGGTGTCATCGTTCAGTCGATCACGGCGGCCCGCCGCAGTGCCGAGAGCACGCGCGTCTCGGCGGCATCGATATGCGCGCGTAACAGCCGTGCCGCGGTGCGCGCATCACCCCGCACCACTGCATCCGCAATGATACGATGTTCGCCGATCAGCAGATCCGGCCGCCGCACCTCGATCTGAGCGAGGCTGACCCGGACCAGCCGATCCGATTGCTCGATGATCTCGATGCAGGAGGCCCCCAGCCGGCGGTTCGGCGCCAGCGAGGCCAGCGTGCAATGGAACCGCCGGTTGTCATCGATGAAATCCGCCGCCTCATCGCCCGCCGCGACCGCGAGCAGGCGCGTGCGCGCCGCATCGTCGGCCGTGCGCGCCACCAGCCGCGCTGCTTCGGGTTCCAGCACACGGCGCAGGCCGAACATATCGGCGGCATCGCGCAGCGAAATCGGCGCGACCCGGCAGTACTGGCGCGGCACGATCACCACGAGACCCTCGGCCTCCAGCCGCAGCAGCGCCTCACGCAACGGCGAGCGGCCAACGCTGTAGCGCGCCGCAATCTCGGGCTCGCGCAGTTCGGTGCCGGGCATCAGGCGACAGGCGATAATGTCATCCTTCAGCGCGGCATACACGCTCGTTCGCATCAACATCCGGAACCCCCGGTTCCGTTTGTGATATATCACGATGAAAAAAACAAGCATGATTTAGAGCCTGTAACTGATCAAATTTATCGGCTAGAATCAGCACTGATATATCGTGACAGCTCAGGGAGAGACGATGACAGACCATGTTTCCACGCGGCAACGGATCGGCGTGCACCGCACCGGCGCCGGCCGGCCGATCATTTTCCTGCACTCATTGCTGGCTGATGGCTCAAGCTGGGCCGGCATCACGCCCCTGCTCGCGATCCGTGCCGAAACCATCGTGCTTGACCTGCCGGGCTTCGCCGGCCTACCGCCGATCGAGGGTGGCGTCGCCCCGATCGCCGCGGCACTGGCCGAAACCATCGCCGCGCTGGCACTGCCCGCCGCGCCGCTCGTCGTCGGCAATGGCTTTGGCAGCTTCCTCGCCCTGCGCCTCGCGCTCGATCATCCGTCCCGCGTCGGCGCCATGGTCCTGATCGGCGCCGGGCTGCGCTTCTCCGATCCGGGCCGGGCCGCATTTCGCAGCATGCGCGAGGCCGCTGCGGCCAAAGGCCTGCCCGCCATCGCCGATACCGCCATAGCCCGCCTGTTCGGCGCCGCCTTCCGCGCCGATCACCCCGACCTGATCGAACAACGGCGGGCGGCTTTCCTGCACACCGACCCGGCCCAGTTCGCCGCCGCCTGCGCCGCACTGGAAACCCTCGACCTGACCAACGACATCGCCCGCATCACCGCCCGAACCCGGATCCTGGTCGGCGCGGAAGACCACGCCACCCCGCCCGCCATGGCGGAAGCCCTGGCGGCCGCACTGCCCGGCGCCACGCTCGACATTCTCCCCGGGCTTGCCCACGTGCCACAACTCCAGGACCCGCCGCTGATCGCCGACCTGATCGAAAGGATGACCTGACCCGATGAACCTCAACCTCGACGGCAAATGCGTCCTGATCACCGGTGGCTCCAAAGGCATCGGCCTCGCCTGCGCCGCCGCCTTCGCGCACGAAGGTGTCCGCGTCGCGATCTGCTCGCGCAGCCAGGCCAATCTCGACGCCGCCCTGCACACCGTCCCATCCGCTATCGGCTTTGCCGCCGACCTGATCGACGCGGATGCGGCCGCCACAATGGTCGCCCAGGTCGAAGCCCGCCTCGGCCCGATCGATATCCTGGTCAACAGCGCCGGCGCCGCAAAACGCACCCCGCCCGATGACCTCACACCCGCCCATTGGCGCGCGGCGATGGACGCGAAATACTTCAGCTACATCAACGTGATCGATCCCGTGGTTAAACTGATGGCGGCACGCGGCCGCGGCGTGATTATCAACGTCATCGGCGCCGGCGGCAAACTCGCCTCGCCGGTCCACCTCGCCGGCGGTGCCGCCAACGCCGCCCTCATGCTCGCGACCGCCGGCCTTGCAACCGCCTATGCCCCACGCCGCCTGCGCGTCATCGGCATCAACCCCGGCCTGACCGAAACCGACCGCGTCAACGAAGGCCTCGCATCCGAGGCACGCCTCGCCGGCATCACCATCGATGAAGCCCGCACCCGCGGAATCGCCCGCATCCCGCTCGGCCGCATGGCAACCCCCGAAGATATCGCAAACGCCGTTACATTCCTCGCCTCCGATCGCGCCAGCTATATCACCGGCGTCAACATCTCAATGGATGGCGCGAGCTATCCGATAGTCATCTGACGGTGAGATGGTTGGTTGGGCCGCCGACATTTGCCATACGAGCCACTTTTACCCGTCCGCCGTCTGCCTGCCGAAAAAGCCAGTCAAGTTGACAGTGCCGAGCCCAATACTGCAGCCCGAATAACGCCATAGGTCCCGGATGAAGCGCGCTCACCTCAAACCGCTCTTGCGACATGTCACCTTCCGTCAGCTTCAGATATTCGCGGCGGTCGTTCGCAATGGAAGTTACACCCGGGCGGCAGAGGAACTGTATCTCGCGCAACCGACGATCTCGATTCAGATGAAAAAACTGGCGGACGTCGTCGGCTTGCCTCTGTTTGAGCAAAACGGCCGGGACATTCGCGCGACCGATGCCGGCCAGGATCTTCTCGCAGCCTGCCAGGAGTTGTTCCTGATATTCGACGATCTTGATACCAGGATCGCCGATCGCAAAGGCATTCGCCGTGGCCGGTTGCGCCTCGGGGTCGTCACCACAGCCAAATATATTGCCCCCGAGCTCCTCGCGGCTTTCGGCGCGCGATATCCTGGCATCGAATTCAGCATGAACGTGAACAATCGCGACGAAATCATCACGCGCCTTCGAAACAACCAAGACGATCTTTACGTGATGGGTCAGATCCCCGACAACGATGTCGATGTTGAGGCGTTTCCGTTCGCTGACAATCCCCTCACGATCATGGTCAACCGCGGTCATCCGCTGGCCCGGACATCATCGCCCGTTCCCCTTGCGGCCATCGCTGAGGCGCCGTTCCTCATTCGAGAATTCGGCTCCGGTACGCGTCATGCTTACCTCAACTTGTTTGCCGAAAAAGGCCTCAAACCGAATATCGTCATGGAACTGGGCAGTAACGAAGCCATCAAGCACGCGATCGTCAGTGGTTTGGGAGTTTCCATCCTGTCGATTCACTGTCTGGCCCTCGAAGGAACCAGCGGACCGATCCAGATACTCCATGCCGAAGGTCTGCCCATTCTGCGTAAATGGTATCTCGTGTACCCTCGCGGCCGGCGCCTTTCCCTGACGGCGCAGAAATTTCTTGAGTTCTCCGCCACCCAGCAGGATTTCATCGCCAGGCGGCTGATCGATCTGTGGCCGGACCTGTCGCGCTATCTTTGAGGATATACCGACCACATCGGTGAATCCGGGTGCTGGCGGTTCTCACCGCATGTCGTATATGTATTTATGATCATAAATCAAAAATATCATAATTTCCAATTGGAATAAATAGGATCCCGCCGTTACAGACGGTTCAATCAATCGATCTGTGGGGGACGTGATGAGTGTGATGACTTCGATGGACTGGCTCTCCGGCGGCTGGTTGGCAGTCATGCCTGCGGGGTTGCTGGTGGCCGCGCTGCCGCGGGCGGCAGCCACCCGACACGCGGCGATGACAACCCGCAACCGGGTCCGCTCGGCTTCGGTCGTCGCCTTTGCGGCGGCGCTCGCCGCCGACCTATGTTTTCTGCTCGGTTTCAGGGCCAGTCTGAATCCGGTAGCCATTCCGGTGCCGGGTCTCGGCTTTCCGCTGCCTTTTTCCATTATTGTGAACGGGATGACGCTGGCACTGGCCACGCTGGTATCTTTTGTGATCGTTATGATTACGCAATACAGCGTGCAGTATCTCGATGGCGATCCGCAGCAGGCGCGCTTTGCCCGTCTGCTCGCGTTCACGGGTGGGTTTTTCCTGCTGGTGGTCATTGCCGGCAACATTGGTCTGTTCACACTCGGCATCATCGCAACCGGCTTCAGCCTGCATCGTTTGTTGATGTTCTACAGCTATCGACCGAAGGCGATTATGGCGGCACACAAGAAATCTATTTTTAGCCGCGCCGCCGATCTATGTCTGATATCGGCCACGATTCTGATCGGACACACCACCGGCAGCCTGCAGTTCGCCAAAGTCGCGCAGTTCGTGGCCAAGCCGGGTGGCCTGCCGGTCTCGCTGCAAATCGCGGCGTGGCTGATCGTGCTCACGGTCGTCCTGAAAAGTGCGCATTTTCCTTTTCATGGCTGGCTGATCCAGGTCATGGAGGCCCCGACGCCGGTATCGGCTCTGATGCACGCCGGCGTGGTTTACAGCGGCGCGATCATCGCTCTTCGTACAAGCCCGCTTCTGGTGCGCGACCCTGCTCCGTTACTCACGCTCGGTGTGGTGGGGCTGATGACGGTGATCATCGCGTCTCTGGTCATGACCACCCAGACGGCGATCAAATCCATGCTCGCCTGGTCCACCGTGGCGCAGCTGGGGTTCATGTCCCTTGAACTGGGGCTCGGCCTGTTTGCCCTCGCACTCCTGCATCTGGTTGGACACTCGTTGTACAAGGCCCACGCCTTTCTGTCCTCAGGGAGTATCACGGATCAACTTCGGCAGGTTCCGGCGGGGGAAAAGAAGAGTCCTAGTCTGTCCTCCTGGGGGGCCGCGGTCGCCGTCGGGGTAGTCATCTCCGCCGGGGGCGCATGGCTCTTTGGCGGAAATCCGGGTCGCGATCCCGCCTGGATCGCACTCGTTATCATCATCGCGATGGCAATCTCCCAGATCATGGTCAAAGGATTCCAGTTCGATACCCTGGCCGACAGGCTCATGTCCGTGGTCGTGGCGGGAGTCATGGGCGTGGTCTATCTGCTGGTGCACAGCCTTTTTGTCTGGGCGTTTGCGCCGGATGTAGCGGTCCGCACCGGATCGGGCACAGGACCCAACCTCGAACTCGTGTGCCTGACGGCGGTGAGTTTTCTGCTCCTGAGCTGGATCCAGGGGCCGGGACGGTCGCAATTGCCCCGCTCGGTGCAGTTTGCGATATTCACTCATCTTTATAACGGCCTTTATGTGGATTACTGGGTCGAGCAGTTTTCGCACCGCTTCTGGTCGGAGAAAGTCGGTATCGAGCTTCCACTCAAGAACCTAGCCCTCGAGTCAATGGAGGCCATGGCGCGGAATCAGGACATCCTCGCAAACGGTGGAGCTGCACAATGAGCGATATCGTCACAAAATCGAGCGAGTCCGTATTCGACCGGGTGATCCGTCGTATCGCCCCGGTCTGGCCCCTCGATGGTTTTGTCGCCGTCAACCCCTATTGGGGCTTCGTGGACCAAGCGTTTCCCGAAGCGGCGGCACAGCTACAGTCCTCCGTGGGCGAGCGGATGATCATGGATCGGCGCTGGTATGCGGATCAGATCCGGAACGGCAGACCCGTTATGCCTGACATTCTGAAGGCCGCCGAGAGTCTCGGCCTTGGCGCCGATGAGGAGGAATGGCGCGATTATCTGCGCGAGATTCCAGAGCCCGCCATGCGGCTGCCGACCTTGTCGGAGCTGATGGATCGGCGGGGTCACGCGTCCATCTCCCAGTATGTGCTGGAGCAGATCAGTCGCTTCCTCGCCGCCTATTACGACCGCGGACAATCCTTGTGGCAGCTGCCACGAAACGAGGGAGAGGGCCTCTTCGCCACGTGGCGGCACTACACGCTATCGGATCGCAGCCTGTCGCCGATGGGGCTCAAGGCGATTCGCCCGATCCTGCTGGAATTACCGGTCGATGCCACTGCCGCCCGGCTCTGGGCGCAGCAGCATTTGCGCCTTCCCAAAGCCGCGGAAGAGGACTATTTTCTGGTTCTACTGAAGTCGATTGGCGGTTGGGCCAGCTGGTGCCGCTATCTGCTCTGGCAAGCCGAATTGCAGGGTAAGGGCAACGAAGATCTCGCCGACCTGCTGGCTATCCGTCTGGTGTGGGAAGCGCTCCTGCGCCAGACTGCCCGGCGTCGAACGCTGGAGCGCTGGCAATTGCAGCTCCAGGGCTGGACGCTGACCGACAAGAGCGCCAGCCTCGAAGACGCAAGGCGCGGTGAGGTCTTACTCCGGGCCTCCGAAATCGGCTTCCGTCGTCAGGTGGTCGCGAACATCAGGCAGCGTCGATTGTCCGGCAGAAAGAGCGCCGCATGCTCCCGCCGTGTTCAAGCGATCTTCTGCATCGACGTTCGTTCTGAAATCTATCGACGGCATCTGGAAAGTGCGATGCCCAGCCTCGAGACCATCGGTTTTGGCGGATTCTTCGGCCTCATGATGGATTACCGCCGGCAAGGCGATCGGGCGTACCGGCCACAGCTGCCGGTGTTCCTGGGCCCCAAAGTTCATGTGGAGGAGCATGGCCCCGAAACGGTCATACAGCGACGTGTGCGGCGCCTGCGCCGGAGTACGGAATGGAAGCAGTTCAAGCTCTCGGCCGCTTCCTGCTTCTCCTTCGTGGAGGCGGCCGGATTGTCCTATGTCGGGCGTCTGCTCGCCGATACGCTGGGCTGGCACCGTCCATCCGTGCCGCCAGATGAAGCCGGATTCACCGCGGCGGATCGGTTAAAACTCAGCTATGCGCTGCCCGACTCCCTCAGCATTGACGACCGGTTGGACATGGCTGAATTTTCTCTCAAGGGGTTCGGTCTCAACCAAGGTGGGGTGGCACCCATCGTGCTACTCGTCGGCCACGGTAGCTCGACCACCAACAATCCTCATCGCACCGGGTTGGATTGTGGCGCGTGCGCCGGCCAGACCGGGGAGGTGAACGCGAGAGTCGCCGCCAATCTTCTGAACGACACTCGGGTGCGAGAGGGGCTGATCGACCGGGGATGGGATCTGGATGACCGGACTTGTTTCCTCCCAGCACTCCATGACACGACGACGGATCGCGTTGAAATTCTGGCCGGCCTCGATGATCCGCGATTGGATGCCCGGAGTCTGGCCGAGCTCAACCAGGCATTGGAGCAAGCAACCAATCTCACCCGCCTCGAGCGCATCGCGCGTCTGAAACCCGATCTGACCGACCCCGATGCGATCGCACGGGATATGATATTCCGGGGGAAAGACTGGTCTCAGCTGCGCCCGGAATGGGCGCTGGCGGGCAATGCGGCTTTCATCGCCGCGCCGCGCTGGCGAACCCGCGAGATGAACCTCGCCGGTCGGGCGTTCCTCCACGATTACGACGCCGCCAAAGATCCGGGGTTCGGTCTCCTCACTGTGATCATGACTGCCCCGCTCATGGTCGCCAACTGGATCGCCCTTCAATACTATGGCTCGACGGTCGACAATCAGCGTCAAGGCTGCGGTAACAAAGTTCTGCATAACGTGGTCGGCGGGACCATTGGTGTTCTAGAGGGCAATGGCGGTGATCTGCGCATCGGCTTGTCGGAACAATCACTGCGCGACAGCAATGGCGGATTACAGCACGAACCGCTGCGCCTGTCGGCTTTTATCGAAGCGCCTGCGCAGGCTATTGATCGCATCATCGCGGATCACGAAATTCTGCGTCGCCTTGTGGATAACCGCTGGTTGAATATCCTCCGGATTTCGGAGGATGGAGCCGTCCAGGAACGGCAAGCGGCCGATCGGTGGGTTTGGATTTGACCCAACTTCCACAGTGACGAAAAAAATAAAGTTGGATTACAACGGGATATAGGCCGTTTTGAGTTTTAGGCACCACAGGAATTCAGGTGGCGGGTT
>Ga0315298_1006888_pt1 | contig 15252 bp, 14 predicted proteins | sample WHS_1_MG_FD_203077 | JGI IMG/M metagenome (GOLD analysis project Ga0315298, IMG submission 203077) | Extremophilic microbial mat communities from Washburn Hot Springs, YNP, Wyoming, USA - WHS_1_MG | ecosystem: Environmental > Aquatic > Thermal springs > Hot (42-90C) | place: USA: Wyoming... | reverse complement strand
GCTCCTTGCCCACTATTCTGGACATGCAGTGATAGACTGTGCTTTTACCCTGAAGCTTAATTCGGGGCAGTCTCATTCCAACCTCCTTGATTGTTGTGTTTCTCCTTGTAACAGGGCGACAGACCCGGGGCCGGCCTCCTCTGGCCGGCAGGTGCTTGGGCAGGTCCGGGTCAGAGCCCCGGGCACCCAAACACCGTGCCTGTCACCGTATTTGGCCGTAACATGCCACAAGTCGGGCTGGGAATCAAGGGGGGGACCGCGGTGTCAGCGCGGTTCCGCACCAATACACATCGTGTCTGTCCCCATATTTGGGCGCCCCGCCAACCTCGACCGCCCGAGCAATGCTGGGTCAGGTGCAGCGGGTCAATGGTCAACTCGTCCAAATTGCGTGTCTGTCCCCATATCCGGTCCACTATGCGCCCTTTCGGTTACCCCGTTGAACGTTGAGAGTTGAACGTTGGACGTTGAACGTTCCTGATCGGTATACCCGACATCGAGCCTGTCCCCACATTCGGGTGCCCCAGTAACCTCGATCGCGCAACCTGCGCTTGGTCGGGTCCGGTGTGTCAGAAGTCCGGTGGCTCGTGGTAAATATCGTGCCTGCCCCCTATTTGGACCGCCGGCCCCCAAACACCGTGCCTGTCCCCATATTTGGTACCGCGCAGATTGTTCTACATAATAATACTCCGAAGACCTCACCGTGCTCACCGCACTGCCGGCTGCCGGAGGAGCAGATACTGAGAAATCGAGCAAGCTCGCAGTCTCAGGTCGCCTGAGGCCGTGGAATTAGTCTGACCCCGTTCCTGAAACCACCAAGCGATGGATTCCGCGTGTAAGCCATTGATTTCCAATACTGCTATAGGCGCGGTGGTATCAGGAAAATTCCACGGCAGTTGAAGTCACAGCCCCGGGGGTCAGGAGTTCTGAGTCTGAGAATCTTCGCAAATATGATCGATTTCTGAATATAGGTATTCAACGCGGCGTAGCCGCAACCAAGGTTGCCTGATGCCAAAAGATGCGGTGCTTGCGCCCCTTAATCAGAAAGCTCTGCGCCGCCGGGCTGGGAAATATCTGGTGCGACTTCGTCACCAAAAAGGAACAGTGGGGTTCGCATGGGGGACTAACCCCTTGCAAAAGAACACAATCGAACAATCACAGAGCCTGCGATCGATGATCAAATTCTGTGGCGTCGCGGCGCGAAACACGCGAAAGGATTGCTGTAACAGACCGGGCCTTCAGCCCTTGGATTGCGTAATGTGATGTGGGGGTGACCGTTTCGTGGGGCGTTGCCCCACGCTGGTATGGTTCGCGCCGTTGGCGCTCCGATGATCGATCTGGACAGCCAAAGTGTGTTTGGCAAATGCACGTGCGGTGGGCCGCAAGCTAAAGCTCGGACTACAGCCGCCGCGGTTTGTGGTGCCGCGTTCAGGCGGTAGAAGGGCCAATGGCAGACTCGAGGTTGTGCTGACGCGTTTGGAGGCATTGGCGGTGGGGGAAGCTGAAATGCGTTCTTGACAGGTTTTGCCAATTGGCTAATTTGTGCTCCGTCATGCCTGCTGATAAGAAAACTCTGGCACGGTACAAAGCCCAGGCGCGCGTCCTCAAGGCGCTCGCCCACCCGTCGCGGCTGCTCATCGTTGATGAACTGTCCCGCGGCGAGCGCTGCGTGTGTGAACTGGCAGAGCTGGTCGGCGCGGAAATGCCCACTGTATCGCGTCATCTTGCATTGTTGCGTGAGGCGGGCATCTTGGACGATGAAAAGCGCGGTGTTCAGGTATTTTACCGGCTGAGAACTCCGTGTGTGATGAATTTTTTCCGGTGCGTTGCGGAGGTGCGAAACAAGGAACTTGAATGACAGGTTTGGTTTTGGGAGGGCAAACGCAGTTTTTTGGAAAAATACTTTGCAATTTGGGAAACTAACAAATAGAGAAAGAAAGAACAATGAGTGCAGGGTCAATGGTCGGTAGGTTGAGTCGGTTGAACGGCGAATTGAAAATCTTCGCATGGATGCTCGCTGTTTTCTTGCTGGCCTATTACCTGCCGCTTTCGAACCCAAAAGTCACCGCCGCAATCCAGGAAGCGTTCAGGCTTCTCCAATGGTACGCCAGAAATCATACATTGGCCTGCGTAGTGCCGGCACTGTTTATAGCCGGGGCCGTCATAACCTTCCTCTCGCAGGCTTCAGTAATGCGCTATCTAGGCCCCAACTCGAACAAGCTCACCGCTTACAGTGTGGCGTCGGTCTCAGGAGGCATTCTGGCGGTCTGCTCATGCAGTGTGCTGCCGGTGTTTGCAGGCATTTACCGGCTGGGGGCAGGACTGGGACCGGCCAGTGCGTTCCTTTATTCAGGGCCGGCCATAAACATTCTGGCAATTTTCCTGACGGCACGGGTGCTGGGCTTCTCGATTGGTCTTTGGCGCGCCGTGGGTGCCATTGCTTTTGCGTTCGTGATCGGTTTGTTGATGGCAGCCATATTCCGAAAGGAAGAGGGTCAACGTGTAGCCGCCCAGGCTGCGATGCCTGAACCGGAAGCGCCGAAACGCCCGTTGTGGAAAACATCGCTGTTTTTCGTGTGCATGGTCGCGTTTCTTGTTTTCAGCGACTGGTACAATCCAGGCGACGTTGTCGTGCGGCCCGCAGGAGGCGGCCAGTTTGCCGCTGTTGCTCTCCAAGAGACCCGGGACGATATGATGTTCCAGCTCAAGGAAGACTGGGCCGGCCATCGCGTTGGCGAAAAAGTGACGTTGGCCAAAAAGGACATCGCTGGTGTCGAAGAATCCAAAACATGGGTGATCGCAGTGTACCATGCGCGATGGTACCTTGCGGGCGCCATGGGGCTTGCGGTGCTGCTGATGACATGGCGTTGGATGGACCGCGAGGAGGTTGGCCAATGGATGCACAACACGTGGGATTTCGCAAAGCTGCTCGTGCCGCTCCTTTTCGGCGGCGTTTTCGTGGTGGGCTTTATCGGCGCGCTGATCCCCGAAACGTACGTGGCTACGCTGGTTGGCGATAATTCCCTCAAGTCAAACCTTGTCGCCAGCGTGGTCGGCGCCTTCTGGTACTTCGCCACTCTGACCGAGATTCCCATTTGCGAAGCACTTGGGAAGTTGGGCATGGCGCCGGGGCCGATGCTGGCCTTGTTGCTCGCTGGCCCGGCGGTTTCCCTGCCGAACATGCTCGTGCTTAGAAGTGTGATGGGGACAAAGAAAATGCTCGTGTTCACTGGCCTTGTCATAGTCATGGCCACGATCACGGGCATGGTGTACGGAGCGGTGAAGTAATGGTGATGCGTGATACAACGAATGTGATAGGTGAAACATGATGCGTGAAGAATGAAATGGAAAGAGTGAAAGGAGAATATGTATGGTTAGTTTACTTGTGATTGGCCCGGGATGCGCGCGGTGCAAGACACTGGCGCAGTTTGCTGAGCAGGCTGCAAAAGAGCTCGGCCTGGAGTATGAACTCAACAAGGTCACGGACCTCCAGCAGATCATGGCTCTCGGCGTAATGATGACACCGGCGCTAGCAATCAACGGCACAATAAAAGTGGTCGGAAAAGTGCCGAGCGTGGCCGAACTCAAGACGATGTTGAGTCAGGCGGCTGCAGGGGACAAGAATGGCTGAAGCGTGAGACGCAATACGAGACGCGTGAGACATGAGACATAAAAAGTGAACAGTCAGATTCAGGAGGAACAAATGCACCACAAAAGTATCGGCTTTATTGGCGGCGGGCGGGTGACCCGCATATTTCTCGAGGGCTGGAAACGCGCAAACGCAATGCCAGCCAAAGTGACCGTCTGCGACTGCAATCAAGAAGCGCTCGCGAAGTTGAAGAACAGGTTCCCGAACATCGGGGTTGCGGCCTCGAGTCCGGCTGCTGCTGCTCAGGACATAGTATTTCTGGCAGTGCACCCGCCCGTAATGGCCGAGGTTTGCGGCGGCGTAAAAGCCAATCTCAAACCGGACGCAATTCTTGTGTCGTTGGCGCCGAAGTTTACGGTCTCGAAGCTTACGGAAATCCTTGGTGGATTTGCGCGGATTGCGCGGGTGATACCAAATGCGCCATCGATCATCGGCCAGGGTTACAATCCCACGGTGTTCGGTCCGGCATTGACCGCCGGGGATCGCGCCGAAGTCAAATCGTTGCTCGGGCCGTTGGGTGAGTGCCCGGAAGTGGCCGAGGAAAAGCTCGAGGCATATGCAATCTTGTCGGGAATGGGGCCGACGTACCTGTGGTTTCAATTGCAAACCTTGCGCGAGGTGGCCGCAAGTTTTGGTCTGACCGACGCTGAGATTGTACCGGCGATGAAACGGATGGTGTGCGGTGGCACGCGCACATTGCTCGAGTCGGGGCTGACGCCCGCAGAGGTGATGGACCTTATCCCGGTGAAACCATTGGCAGAAATGGAGGCACAGGTGACGGAAATGTATCGCACGCGGTTGCCAGCCATTTATCAGAAGATCAAACCATGAGCCTTTCATCGTGCTGTTCAAGCTCGGTTGACAACGGGTGCCCAATCTGTGGCCAGCAAGGCAGAGCTGTTTCTGCAGCCACAGTATCGGCCATGCTTCACCCCGAACCGAGCAGCCGCCTGTCTTCAAAGAGCGGCTTTTGGTTTTGCCAAAGCCCGGAGTGCGAGGTGGTTTACTACAAGCCGGGTTCGGATGAAATCGTGCGCCTGAACGAAGTTCGCGTTGAGGTCTTTCAAAAGAGCAAGAACCCGGATCGGCTCGTGTGTTACTGTTTCGGGCGCACGGTGCGAGCTGTTCAGAGCGAGGTTTGCGCAACGGGTTCTTCCAGCATCCTCGAGGAGATCAAGTCCAAGTGCGCGCAGGGGTTTGATGCATGTGAGCGCACCAACCCACAAGGGTCCTGCTGTCTGGGCAACGTTCAGCGCCTGGTCAACCAGGCAAAGGGCGACTCTACACGGCCTGCGGCTGGAGACTGCTGCTGCTGCCGGGGCGGTTCGGAGTAGGGCCCACGGAAAGCCGCGATCAACAACCAATGTTCCAGAAAATCTGAAAACAGCAAACCAACATGAAAACCCCTGTCAAAATTGTCATATTTATCGCACTGGCGGCAGCCGTCATCGCCGCTGTAGCGCTGAAGCGAAACAAACAGGACGCGGAACCTGTCGCAGGCGCTTCCACGCCGGTAGCCGCGCAATCGGCATCTGCCGGCAATGTCACGGCTGCGAGCAATGCGGCGGTTGCTCAGGCGGCGCTCTCTTCTTCGCCGGCGGTCGCCGCGAAGTTACCAAAGCTGGTTGATCTGGGTGCGGACAAGTGCATTCCATGCAAAATGATGGCTCCGATCCTCGAGGAGCTCAAAAAACAATACGCCGGCCAACTTGAAGTCGAGTTCATCGACGTGTGGAAGAACCCCGCCGCGGGCCGGGCCTACGGCATCCAGATGATCCCAACACAAATTTTCTACGATGCAGAGGGCAAGGAACGTTTCCGGCATGTTGGGTTTTTCGGCAAGGAAGATATCATTGCCAAATGGAAGGAACTCGGCGTGGATTTGAAGTGAAACGTGAAGCGTGAAACATGAAACGTGAAATGAGAAAGGTACCGGCAGGGGGTGCACATGAACCACGCTGAATGGCTTCAGACGCCGACGTCGGCATTGACCGGGGATCACATTTCACGTTTCACACATCACCGTTGATGGAACAACTCTTCACCAGTCTGGGGCGTGCAGTCGAAGGTGCGCCGTTGGTGGCGCTGAGTGCTGCGGCGGTCTGGGGGGTGTTGAGCATCCTGCTCAGCCCATGCCATCTGGCCAGCATCCCACTTGTTGTTGGATTCATAAGTGAGCAAGGACGGGTCACAGTGCGGCGGGCATTTTGGACTGCGACGGTGTTTGCGGTGGGCATCCTGATTACGATTGCGGCAATCGGCGCTGTTACCGCGGCAGCAGGCCGGATGATGGGCGACGTCGGGCGGTACGGGAACTATTTCGTCGCGCTCATCTTTTTCGCGGTGGGACTCCATTTACTGGGTGTGATTCCGATGCCGTGGTCCGGTCCCGGGCAGGTTTCAATGCAACGGAAAGGGCTGCTCGCCGCGTTCGTGTTGGGACTTGTGTTCGGGATTGCGCTCGGGCCGTGCACATTTGCGTACATGGCGCCGATGTTGGCGGTGACGTTCAAGCTGGCGGCGAGCAACTTTTTCTACGGTGCGGTTTTGCTGCTGGCCTATGGCGTTGGCCACTGTGCAGTGATCGTGGCCGCAGGCACTTCCACCGAGCTTGTCCAGCGATTGTTGAAATGGAACGAACAATCGCGCGGTCTGAATGTTCTGAAGTCCATTTGCGGCGTATTGGTTTTGTTGGGAGGGTTGTGGTTGATTTACACTGCGCCATGAATGAAAAATCAAAAGACGCGTGCCACGCATGCCGAACAACATGAACGACCAATCCCAACGCAGTTGGATGACTGCGCGGGCCCTGATTTTTCCGTGTTCGGGTGCGTCCGAATTCTGAACTCGGAAACGGTGAACTCAAACCAAAGGAAATCCATGAAAAAGAACGTTGATCGCAGACAATTCATCGCCGGCGCCGGTGCTGCGGCATTGGCAGCAACTGCAACCTCAGCATTCGGCGCAGAAGCAGATGTAAGAAATGCCGTCAAAATCTTCGGCGTCTCCTGCAGCCCGCGCAGGGGAATGACAACAGCAAAAGCGGTCGAAACCGCACTCGAAGCTGCAAAGAGCGTGGATTCGCGCATACAAATCGAATTGATCGATCTCGGCGGCTTGAGCATCGCGCCGTGGTCGCCCAAACCACCCGAGGACGATATGAAAGGCATCCTGCAGAAACTGCGCGACCCGGCCCTGGGCGGACTTATAATCGGCACGCCCTGCTATTTCAGGGCGATGAGCGGACTGGCCAAATGTTTTCTCGAGCGGCTTGCCCCGCTCCGCGAGCCGCAAATGGTGCTAGCCGGAAAACCGTTTGGGGTGGTGACGGTAGGCGCTTTCAGGAACGGCGGTCAGGAAATGGCCATCGAACAGGTGCAGGCCATTCTGTTGTGTTTCGGCATGATTCCTGTCGGCGGGCACGCCCCGGCGTTTCAGGGCGCAACTTTGCTTTCGGCCGAGGACAGCATAGCGAAGGATGAGCTGGGATTGAAGACGGCAACCCAGCTCGGCAAACGCGTCGGCGAGGTCGCTTTGCAACTTGCCGCAAAAAGTTGATGCTGCAAGAACAACGCACAACACGACCAATACACGATGATTTGCAAAGCAGAAATTGAAGCTGGCATCTGCGGTTTCCGCACGACTGTCCGCGCCCAAAGCGAAGACGCGCAGCACGTGGCTTTTGAAGTTGTCACTGACTGTGAGAAAATCCTGCGGTTCGCTTCGAAGCTGTCAACGTTTGGTTCGATAGACGCATTCGAGGAGATCAACCCCGTCAAGGGCAGCAGACTGCTCGAGGCCGCCCGATCGAGCATGTCAGGATGTTGCGCGGGTTGTGCGGTGCCCGTCGGCGTGTTCAAAGCCATGCAGGTTGCCGCAGGACTCGCTCTGCCCAAGGACGTCCACATCGTCGTCACCGCCGAGTGACTCGGTGCGGCTCGGCCGCACCGAATGCGCGGCTCGTGACAACCGCGCCGGGTGCGCGCCCGTCCCCGGGCGCATCAACCCTCGAACAGCGGCCTGGCACCTCATACGTGACAGTAGGACTCACAGCTCCCCGCTTTGCGCCAAAACGCAAGGTTCACCACCGGAAGAAACGATAAGGGTCATCCCATTCCTCGGGTTTGTCCAAATAAAGCCCTTCCAGCCAGCGGGCGTTTTCGCGTTCTGAAGGTGGATTTGAAATGCGCGAGAGCAGCGGCGTTTCACATTCCGCCCCGACATTGCACGCAAGGCGCGTCAGCAAACAGCTTGTGCGCCTGAAAGTTCGCTTGAGACCGTAATTTTTCTCGTACTCGAACTGCCATGGAACCAACTGACAAAAGAGAGCGTTACCATCGGCTGTGGCGCCCAGAACCCCATCGCCCAATATCATCGCGCCGCCGGTGAGCAATGGAATCACACGCGCGTCACGACAATGCACATCCGCCGGGCCGATGCCGCGAAACGGCGAAGTGCAGCCTGGCGGATCGAAATGCGCATTGATGTGTTCGCCGTTCGTCAGGTTGACCTTGAAAGGCAGCAAAGTGTCTGCCGACGATTGATCAAGCCCCAGAGCGAGCAAATGGCCGCCACCGGCAACAAACTTGCGCACGTTCGCGGCCTGTGCCGCAAGTTCATCAGCCGCCGCGGGACCTATAATCAGAACTGCATCACTGCCGAGGTTGTCTCCGGTAAATTCGCGGGGTCTGAAGCCCGCCGCTTCAATGTGCGCTTTTCCTGCCACCGGCCCGATATAACACAGCGCCCGCCGCGCCGAAGGTTTCCATGCGGACAAATACTGAATGAGGTTTGCTACCAGCATATCCGCAGCAGGCTCGATTTCGGTTCGTCCTGTCACGTCCATTTGACAGAACACCGCAACACCTGCGCCTTCCCGGTACTCGAGCAACGGACTGTACTGCAGACTGAATCCGCCATCGATCAGCGGCAGAAAATCGCCACGGGCAGGTTTTTCCAGCAGAACCGACGCTACATTTCCCCGGCACCCGCATCGCCACAGGCGCGGGACTTCAAGTCCACACCATTCCACGGCGGGAACACTGTTGTACTTAGCGCTCGAGGTGTACTTCATTCTTGGTGGGACGATTGTTGCCTCGCCCCGCCAGTTCTCCAGATGCTGTTGTTGCAGCCCTGCAAGTGCGGGGTGATCGGGAACGCGCGGGAAAACCTTCCGAAGACCATATTCGGCAATGCGAAAGCCCAATCTCTTCTCAAGCACGTCTGGCGTTTGCTCGAAGACGAGGACACGCAGACCGTTGCGAACGCCGCTCACATCAGGAGCCGGCCCATGGACAGTAAGCGCTCCCTTGCCGACTATCAGAATGTCACTCGATCGAATTGGCGCGTCGGGTTCTGCGACGACGTAATCGACGCCAAGCCGCTTGAGCAAAGCTGCTGTTTCACCTTTTGGATCGAACAGAAATACTGTGGCCGCGGTGCGAGGCGGGTTGCGACCCGGCAAAACGTGGATTGTGAACTCGTCATGCTGGACTGCGCCGGTGTCGAATCGAGCTTCCAGCGCGATGGTGTACGGGCCGGGCTCGAGCTGAGCGGGGAGGTGAAACTCGATTGGCAAGCGCAGTTGCCTGCCTGTTTCCAGGGTCAGGTTACGACTGCCGTTGACGGGCGTTGGCGTGTTCAAAGACCACGCACACTGGCAGGCCACTGTTCGGCGCGAATCGTTAATCACGATGATTTGCTTTTCGACTCGTTGGCCCGGGGTGAACAGGTGGTCTTTGGAAGTGAACGCGCTTTGTTTGCCTGCGATCCATGCCAGCAGCGGCCCGTTGTTTTTCATCAATGCTTCGGCGGCGGCTGTCGGCACCCAATCGGCGCGTTCGTATGCGAGGTCCATGCGCTCGTAGCGTTCGGAAAGATAATCGGGACTGAACCCGGGACGTTGTAGATTGGCCCAATCGACTGGCAGATCGACGCGCCGGTTCCGGTCCAACCCCGGGCGCAGGCGGTGCAGCATGTGATGTTCCCATGGTGAATTGGCGGAAAGCCCCCATGTCCGGTACGCCCGCCAGTTGTTGGCATAGTACATCGCAAACACCGGGTCGCGCTCGGGGAAATCTGTCGATCCCAGGTGATGTGGGTAATCCCAGCGGTGCCAGACCCGACCGGCTCTGAATTGAGCGGCTTCCCACCGCAGGTTTTTCTTTTCCATCTCGCTGATTTTGAAGGCGCGGTCGCCGAAAAACTGCGCGTTCCATTCGGCGAGGCAGAATTCCCATGGAACAACGGCACTGCCAAATTCTCTCTTACCCTTGTACCAGCCGCGGTACATCGCCCAATCCCACGAAAACGGTGCGCCGTACTCACAAAGGAACGCGGGTTTGACCCCGTTTGCGGCCCAATGCTCTAACCAATCACAAAGCTCCTGTTCAGGAGCGAAATTGGGATAGAAATTGGACGTGTGCATTGCGCCGAGGTTTCCGCACGCGTGGTGGTACACTATTCGACCCGGGTCAAGCGCTCGAATAATTGCTTCGGCGCGCAGCGCTTTGCTGGCGTTGTTGGCCGACCACCGATCGCGGCTCTGATCCAAACCGTCGATCTTGTCCGGGTTCATGTCATCGGCGTACCCGGCCGAATTATGACTGGTCGAGTACATCACAACCGACGGGTGATTTCCGGCGACACGCGTGTAAAAGGCCGCGTGTTGGGCATATCCGTTTCGTTTGTCTGCATCAGCGCCGGACCAGTCATAGTGGCTGAAATGCGGTTGCGTAAGTGCCACCAGCATCCCAGTATCATCCGCCGCTCTCAGAATCTCTTCAAAACTGAGGTGCGAGCCGGGTTCGCAGCCGTAGTTGTGGGTATAAACAAAATTGATGCCAAACGTTCTCAGCCGTTCCATGCTTTCGCGCGCTTCCGAGTAGGTCGCGGCCGCTGCGTTCACCTGGGCATTGTCGAACGGCACTGCCGAGAGATGGATCGGCGTACCGTTCAAGTAAAAGTCGCGGCCTTCGATCCTGAATTCCCTGAACCCGAACCGGATCGGGGCGAGCTGATCCAAAACGCGGCCTTCGCCATCCGTGAGTTGCAACTCGAGCTCATGCATGTTCTCAGGCGTGTGAATGTCCCAAAGTTGTTCCGGGCACCACTTTGTGCCGAATTCCATGTTCCCGTTCGCGACGTCATCCGATTTGAAAGCCGGGCTGGTGAACTCGACCACGTTCGTGCCCGAGCGCGTAACCCGGGCCGACAAACACCTGGACGCGCCTTCGGTGAGATTCTGAAGTGATGCTCGCACGATCAGTTCTCGTTTGCGCACCGAGGTTTCTATTTTGGCCCCGGAAATCCGGTCACTGCGCGGCGTGCTCACAAGAAAGACATCCCCGCAAAGTCCGCGCCGCTCGACGGTACCCTTGACCTGCTTTGCTGAAGCAGTGTCGGTGTATGAAAGCACCACTCCTTGCAGGGGCAGCGCAATGACCAGCAGCGACAATACGTGCTGGCCGCCGGGCACGCACATTCCGGTCAAGTCCAACTCGCCGGCAGGATACCGAAGTTCGCCGGCGCGTTTCCCGTCCATGAAGACCGCCGCATACGAATTCAGGTAGTCCACTGTCAATGTGATACGGCGCCCGGCCCATTCTTTTGGGACTGCAATTTCGCGCTGATACCAAGCGGCAGTCACTTCGGCCAATTTGATGCTCTTCCATTCGGGATGCGCATGCACAGTCTGGCAATCTTTCTGCATGTAGCTTGTGATTCCCGGCCAACTGCCCGGCACCTTGAAAAATCCCCAGTTGGCCGTCGGCACCCGGTCGCCATTCGAGTCAGATGCGGGTTGGAATCGCCAAAGCCCGTTGATGCAGATGCGTTCCCGGGTTGGCGTGGTTTCGCGCCATGCTTTTGAAATGTCCCATTGGGCAATCACTCCGTCGGGCAGTGTGGCTTCAGACTCGTTATTGCGTTGGGCGCAGTTGGCGTTCGTGGCAAACCACAGGAACGCCGCCAGGCAAATGCGCCCTGCACGGTCTCTTGGGAAAACTCGAGTGGCCATACGAAACTCCGACTTAGAACACTTTTGATTTCAACAGCTTCAACTCAACTTTGAACTGTGCGCTCCATATACTCAACGGGGAAATATCTCGGCGTGGCGCAGCCGCAACCGAATGATCACCGCGACACGAAGGCGTTCGTTGCAAGCTCGGCACTCCGCTGCGCCGCGCTGAGGACATTTCCGAGTCAGGAAGGGCGTGCAGTTTCTTGCTCGCCAGGCGCGCGCTCGGGCGGGCTGAGTCGGCGTGGTTTTATTTGCCGGGGCGCTTTGCCGGGACCTGCCACTGGGCATGCCAATAGAGTTGCCAAATCCGTTCCAGTCGGGTGAATTCGCCGTGGCCATCCACAAAACCCACGTTGATCCCGCCCGGAAGATCGTCTTTTGGGTTGAAGTTTTTCACCGCAGCGGACAGAGAAGCGCCGTGGCGCGGTATTGTTACGCGGCACATGGTGCCATTGCCCTGGTAATCGTCGCCGGTAAACAGGTTTCTCGCGGGAAGTTCATTGTATTCGGGCCACGTATCAACCCACACTGAATCTGCAATAAGAGGGGTCTGCGTCGGGTACGGCACCGATACATCACGCAGGTAAAACTTCGGATCGTTCTTTGGGTGGAACGGGTCGTCGCCGTTGTAAAACCAGCCGTTGAAACAATAGCTACCTTGGAACTCTTTCCCGGAAGTGCCGAAAGGCCACAACCAACTCCGGTTGACTCTGCCGCTGGTGGCGTGGTCCTTGCGCTGTGACAGTTTCATTTCAGGAGCAACCGGACAAACTCTTGCCCCATTGACGGCTGCGTAGTTGGTTGCCAGCAGCGACATCCAAAGGTCGCCACCAGGATCGTTGTACGTCAGGGATTTCCCGAAATCCTGCATGTACATGATCGCCGACAGCGTCAGTTGCTTGACATTGCTGGTGCACTTGATGGCATGGGCCTTCGTTTTGGCCCGGCCGAGGGCCGGCAAAAGCATCCCCGCCAGAATCGCGATTATGGCGATCACAACCAGCAGTTCAATCAGTGTAAATGCCTCGGGCTTGAGATTTGCACTCCGTGTTTTTGTCCTCCACGTGTGACGTGCCGGATTCAGAAATCGCATGAGCGTATTCCTACTGCTCAAGACGTGGCAGTCAAGGAAATCTACGTGTGGGAAATCTAAGATGTGCTTCTAGCCGGCATATTTCTCAGCCCGGCGTAGCCGGAACCAAAGTTGCCTGACGCTCAAAGACACGGTGCTTCCGCCCGTTGATCAGAAAGCTCTACGCCGCCGGGCTGGGAAATATCTGCTTCGAATTCGTCCCCTGCCCCCGGCTCACGCCTCCTCAAAAAAAATACAGGCACTGCAGATGGCGACGCCACAGCAGACAGGCAAAACCCAGTGATAGGTGTCGTCGCAACTCCGTGTCTGTCCCCATATCTGGGCATCACAGCCGGCTTGGACCGTCCAACCGGCGCTTGGTTAGGTCCACCAAGGCAAAAGTCCGGTCGTCCAAATTCCGTGTCTGTCCCCATATCTGGGCGCCCCGCAGGCTTGGACCGCGAGACCAACGCTTGGGTCGGTCCCGCGGGTCAAAAGCCCGGTCGTCAGAATTTCGTGTCTGTCCCCATATCCGGCCCAGCATGCGCCCTTTCGGTCACCCCGTTAAAAGTTGAGAGTTGAACGTTTCACGTTGAACGTTCCTGACCGGTATATCGGACATCGTGTCTGTCCCCATATCTGGGTCCCGCAGCCGGCCTCGACGGTCTGACCGGCGCTTGCTTGGGTCCAGCGGGTCAAGAGTTCGGTCGTCCAGATTCCGTGTCTGTCCCCATATCCGGCCCAGCATGCGCCCTTTCGGTCACCCCGTTGAACGTTGAGAGTTGAACGTTGGGCGTTAAACGTTCCTGATCGGTATACCGGACATCGTGTCTGTCCCCATATCTGGGCGCCATAGCCGGCTTGGACCGCCTCACCCGCGCTTTGTCAGGTCCGGCGGATCAAAAGTCCGGGCGCCCAAATTACGCGTCTGTCCCCATATCTGGGCATCAGGTCCACCGGGCCAAGAGGTCGGCCGTCCAAACATTGTGTCTGTCCCCATATTTGGTCCCCGGCAGACTATTGAATGTAACACTTCGAAGACCGCACTGTGGTGACCGCACTGCTCGCTGCCGGAGAAGCGGATACTGCCAAATTGAGCAAACTCGCAGTCTGAAAATTTTCGCAACTATGATCGATTTCTCACCATAATTATATACCCTGAGCAGTCTGCGAAGCGGATGGCTTTGCAGAAGTATGAAATATGCGGGCTTCAGGAAACCCGCACCCCATCGACGAGAAATAAAATCTACAGTGGGTCGGAATCTGCCTCGGCGAGATCCCCCAAGTCACAAAGCGGGGCATTAATTCTGGGAATAAAGATTCTCCGCTCTGGGCGTGGGTTTCCATTACCCGGATCTTACCGTATAGCTGTTCCGGTGTTGTTCACAGGCTGCGCCTTACCAGAGCAAGACCACGAAACTTCACTCCGGTGAGATTTCCGGTTTAGCCGTGGTGCGGGCCTTTTGTCCTTGACGTTGGGTTGAAACAGGGTCATAAGGTCCAAAGTCAAGCCTGAATTGACACCAAACTGACCACCGTCTTATGAAAAAGAACAAGGCACGTGCATTCGTTTTCGCATTCGTTTTAGGATTGGCATACGTCCAAGCAGCCCCTATTCCCGGCCTGTACAATACCGGCGTGGATGATAACGGCGTTCCGCTTGGAAATGCTGCGATTGATTCGCACTATAAGCTCATTGAGAGTCCGGATGGCAATTATCCAGGGCCCAACACATACACACTTGAAGCAGGCTGGCCGGTGGCTCCAGCAGGACCATGGATTGCTGACAGTTCAATCTCGCGCTGGATCGCGCCGCGCGCACGGCAGAGTATCGGCAACGCGCCGGGCACGTACACATTCAGGACCACATTCAATTTGACCGGGTTCGATCCTGCCAAAGCAAAGATCACCGGCAGGTGGACATCCGACAACAACGGCGTGGACATAGTTCTGAACGGCGTTTCACTCGGCCTTGGACAGGGTGGCAACTTTGGTACCTTCTACGACTTCACGATCGAGTACGGCTTCGTTGACGGAGTCAATACCTTGGATTTCGTGGTTCTTAATGCCGGCGATGCTGTGAACCCCGTCGGACTCCGTGTCGAAATGGTCGGCACGGTCGAAGTCGCCGGTGAACCACCTCGTATTGTTGTGTCGCCCGTGGGCGGCACTTACATCGTCGGTGACACTGTGACTTTAAGTGTCATTGCTGATGGCACGCCGCCGCTGTCCTACCAATGGAAACTGAACGGTGTTGATATCCAAGGCGCGACCGACCCGACACTCCAAATCGATGCTGTCGCGGTTTCGCAGGACGGCGACTACACCGTGGTGGTGAAAAACAGCGTTGGCGAAATCACCAGTCCTGCAGCCAAGGTCAATGTTCTTGGTTCCTCGACGTTTTCGGTGGAAATGGGTGGGGGGATTGGGTTGAATGGGGGTGGCTATGGCGACACCTGAAGAGACATTCGAGAAGTTGTTGGGGCTTGGTGAGAGTTGGCGAGTGATTCGAGC
>Ga0315298_1006887_pt1 | contig 15253 bp, 10 predicted proteins | sample WHS_1_MG_FD_203077 | JGI IMG/M metagenome (GOLD analysis project Ga0315298, IMG submission 203077) | Extremophilic microbial mat communities from Washburn Hot Springs, YNP, Wyoming, USA - WHS_1_MG | ecosystem: Environmental > Aquatic > Thermal springs > Hot (42-90C) | place: USA: Wyoming... | reverse complement strand
TGCCCGTAAGCAATGCCGCGCCCGGTCGCTCCCCACACGGGGAGCGTGGATTGAAACCTGGGGTGGCTTCGCTGGCATAGCACATTAGCCAGACGTCGCTCCCCACACGGGGAGCGTGGATTGAAACCTCGATGAGCGTGTAAAGTATGCCGCCAAGTGGGTCGCTCCCCACACGGGGAGCGTGGATTGAAACTACGGTGGGGATTACACGCCACTAACGCCAACCGCGTCGCTCCCCACACGGGGAGCGTGGATTGAAACCAGCAACAACATCCAGACCTAGTGAGGGTTACGTCGCTCCCCACACGGGGAGCGTGGATTGAAACACCCCTACTCGCCGCAATGCTCCAACCCCCTCAACGTCGCTCCCCACACGGGGAGCGTGGATTGAAACTACGAGCAATTGACGACAGATAGCCAACTTTCGGCGGGTCGCTCCCCACACGGGGAGCGTGGATTGAAACTCAACCCCCACGCCCCAGATTACAAGCGTGCCAGGGGTCGCTCCCCACACGGGGAGCGTGGATTGAAACGCCGCTCTCTCGCAATCGGCACAACCCAGCCATGATGGTCGCTCCCCACACGGGGAGCGTGGATTGAAACAATTCCCGATGATTGGCCGTTGCCCGACGGGTGCGTCGCTCCCCACACGGGGAGCGTGGATTGAAACGCCGGAGAGTGTGGACGGGATTAATCATTTCCAGGTCGCTCCCCACACGGGGAGCGTGGATTGAAACTTGCAAAATGTCGCGCTCATCGGCGGCGTGACGGTCGCTCCCCACACGGGGAGCGTGGATTGAAACAGGGCAACCTTGCGCGGCGTATCATCGGGCATCGGGGTCGCTCCCCACACGGGGAGCGTGGATTGAAACCTACCTGGGGGTGCTGGGATGAACCTGACGTATCGCGGTCGCTCCCCACACGGGGAGCGTGGATTGAAACTCGGATTACGAGCGCGATTTTCCCGCTAGCAACAGCGTCGCTCCCCACACGGGGAGCGTGGATTGAAACAACTTTCCGGGCGCGCAATTCTTCGATTTTCCGTGTCGCTCCCCACACGGGGAGCGTGGATTGAAACAACTTTCCGGGCGCGCAATTCTTCGATTTTCCGTGTCGCTCCCCACACGGGGAGCGTGGATTGAAACGGGGGTTCAATGCCATCAGACTATATCTGGCTGGTTTGTCGCTCCCCACACGGGGAGCGTGGATTGAAACTCCTTGCTAGCTGCCGAGTTGGCGGAGATACTGCTGCGTCGCTCCCCACACGGGGAGCGTGGATTGAAACAATCAGCCCAACGGCGGCGCCGGTGCCCAAGAACCGTCGCTCCCCACACGGGGAGCGTGGATTGAAACTTGTGGGTGCAGTCTACGCGCACGTCCGCGCGCTGTCGCTCCCCACACGGGGAGCGTGGATTGAAACGATATAAAAATACCCATCTTCCCCCGCGCTCATCGTCGCTCCCCACACGGGGAGCGTGGATTGAAACTAATAGAGCAGCTCGATAGGAATAGAATTCCCTACCGTCGCTCCCCACACGGGGAGCGTGGATTGAAACACAGCGGCGCTGGTGAGGGATTTGACGAAGAGGGAGGTCGCTCCCCACACGGGGAGCGTGGATTGAAACTCTAGCCAGTGAGATTTGCCGGTGCCGGGTGGTGTCGCTCCCCACACGGGGAGCGTGGATTGAAACATCATCCACGCCTGTTACTTGCATTAACGATTCCGCAAGTCGCTCCCCACACGGGGAGCGTGGATTGAAACATATTCTAGATGGCGGTGACTTCTTCGATGCCATGCAGGTCGCTCCCCACACGGGGAGCGTGGATTGAAACGGGTGCCAGAGACCAGGTCGTCCTCCGCCCATACGCGTCGCTCCCCCCACGGGGAATGTCAATGCCCTGTTCACAGCTCGCCATCCGCCAGCAAGCCATCGGCGCGCCCCGATGGTGGCAGGCTTCGGCATCTTCCTGTTGTCACGCCTCCTGCATGACAATTCGGCGGTGAACCTTGTGATGATTGTCGTCAACAATCATGACATTTACGCCTAGCCTCACGGCGCGCTTCGAGTATTATGGTAGCAATCACTCCCTCTGAGTCAACAGGAGAAGACGTCCATGCAAATCATCCCCAGCGGCGAACTGGCTATTGATCGCAAAGAACGTTCGTACACGCCCGGGCCGGGCTTGCAGACGCGACCGCCTGCCGAGCGGGTGCGCGACTTCGAGGAGGCGGTTATTCCCCTGACCCCCGAACAGGCGCGCCGGGAGGCCGCGCGCTGTGTCCATTGCCCTGACCCGGCGCCCTGTATGCTCGCCTGCCCGGCGCATAACGATATCCCCTCTGCCCTGTGGTTGATCGAGCAGGGACACTTCCTGGAAGCCGCTCAGGTGTACCGCCGCACCAGTTCACTGCCGGAGATTTGCTCCCGCGTTTGTCCACAGACGCAACTCTGTCAGGGTTCGTGTTCGGCGAGCAAGGCGCAGGTTGCGGTATTGTGCGGCGCGCTCGAAGCCTTTGTGACCACCTATGAACGGCAGACGCGCGGCGTCAGTATTCCGGTTGGTCCGCCCACAGGGAAGCGCGTCGCCATTGTTGGCGCCGGGCCGGCCGGCCTGGGATGCGCCGAACAACTGGTGCAGTATGGCCACGCGGTGACCATCTTTGACGCAAAGCCAGCGCCGGGCGGTCTGCTGGTCTATGGCATTCCGAATTTCAAACTCCCACGCCGCATTTTCTTCGAGCGTTGGGCCGATTTCGAGCGCGCGGGCGTCCGTTTTGTTGGCAATACCACCATCGGCAAAGACAAAACCGTGGACGATTTGTTCCGCGAGGGCTTTGAGGCTGTTTTTATTGGCGTCGGCGTCGGCGTGGATGCGAGCCTGAACATTCCCGGCGAGGACTTACCCGGCGTGTATGACGCCACAGAGTTCCTGATGCGCGCCAACACTGATCCCAGCCTGCTGCCGGAGGACAAACGCGCCCCCTTAACCGTTGGCCGGCGTGTGGTAGTCATCGGCGGCGGGGACACTGCCTCCGATTGCCTGCGGACAGCGCTGCGCCTGGGGGCAGAAGAAGTGATCTGTCTGTACCGGCGCAGCGAAAAGGAAATGCCCGGCAATAAGAAAGACCGTCAGATGGCGAAAGAGGAAGGCGCGCAATTCCGTTTTCTGGTGCAACCGGTACGATTTATCGCTGGCGAGGATGGTCATCTGGCTGCCGTAGAATGTGTGGAGATGCGCCTCGGCGAGCCAGATTCCAGCGGACGCCGCAAGCCCGTGCCGGTGGAAGGCTCTCATTTCTCGGTCGCGGCCGATATGGCCATCAAGGCCGTCGGTTACTGGCCGGATCCTCTCCTGGGCGAGACTACCTCGGGCCTGGAGACGCACGCAGGGGGGCTGATCCGCGTGGTGGACAAAGAAACCGGCCAGACCACGCGGCCGGGCGTCTTCGCTGGCGGCGACGTGGTCACCGGCCCCGATCTGGTGGTAACGGCGATGGTCGCCGGACGCAAGGCCGCCGCGGCGATCCACGCCTATCTCTCCGCGCGGGGAGAGTGACCTCAGCGTTACTTCCAGCCGTGCTCGCCCCGTAGCGGCACAAAAGCCACCGAAATGTTGCGCTCCTGGCGGTAACGCTTTCCATGCCGTTGCCACAACTGCAATTCCTGGAAGCCGCGCCCGCCAATGGGAATCACCAGACGACCGCCATCCGCGAGTTGCTCCAGCAAGGGTTGGGGGACATCGGGCGCGGCAGCCGCTACCAGAATGCCATGGTACGGCGCGGCCGGCGGCCAGCCCAACGAACCATCGCCGATGTGGACCCAGACGTTCGTCAAGCCCAGGTTCTTTAAAATCTCCTGCGCCCCTTGCGCCAGTTCTGGTATGATTTCTACCGTATGTACCTCGGCAGCCAGTTTTCCCAGAATGGCCGCCTGATAGCCGGAGCCGGTGCCCACCTCCAGCACACGCTCCTGACCCTGCAGGGCCAGCAGTTCGGTCATCAACGCCACAATGTAGGGTTGGGAGATGGTCTGACCATGGCCTATCGGCAGGGGACCATCACTGTACGCATAGGCCTGTTCCTCCGGCGGCAGAAAAAGATGGCGGGGCACGGTTTCCATCGCGGCGAGAACGCGCGCGTCGCGAATACCGCGCGCGGCAATTTGTTCTAGCACCATTTGTTTGCGAGCCAGCAGATAGTCATCCATAAAAGGATTTCCACTTGATCAGAGACGTTGACACTTATAGTCTACTCGAAAATGCCCCGGATATGAGCCCCATAATCGGGATGGAGAATCATAACAATTTCATAACATTTTCTCTTTCCCCTTGCAAATTTGGGAGAATTATGTCAAAATATAGTTGCCCGGCGTTGGGTGCCCCCCTCACCCAGCGCCGGGCGTTTTTAATACGCTCAGGGCAAAATGCACCATGACCTCTAGCGCGGTTGAGCATCCCCAGAATCTGGAGTCGGTTTCGCCACAAAGCAAGGCGCCATTCCTGGCCCTGGCAGAAGCCTCCAGTGCGGCCGTATTTATCTATCAAGGGACGCGCCTGTGCTACGTTAACCAGGCGATGAGTCGGCTGACCGGGTATTCCGTTGCTGAATTGCTGCGCATGAATTTCTACGATATTGTGCCCCCGGCAAACAGAAAGCAGGTCCGTGCCTGGGGGCTGCAGGTACAGCGTCCGGCGGCGGAGCCGCAAAAGCAATCGTTAACCATCGTTACCAAAGACGGCGAGGAACGCCAGGTGGAATGGGTTATCGCGCCCATTGAGCATCAGGGCAAGCCGGCTGGCCTGGGAATCGCTACCGACGTTACTGCTCTGTGGCAGGCCCAGTGCTTTGAGAACATGGCGCGGCGCTTGTTGCAGGCCGCCTTGCAGACCCCGGATAAGAAGGCGCTGTTCGCAGCCATTCATGCGGCGCTGCAGGAAACGATGCCGGCAGGCGATTTTTGCGTCGTGCTGCGCAACGGGGCATCCTCATCATGGGAATCCGTTTATCAGGTGGGAGTCATCGGCGAGGGTGCAGGGACGGCAGAAGCCCTGCGTTATGTCGCGGAGCAGGTGCTGCGCACGAACGACGCCTTTGCTGCCACGCCGCCAGACTGGGAGGCAATGGTTAATCGTGGAGAAATCCAGCAATCCCTGCCTGGCGCGCGGTACTGGCTGGCGGTGCCTGTTCCGGGAGAAGGCGATAGCGCAGCCGGGGTATTGATCACAGCGGCCCCGCGCCCCTACGCGGAGGGAGAAAAACGCCGCCTGGAATTCGCCGCCTCCCTGACCGCCATGGTGCTGAAAACATGGTATCGCTCTGCGGTCAACGAGGAGGCCGGCGCGCGCGTGGACGATCTCGCCATCCTGTACGAGGCCTTGCGCGACTTGACGGTCCAGCGTAACCGGGCGCGGTTGCTGAACGTGATTGCCGAACGCGTGATGACGCTGGTACAACCGAGCGGGTGCGCGATCTATCTTTACGATGCCGCGCAGGATGAACTGGAAGTGGTTGAATCCACAGGGATATGGGACCTGCGCGGAGCGCGTGAGAAAACAGGCGCTGATCTGGTCGGCAAAGTGGCCGCCTCACGTCAGGTACGTAGTGAGACCGGCTATCGTCCTGAACATCTTTCGCCGCGAGCGCCTCTGGCATCTGTGGCCGTAGCCATTCCCTTGCTCTTTGGCGGGGAATTGATGGGGGTACTGCTCGTTTACGATGAGGAGGCGCCTGGCGCTCGCCGTCAATATACGCCGCGTGAGGTACAACGGCTGACTTTTTTCGCCGATGTTGCGGCGGTTATCTTGAGTACTACGGCGCTGTTCGATGAAACCCGCCAGCGGTTGGTTGAACTGGAAGTTCTGTATCAGGCCAGTCTGGCCGCGACCCAGATTCACAGCGTCCGCGCCGTAGCGCAGCGCGTGGCCGAGACCCTGGAACAATTGATGAACTGGCAGGTCTCTGTGTGGATCATTGATGCCGAGCGTCAGCGTCCCAGCCTGATCGCGTATGGCGGCAGCCATCAACCGCCGGAGAAGTTGAAGGCGCGAGAGGAATACATTAACAGCCTGGTGCCTTCGCTGGAGATGGGGATTGTGGGCTGGGTATGCCGAACGGGGCAGCCGGTGCGCGCCGACAATGTTCGTGCCGACCCGCGTTATGTGGAGGGGGATATTAACACGCGTTCGGAATTATGCGTACCGCTGAAAGTGGGCGGACGGGTAATCGGCTGTATTAACGTGGAAAGCCCGCAGGAAAACGCCTTTAGCGACCATGACGAGCGGCTCTTGACCACCCTGGCCAATCAAGCAGCGATAGCAATGGAAAACGCGCGCCTCTTCGAGGAAACGCGTCGGCGCGCGGCCAGCCAGGCGGCGCTGAACGAGATTGTCCTTGCGGCCGCGCGCGCCGGCGCCGACCTGGATACCTTCTTGAATCATGTCCTCAAACACACTTTACAGGCGCTGGGCCTGGAGATGGGCGCTTTGTGGTTAACGCCCGATACCCGTCATCCTTACCACGTGGCGCTTCAGGGCGTTCCCCCGGCCCTCGAAACAGCCATGATCCATTTGCAGGCCGCCGGTAGTGCAGATTTATCGCGCACAACGGTTGTCCATGATTGGAGCGCCGAGACCGGCCCCATGGCGGATTTGTTGCAATCTCTGAGTATCGCCGCCTCTCTGGCCATTCCCCTTTCCCTGGGGGAGCGCTGCGTCGGTGGCCTGGCAGTAGCCACCTCGTCGCCTCGCCGCTGGACTGAGGAAGAAATCAACTTGCTGGAAATTATCGGCCAGGAGATCGGCGTTGCGGCAGAACGGATGCGACTGTTTGAGGAAACGCAGGCCCGCCTGCAAGAACTGGAGGCGATCAATCGCGTTTCTACCGCTCTGCGTTTGGGCCGGTCGCTAAACGAAATGCTGCCCCGTCTGCTGGAGGAGACGCTAGGCGCGCTTAAGGCGCAGGCTGGCGGTATCTGGCTTTATGATGAAAACCTTAGCCGGTTGCGGCTGGTGCTGGGACACGGCTGGGTAGCGCTCCTGGAGCGCGTCGACGCGCAGCGTGAAGATGGCATTGCGCGTACCGTTTTCGCCAACGGCGACCTTTACTTTTCACGCGCTGTGGCCGCCGATCCATTATTGACCTGGCCGGCGCGTGAGGTAGTGCCGCCCGACTGGAGCGCCCTGTATGTGCCCATTCGCACCGATCAGGAGACGATCGGGGTACTGATGGCTTCGGATTGTCTGCCGCGCGAGTTCTCGGTGAGCGACGCGCGTTTGATGGTCACGCTGGCAGAAATTGCCGGCAACGCCATTCAGCGCATGAGTCTTTATGAACAGGCTCAGCGTCATGCTGTGGAACTGGAACAGCGCGTGGCGGAACGCACCGCCGAATTACAGGAAGCCCTGCAGAAGGCTCAGGAAGCCGATCGGTTGAAATCCGAGTTTATTGCGAATATCAATCACGAACTGCGCACACCGCTGACGAATCTGGTGCTTTACTACCAGATGCTACGCGCCCAGCCTCAGGTACAAACCGAGGCGCGGCTGGATGTCATCGGGCGCGAAATACAACGCCTGCGTACTCTGATAGAGGATTTACTAAACCTTTCGCGCCTCGATTCCGGCCGGGTAACCATTAATCCGCTGCCTCATAATTTGAATGAACTGGTGCGGGTTTTGGTCGAGGATCGTCGTTCTCTGGCTCAGGAACGGAACATCGAACTGAAACTCGAATTCGATCCAAATCTGCCGCCAGCGCCGCTCGATGCCCAGATGGTGAGCCAAGCATTTTCCAACCTGCTCACCAATGCGTTGAATTACACTCCCAGCGGCGGTACAGTGCGGGTGCGCACGCTCCAACAGCATTTTGACGGCCTGGCCTACGTCGGCTTTTGCGTACAGGATAACGGTCCGGGAATAGACGCCGAGGATATGCCGCACATTTTTGACCGTTTCTATCGCGGTCGCGCCGGGCGCGAATCGGGCGCTTCTGGGACAGGCCTGGGGCTGTCCATCGTCAAGCAGATTGTAGAGTACCACCGGGGAAAAATCGAAGTCGCCAACGGGCTTTTCGATGGTCGGGGGGCGTCCTTTACCGTCTGGCTGCCTTTACAACGATAGTCCCGCCATGGTCAACGGCGCGCGCCGGCTCTGCTCTGGAGACGCATTCTCATCCGCCAGTGCCAGAGGGGAGTGACCAGAAGACGCAGAATATACTTCATGGCCAACAGGGAGAACCAGCTGCCGCCATCGCGAAAGTGGACGCGCAGCATTTCTGGCCAGCAGCGGTCATTGGCAGCCATGGTCTTGGAATGACCATGCAGGCGAAAGTTGGCCCAGGTTTGATCGGGAAGATAGATAATGGGCGCAAGGCGCGCAATCCGCACCCATAGATCATAGTCCATGGCGAAGAAGAAGGAAGGATCGAGCGGGCCGACGCGCCGCCATAGATCGGCGCGAAAAAAGGCGGCTTGCTGGGGAATGTGGACGTAGCCGCGCCGTAAACGCCGATAATCCGTCTGTGCCGCTGGAAAACGCCCGATAACCCGACCCTGTTCGTCAATAAAATTGGCATTGGCATAAACCATCCCTGCCTGCGGATGGGCGCGCAGATAGCGCACCGCGGCGGAGACGGCGCCCGGTTCATACGTATCGTCCGAGTTGAGCCAGGCCAGAATTTCACCGCTGGCATGGGCAAACCCTTTGTTGATCGCATCGGTCTGGCCGCGATCGCTTTCCGAGACCCACCATGCCAGGCGGCTGGCATATTTCTGGATAATCTCCACGCTCCCATCGTTGGAGCCGCCATCGACAATCAGGTACTCGATGCGGGGATAATCCTGCATCAACACCGATTGTATCGTCTGCTCCAGAAAACGAGCCTGATTGTAGGAGGGAGTGACAATCGAGACGAGAGGCAAATCCGTGCTCATCCTATCCATTCGATTCCCTGATCGGTAATGTTCAATCTGCGGTGGTGATGCTGAACGTGACGCCGTAGCGCCCGGTACCACAGGAAAATCCGGCCCAGGCCCAGAGTCCCACCGAGCGCCTGGACTACCTTGAACCAGTAGCGCCATACTACCGATGGCCGCAATCGAAAAGCGCGCCAGAAAAATCCCAGCGCCTGACGCGCGCGGCCAGCGTCAATGTACCGTCGGCCGGCAAACACATAAAGGCCCGCATAAATCTCCGCGCGATGACGGGCAAATGTTTCGCGGAAGAGAGGCTGTTGTTCGAGGGAAGGGACAAAGCGAAAGGCCTCATCCACAAACATGGTAGCCTGAGCAATCGTTTTCGCCGTTTCGTGACTGCGCTCCACTGCCCAATATTCGGCGACGTGCAGGATGGGATAACGCGCCGCAATGCGCACCCACAGGCTGTGATCGAGAATGCCATGAAAGTCGGGAATCAGGTATCCTGCTTCCTCAAGAGCCTGGCGACGCATGAAGACGGCCGGTTGGAGCAAGACATTGAATGCCAGTAAATCTACCAGCGTATATTGACGATAAGGATGCCAGTCCAGAAGTTCCAGATCGGCGTTGACCATTACGCCATCCCCATAGGCCATACCAATCTCAGGATGTTCCTGAAATACCTGAACCGCGCGACGGACGACGCCCGGATGATAGTACAGGTCGTCCGAGTTGATCCAGGCTACAATCTCTCCCCGGGCACGCCGCAATCCCTTGTTGATCGCATCAGCCTGGCCGTTATCCTTTTCCGAGACCCACCACGCCAGGCGGCTGGCATATTTCTGGATAATCTCCACGCTCCCATCGTTGGAGCCGCCATCGACAATCAGGTACTCGATGCGGGGATAATCCTGCATCAACACCGACTGTATCGTCTGCTCCAGAAAACGAGCCTGATTATAGGAGGGAGTGACAATTGAGACGAGAGGATTGGCTGGCATAAGGACTCAAACGGAGAATAAAGCGTTGTAATCTATCTTGGGGAATACCGTCAATTTCCCGCCAATCGTTGCATCGCGGACACGTCGGCCGGCGGCCTCATAGGCCTCGCGCGCCAGACGATAGGCGCGTTCGGAGCCTTCCAGATCGGGGAGCTGCCAGCGAAATCCTTTGCCGAAGTAATTCGGCGCAAAATGATTGGGATCCGCGCCTTCTGAGACAACGACTTGATTCGCCGGGCCGCGTGTGACGAAATTATGATCAACACCAACCAGGATAACTTCCTGAAAGCCCATGTAAAAAGCCAGTTGCAGGGCTACATAGGTTACTGTAAATCCCTCAAAGAGACGTCCGGTAGCGTCTCCGTTGAAATTTTCCGGGCCGGTAAAGTCGGTGTCGAGAAAGAGAGTCTGCGCCTCGTCTGGGAACCAGCGACGCGCTCGCCAGGTGAGAAACTTGGGAATAGTCAGCGCCCTGATTTCGTCGGCGCATTGCTCCAGGACGAGTTCGTTTACCGAAACCAGGCAAGAGGTGGTAAACCCCAGTTCTGGGAAAAGCAGGTAAATGCGATTCAAGCCAAAGGTAAATTCGTGGCGCAATTTGCTTAAATCAGTCTGGCGCAGGGAGGGGCCGTTGCCCAGAATGAAACAACGTTCTCCGCGGTGCGCGTCTCGGTAGGCGATCAAACGTCCTCGATTGCGCGCCCAACGTGGGGAGAAGGTCCGGGCAAGGACGTGTCGTCCACGATTGCGATATTGCCAGTACGTGTTCGAGAGCACACGCCAGACAGGAGACGGGGTGAGACGTTTTAGCGTTTGTTTCATAAGTTCACGGAGCAGTAAGAAGTAAAATCTGGATGTTACCGCCATCAATACTGGCAATCCGTTGTAATTCGTGACCAATGTGGGGCTGAATCAATGACCAGACACGGGGGTTGTCGTTGTACAGGGTTGGATCAACGTAAACAGCCTGAATCTGTTGTCCGCGCATCCAGCGCAGGAATTGTTCAGGGGTGTAGTCCAGCGGAATGTCCGTAGAGGCGAGATTGGCGAGACGCATTTTAGCCGCTGTGGGGAAGAGCGAACATGCCGCCACGACCGAGTCTTCCGGCAAGGCTTGCGCCAGCGCCAGCAAAGCCTGCTCTTTTGGTTCTTTGCCCAGGGTGCGTATCTTCGGCGACGGGAAAGGACCGTGCAGAATCAGGCCCGCGCATAAGGCCAGCAACAAAACGGTAGCGAACGCGGGAGAACGACGTGCCGTCACAAAAGAAGCGGCCCACAGGCTCAACAGAAACAGGCCACAGGAATAGGCAATCGCAAGTTTGTCTGTGACCATTCCTGCCCCCACCAGAAAAGAAAGACCAGCAAACCAGACCAGGCGCTCGCGGGTATGCAGGTTAACCGCCAGGGCATTTAAGCCGGTCGCCGCCAGGACGAGGACGACGTAAAAGGGAAAGAGTAAATGACCTGTGCGAAACAAAGTGATGACAAAACCGGATGCCAGATGCAAAGGCCAGGACAACAGTACCAGCAACAGAGTCAGGCGTTTGCGACGGATGAGTTCTATGACCCCTCGCAGGCTGAGCAAAAACAACACGGGAGCGAAGCGGATACCATAAGCGCGCAGAATCTGGTCTGGCAATAGCGCGATTGTCTTTTGGAGGCGCTTGAGGTACATGGCGGGGTTGCGCTGGATAGCGCGAAATACGGAGTTATGGTTTTCCTCCCCCGTGCCAAAATAACGCTGTGCTTCCAGTTTGGCTGCCGCGACAGGGTTCATGCCGCGAGTGTCCGAACTCAACACAATCTGTTGACCGGCCTCAAAGTTATCATACGTCCGCTCCAGAGTTCCCAGGCTGTAATTCCCTGTACGCAGCCCATAGAACAATACGTACCCTCCTACCAGGGCTGTGAAAGGGAGTATGCTGGCTAAGCCGGCCGCGAATAGACGTTTGCCGCGCCAGCCCAGAATCAAGCCCCACAACACAAACACGGGGAATAAAAGAAGACCATCGTTACGCGCCAGGGCCGCCAGCGCAATAAAAAACGAACCGGCCCACAAATGACGTGTGTGACGTGAACGGTAGAATGCCAGCAATTGCCATAAGGTGAAACCCGCGCAAGCGGCAAACAAGGGATCGGAGGGGAAAATCAAGAACTCTAACGTAAAGGGGGCTACCAGGAGCAACCCCAGCGCAAGCGCGGGGTGAGCTTCATCTTTCAACTGGCGCGCGATCAAATAAACGCTCAGCCAGAGAAGCACAAAAGAGAGGATTTTGCCGAGGGTGCGGCTGTGAACAAGCCAGAATGGCGAGGCGCGATAGGGCAGATAGGTCAGGGCATAGAAGATTTCAGTGAAAGGGTTCCCGCCGACCGCCGGCCATTCCCCTTTGTCGGCCAGGAGGCGGCCACTGACCACATAGGCCATCTCGTCCCAGGGACCAATATCGCCCAGATTGGGAAAAAGAGACGGGAGAATCAATAAAATGTTGATGACAAAGAAAGCAATCCCGATTCTATCGCTATGTCGCTGAAGAAAAAGACCTGCTTTGGCCAATGCCTTGCCAGTTCGATAAAGTGTCTTCATCTTTCCCCTCCCTTCAAATATAACGAAATATTGCCTTCAGAATAAGCGAAAGGCAAGCCGCGCAGGGAATCGGCCTTGCCGGCGTCCGAAATGATCGCACATGGAGAGAAGTCAGGATCGACATAGCGGGCTGACGCATCGGCCATCAACCATTCAATACGGATTGGACTGCGCGGGGCACCTAGCAACACCCACCAGACATATTCCGGCGATGTGCCAGATAGATATAGACCCACGTTCTGGCAACCGCTCTCCCTGACCTTTTCGGCAACGCGCTTGTAGGGTGCATACCCGGTCTCAAAAGTAGCAAAATAAAACTGCTCCCGTGGTGCTTCGAGAAGGCTGAAAGGAACCGTGGCCGGGGTAACCACCAGCGGACGATTCTGGAGACTGAAAAGCCAGGGCAGCGATGTCAGAAGAAGCACTCCTCCTGTAACAACGTTTACAGCGGGCCATCGGGTTGTAAGAACAGTCCCTACCAGTGGGGCATACAATATGAAGAAGGGCAGAAGGTAGCGAGTTCCGAAAATCTGCCACTTAAACAAATAACAGAAAACCACATAACTCCCCAGCACGAGCAGTTGATAAGACCATCTTTCCCATCCCACAGTTTTCCCGCGAAGGATCGACAGGACGAAGACAAGCAATATCAACCAGGCATGGAGCGGATTGGGCGAAGTAATATCGCTGGTATTGATTGGCCTGACCCAAAATTCGCCGTGCGCGGTAGTGCGCGGGTCATTGACATCTATACCTGTTTTAAAGTGAATACCAACCACCAGGCGGGTCAGCTGGTAATTGACTTCTTTCCAGGGGGTGCTGGCCTGCATAGCGGCGTTGCGCAGCAGATTCGAGAGCAAGCCTTTCCAGTTGCGCATTTCATTGGCTTGTACAGAAACTTCTTTGACGCTGTACAAACTGTGGTAGGTGTTCATGTTGCGCCATAGATACCCCAGGTTCAGCGTCAAACAAATGATCAGGGCGCCTGCAACCAACAGAATGTACTCTCCGATTTTCACTCTGCGGACAAGGATAATAGCCGTCCCAATCGCCAGAGGCAGGAGATAGGGGGCTGCAATCGGTTTGGTAGCCAGCGCCAGGCCAGCCGCCGTGGACATAGCCACAATCACATCCCCAACCCTGCCCCGGCTCTTGAGCAGGAACAGGAATTCAACGGCGGCACACATACTCCAGAAGGTGACCACATATTCATTCATGGTGCTGGAGGCTTGAGCAATGCCATTGGGCAAGGTGGCGGTAAATAACGCCGCTATCAGCTGACCTGCGATCCCAGCGCCCAGCAATTGGGCCATCAGGGAGGTGCCGAGAACGCACCCCACCATGACAAACCATTCCACATAATTGACCAGCCTGTCGCTACCTGCCAGAACATAGACATGCAGAAAGGCAAATTCTGCCAAAGGTGGATACGAGTTTTGGATTTCGATGCCGGTGACAAAGTGGGCTACCGACTTCCCCTGAGCCCAATGTGCCACGCGCGCCATACGGTAGTGTAATGACTCGAAGGTATTGGGTGGCGCCAACCAGGCGACCAGAGCGGTAACTACCAGGACTGTCAGTATCAGCAGTGTCAGCAGCGCCTGAGGCCATCGTCTCAGCCAGGCCAGATCGGGATACCAGAGCAATTTTTGTCTTTTGCCCACCCGCAGCAACCATCCTGTGGCCACCCCGCCCGGCAATAGCCAGGCCAGAGAAAGGCCAAGGGGAGTTATCCCGTGTCCCAGGCTGAGCAATTCCGTGCTGATAACCAGCCAGACCCCGCCCACGAGCGCCGCGCGCAGGAAAGCGTGACGCCAGGCGTGTTGGGAATCAAGGTTGACCAGCAGGAGCCATACAGAGAGAAAGGCCAGCAGAGGCAGGATAACCAGCATAGTCTACTCCGTGCTCAAGCGTGCCGTAGCGCCGCCATCTACAATCAGCGCCTGGCCGGTCATAAAGGACGATTGCTCTTCATCGGCTAGAAAATAGATGGCGTGAGCGATTTCCTCTGGGCGTCCGATTCTGCCATTGACGGTCCGGCGCGCCAGATTTTCAAGGCGGGCATGAATATCCTGTCCGGCAAGATGTCCACGTCCCAATCCAGCGCGTAACATGGGCGTATCCACAGCGCCGGGCAAAATAGCGTTGACACGAATATTATCGGGAGCGAACTCAATGGCCATAGCGCGCGTCAGAGCCAGCAATCCGCCCTTGCTGGCAGCATAGGCGGCGATGTTGGCCGAAGTCTGAACAGCATGAACGGACGAAACGTTAACGATCGCGCCGCCGCCAGCGGCTTTCAGCAACGGATACGCCAGTTTGACGCCCAGAAAAACCGAACGCAGATTGGAGGCCATCACAGCATCCCACTCTTCCACGCTTGTTTCCAGCAGCGGCTTGGCAATTTGCAGGGCCGCGTTGTTGACCAGAGCATTCAGTTCACCGGTGTACTGTCGCGTCTGGTCAAAAATGGCCTCTAACTCCTCGGAACGGGAAATATCGGCGCGGACAAAAAGGCCTGTTTCCGGGAACCCTGCCCCAAATTCGGCGCGGTCAACCCCAATGACTTGCCAGCCTTTCTGAGCAAATAAAGCCACGGTTGCTCGACCGATACCGCCAGCCGCACCCGTAATGAGGACGGTTTTCATAGTCACCTCCACGTAACCAGTCAAGGCAGACAGGCAGGATATGTTTCTGGCACGGCATTCCCGTCATTATCGTAACTGATATCTGCCAGCAGAGGATAATTGCCTCCA
>Ga0315298_1006886_pt1 | contig 15254 bp, 15 predicted proteins | sample WHS_1_MG_FD_203077 | JGI IMG/M metagenome (GOLD analysis project Ga0315298, IMG submission 203077) | Extremophilic microbial mat communities from Washburn Hot Springs, YNP, Wyoming, USA - WHS_1_MG | ecosystem: Environmental > Aquatic > Thermal springs > Hot (42-90C) | place: USA: Wyoming... | reverse complement strand
CGGCTGGCCAGTTGGGCGGCCTGCTGCAGCCCCCGTGGAGTGAGGGTGGAGTCGATGTGGCCCTGAAAGATCTTGGCGGTGTTCCACTCGGTCTCGGCGTGGCGAACGAGGAATAGCCTGGTAGGTTTCTGCAACTCCATTTCACCTCGGTCGATGGGACACCTAACCACAAAGGCACAAAGAGCACGAAGAATCACGAAGAAGATATCTTATAGAATCCTTTGTGCCTCTTCGTGTCCTGGTGGTTGGGTCCTGTCGGATTCACATAAGCACGCGTTCGTCGCCGACGCGGCGGGTGACGTGGGTATCGTCCAAGTGTTCCAGGATGGCCAGGGCGTACTTGCGGCTGGTGTTGAACCGGTCACGCACCTCGCCGACGGCGACTCGTCCCTTCTCGCGGATCATGGACACGATGGCATCCACCATGTCGTCGTACACTTGCCTCTCCAGGACGATGCCCGGCGCCAGCTCCACCACGCGACCCTGCTCCAGCAGCGCCGCCAGCACCTCCGGACTCAGACCGGCGCGGGCCAGCAGCTCCGAGGAGGAGGGAGGGGAGACCCCGGCCTCCCGCAGCATCGCCAGAAAGCTGTGGACGCCCCGCTGCTGAGCATCGTCGAAGCGCACCTGGTGGGTGGCCAGCGCCATGAGCGGTCCGTCCTCCACGGCCGCCCCTTCGGCCAGGAGGCGAGTCTCGATTCGGCTGAAACTTCTGGCGTCAAGGCCGACGCGACTGCGCACCTCCTCCCTGGGCATGCCCTTCCGTAGTGGGTACTCCCGATGGAAGCCTTGCAGGATCGACTCGATTCGCTGGCGGAGGGCCGACCAGCCCGTGGCCGTGATGAGGAGGCTCTGGTTATTCAGTGATGCGGCCGCTCCGTCTGGTCCCCTGGCGCCATCCAGCAGCAGCAGGTTTCCTGCCAGCAGGAGGTTGCCGGCGGCCGCGCGCAACTGCTCCTGGGGCAGTCCCGTCCGTCGCACCAGGGCTTGCAGGTCCAGGGGAGCTGCCGGGGGCATCTGCTGCAGGATTATCTCCTCCGGGGTGCCCTTCTCCAGAGTGCTGAGGTGGTTGACCACCTCCTCCTGGAACCGCCGGTGCCGCTTGGGATGAGGATCGACGATCACGCCCCCCGCCACCGTGAAGCTGGGCGAGGGGATGCGGACTATGAACTGGTCGCCCTTGGCCACCGCCACAGGGTCCGCCAGCCGCAACTGGGCCCAGCCAGTTTGACCAGCCTCCAGCTTCTCCTGATCCAGCAGCGCCAGCTTCGCCATGGTCTCCGCGGCGCCGGTGTGGAAGGTGAGAACATCGCCGTGCTCCAGCGGTTTGGGCGCGGCCTTGATGGCACGCAGCCTAACGTCCACGGCTCTGGTGGGGCGCAGCCAGCCTGGCAGGGTCACCACATCGCCGCGCTGGATCTCCTCAGTGGAGATGGAGGCCAGGTTGACCGCGACCCGGCTGCCGGGCGGCGCGACCTCCACCTTCTTCTTGTGGGACTGGATGCCCCTGACTCGGGTCTTCTTGCCTGAGGGGAGAATCTCCACCTCCTGGCCTACCTTTAGCTCGCCCTCGATCAGGGTTCCGGTGATCACTGTGCCGAAGCCCGCGATGGTGAACACCCGATCCACCGGCACCCGGGGCTTCCCCACATCCCGCTTGGGAGGGGTCCTGGTGAGGAGTCCGTCCAGGGTGGCGGCGAGGCTGTCCAGTCCCTGGCGGGTGACCGCCGAGACGGGAACCAGGGGTGCCCCGGCCAGGGTGGTAGGGGCCAGCCGCTCCTCGACCTCGGCCTTCACCAGCTCCATCCACTCCTCGTCCACCAGGTCGGCCTTGGTGATGGCAACGACGCCCCTGGAGATGCCCAGAAGGTCCAGGATGGCCAGGTGCTCGTCGGTCTGGGGCATGGGGCCCTCGTCGGCCGCCACCACCAACAGCGCCACGTCGATGCCACCGACGCCGGCCAGCATGTTCTTGATGAATCGCTCGTGGCCGGGCACGTCCACGATGCTGACCTCCCGACCGCTGGGCAGTCTGAGCCAGGCGAAGCCCAGGTCGATGGTCATGCCCCGCTCCTTCTCCTCGCGGAGGCGGTCGGGGTCGATGCCGGTCAGGGCGTGGATGAGGGTGGACTTGCCGTGGTCGATGTGTCCGGCGGTTCCGATGACGTACAAGGCTGGCCTCGGGTGACGTGAAGTGTTGCGCCGATTTGACGGTCTCTTGGAATCATTATAGCCGCCGGTGGGGACGGCGAGAAAGAGCCGGAGCGGCACGCCTTACCGGGAGGCTCCGAGATGCGAGAGCCGCGGGTATGGTGAACCGATTCTCACCCAGGCCGGCGCAACGGCTCGCCAGGGTGGGCCACCACTTGGGCGTCGTGGGTCACCGCCACCCGCTGCCCCTCCGAAACCTCCCTGAGGATCTTCGGAGAGAGGTTCCGCGGGGCTTCGCGACGGTCGTCTACGAGCCGGCCGCAGCCAGGACCAGGTCGGCCAGCAGCGCATCCTGCGTCCTGGGGACGGTCCTGAGGTCCAGCACCAGGCGATCCCGCTCGATGCGGGCTACCACGGGCGGGTCCATCCGCCGGAGGCGGGCTGCCACCTCGGCGGGCGACGGGAGGCCGTTGGATGGGGCCACGGCCACCAGGCGGGTGGGCAGCGTCTCGCCGGGGAGGGAGCCTCCCCCCACCGTGGAGAGGCCGGCGATCACCTCCACGGCGAGGCCTCCCTTCCGGAGCCTCCGGGCAACGGCCGCGGCCCGGGTCCGAATCTCCGACTCCGGCATGGAGATCATCCGCCACACCGGCACCTTCGTCGTCGCCTCCTCCATCAGGTAGTGGTTCAGCGTAGCTACCAGAGCGGCGATGGTCATCTTGTCGATGCGGATGGCCCGAGCCAGGGGGTGGCGGCGCAGCTTCTCCACCAGCTTCGCCCGGCCGGCGATCAGCCCGGCCTGGGGACCGCCCAGCAGCTTGTCGCCGCTGAAGGTGACCAGGTCCACCCCCGCCGCGATCCGCTCCTGCACCATCGGCTCGTGCTGGAGTCCGTACCGCGCCGTGTCGAGGAAGGAGCCACTGCCCAGGTCGTCCACCACCGGGACTCCGTGGCGCCGGCCCAGCGCCACCAGCTCCTCGATGGAGGCCGAATGGGTGAATCCCTCCACCCGGAAGTTGCTGGGGTGGACGTGGAGCAGCAGGGCCGTGTTCGGGGTGATGGCCTGCTCGTAGTCGGCCGCATAGGTGCGGTTGGTGGTGCCCACCTCCACCAGGATCGCGCCGCTCTGCCTGAGCACGTCCGGTATGCGGAAACCCCCTCCAATCTCCACCGCCTGGCCCCGGGAGACGATCACCTCTCGCCCCTGGGCGAAGGCCGACAGCACCAGCAGGACGGCGCTGGCGTTGTTGTTCACCGCCATGGCGTCCTCGGCTCCGCTGATGCGGCGGAGCAGCTCAGAGACGTGCTCGTGGCGGGAGCCACGGGTGCCCTCTTCCAGCCGGTACTCCAGGTTGCTGTAGCCGCCCGCTACTTGGAGCACGGCGCGCAGCGCCTCGTCGCTCAGCGGCGCCCTCCCCAGGTTGGTGTGGATGATCACGCCGGTGGCGTTGATGACCGGTCGGAGGGAGGGTCTGAAGGCCACCTCCAGACGGGTCCTGGCCAGCTCCAGCAGCCCCGCCGCGCCCGGGGCACTGGCGCCCTCGCGGATGCGGGAGCGGGCCTCCTCCAGGGTATCCCGGAGGGATTGAACCACCAGATCGCGGGGGAAGCGCGCCGAAAGCTCCTCGGCGAGCGGTTCCTTCAGCAGCCTATCGACGCTGGGGAGATGGCGCAGGGCGACGCTTGGATCGGTCATGGCTTCCTCCCTGCCGACCGGATGAGGCCGAAGGTTAGCGCGCGGCCCAGCGCCGCCAGATCCTCGGTGGGAAGGTAGCGAGGGGCCACGGCATCGAACAGGAGGCTCACCTCGGCGCCCTGCTCCTCGTCGGCCAGCCAGAGGACGCAGGCCATGGGGAGGCGGGGGAGCGCCTGGAAGACGAAGGAGAGATCGCCCATGCTGTCTCGGCGGCCGCCCAGCGCGGGCGAGGCCTCTTCCAAGGCCTCGGGATGGCGACCAAAGGCCGCGATCAGGGGCTCGACGCACTGCTGGCGGAAGGCCCGAACGTAGATGTCTCCCCCCGGAATCTCCCGAAAGGTGATCCATTCACCGGTGCTCGGGCTGCCGTCGGCGGTGGTCAGGTAGTGGAGCAGCAGCAGTGTGGTCGATATGCCGGCCTGGGCCCCGGTGGCGGACGAATAGGCCAGGGCCTCGGGCAACGGTATCCGATACTCCTGGGAGAACAATTTGAGGTGAAGCTCCTGACTCTTCTCTCCGTCGGTCAGCTCCGCGCCGCTCCGGGCGGCCACCAGCTTCGGGTCGAGCGCGCTCAGGTTGCGCTGAGCCAGCTCCAGCGCCGGAAGATAGTTCGGTAGCATCTGTTCGCACTCCACATCTGGATGTCCCAAGACCAAGCGCACCTCGGATTGTAGCCCTTGGGGCGGAACAGTGCAAAGCAGCGGATTTTCTGCATTCCCTAAGCTTGGCAGAAGCTTTCCTTCAGCGGTTCTTAAGGCAAGGTAAGTAATCGAGTGGTACTGTACGCGCCGAGAGAGACGCTTCATTCCCACTCACGAAGCCAGGCTACCTATCGGGGGACGGGTAGCCTGGTTTCGTTTCTGTCGCCTGTTGGCTTTCTGCCGACCGCCCGCCACTATGGCCGTCCCATCCGAGTAATCACCGCCTGGTGTCCATTTCTGATAGACTACCGGCGCAGGAGGTACCACCATCCCGTGTCGGCTCTCTCGCCGCTCGTCAGCGTAGTAATAGCCAACTGGAACGGGCGCGGCCATCTGAAGCGCTGCCTGGAGGCCCTGGCGCGTCAGACCCTTCGCGATTTCCAGGTGGTAGTCGTGGACAACGGCTCCACGGACGGGTCGGTGGAGATGGTGGCGGCAGCTTTCGCCGGCGTTCGAGTCATTCAGAACGGGAAGAACCTGGGGTTCGCGGCTGCCAATAATGTGGGGATAAGGGCAACCGATGGCCTCTTCGTGGCCACCTTGAACAACGATACCGAGCCCCGAGCCGACTGGTTGGAGAGATTGGTGGAGCCCGCCCTGGGCGACGATACGGTGGGGATGGTGGCGTCCAGGATGCTGTTTGCAGACCGGCCCGACATGGTGAACTCGGCCGGTATAGCCATGGATCGGGCTGGCATCGCTTGGGATCGGATGGGAGGGGAGCCGGACCGTGGTGGCGACAGGGTGGAGGAGGTGTTCGGCCCCTGCGCTGGAGCGGCTCTCTACCGCCGGGCGATGCTGGACCGGATCGGGCTTTTCGATGAGGACTTCTTTGCCTATCTGGAGGATGTGGACCTGGCATGGCGCGCTCGCTTGGCCGGCTGGAAGTGCCTGTATACACCCGCGGCTGTGGTCATCCACGCCCACTCGGCGACGGGAGTCGAGGGCTCTCCCTTCAAGAGCTACCATCTGGGACGGAACAAGGTCTGGTGCATCGTCAAGAACTACCCTGCTCCCCAACTGTACGCGATGCTTCCGGTGATGCTGGCCTACGATCTGGCGGCGGTGGGGTACGGCATAGTGGCGCGGCGTGATCTGGCCGGTCTGAAGGGGCGGTTCGCGGGCCTGGCCGGCTTGCCCCGCCAATGGGCCAAGCGACGGACGGTACAGCGGATGCGACGGGTCCCCTTTTCGATTCTTTCGCGACAGATGGCGCCCCTGGCGGCACCGCTTGATGTGCTGCATCGGTACAGCCACTTGCGTAGGGAGGATGCATGCTGAACAGCCAGCAAATCCAGGAGATCATTCCCCATCGTTACCCGTTCCTGCTGGTTGACAGGATCGTGGAGCTGGAGGAGGGGATCAGGGCAGTCGGCATCAAGGCCGTCACCGCCAACGAGCCCCAGTTCCAGGGCCATTTTCCTGGCTTTCCGGTGATGCCGGGGGTGCTGATCGTGGAGGCCTTGGCGCAGGTGGGTGCCGTGGTACTGCTGAAGATGCCCGAGAACCACGGTAGAATCGCCTTCTTTGCCGGGATCGACGGATTTCGCTTCCGGAAGCAGGTCTTTCCGGGCGACACCTTGCGATTGGAGGTCCGGCTGACCAAGATGCGCGGTCCCGTCGGCAAAGGCAGCGCCCGGGCCACGGTGGACGACCAGGTGGTGGCCGAAGGCGAGCTGATGTTCGCCCTGGGGCCCTCCTCGGTGGCCCAGGGGCCGAAGCCGGTCGATCGGGGCCACGTGGAGGAGGAAGGCCTGCAGTAGCCAAGGGGAAGCTGCCACGAGGCTCCAAGGTGGCGAGGACATGGGGACACGGGGACGCGCAGATTCTCCCTCTCCCATTGGGAGAGGGTCGGGGTGAGGGCTTGTCAGCACGGACGCGGGGCGACGGATGGGCCTGCCAGGGCGCAGTACGGCCGGGCGAGGGCTGCTCGCGGACGGCTGATCCTCCACGGCCTCTGAGGCACGCCTTCCGGCAGGTGCTCCTATCTGCCGGTGGGGCCCTGCTCAGGCTGGGTGACGGGCGAGGCCGTGTGCCCGTGCGGTCGAACCGGCCAAGGGTGCTGCTGGTCCGGCCGGATCATCTGGGCGACGTGTTGATGGCGACTCCGGCGGTTGAGCTGCTGCGAAAGGCGTTGCCCGATGCCCACCTTACCATGATGGTTGGCCCCTGGTCCGAGGCGGTAGCCCGGCGGGACCCTCTGCTGGATGATGTGGTGGTCTGCCCGTTTCCCGGCTTCACTCGTGCTGCTCGTGGTTCGCCTCTGGCGCCCTATCGTCTTCTATGGCGGATCGCTTCGGATGTGAAGGCGGGCCACTACGACGCCGCCTTGGTGCTGCGCTTCGACCACTGGTGGGGAGCCTGGATGGCGGCTCTGGCCGGAATTCCGGTTCGGGTTGGCTGCCGGGTGCGGGAGTGCGCGCCCTTTCTGACTGAGGCCATTGATCCGCCCGGTCGGGTTCACTGGGTGGCGCAGTCGATGGCCGTTGCCAGCCGATTGCTGGAGAAGTGGGACTCTGCCTCGACTCCAGGTATCGGAGCTCCAGTCGGCAGTCAATCACCAGGTCGCGCAAGCTCGAAGCCTCGTTTCCATCAGGGCTCCGTGTCCAGGCGTCCCCGTAACGCCGACGTGGGCCAGGGATACGTCCTCGGCGTGCCACCGCTCAGGTTTTCGCTGACATGGGATGACGAAAGGCTGGCCGGAGAACTGTGGGCCGAGGTGGACCTCAACCCTCGCGTTCCCGTGGTAGCCTTCCATCCAGGAACCGGCTCGCCCGTGAAGCTGTGGTCTCGAGAACACTGGGTTGCCTTGGGGCGTGCCCTCGCCGCACAGGGTGCCCAGGTCCTGGTCACCGGATCTCCCGAGGAGGCCGGGCTGGCGGAGCGGATCGCCCGAGAGATTCCTGGGGGCAGGTCGCTGGCTGGAAGAACGGATGTTGGGGCGCTAGCGGGCCTCTTTCGCCGTTGCCGGCTGGTAGTTGGGGTGGACAACGGCCCTCTCCATCTGGCCGTGGCCGTGGGCACTCCGACCGTGCACCTGTTTGGTCCCAGCGACCCCGCCATTTATGGACCCTGGGGGGATGCCGGACGACATCGGGTAGTATCCGCCGGTTGGCCGGGAGCCCCATGCAGCCGTCTGGATCTGCCGGTGCCCGAGGGAATCTCTCCTCCCTGCATGAACGCTATCACACCGGAGCAGGTGGCGGCAGAATGTGCGCCAGCGATGAACGATCAGTGAGAAGAAGGGATCCTCGCTCTCTCTCTCCCCTCTTGGGAGAAGGTCGGGGTGAGCGCTGATGGCTGAGTTGAACGTACTGAGGAGCCGCGAGCAACGGGACGGCAGTTCGCCGATGGGAAGAGACTGTTGAGACTGAAGGCGCTGGCGAGATCGGGGGCCTGGATACTGGCCGGCTTTTTCTTCGGCGTGTGGAGCACGTTGCGCCGTCTGCGTTGCGGGCGGCGGGAGCCCCCCGCGTTAGGGCGGGTGCGCTCGATCCTGGCGATCCGGCTGGACCTGATGGGCGACCTGATCTTCACCCTGCCGGCGGTCCGAGCCCTACGAGAGGCTGCTCCCCAGGCTCGGATATCGCTGCTGGCTCTGCCGTACACGGCTGAACTGGCTCGGGGCCTGCCCTACGTCGATCGAGTCATCGCCGTCGACGTCAACCGTTGGCGGAGGCCAGGGGAGTGGATTCGGGGGCGAGCTTGGCGGGAGTTTCGGCGGGCCGTGGCGGAGATCCGGGCAGAGGCCCCCGACCTCTGCGTCAGCTTCTACGGCCGCGTCGGCGCCACTTTTGCGCTGCTAAGTGGAGCCCGTTTCCTGGTCGGATATGGCGGCGAAGGCTACCGCTCTACCTTCGACATGCCCATCGCTGGCAAGCGGTACAGGATCAGACGGCACGAGACCGAGTACTGTTTGAACTTGGTGCGGGCCCTGGGCGCGGTGAATCCGGGCAAACAGGAGTTGCTGGTGGTCGATCCGGAGGCGACTACGCAAGTACGGCGTCTTCTTTCGGGGTTGGGTATCGCAGCATCGGAGCGGCTAGTGGCGCTTCATCCTGGCGCCCTCAACACACCGATCAAACGCTGGCTTCCGGAAGGTTGGGCCGCTGTTGCGGACAGGGTTCAAGGGGAGTTGGGCTGCCGGGTGGTGCTGGTGGGTTCCGGCTCGGAGCTATCCCTGGCCGACAGGGTGGTACGCCACATGAAGAGCCCCGTGGTAGTGCTGACGGGCAAGACATCCCTGTCCCAGTTGGCAGCGCTCCTGGCCAGGTGTCACCTCTTCCTGGGGGGAGATAGTGGACCGCTGCACCTGGCTTCGGCCCTGGGAGTGCCCTCGGTGTCGGTGTACGGGCCAACGGATCCGGTCGTGACTGGAGCAGTGGGTTCTCGGGGAGTGGCGAGGGTGGTGGTGGCTGGCGTCGAGTGCAGCCCCTGCTACGATCCCGAGCACCGGCCTGAGTGTCGAAGACGAGATCTCCTCTGCATGCATCAAGTGACCGCGGATCAGGTCTTCAACGCGGTGAAGGAGGTGCTGAACCGAACCCCTTTGCCGCTCAGCACTCACCGCGCGGCGCCAGGTACGCGGAACTCGGGACTCAGCACCCAGGACTCATGACTCGTCACTTATCACTCGCCAAGATACTTGTGGTTAAGCTGGCGGGCATCGGGGACCTGCTGACGGCCCTTCCAGCCCTGGAGGCGCTGCGGAAGCGGTACGGCGGGGCCGAGATCACCGCCCTGGTAACTCCTCAGACGGCGTCGTTGTTGAGGGGATCGAGGTTGGTGGATCAGGTGATTGTGCTGGACAAGTACCTCTACGATACGCCCTACGGGGTCTTGCGCCCTCGACGTTTCGCGGAATTGGCAAGGCTTGCAGCCAGGCTTCGGCACCAGCACTTCGACGCCGCTGTTCTCCTGCACCACATGATTACCTGGCCAGGTGTGCTCAAATACGGCTTCCTGATGGCCGCTGCCAGTGCTCCCTTGCGAGTCGGGCTTGCCGACGGGCGTGCTCGCTTTCTGAATCTCTCGGTTCGGGACCGGGGTTTCGGCGCGGTCCACGAGGTGGAGTACTGGCTCCAGGTGGTGGAGCTTCTTGGTGCCAGCAACCCCCGGCCCGCGGTGCGGCTGCCGCTGGGACCCGAGGAGGAGGCAGAGGCCTCGGAGCGGTGGGCGGGTCTCGGTCTCGGTCCTGCCGATCGGGTGGTGGCGATCCATCCGGGGACAGGAAACTACAGTCCGGTCCGCCGCTGGAGCCCGGAAGGGTTCTCTGCCGTGGGGGAGTCCCTGGCAGAAGATGGGCTGATCCCCATGGTGGTGGCCGGACCCGGGGAGGAGGGGCTGGCTCGGGAGATCGTAGCTGGCGTCCGTGCGCCGTCGATCCTGCTGCAAGGGGTGCCTTCTCTGCGCCACCTGGCGGCGGCGCTCTCTCGGTGCCGGCTGTTCGTGGGCAACGACAGTGGGGTGATGCATCTGGCCGCGGCGGCTGGAGTGCCGGTGGTGGCGGTTTTCGGACCCTCCAACCACCGAGCCTGGGGGCCCTACGATCCCACGGGCGACCGCAGTCGGATCGTGAGAGTCGATCTGCCTTGCAGTCCCTGCCTCTATCGCGGCCAGTCGCTGGGGCTCAGGTACGGATGTGGTGATCCGCGCTGTCTCCAGCGGGTGTTGCCCGCGATGGTGGTGGCGGCGGCCCGCGACTTGCTGCGACAGACAGCGGCGGTAGGGTAGGTGCTCCGTGAGACAGACCCAGGAACGTGCTAAACTTGTCCCATGACAGCCCTACGATGTGCTAACCACCCTGACGTAGAGACCTACCTCAGGTGCAGCCGCTGTGAGAAGCCGATCTGCGCGCGCTGCGCCGTGCAGACACCCGTGGGAGCGCGCTGTCGCGAATGCGCCAACCTGAAGAAGGCGCCCATGTTTCAGGTGGGTGCGGCGCTCTTTGCTAGAGCCGCCGTTCTGGGGCTTGTGGTTGCCCTAGCGGGTGGTTTCCTGCTGGCGGAGGTGGACGGCGCCTTCGGGCTCTACTCGCTGCTGCTTCTGCTGTTGGGCTTCGGCGTTGGCGAAGCGGTGAGTCGAGGCGCTCGCCGAAGATACTCTACCGGCCTGGTAGTGCTGGCAGGTGCGTTGACGGTCTTCGGCGCCGTCGCAGGACGTGCCCTGGTCATCCTCTTGCGGTTACCACCGGGATTGGCGGTGGGTCCGAAACTGGAGGCTGTCGCCGCCTTTGCCTTTGGGGGAACGGTCGGCAGCCTCTTCGGACTCCTGTTCCTCGTGCTGGCGGTGGTGGTTGCCACGAGCCGAGTGCGGTAGCTACCTCCCGATGGGGGTGATGTGAACAAGAAGCGCTTGCTGGAGGTCTTGCCCCGATTCCAGGGCAAACGCATCCTGGTGGTGGGCGATCTGTTTCTGGATGAGTACCTGGTTGGGCGCCCAGTCAGAGTCTCCCGGGAGGCGCCTGTCCTGGTCCTGGAGTTCGAGCGACGCTTTGCCTTGCCCGGCGGAGGCACCAATCCTTCGCGGAACCTACGATCCCTGGGAGCAGAGGTTCTTATGGTCGGGGTTGTGGGGGATGACGAAGCGGGGGTGGAGCTGAAGGGGTTGCTGGAGGCGGCGGGCATTGACATCGCGGGGGTGGTTGCGGATGCGAGTCGCCCTACCATCACCAAGACCCGCATTCTTGCCCACGACAGCAACATCATTAGGCAGCAGGTAGTGCGGATCGACCGGCTCTCCAAGAAGCCGCTGGCCCTATCGGTAATTAGGAAGCTGGTCGACCACCTGGAGGCTGCCATCGGGCAGGTGGACGCGGTCCTGCTTTCCGACTACAAGGGCGGAGTGATATCCCCGGAGGTGGTTGAAGTCTGCCGGCAGGCCTGCCGCCGGCACCAGAAGCTGCTCACCGTCGACTCTCAAGGGGACTTGCATCGATTCAAAGGATTCGGGCTGGTGAAGTCGAACCAAGCGGAGGCAGAGGCGACCCTAGGAGAGCCTTTGGAATCCGAGGGTGCCTTCGCCTCAGCCTGCCGCCGTCTGCTGGACGAGTTGGGGGCCGGTGTGGTGGTGATCACCCGGGGAGCCAATGGAATGTCGCTGATGGAGGCCGGAGGCCGTCATATCCACATCCCGGTCGCCAATCGCAGCGAGGTGTTCGACGTCACGGGAGCTGGGGATACTGCTATCGCTGTACTAACCCTGTCGCTGGCCGTCGGGGCTTCTGCCGTGACCGCCGCTCACCTGGCCAACTACGCGGCGGGGCTGGTGGTTCGCAAGATGGGCAACGCCACCACGACGGTGGAGGAGATGCGGGAGGCCGTTACCAGCCTGCAGTTTCCCAGGGTGGATCCGGCCCAGCAGGATTTCCTTCATTGAGCGGACAATCCAGAGTGGGTGGCGGTTTCCCGCAGCCCGTTCACTGTTCGCTTCTCCCTGTTGGCTGCTCGCGGTTCGCCGCTCGCTCGTGACCGTTGCGCCCGTTTCGACGGTTGGCCGTCTGCTTAAGACGCCAGCAGCCGTTGGGAGAATGCATACACAACTGCTGCCCCTCTTCGTTGAGCGGGGGCGTATCCATCAGGCAGATGATCTGGTACAGCACCTCATCTCCAGAAGCATCCGGCTGCGTGTCGGACGGCCAGTGCTCGCGGTAGAAGGGACAGGCCCCCTTGTGACGCCGGTAGTTAACGTTATCCGGGATGGCCGTTGTCTGGCTCTCTTGCTGCGCTGAGATGACAATCCTCCAGAGTCGGGTCTGCCTGCACTAAGAATCTCTTGCGGCATTTTACCACTGTCTGGCAGTCCGTGGAAACTGCCGGTCATGCCGTCATGCCCAGCCACTCAGCACCTCGAAGGCGTCAAACTCGTCCGTCGGGGCCTCCCATTCGACATCGACACGGTCCACGCGAGCCCGCGGCGGCCCCTGTCGGCACCAATGCACCAACCACTGCACGTCCGGTGCCTCGCCCTCGAATACAGCCTCGACCTGGCCATCCATGAGGTTGCGTACCCAGCCTTTCACTCCGCGAGACTCGGCCATGCGGCGTGTAGCGTCCCGGAAGAATACTCCTTGAACCCTGCCTGAGATCAGTACGTGTGCTCTCGCTCTAGCCATGGATCGGCTTCTCCCCCGAAGTTGCCACCGCATGGTAAGATTCCCGTTGTCGCCCGTCAAATCGGGACGAGGAGATGGGAACACCCGGGGAGCGAACAGGATGGACAGGGCTGATCGTAAAGCTACTTCTGCCGGCCATTGGGGCCGATTCGCGCTGGCTGGTGCTGCCGGAATGGCCGTGCTGGATGCCGTGGTGGTCGAGCCCAGCCGGCTGGCAGTGAGGAGGCTGGACGTGCCCGTCCGCGACGATGCCAGACGGCTCGCGGGGCTGAAGCTGGCTCACCTGTCCGATCTGCACGTGGGTGCGTGCGGCTGGCGGCCTGGGACCATGAAGAAGGCGATGGACCGATGCAATCGGGAAGATGTCGACCTCATAGCCATTACCGGGGACTTCATCGGGAGCGGACAGGGTGTAACGGCGGCCATGGAGATCCTCTCGGCGTTGAGGACCGATGTGCCGCGGCTGGCAGTGCTGGGGAATCACGACCATGTGTATGGAGAGAGAGCCCTCGATGCTCTGTTGGTGGGGCTGGATACCCTTGGCATCGCGGTGCTCCGTAATAGATCGATGTCGTTGGATCTAGCCTTAGGCAGAGTGTGGTTCGTGGGCGTTGATGATGGCTACAGCATGCGCGACGACCTGAAGCTGGCCGTATCGGGTCTCCGCCCCGAGGATTTCCCACGAGTGTTGCTCACCCACTATCCAGACGTGGCGGAACGGGTTCGACGAGGGGATTTCCAGCTCACTCTGGCCGGCCACTCTCACGGCGGCCAGATCCGGGTGCCGGTGCTGGCGAAGCTGGTGTACAACGGCCACGCCAGGACGCGATACGGCTGCGGCCTGTACATGCCCAACGAGAACCCGCTGCACGTCAGTCCTGGGCTGGGGATGTCGGGCGTGCCCATGCGTTTTCGAAACCCGCCAGAGCTGACGGTTCTGCGACTGGTGCCCGGTCGCGATGCTGCCCGATGACCGCTTCAGACTCGACCAGCGGCTTCAGTGAAGGAGGTTCGGATGCGAGTAAGGGTCGAAGTCCTGCCCTGGCTCAGCACTTCGATGCGGCCGGGGACCACGGGCAGGATTAGTCTCGAGCACGAGCTGGCCGGGACGACGGTTCGCGACCTGGTGAAGGAGTTGGCCGAGAAAGACCAGGCTTTTGCCAGCGTGGTGTACGACAGGGAGGTGGGCGAGCTTCGCTATCCCGCCGTCGTGGTGGTGAACGATCACCTGCTGGAACTGCTGCAGGGGCTCGACACGAAGCTCGCCGAAGCGGATTCCGTTACCTTCATGGCGACCTACGTCGGCGGATAGGGAGCGATTTGGCCGCTCTTATTCCCTCACGATCTGGATCCTGCGAGGCTTGGAGGGGTTGTGTGCTGCCTCACCGGCCATCTCTGTGCCCGCCTTCTCCTGCTCGTATTCTTGGCGGGCCTCGTTAGCCACTTCGGCCACCGCACGTCCCGCGGCAGAAGCGGCCGAGCGCGCCATTTCCGTGGCGGCGATGCCCACTCGGAAGGCATCCCGGACAAGCGGGCGAACCCCTCCCCGGGCGGCTTTGACCGCCTCAACGCCTAGGGCTGTTCCCAGCCCAAACATGGCTAGCGCTACGACTCTTTCCAGCATGCGAACTCCTTCTCGGGCGAGTTGGCCGTACGATGCGGAGATCTACCCGGCCATTCCGCCAGGCACAAAAGGTATCTCCAGCATCCCTTTGCGGATGCGGGCGGTTCCCGGTTCGAGGGCGGCCAGCGTCCGCGGCAGTGGGATCTCTCTCCTGAAGCCGCCCACGTTCACGTACAGCGACTCTCCCTGCTTGATCAGAGAGAGCCTCTCGAATTCGACGTTGGGCATCGGTATCCGCAGGATATATCCCTCGGGGGTGCTCTGGATCTCCATCGTGGGACCCACGTGCATGATGTCCGTGGGATCTCTGCGCCCGAACAGTTGACCGCCCAACGATGATAGGGCAGCCACCCCCACCGGCTCCTCGCCTGCGAGAGGCGCCTCCAGGATGGGCAGGGACGCAAAAGCGCTCCGGATCTCCTCGATCACTCCACGTTGCCGTACCATCAACTCCCGCAGATATGAGCTACCCTCGTCTGGCATTTCCAGCACGCGGTTAAGGACTACGGCATCGATCGGATACTCGAAGACGTTGAGGTAGGTCTCAGCCCGCAGCGCCTCCCGAAGGACGATGCGATCGGGTGTCACAACGATGCGGTACGAACTGCGTCGAGGGTCGGTGAGAACCTCTCGGAGCCGCTTCACCCGCTCGGAGATGTTCTTCATCACCTGCACCACGTTGAGGTTAGGCAGGGCGCCGCGAAGCAGCGGGCCGGCGAGACGGGATAGTCGATCCCGCCACTCCTGGATACGGACAGCGTACCATTGGAAAGACTCCGGCATGCTCAGCAAGCGGATGGTCTCACCGGTTGGCGCCGAGTCCACTACCACGCAGTCGTACTGGCCCGAGCGGGTGCTTCGGTCGATCTGGACCAGAGCCGCCACCTCCTCCATGCCCGGGATCAGGGCCAGTTCGTCAGCCTGGACGTCAGAAATCCCTTCCCCGCGCAGCAGCTCGGCGATCTGGTC
>Ga0315298_1006885_pt1 | contig 15254 bp, 8 predicted proteins | sample WHS_1_MG_FD_203077 | JGI IMG/M metagenome (GOLD analysis project Ga0315298, IMG submission 203077) | Extremophilic microbial mat communities from Washburn Hot Springs, YNP, Wyoming, USA - WHS_1_MG | ecosystem: Environmental > Aquatic > Thermal springs > Hot (42-90C) | place: USA: Wyoming... | reverse complement strand
CCCCTCCCTAACCTCCATCATCTGAATAGGCTTGCTATATTGCGGATACTTCGCATGCATTACCTTCGTTACTATCTCACCATATACCACCTGTAAATCACGATCGTTCATCTGCTGATAGGGTAGGTAAAATGTCATATTCGAACAACTAATAAAACTATCGAGCTCTATCTCCTTGAGATTCATATTACATATCTTATTATGTAACTTCCTGAGCCCTTCATAATATGCCTGTCTTGCACTATATATCGACCTTTCATCAGGATATATAATAAGTAGATTAGAGAAACATTTGCCTACTTCTCCAGCAAAAACATCATAATCTTTCTCAATCAAGATATCAAAATATCTTTTTGCCTCTTCACTTTTCCCAATATCTCTCAATGTTACTGCAAGATTTATATAAGCATCTATAAAATCAGGCTTAATCTCTAAAGCCTTCTGATAACTCTGGACAGCCTCATCAAACATCTTTTTCATACCATATGCGTAACCAAGATTAAAGTATGCATCAAAATAATCAGGTTTTAAGGATATAGCCTTCTCATAATTCATTATTGCTTCATCCATATTACCCTTACTGACAAATACATTCCCAAGGAGAAAATACGACACAGCTTTGTTAGACTCGAGTGCAATAGACTTTGTAAGGTATGCTATTGCCTTATCCTTCTCTCCGATCTCTGTGTAAATAGAACCTAAGTTATAATATCCATCAACTAAATCTGGGTCTAAACCTATTGCTAAATGGTAATTTTTTAATGCATTACTATAATCTTTCTTTTCATGGTATGCGTTTGCAAGATTATAATATGCTTCACCGCTATCCTTTCTTAATTCGATGACCTTTTCAAAATGTTTTATTGCACCTTCAACATCTCCTTTTTGAAGTAATACAAAACCAACATTAGTATGTGACTCCGCATGATTTGGATCGATATCTATCACCTGCCTAAACCATTTCAATGCTTCATCCATATTTCCTTTCTGCAACAATATCGTCCCGATATTGTAGTATCCACCAAGCAAATAGGGATCTAACTCAAGCGCCGCAACAGTATAAGATAAAGCAGTATCATATTTTTTAAAATGTGTATTAATTACACCAAGCATAAGAAGGGCATTCACATTTTTATAATCCATCCTTAATAACCTATAACAAATCTCTTCAGCTTCTCGAAGATTATTCGATTGAAACTTTTTAAATGCCGACTCAAAAAGCTCATTCACATTCATACTGAATACCTATCCACTCATGAAAAATTACTATCAGCCCTTCCTTCAGAATACATCAATCAATCGTTTATTTAAATCTATTAAACAATTTGTTTTCGCAGTAATCATACTACTAAAATCTTCGCATTAAAATCACAAAAAATATATACCCACGTCCTTTCTAAATAATGCCCTTCTTCAGGATTCGGATGATTTTCTAAAAAAGACATTAAATATTTGTAAAACTCTAACGGTCTATTGTAAATCAGTCTTTTACTAACAGAAAAAGTAGCACCCGGACCATAAAATATAGGACCATTATCAAGACTAATATTTAAAACTTCCTTACACCAATCAACAAAAGATTTTTTAGCCTTCATCATTTTACCTTCTTCAAGTTCCTTTTCCCATTTACCATAATGCAATATTTCACCAGTAGTAGAATCATAGTCTTTAATTAAAGCACCATTTTTGATTATAAAATCATATTCTTCTACGAAAAAAATGCTTAGATCAAAATTCAAGCCTACATGGTCAAATATATTGCCTTGAGTAAATAAAGTTTTAATCGCGAGTTTATCCCAATGCGTAATTATATGATATAAATAAGTGTGAGATTCCCTTCCAACATTTTCTAAATTTATAACTTCTTTAAAAGGATATTCAATGATGTCTCTCCCTTTATTATATACAACACAATACTCCTTATAACGATAACTCCAGGATATATCTTCATTATATCTCGCTATCACTATCTCTATCTCTGACATATACAACTATTTAAATAGAATTCCTGACTATTAACTGATTACATATTCATAAGCTCAAACGAAACCTTTTTTATAACGCCATCCCAGTCATTCCTTATCTCTTGTCGAAACAACCTCATAGTAGGATACCATGGACTATCCTCCCTATTTAACATCCACCTCCAGTCAGGTACAAAAGGTATCAACACCCAAACAGGCTTCCCAAGAGCACCCGCAAGATGCGCTACAGCCGTGTCTACACTTATCACTAAATCAAGATTCATAATCAAACCAGCTGTGTCTAAAAAATCCTCTATACCATCAGTTAAATCAATAATCTTTAAATCCTCCCCTAATCCCTTAACCTGCTCAGAACCATATCCTTTTTGTAAACTATAAAAGGCAATATCTTTTACATTTAGAATTGGCAAATAATCCCTTAATGAGATCGTCCTATGCTTATCTTTCTTATGTCTTGGATTGCCAGCCCATGCAATCCCTATCTTCATCTTATAATTATCCTTACTACTATTAACCCTCATAGCCCATCTCTTAACTATTTCTTCGTTCACTATTACATATGGCACCTCATTAGGTATTGTTTCAAGATTAGTCTTAAATACATAAGGCAGACTCAATAAAGGACAATATACATCAAAATTCGGTACCTCACTACCCACCATAACTAAACTATCTATACCCTCTACATACATAAATAACCTGTGTAAAACCTTCGGCACCTCCAATATAACCTCCGCCCCTAAATCCTTCACCCTCTTAGCATACCTAACAAATTGTATCGCATCACCTAAACCTTGCTCACAGGTCAAAAATATCCTCTTGCCCCTTATCTCCTCCCCATACCACCTCGGCTTACCAAAATCCCTCCTCAATGCCTCAAATTCCTTCGTCTTCCACCTCCACTCATATTCAGCCCAACCTTCCTCAAAATTACCTAACAACAAATAAACACAAGCAAGATTAAAATGTGCTTCTGGATAATCTGGACTTACAGATATCGCCTGTTTGTAATAACCTAAACCTTTAGACATTTCTCCTTTTTCTTTCTGTATGTCCCCAAGATTCACCAGCCCCTCACGATGAAGCGGATTTAAACTTAATGCCTTTAAAATATACTCTTGTGCATCATCAAACAATTCCTTTTCCTTTAAAATCGTCCCTATATTGTAATAAGCATCAGCAAAATTCGGGTTTAATGATAATGCCCTTTTATAATACTCTTCCGCGATATCGAATTGTCTTGTTTCTTGATACAATGTCCCAAGGTGGTTATATGCTTCAGTAAATGCAGGATCTATCTTAATAGCTTTTTGATAACACAAAAATGCATTCTCAAAATCACCAATCTCCTTGTAAACTGTCCCCATATTAACATAAACAATCGGATTTCTATCAGAATATGATAAAGCCTTTTCAAAATAATTTAGTGACTTATAATAATTTTTTAACTCGTAATAAACAACACCGAGGAAGAAAAGTGCATCTATATTTTCTTTATCATATTCAACAATTTTCTCAAAAATATCTTTTGCCTTATCGAACCAACCTTTCCTATAATATTCAAATCCTGCCTTTAATAAATCACTATAATCTTGTTTAGACCTTGAATTTTGCATTTTTTCTATCATATATAATCCAAACTAATATCCTCAAGAAAAACTGCGTTGGGGTCAGGTCTTGAATCTTGAATTTTATTAAATCCCAAAACGTTTACGCTCTACGCTTTGCGCTATTCGCCCCGCACCTTAGTTAGTTGTCCTAACACTATGCGCCATGCGCTTTTCTCCGTTGCTTTTGCGCCATACTCTTTGCATCTTTAAAAAAAGCTACAAACGCAATAAACGCTATAAACTCTATAATCTTCGAGCAATATCTGCACTATACACCCAACCTTTAAAATTAAAATAAAGAGTTGGCAATAACTCAATTTCTGAAACAAAATAAACAACCTATCCACACCTTCATCCATAAATTAAACCTAATATAGTGCAGATGTTGCGCTCTGCGCCTTGCAGCCTTTAAATAAACGCAATTAACGCAACGAACGCTATAACGATGGCAATAACTCAATTTATGAAACAAAATAAACTACCTTTATTATAGATGTATAGTTTATTGGGTATTGTGATGTAGTTATTTATATTATATCTGAGGCTTACGCTTCGACTTCAGCCTCAGTAGTGAAGACCCGTGATTTTGTTTCATAAATTGAGTTATTGCCACCTACCTCCCATCCTTTTTCCGCTCTGTGCTCTTCGCTTTGTTTCTTTCTAGTCGCAAAGGCGACTAACTTCCAGTACCGCTTTGCGGTACTCAATTCCAGACTCGCAAAGCGGATCTAAATTCCAATGCGAAGTATTAATTTCGATAAACACTATAAACGCTATGAACGCAACAAACGCTATAAACGCAATAAACGCTACAAACACTAAAATCTATGCATTTAAAACTTTATATCTAAATATTCTCCATTAACCAAAAAATTTATTATATTCTGACGTATGCTTTTTAAATAAAAAGTTGGATTTATTGCCCTATCCCTCTCAAAATCGGCATTATGTATACCTTCAGCTCCAAAGTGTTCAAGATATGATATATCCGTTGTAATAAAAGGTTTATCCAAATATGCTATTATCCTGTAATCCCAACTAATATCATTTAGAAAACTCCCAATCTTATCAATATATCTTATAATCCTTTCTGCCATGTTTTTGTCATACAACATCGAAACACCAGGTGCGGTTTTCCTTAGAGAAACACCATTCTTAAAAAAAATCACATTTTCTGGTTTTGCGTGAAATCTTGAATTATAAATACAAACAGGTAGTTCCTTATTCCCCAACTCATATAAGAAATTAAGAACCTTAATAAATTCTGGGTCATGTAAAACATCATTATCCGTAAAATACAATAAATCAAAATCAGACTCTAAGAATCTCTTCAATTGGTAAATTCTTAAATTATGTATCCCCATCTTCAAAGGCAGTTGAATCACCTCATCTGCGTAATTTTTCAAAAAATCGTTATTATATTCATTTGAATGGTCATTATAAACCTGTAGAAAGCAATTCTTCGCCTTATATCTTTGAATCTGTGACAAACATAATTCAGTCATCTTCCTTCTATTAAAAGCAGACACGCAGATAAGAATCTTCTTATCGTCTCGCCTCTCATATCTCTTTAATTCCTCTTCAAAATCCTCAATATTATTAACCTTTTCTTTAAACCACTCATATCTAAAATTTTCTAATAAATCTTCAATATTATCATTTATATCTAACAGCAATACATCCATTATTAAATTCCGCCCCGCTAAAGGATGATTGGCGTCAAGCATAACAAGATCATCATGCATATTTACTATTCTTAAATACTCTTTGCTACCATCACTTTTAACTCTTTGCAAAAACATCCCGATTTTTATATCAACATTTTTGGGTAATTCTTCTCTACGGACTACAAAGACTAACCTTGGGTCATAATCTCCAACCATATTTTTCGCATCAAATCTCACAGATTTAAATTCATTAGGAAACATACCCACTATGATATCATCTAATCCTTGCATATCTTTACACTCACCAATTTTGAAAACAACAGGTCCTTCACCAAATGTCCCACTATAAATAGACCTATCTTCTAACCTTATGAGATAATGAACCCTTACATAATCTCCAATTTTAGCTTTTTTCATACAACACTCGATCATATAAGTTAAATTATTTTTTTAAGACGCAAAAAGATTTTAACTCATCTTTAATTCTTTCAATTACTGACTCCCAATCTCCACGACATTTTTGTCGAAACAACCTCATAGTAGGATACCATGGACTATCCTCCCTATTTAACATCCACCTCCAGTCAGGTACAAAAGGTATCAACACCCAAACAGGCTTCCCAAGAGCACCCGCAAGATGCGCTACAGCCGTGTCTACACTTATCACTAAATCAAGATTCATAATCAAACCAGCTGTGTCTAAAAAATCCTCTATACCATCAGTTAAATCAATAATCTTTAAATCCTCCCCTAATCCCTTAACCTGCTCAGAACCATATCCTTTTTGTAAACTATAAAAGACTACATTATCTAAACTACCAAGGGGTTTAAACAAATCAAGCAACACAGAACGATTTCTATCATTTTTATGTGTTGGGCTTCCTGCCCATGCTATCCCAATTTTTACCATACCCTTATCCATAATCTTACTACTCCACTTATCAACTACCCACTTGCTAATCCTTATGTAAGGTACGTTTGCTGGTATCGTCTCTTCCCTTGTATTGAAAATTGAAGGTAAACTCAACAGATGGCAGTAGACATCAAACTCTGGCAATTTCTCATTACGAGCTACAACCTCATCAATGCCATCAACATATTCAAGAAGCGATTTGAGTTGCTCCCTACATTCGACTATAATCTTCTTAACATTTCTTTTTCTAATAAGAGGCACATAACGAACAAATTGAATTGCATCACCAAAACCCTGCTCTGTACAAATTAATAATATTTTATCAGATATATCGAAACCGTCCCATAATGGTTTAGTAAAAACCTGCCATATTGAATCTTTCAGTCTTCCCCTCCACTCATATTCTTTCCAACCCTCTTCAAAATTGCCCAAGACCAAAAATGACATAGCAAGATTAAAATGTGCGTCAGCCTTATCTGGTTCAAGCTCAATAGCCTTCATCGCATATTTAGCAGAGTCTTCGTAATCCCCCCTTAAAAAACTCGTAACACTAAAATTTAGATACAAATTAGCATCATCAGGTTTAATAGATACTGCCCTCTTACAGCAGAGCATTGCTTTATCATACTCATCTATCTCGTTATAAGCCGATGCAAGGTTATTGTAAGCAATTTGATTATTATCATTGATACTCAAAGCTTTCTCGAAATACATGATTGCCTCATTAATCTGTTTCTTACTCAAGCATATTAAGCCGAGTTCGTTATATACATCCTCCATTTCATTATCATATTCTAAAGCCTTCTTATAATATGCAATCGCTCTATCATATTCCTCTTTGTCCTTATAAATATCACCGATACAACAATAGATGTCAGCATCATCTGGCTTTATCTGGAGAGCTTTATGAAAATAGATCAAGGCGCTATCAACTTGATTACTCTCTTGAAGCGTCATACCCAAAAACTTTAAGGCTTCAAAAGACTCAGGTTCAATCTCAAGCGACCTTTTGTAATATTTTAAAGCATCGTCGTATCTTTTCCTCTCTTTGTAAATATTACCAAGTCCACTATATGCCTTTACTAATGAGGGGTTAATTGATAGTACCTTTTTGTAAAAAAATTCCGCCTTTTCGTAATCATTTTTCATAAATAATATATTCCCAATATTAATATATGCGTCAAACATAAGTGGTTCTAACTGAATAGCCTTTTCATAGTGAACCATAGCAGTCTCGTATTGCTCTTGATCTTGAAACACAATCCCTAAGTTATAATATGCGTCTGCAAAGTTAGGATTTAACCTTAATGCCTCTTGATAATATCTAATAGCTTCAGAAAGTTGTCCCTGTCTCCTGTATGTATTAGCAAGATTATAGTAAATAAAAGGGTTTGAAGGATTTAATTGCAAAGCCTTATTTATGTACTTTAAAGCGACTGAGAAGTCACCAAGATGCGAATATATTGAGCCAAGCATCAGAAGTGCATCAACATTGTTAGGTTCTTTCCTTAATATCTTCTTGTACAATATTTCTGCCTCTTTCAAATTACCATCTTGATGACTTCTAACTGCTAATTGAAACATCTTACTAATATTCATCTAAGTAACCCTCTTATCCTTAACAACCTTTAAAAGGAAATCCTCAAGACTTTTCACACATCCTATATCAAAGTAAATCTTGTCTTTATTTAATTCGATCTTCTTTGAAATATTATCTCTGAATTCCCTATCTTTACCTAATTCAACAGCAATCTTAATATAATCCTCCAAGGATTCAGCAATTGTATCATCTACCCCCATAAATTTTAGTATTGCATACGAATGCCTTCCCCTCATAAACTCACCAGGCATTGTAACAACAGGAAGGTTACACTCTATTGCCTCAAGTGTCGTATTACAACCCGACCAGCCGATACTATCAAGAAAAACATCTGAAATCTTATTAAACTTTTTAAAGTTTAACTCGTCGAGAAAAGGTAAAAAAACAACATAATCATCTGCTATCAAACCGCCTTTTTCGAAAGCTGTCGAAAGCCTTTTCCGAAATCTATTTGTTAAGAAACTACCCTTGGAGGATGAAATGAACAAAAACTTACAATTTTTAACCTCCTGGGCTATCCTAACAAAAACACAATCATACTGTGGTAAATATTTAAATAGAGATTGACTACACAAATATAAAATTTCATCAGACTTGAAACCCATAGATTCTTTTCTTAAATCAATCTTTATATTATCTAAAGGATAAAAATACACTGAAAGATTTCTCAATCTGATTAATTTTTCAGTATAATTTCTTTCACCATCATCTGGTTCCATCAACTCACTACTTAAAAAATAGTCTATTGTCTCAAGGCCAGATGTCTCAGGATGACCCCATGATACACATTGGATAGGAGCAAGTCTCAATGAAGCAAGTTTTAGTGTCAAAGGGTCCATCCCTATTTCAGGATAGATTAACACATGAAGACCGTCATCCTTTATAATCCTGCAAAGCTCATCAAAAGAATAAACATCCTCAACAAATTTATAAAAAATTCCTTTAGCTATATTTGTTGCATCATCTTTAATATTATTCGTGTAATACCCATAAAGTCTGAATCTATCTTTATTAATATTTTCAATCCAACCCCGTATAGGCACTTTCCAATTAGAATGATTATAAAAATATCCCGATACAATACCAACCTTGATACAATCATCATCAGAAAGATGCGGCATCTCAATAACTTCAACAAACTTTGGGTATTTCTTCGACATTATATTGCAAATTATATCACCATACATTTTTTGCAATTTAACATCATTCATACATTGATAGGCAAGATAAAACGGTTGTATTGCGCCAATAGCCTTTACAGACTCATCAATATCCTTTCTAATGTAGGATGACAAAGTATCATTAATACGTCTTAATTCCTCCTCGTATCTTTCTCTACAAACAAGAATCTCCTCTTCACTAAGATATATTATGGAAATTTGAGCTATACAATATGCCCATCGCGACTTAAAATCCCATGGTGAATAATCAAGGGCTTTCTTAAAAGAATCCAGCGCTAATTCCTGTCTTCCTGTCTCAAAATAAGCCATCCCGAGACTATAGTAAACCTCGCATAAGTTTTGATTTATACCAAGAGCTATATTATACTTTTCTATGGCATCGTCGATTCTTCCACTATAATGCAAAACGGTGCCAAGACCATAATAAGCTTCCCAACATTCAGGTCTCAAATTAATCGCCTTCCGAAAAACCTCTAAAGAATCATTAATTAGCCCTTTGTCTTTTAAGGTATTACCAAGATTTATATATGCCTCGTATAAACTCGGATTTAGCTTTATTGCCTTACCAAAATATTCCATTGCGTCATCCAAAACACCCTTTTCTTTCAAAAGAATACCAAGATTATTATATGCATCTGCAAAATCTGGATTACCTTCTATTGCTCTCCTATAACTTTCGATTGCTTTATCAATTTCTCCCTTTTCTTTATAAACAATCCCCAGATTGTAATACAGAGTTGAATCATCTGGTCTAATCTTTAAAGCCCTTAAAAGATAATCTATAGCAACATCATAGTTTTTGTGAAAATACTGAATAATCCCAAAACACTGTAGTGTATAAAAGTCACCATCATCCAATTCCAGTATGTTTTTGCACAGACTCTCTGCTTCATACAATCTTCCATCCTTCAAGAAATCTATTGCCTTTAAAAAAGAATCCTTTATGTCCATTTAATAAAAATCAAACCCCTCTTATGATAAATATCTCTTATTTATTGACTAATTTACCAAGCTCTTCATAAACCCTTTTTATAACACTATCCCAATCGTTCCTTTCATTTTGTCGAAACAACCTCATAGTAGGATACCATGGACTATCTTCTCTATTTAGCATCCACCTCCAGTCAGGGACGAATGGTATAAATACCCACACTTGTTTACCCAAAGCACCAGCAAGGTGTGCAACCGAAGTATCCACTGTTATCACCAAATCAAGATTCATAATCAAACCAGCAGTATCAAAAAAATCTTTAATCTCACCTGTCAAATCCACTATTTCAAACTTACTACCAACCTCTTTCAGCTGTTCTGAACCAACTCCTACCTGAAGACTATAATACCTAACCCCCTTCAGTTCATTAAAAATAGCGAATTTCTCAAGCCTTATAGACCTATATTTATCCCTTTTATGTTTTGGATTACCGGTCCATGCTATACCTACATTCAACCTGTCTTTGCCCTTTTCTATCTTTTCTCCCCACATCTCTATGGTCTCACTATTCACCTTTATATATGGCACCTCATTAGGTATTGTTTCAAGATTAGTCTTAAATACATAAGGCAGACTCAATAAAGGACAATATACATCAAAATTCGGTAACTCACTACCCACTATAACTAAACTATCTATACCCTCTACATACATAAATAACCTGTGTAAAACCTTCGGTACCTCCAATATAACCTCCGCCCCTAAATCCTTCACCCTCTTAGCATACCTAACAAATTGTATCGCATCACCTAAACCTTGCTCACAGGTCAAAAATATCCTCTTGCCCCTTATCTCCTCCCCATACCACCTCGGCTTACCGAAATCCCTCCTCAATGCCTCAAATTCCTTCGTCTTCCACCTCCACTCATACTCAGCCCAACCTTCCTCAAAATTACCTTTTAGTAAAAGACAGAACGAGATATTATAATGGGGATAAACGAAATTTGGGTTAATGCTTATAGCCTTTCTATAACAATCTATCGACTCATCATTCATTCCTTTCTCAGAATATATAGCGCCCATCGAAAAATATGCATCTTTTGAATCTCCATCAATACTAAGGGCTTTCTTATAATAAATCATTGCCTTATCCATATCTTCCTTTTGCTGATAGTAACAACCAATTCCAATGTAACTTTCTGGTAGATTGGGATTTAGACTAAGTGCCTTCTCATAATACTTCAAGGAATCTTCAAACTCTTCTTTTGTCCTTAAAACATTTCCAATGTTGTTATAAGCATCAGCAAGATTCGGATTAAGTTGTAGCGCCTTTTGATAACATTTCAATGCCTCATCATATTGTTCTTTATCCTGGTAAGACAGTCCAAGGTTATTATACGTATTAGCAAGGTTTGGATTTATTTGGAGTGCTTTCTTAAAACAGGCAACAGATTCATCTAATCTAAATACCTTCCTCAAAACTATACCAAGATTATTATACGCTTCAACAAAATTTGGCTCTATCTTAATAGCTCTTTCATAGTTATAAATAGCCTTATCATACTCTTTCATATCTTGATAAGTGAGCCCAAGATTATAATATGCATTTGCAAAATAAGGTTTTAATTCAATGGCTTTTTTAAAAAGGGAAATAGCATCATTCAAATTTCCCTTGCCTCTCATCACCAAACCGAGATTATTGTAAGCCTCCGCACTCAACGGATTTAGATGAAGTTCTCTCTCAATATATTTAATTGCAGAATCGTGATCACCAAGTTGGTAATAAATGATACCCATAAAATGTAGTGCATCAACATTATCAGGAAAGGATTTTAATATCTTATTATAAATACTTGCGGCCTGTCTCAAATCACCTTTAGAATAATATTCATTCGCCAAAGAAAAAGCCTTTTTTATCTTCATAGACCCAAATTAATTGTGCTCCAAATGAAATATTATCAAAATCTACTTAACTGTGGCATAGAGTATAAGAAGAACAACCGGTCTTTTTGGATCATTACTTATAACCCTTATGTTTCTTGCTACAGGACCTCTCCACCCCTCTTTAATATGCATACGAGCAATTATCTTTCTCGTCTCACCTGGTTTTACATGCCCTGAACCAACAAGTTCAGCAGAACAACCCCCTCATGAGGGAACAAGCCTATCAATAATGAGATCTTCACTACCTTTATTTATAAGCTCGAAAGCATGTTCAAGTTCTAACTTGTCAACCTTACCAAAATTATGTTTTTCAGAATCAAAATAGATTACAGGCTGAGAAAAAGCAACCACTGGTATTAAAATAAAAACAATAGTAAACAAAATCTGTTTCATTATGATATTATTATAAAAAATTTATAATAATTTTAAAAAAACATTCCGGAAGGAGCAATCATGCAAGTAGAAGAAGGAGATACCGTTGTCATCCACTTTACATGTCTTTTAGAAGATGGAACATTATTCGATTCTACTTTTAATAGAAAACCCCTAAAATTCACTGTAGGTGATGGCTCTGTTATAAAAGGGCTTGATGAATTAGTAATTGGTATGGTAGAAGGACAGGTGAAATCAGGGATCATACCAGCTGAAAAAGCATTTGGTCCATACTATGAAGACAGGATTCACACAGTAAACATAAATTCCTTCCCAGAAGGCATAAAACCAGAAGTTGGTTTAAGATTTGAGTACAACAAAGGCGATGGAAACATCACATTAGCAACAATAAAAGAAATTTCGGACTCTACTGTAACAATCGATGAAAATCATCCACTTGCAGGAAAAAATTTATTCTTTGAAGTCCTTCTCGTAGAAATTCTGGAAAAAAATCCACAACAGGCTGAAGAATTATTCGTTCAAGGTGTAAAAGCCCAAAACGAGGGTAAATTAGAAGAAGCAATCTCATTATATAATAAAGCAATAAGGATTAAACCTGACTTATCAAAAGCATATTACAATATAGGTGTAATATATCAAGAAAAAGGAATATTTGATAAAGCAATATTTTCATATAAACTTGCGCTTAGTTATAAATATGACTATACAGAAGCATATCACAACATTGGTGTAATTTATTGGAAGCTGAAAAACTTCGAAGAAGCAATATCAAACTTAATGTATGCAATTAATTTTAATCCCTTTCATGCACTCTCATATTATCATCTTGGTGTTATATATCAAGAACTTGGACAGATTAAAAAGGCGACTAACTTATATGAAAGAGCGTTGCAGATTGATCCAACTTTATCTTCTGCATATTTTAACCTTGGTGTTATACATCAAGACAAAGAAGAATACGATTTTGCAATTGAAAGGTATAAAAAAGCATTAGAATATTCACCTGAAAACTTTGGTGCATATAATAATCTTGGCTTATGTTACCTTGAGAACGAAAACCTTGACGACGCCATGGCCTCATTTCAAAAATCCATAGAACTCAAACCAGATTTTGCAGAGGCGTACTCAAATATTGGTAATGTTTATCATAACAAGTTAATGCTTGACGAAGCTATAAATATGTATAAAAAAGCAATAGATATAGACCCAAATTATACAGATGCTCACTGGAACCTTGCTATATCTTATCTGCTAAAAGGAGAACTCGAGCAAGGCTGGAAAGAATATGAATGGCGCTGGAAAACGGATGAATTCCATAGACCATCTTTCCCAAAACCGATATGGAATGGCGAGCCTATACATGGTAAAAAACTTCTCATAATAACCGAACAGGGGCTTGGTGACGCATTACAATTCTTAAGATATATACCCTTAATCTACAAAAAAGGTGTAAAGATTATATTCACCTGTCCAGAAGAACTAATACCCCTAATTAAAAATCATGAGGAAATCTCTGAGATAATACCACGTAACTCAATCGTACCTGAATTCGACTATTATTGTTCTTTACTATCACTACCTCTAATATTTAATACAACAATAAATAACATACCACAAAATATCCCATATATTAATGCGACAAAAAAGTCCATAAAATACTGGCATAATAAACTTTCAAATAATCAAAACAAAATGAAAATAGGAATCGTTTGGGCAGGAAACCCAAAACACAAGATGGACAAAAAGCGGTCAATCCCATTAAAAACTTATTATCCACTATTTGATTTAAAAGGAGTAGCATTTTACAGTCTACAAAAAGGGAAAGGTTCAGAACAAGTAGATGATGAAAGCAAAAAAATGGGGCTAATAGACTTGACGAATGAAATAAACGACTTCTCTGATACAGCAGGCTTCATAATGAATCTTGATTTAGTAATAACAGTCGATACAGCCGTAGCACACCTTGCTGGTGCATTAGGAAGACCCGTGTGGGTACTCATACCATATATTCCAGACTGGAGGTGGATGCTAAATAGAGAAGACAGTCCATGGTATCCAACAATGAGATTATTCAGGCAATCTTCTCGAGGAGATTGGGAGACTGTTGTTATCAAAATAAGACAAGAGTTAGAAAGATTGATAAGCTCAAATTAAATAGGAGAATAAAAAAATCACATTTCTATTAAAGATTAAAACATATTAATGAGAACAAGCACTAACCTGATTACTGCACTTGACCTCTTGAAAAGAGGGGATTTAGAAAATGCTGAAAAAACATTTTTAGAGATGTTAAATACACATCCCCATAATGCATATCTACACCATTTCCTTGGAATAACCAAATACCAGAAAGGTGAGCTTAAACATGCCATAGAACACTTCGAAAAAGCTATACAAATAAATCCATCCTTATCAGAACCATACAACAATTTAGGCATAATCTACCATGCAATGTGTGAGTATAAAAAAGCATTAGAATCCTATTACAAGTCATTAGAGCTGAACCCATACCAACCAGAAACATATAACAATCTCGCTAATCTCCTAAACGATCTTGGCGAGATTAAAGATGCGATTGAAAATTACAAAAAATCGATTGAACTAAACCCCTTATATTTAAATCCATACTTAAACCTTGGAAAGACTTTAGGCCTTTTAGGAAAATACGCTGAAGCAATAGAACTATTTGAAAAAGCCATTTCTCTAAATCCTTCATTTACAGAGGCGTACTGGGCAAGATGCATGTGGTGCATACCAATAATCTATACGGACCCAAAAGAGATAGAATCATCAAGAAATAAATACTACGAAAGCCTGATTAAACTGAAAGAATATATATCAGAAGCTATTACTCTGGATATCAACTCATGTGTCAGGGCGATTGATACCCACTTGCCATTTTTCCTACCCTATCAGCAGATGAACGATCGTGATTTACAGGTGGTATATGGTGAGATAGTAACGAAGGTAATGCATGCGAAGTATCCGCAATATAGCAAGCCTATTCAGATGATGGAGGTTAGGGAGGGG
>Ga0315298_1006884_pt1 | contig 15257 bp, 14 predicted proteins | sample WHS_1_MG_FD_203077 | JGI IMG/M metagenome (GOLD analysis project Ga0315298, IMG submission 203077) | Extremophilic microbial mat communities from Washburn Hot Springs, YNP, Wyoming, USA - WHS_1_MG | ecosystem: Environmental > Aquatic > Thermal springs > Hot (42-90C) | place: USA: Wyoming... | reverse complement strand
TTGTAGCGGACCTTGATCTCCCTCTGGCTCCATGCCAGCAGCAGTTCGCGGTGCCAGTACAGTTCCTGAACCCGTCGCATCAACCAGAATGCCGAACCTCTTGCCCGTGACATCTACCGGTTCCTCAGGAGCATGACAACGACGAATCCGCCCACCAGGATAGCAGTCCACCATACGCTGGCCAGCATCGTCGTTCTGAAGGTGGCAAGCCCCTCGTTTTCTACGGCTTCGAACGCGAGTGGAGGGGTCTGCGTCGAGAAGGGAGCCGAGGGAGTGGGGGAGGTGGGCATCGCGGTAGGCGTGGCAGTAGCCTCCTTGCCGATCAAGGCTACCGCGGGAGCTCCGGTCGGCCTCGTCACGTACCAGACGTAGGTGATGCCCTTCTGTACTCTTCTATCCCAGAAGAGCGCGTGAAGCAGATTCCCTCCTTCTATCGCCATCGACACCTCCTCTATGTGGCGGGTCTCATAATCAACGCCCACATCCAGAGGGGGGATTCCCTCCTCGTCGCCGGTGCGTACATATTCGGGAGTAGCCCAGCCCTGCTCTCTCCGCCACGAGCTGTACCAGACACGCCCCCCGGCGGTCGTCAACAGGTGCAGAATGCCCGCGCTATCCACCGCCAACTGGGGCGGGCCTTCCGTGCCCCCGCCGGGAACCACCATGGTCGTCCCCGACCAACGGTTCCCACCGTTCTCCGACCATCGGTGATACCGTCCACCGACCCCTGCCATCCCATTCCAGGCCACATGAACCATACTACTGCCCACGACGGCGATCTCCCCCTGGTCGTAGCCCCAGCCCGCCAACTCCACTGGCGGGGTCCAACTCGTTCCGCCGTTGGCGGAGCGAGAGTAACGGATCCTTTCGGGAGGCCAGCCGTCAGGAAGCCCAAACTCGGTCCAGACCACGTGGAGGACCCCATCGGCCCCAACCGCCAGGCGAACCCAATCTGCCACCGTATTCGGCTCAGCGGTCGCCGCGACGGGCGCGGGATACGACCAACTCTTACCCCCGTCCCCTGACACCTGATGGTACACACCTCGCCCGTCCAATCGGGAGTAGATGGCATGAAGACGCCCCTTCGGATCGACAATGATCTGTCCTCGGGGATAGGCTTGAGCGAGAGGCAAGGGAGATGTCCAGTCTCGGGCGGAGACCGAATCGGGGGATCGGCTGCGCATGTAGTTCAGAGTATTGTCCGGCCCCTGCCAGAGCAGATGCAGGTTGCCGCTTGCGTCCACAGCCGCACCCGACAGTCGGACCATAGACGTCGCCACGATGTCCACGGGCCCCTTCCAACTCTTGCCGTCCCATAAAGCATGATCCAGGAGCCGCTGGTCCGCGCCACTGCCCGCCATGCCGGGGGCTTGCCAAACCCAGAAGGCATGCACGGTCCCGTTTCGGCCTGCCAGGACCAAGGGTTCGCGCACGGGATCCGAGCTCTCTATCCTGAGCAGCATGCTGGGCGGCGACCAATCGCCGTTGCGCGGCTGCGCGTACGCCACCCCTACTCCAGACGGGGAGCTTGCTAGCAGGACTCCGACGATCCCCGCCACCACCAGGAAGCTTCTCTGAACGGCTGCCGACTCGTTGTGCAAGAAGGCACGCCCGAAGGCCCCCGCCGTTTCCAGCGTCTTGAAGACAATCGCGAAAGACCGCCACGTCATCGGGCCCGACCCGTCAAGACCCCGGGACAACCTCGTCCACCAGGTCGCACAACTCCCCTCCGACACGCCACCAGTCGTATTTCGACTCCACAAGCTCGCGACCGGCCGCGCTAAGCCGCTCCCTCAGTGCGGCCGATCGAACAAGCGCCACCACCTTCGCCGCGAACTGCTCGGGCTCGTCGGCGATCAGCACGTTCACGCCGTCTGCCACTTCCAGGCCTTCGACACCCTTGCTGGTGGACACAACCGGGGTGCCCAAAGCCATCGACTCCAGAATCTTCAGGCGTGTCCCTCCACCAACACGGAGGGGCACCACCGACACCCAGCTCTGCGCCATCGCTGGCCTGACGTCCGCCAGGTAGCCGGTGTACCGCACCCCGGGATGCGAGGGAAGAGCGGCCAGGTCCACTCCCTCGGTCGTGCCGCTCACCAGGAGCGTCGCATCAGGCACCGACCGCAGGATCAACGGATAGGCAACGCTGAGGAAGCTGCTGACGGCGTCGAAGTTCGCGCCGAACGTTAGGGCACCGCAGAAGATGATGCTACCCGGCTTGGGTGCTCCGAACTCTCCGCGGTAGCGGTCCAGATCCACTGCGTTGGGAACCACTCTCACTGCTTTGTAGCCCGGGACCGCTCTCTCGACATTCCTCTTCTCCAGCTCCGACACGACCGTACAGGCGGCGAATTCGGGCAGCCTCCTGCGCAGGTAGAAGGCCAGCTTGGACCAGGTGAGCCAGCGACGCGCCTTCTCCAACGGCCGCCGGCATCGGACGAAACCGTCCAGGAAGATCGATAGCTCCAGCTCCTCCAACAGCATCGGCATGCCGCGAGGCATCCGGGTGTAGGGCACCATCCCGAGCTGAGAGGCCACCACCAGATCAAACCTCTTGCCGTGGAACCTCTGCGCCACCGCGGCCGCCATCTCCTGGCTGTAGGTGTCGACCAGGTAGCGCGGCTGAGGGGAAAGGAAAGCCGCCAGCGCTCCAATCCTGGCGGGTCGGAAGGGACGGGAGGGCAGGGCCTGCACGTGGGAACAGATCCCTCTCAAGACGGCGAAGTCGCCCTCGCCTACCCTGTCCGTCCGATCCCGAAAGGTGAGGAGCTCGACTTCGTGTCTCCTGGAAAGCTGCTTCAGGACGTTGAAGACTCTGATCTTGGAGCCGTTGTCGGGCGGATGCGGAAACCAGCGGGAGAGGAAGAGAACTCTCAACCGGTTGCCCTGTCGATCAGTATGCCCCGCGTCCCCCCAGAACCGTCGGGATGGTCCGGAGGAGGATTTCCAGGTCCAACCAGATGTTGTAGTTTCGAATATAGTGCATGCTGAGTCGAACCCGCTCATCGTACGGGATATCGCTCCGGCCGTGCACCTGCCATGGCCCCGTGATCCCGGGCTTGACCGTCAAGAGGTTCAACTGCCACTTGCCGTAGCGGTCGGCTTCCTCCGGGGCGATCATCCTCGGCCCCACCAAGCTCATCTCCCCTCGCAGGACGTTGATGAGCTGGGGCAGCTCGTCCAGACTAGTCCTCCGCAGGATGCGACCGATTCGGGTCACTCGGGGATCGGCTTTCAGCTTGTATGCCCCGTCAAACTGCCGGCGCAGCTCCGGGCTGGCCTCCAGCCGGCGATCCGCGTCCACCACCATGCTGCGGAACTTCAGCGCGTAGAAAGGCCTGCCGGCACGCCCGAGTACCCGGCGCCGATGGAACACCGGGCCCGGGCTGTCCAGCTTCACCAGCAGCGCCACCATTAGCAGCAGTGGACTCATCACCAGCAACCCCAAAGTCGCACCCGCGTAGTCCACAGCGGCCTTGAGTGCCGCGTCGACGCCGGTGATCCTTACCCGCTGGGGAGTCATCAGAGGGACACAGTTGATCTCCTGTACCCTCACGCCGGTAGTCAGAATCTCGAACAGCCCCGAGGATAGGCGGATCTGCACTCCGTCTGCCCGTCCGAGCCTTCGGTAGAGATCGAGGAGATCCTCCCTGCTCAGAGCGGAGGTGGCGACCACTACCTCGGTGACGCCCCACTCGGCGGCAACCTCCTCCAGGTCCCCCATCCCGCCAAGAACAGGAAGCTCGCCCACGGTGGGTGGCCCACCTGGGTGAGACAGGTCGATAAACCCGACCACTCTGGAACCCGAGCCGCGGTCGGCAAGCAGTTGCTCGGCCAGCGCCCGCCCTTCGTCGTTCGCTCCCACAATCAGAGTTGGTGCCACGAGGAAGCCACGCGCCCGCAGGCGCCTCAGCAGCCTCCGAACAAGAAACCGAGTGCCGCCCACCATCAGAAGCGAAAGGACCCAGACGAGCAGCAGCCAACCGCGGGAAATGGAGAGGCTGGGATCCAGGAAGCTCACGACAACCACGGCCAAAGCCCCAAACGTGCACCCATTGATCACCCGTGTGTACTCCTGGAAGCCAGCGAACAGGTACTGGCGGTCGTACAGACGGTAGAGCGCGAAAATGAGCAGCCAGACCGGCACCGCCCAGAAGGCCAGGGACGAGTAGAAGGCGATGCTATGGGGCGGCGTTTCCAGAGAGGGAATGCCGGCCCGAAACCGAATCAGGTAGGCCAGGGCGAGGGCGGCGCCGAGACCAGCGGCGTCCGCCAATACCAGGCCAATCTTCAAGAGCAGATGATCGGGCAGCCCCAACCGAACCCGGGGGCCGGCCGTATACCGGGCGGCTACCCGGACCGAGAGACTTTGCTGGGCAGAAATACCCATCCTCATCCCGCCGCTAGCTTCTCGCCCACGCCAGATGTCTGATGCCTACCTCCAGCGCGGACCTGAACGCGCCCGGAGTAGCCAGCATGCGCAGGTAGGTCATGATTGGCCCCGGCCGCATCACCCACTCGCGAAACGCCCGCTTCTGCCACCGCTCCAGATCCTCCGCCTTCAGGTTGGGGTAATCCAGAACCGTCGACCTGTCCATGTCCACCTCCTCCCAGCGGGTGCCAGGGCGGAACCATCCGTTCTCCAGAACCTCGAAGAAGAAAGGCGAACCCGGATGAGGCGCCGCGACATGGAACAACGCCAGGTCGAGAGGCAGACGCTTGGCGAAATCAATGGTTTGCCGAATGGACTCTTCGGTCTCTCCCGGCAGCCCGATGATAAAGTAGCCCCAGTTCCTGATACCCGCTCCCTTTGCCCACCTCAGGGCCCGCTCCACCTTGGCCGTGCTGATCCCCTTCCGCGCCCTCCGAAGAACCTCCGCGTTGGCGGATTCGATCCCCCAGGAGATGAACCAGCAGCCCGCACGCGCCATCAGCTTGATCATCTCCTCATCGACGAAATCCACACGGCTGTTGCAGGTCCAGCGAATCCTGGGACCCTCTCGTATCAGCAGCTGGCACAGTCGGACCACCTGCGCCCGGTCCACGGTGAACAGATCGGCGTACATGTGGATGTTGTGTACACCCAGCCGACCCAGCTCGCGCAGTTCCCGATGAATGTTCTCGGGAGACCGCAGCCGCACGGAATCCTGGTAGCTCACATGCTTGATGCAGAAGCGGCACGCCGCGGGGCAGCCGCGACTCGTAACCACAAAGCTGTAAGGTCCACTGAACATCGGCACGCGGTACTTTTTCACCGGCAGAAGGTGGTGCAACGGCATCGGAAGATCATCCAGATCGGGAATGAAAGGCCGATCAGGGTTCACGACCACCTCGGCCCCCCGGCGCCAGACGACACCCTGGACGTCGGAAAGATCCTCGGTCGCTCTATCTCCATCCCCTGTTGCATCCAGCCTCTCCACCAACTCGCGAAACGTATACTCTGGCTCGCCCCGAATGATGAAATCGAGGCAGGGGAAAGCGTCCATGGTCTCTCGAGGCATGGGGGTGACATGGGTACCAAAGGCTATGGTGCGGGCACCCAGGCTCCTGGCCAGAAAGACCCCGTACATGTCATTGGTGAGGGTAGGACCGGTGATCTGGCTGAGATAGAAACGCGGGCGACGATCCCGCAGCAACCCCTCGAACTCCCTCCAGCCCATCCGTGTGGCTATGGCGTCCACAATCTCCACCGAATACCGCCGATACACCATGGCCGCCAGTTGCGCCAGGGATACCTGCGGCCAAATCATGTTCTCCCTGGAGCGCCGTCCAACCCGGTGCTGGCTGCGAATCCAGATTGCACCGTCAGGCGAAGGGGGATTCACCAGCAATACGTCCACCCTGGCGCTACCGGGCCTTCCCGCGGCCCGAATCGCCGGTCCGGCATCGGGATAGGCGGCCACCAGTTCGCTCACCATCGGCCTCTGAACGGTATTACTGGCACTACCCAAAGTAAACCCTCTCGGCACCTACCCGCCCGACTCGACTGATGGGCCGGTTGGTGAGCAGGTCCTCGGCGGCGCAGAAGCCCATCTCCATGGCGTGGTCCTGGTTTATGTAGCGGAACAGCCCTTGCCGCCCACAGACAATCAGATTCTCAAGACCCGCCAGATGATAGGCCAGCCTGCCGAGGTTCACCTCGAAGCTCAGGTCGTATGTTGGATAGGCGTGACGCGAGCGCAGGAAGAAATGACTCTGCACCTCCTCCTGGCGAATCAACCCTGCCTCCACCAGCCCCTCCACTGACCGCTCGTACAGCTCCGGTTCCGGTGTGTTCCAGATCTCATCTCCCAGATCGCAAGTGATCTCGACGGTCAGGGAGGTCCTGCCGACTGGAGCCGCGCTGGCGGTGAAGTTCTTCATCTCGGACACACGGTTGAATAACAGGTGACGGGCAGGAAAGTAGATCCAGTGGTCGTCGGTCACCGACGCCCGGTCCAGGGTGAGGAAGAGAAAGATCATCGCTCGAAACTGAAGGCGATCCGCGGCTGCCGTCACGTCTTCAGGAACGATCGGCCGCAAGGATCGGATCAAGTCCGGCACCGGCAGGGTGGAGATGAAAGCGTCTCCCGCTCTCTCTTCGAGGCGATCGTCGCGCTCAACCAGCACACTCCTCACCCGGCCGTCCGACCACAAGACCTCTCGAACCGGCGAGTTCAGGGAGATGGCTCCCCCGTTGTTCACGATCTCCTCGGCCATACGATCGTAGATGCGCCCCACACCCTCTTTCGGATAGTAGAAGTCCGGCTTGTATGGCGAATGGTGAAAATGGTTGTAACCCCGCCGGATCCTGACGAGACGCAGTACCAGGTCCCAGAGGTCGACCACCGCCACTCGCTGGGCCGCCCAACTGGCGGAGAGCCTACCCGGATCGCGACCCCACACCTTCGCCGTGTAGGGACCGAAATAGACATCGTACAGCCTGCGACCGAACCGGTTCACCACCCAGGCTTCGAAGGAGTTGTCGTCAACAGGGTGAACGCGCCTGCGCATCCACGTGGTGACGAAGTTGGCAAAGCAGGTGGCGCCAAGCCACGGCGAGAGGCTCGAAAGCAGGTTGCCCGCGGACAGCGGATAATGGTAATACCTGCCCATAAAATGAACACGTGTCTTGCGGGTCCGAACCGGCATCGGCCCCACCAGACGCTCCACCTCCATCAGGAGAGCAGGGTTATCGGTGTGAAATCTGTGGGGACCGAAGTCGAACAGATAGCCATCTCGTTCCAGGGTGTGGGAGAGCCCGCCCACGTGAGATGCCCCCTCCAGAACTTCGACATCAACACCCTTTTCGCTCAGTTTCCAGGCGGCGCTTAAGCCGCACGGCCCCGCGCCCAGCACTACCACCTTCCCCTGCACGGCTGTTCTCCTATCCAACTTCTGAGCAAAGAGCCCGCCTCTCCGGTCCTGGCCATCACTGGACCTGGGCGGCGTCGCGGCGCCCACCGCTCCGACCTGTGGGCATGGTGAAGGGACTCAACGTTCGTCTGACAGGGCTGGCAACGGCAGGCCGCGAGCCTCCAGATCAAGCGGCTTTAGCGAGCAGTCGACCGAGGGCAATGGCCCCCCGAATCATCCGATCGGGCCTGATTAGGTACGCCGAGTACCTCAGCCGAGAACGGGAGAGCTCGGCCGGAAGGTGGCCCAGGGCCTCGGGTGGGGGAAACAAGCCCCTGACCAAGGCCTTCGTCTGATCGATTGCGGAGCACCCCTGGTGGAGTGACAGGTCCAACAGCAGATCACGAACGAGATCGTTGGCCGTCTCCGGCGATTGCCGACTCCCGAGGATGTATTGCGGGCTCGCGGCCGCGGATATCAGTCGGCGGATCGGGGCCATCGGCGCCAGACGGGACAACACTTGCTCGGGCACCTTAGCCCCCATCCAGTCGCGGCACAGCCACAAAGGCCAGTAGGCCGCTCCGTGGGTGCGCGATGCCCGCGTGAGCGCCAGAAAGAAATCCCAGTCCAGCTCGGAAGCCCAACGGGTGGTGATCGCCACGATATCCGTCAGGCCGCGCAGGAGGAACCATCGGTATCGGTGGCTGTAGGAGAGATGCAGGCAGGCAAGATGAAGGGCATCCACCGGCGCCGGGACCTGCGTCTCCACGCCCGCGACGCTGTCCGCTCTCGATCGACGGCGAAAACCGTGGAGGTCAATCGCGTATGGATTCCGACGTGGAAGCAGATGGTGATGAAGCTCTATTCTCAGCCGCCATCTGGCCGCACGACGCGGCGGCAGGTGATGTCCAACCCCGGCTTCGTTATCAACGGAAAAGAAGCCCGCTCCTTTCAGGCCCTCGGCGGCGCGCACCGCCTCTTCCTCGCTCAGAAGCAGATCTACGTCCCCCATAGTGCGAAGATAGGGTCTGGGATAGACCGTGTATGCTAGGGCGGCTCCCTTAAGGACGATTGGCTCGATGCCGAGGCTGTGCAGGGTCCGCAGAACCGTTTGCAGAGAGGGCTCCAGGCAGGCATCGAACCATGTCACCGCTCCGAGATAGCCCACCTTTAGCCTGGTTCGACTGACCTCAGGCACCGACGCACAGCAGGACGCCATGCCGGCATGGACTAGCGCGGCCAACCCCTCGCGGAGGGCGATGGCCAGAACATCATCCCAGTCGACGGGTTCATCGCCGGCCAAGGACGCCCCAAAGGGTTCGCGCCCCAGGGCGTGGTTGACGGCATCGATGACGATCTGTTGCGCCGGGGAAAACGGGACCGTCACCCTGGTGGTGGCCTCATCCTGGGCCGTGAGATGGTGGAGCTGACGGCCGCTGAGCCGCCGTCACGGGAAGATGACCAACCAGCTCCGAGACGACGGAGACCGCATCCCGAAGGTCCTCGTAGATCAGGATGTGGCATTCAGCCCCTTCCACGAGTCTCGCGAGCAGCTCCACGCCCGCAAGACCGTGCCGGGGGAGGTTCAGAGAATGGCGGGCAAGCTCCGCCAAGACGGCAGCCCTGGACACCGGGCGGAGAGTCGCACGCGCCCCCTTCGATCGAGCGGGTAGCAGTACGTAGCGTACCTGCACCCGGCCATCTGGAGGGAACTGTATTGGGGCAGCAAGGTAACGCACCGGTTCGCCATCGGCTCGAGTCGCCATCAGCGAAGGAGGTGGCACTTCGAAAGAAGCGGCCACTGTCCGCCAACCGCCATCCTTCAGGCAGATGGACTTGAGGAAGGGAAGAGCGGAGACGGATCCGCGCTCCAGGACAGCCACCTCGTCCGACAGATACTCGAAGCCGGAAAGGCAGAAAGCGGCCACCAGAGTCGACTTTCCGGCCCCGGACGCCCCGGGCAGAAGTATGCCTCCCGTTGGGACGGTCGCCACAGCCGCGTGGACGAGCAGGTGCTGGGACAGGTTCAGCATGGCCGTCGTGCTAACCAACTGCTCCAGATGGGCAAGGGTGTCCGAGGCGGAGGCGAGCAAGCGCAACCGGTGATCGACCTCCCGCACCAGATAGTAGCCATGTCCATCCTTCGTGCCGTGCTCGATGGACACGGATCCAACGAGTTGGGACTCTCCATAACCGTCCCCACCTACTGTGCTGACGGGATAGAGGGAGAGCAGATCCCTCAGGATCCACGGACAGTTCCCGCCGACCCGCACCGCGCAGGATAGGATGCGCACAAACACCTCGCGCGGGCATGGCTGTCCCCTGCCGTCTCTAGGTGTCTCTGCCTGAATGCCGGCATTCAACGGTTCTCTTTTGGCGACTCTCATGCATCAAGGAGCCCGTCGGATCGGAATCTCTCGATGATCTCCGGGACATCCACCTCGATCTCCCGGCGGCTCTCCGGATAGCGTTCCGCCAACGCCGCGACGATGCTGGCAGCGCCGTGCCGCCCATCGCATGCCCGCCACACGAAAGCCGCGGTCGGGTTGAGAGCGTACACATATTGGCGCTCCGGGTCGTAAAGAACCAGTTCCCCGTCCAGGAGCCGCTCCTTGAGATGACGTACCCTTACAGGCGCGCGCCCGCGCTCAGCTCGTCCCATCCCGATCGTGAGTCCTTTCGCGCCGCACCAGATCCATGAACGAGACTACTTGACCCTAGGAGCGCCGCTCGTGCTTCGAGTCGCGGGGCTCCCCGTGAGTGTGCCTGTGCTCTCTGCCGTTGCCAACGTCGCGCCCACACTCTTGTGAGGATCCGTCCACAAACGGCTTGCCACATGGAGGATCGACCTGAGATACCGCGTAGGTGTCCTGGACTCCAACCGAGACCATCCCCGGCTTCAAATAGGTTGTACCCAGCGTGAGCCCCGCGGCCGTCGCCGCTCCCATCTTGATCACGGTTCGCCGCCCAACTCTGGTTCCCTTCCGGCCGGGGCGGGAGTCCGAAACCGGCTGTCTAGCCTGTGATTCTCTCTCCACTGTGCACCTCGATTCACCGCATAGCCGCGGCATGTACCATAAGACGGATCATCTCTTCTCCACAGTCATGGCTGGCCTGGTCTCTGAGGCCTCGTTTCGGGTCTGGGTCGACGCCGGCGCGCTCTTTGCAGGAGCGGAGTCTCCTTTGCCAACGCCGGACGTACCGGCCGGCGAATTGGTATCCCCTCTGGCCTGGGTTGACGCCCCACTAGACTGGGCAGGGTCGCCCTTAAACTGAGTGGATGCGCTGCTGGCCGGCTCCCCTTTGCCTGAACCACCCCCTTGTGGTGCAGCAGAGTCCCCCCTGGCCGCCGACGATGCGCCATCGGATTTCGCGAGGTCCGCATTGCCCGACGCTGAACCGCCCTTGGAAGGGGTGACGGCCGCCCTGTCTGAAGCCGACGAACCGCCGGATGGAGTCGCTGCTTCCCGCCCTTGACCCGTTGCGTCCCTGGCGAGGCCGGAGCCATCCTTCGCCGGCGCCGTCCCTCCCGCGGCAGTGGAGGGCTTCTCTTGCGCCCCTATGCGGTCCGGCCTTTCCTTCGCCGGCATCCCTCTCTCCTCAACGGCCACGGACCTCTCCCGCGCCTGAGCGGCCCTTTCCTCGTTTGATGCGCCCTTCTCTTTGCCTGTATCCGGTGCCTTGTCCGACTGGGCCGGTTGCCCTTTGTTGGGCGACGAGGAGTCTTCCGGGCCGCCTCCGCCGCCGCGGCCCGCCCCCGGGGCCCCCTCCTGCTTCGAGTGACCGTTGCCCGGCGACCCGGGATCGTGCCCGACGTCTCCACCTGAGGGTGGGACCGTGCCAGGCTTGCCGGAAGGTGACGTCGGCGGTCCGCCACGCCCCGGGGGCGTCGGCGTGCTAGTGGGCTTTGCCGAGCCTGGAGGCATGGCCGAGATCTTGTAGCTCTCCTCCACCATGGCTGAGACGATGCTCGGCTTCACGTAGCCGCCCCCAAGGGCAAGTCCAGTAGCCATCACCCCGGCCCTGAGCACAGCACGTCGCCCTACCCTACGAGGCCCTCTCTTCGGTGCACTTTCGGACGAAACCGGCTCTTCCGGAGACCTAGTGCTCATCTTGCCATCCTCCTGGCATCCTCCTGCCTGACGGCGAGGGAACGACCATGCGACCACGGTTCACAAGAGACTTCGGAGCCCCTTGCCACTCATCAGCTTCGAAGACGTCACTATGCCCTTCCACTGTCGAGCACCTTGACCCCGCGTCGCCATCGGGGACGATGCAATCCCGGGTGCTTCGTATCACTCTGGCCGGCACCCCGACGGCCACGGCATGAGGTGGCACATCTCTCGTCACCACCGCGTTCGCCCCGACCACCGCGCCACGGCCGATCCGCACCCCATCCAGTACTGCCGCGCCGGCCCCGATCCAGGCCCCGTCCTCGATGACAATGCCTCGAGCCGAAATCCCCTGATCCATCACCGGACGGGTCACATCGGCACAGTTGTGGTTGACGGCCAGGATCTTCGCCATCGGAGCCAGGAGCACCGCATCACCGATGGTCACCCCTCCCTGCCCCCGGATCACCACCGACTCCCCGATGAAGGTACCCCGGCCCACCTTGATGAACGCATGAGGCAGATCACGGAAGTTGAAAACATGCAGCTCCGCGTTGTGCATTACACAGCTCTGAGCTCCGATCTCGATCCCTCCTGGACAGGCATGAAGATAGACTCCCTGGTCGATGTACACATCGTTGCCGAGACGTATGTTCCTAGCATGCCGCAGCCGAACTCCAGCCTCGATCGAGGGAAAGCCATCGGCATGCAAGATCAGCCGGTACGCCAGCCCTCGCAGTGCCAGCCCGACCAGGCCCGGTACCCACCCCAGCAGGGTGGTTATCACCCCCTGCAGTAGATACTCGCCAATCCCCGGCGCTTGGCCGCTCACATAGTAGGAGAGCCTCTGAACGGCACCTTCCCCTTTGAGAGCTACAGCCATGTCGCTAGCTCCGGGAAATCAGGAAGACGCCTAGACATATGGTGGCTATCCCCAGCCAGCGCGGCGCCGGAACGGTCTCCCCCAGTAGGAGCCACGCGAGAATGGGAACGATGGCGTAGCTAAGCGCCACGATCGGGTAGGCAAAGCTGAGAGGCACTCGGGATAGAACAGTCAGCCAGACCATGGCACTGACCGCATAGAGCCCGAGCCCAGCGATGACCAGCGGATTCGTTGCCACCCTGAACGCCACCTGCACCGGTTGGATCAGCGCATCACCGCCGATGCGGCCTAACTGGGTCATGCCCACCTTCAGCGTGAGCTGCCCGCACACACCACAGGCGATCGATATGAAGATCAAAGGAAGAGAGCTGTTCATGCTCGCGACCTCTTGACCGTCCCTGTCAGGAGCAGATCCACCGCCGCACGAAGATCAGAGGCGACCGCGAAGGAGTTCTTCCCTGCCGTCTTGGCCATCATCAACTGATCGCGCCCCCGCCCGGTCATGACTAGGATCGCCTGGCAGCCGACGCTCTGGGCAGCCACGATGTCGGACATGGCATCGCCTATCACCACGGCGTTCTTCAGCTCCAGGCCGTACTGGTGGGCGATGCCCAGCAGCAAGCCGGGTTCGGGCTTGCGGCAGTTGCAGCGCTCTTCGGGCAGATGAGGACAGTAGGCCACTGCGTCCACCCTTCCCCCCATCAGCCCGATCTCTTTGATCATCCGGGAGTTGATGGCATCGACGGTCTCCCTCGAGACGATGCCGCGATTGACGACGGCCTGATTGGAAATCACGAAGACGAGGATGCCGGCTCTCGACAGCAGAGCTATCGCTTCCGTGGAGCCGGGCAGGAACCGGAACTCGCTCCAGTCCTTCACGTGGTCCGGACGGTTCTCGTTGATCACTCCGTCACGGTCCAGGAACACCGCTTTCACGCCCTGAAGCGCCAATCTATCAGATCCCGCCCCATCCATCGCCCGCCATCCGAATCGCCGGCCTTCGCAAGGGGTAGACCGGTGCCGGCTATCAGCGCCCAAAAAGGGGGCTCCGCGCACGCTACCGCCGTTCCGACGCTCCCAACGTCTCCAGAGCCTCGTCTCGCAGTCCGTCTGTACCGGCAGAGCGCTCGCGGTGTACCACTAATTGCAATCGGCTCCGCCGAGTCCCACGCATCACCTGACCGGCCAGCCGCCGAGAGCGGCCAATGCGTCTGTCCAGAGAGCAATCTCTCCCCAACGACACCGGTAGCGAGCTCCGCAGACAGTTATACGGCGCGGGCGCGTTAAAGAACTATAGGAGCGGGATTATAGTTCGGTTAGAACTGATTGAAGGTAGTCTCTAACCCGCGGCAGGGTCGCGTCCAGGGATAGCCGTGGCTCCCAGCCCAGCAGGGAACGGAGGCGCCGCGTGTCAGGCACCCGACGTTGAATATCCTCGTACCCGTGGGGATAGACATCGGCGTAAGGAAGCCGAACTATCGGAGAATCGCTGCCGGCAACCATCCTGACCCGCTCGGCGAGCTCGTTCATGGACACCTCCTCGGTGCCCCCCACGTTGTACACCCGTCCCGCCGCATCCGGGTGGGTCGACAGGCCTATCAGGGCCCTCACCACATCCTGCACGTCACAGAAGCACCGAGTCTGGGTTCCGTCGCCGTACACCGTGATGGGCTCCCCCTTCAGAGCCTGCTGCATGAACCTGGGAATGACCATCCCGTAGCGACCGGACTGCCTGGGCCCGACGGTGTTGAACAGCCGAAAGGGGACTACCTCCAAGCCATATTCCTGCTGGTAAGCCAGCGCTAGGAACTCGTCCACCATCTTGCTGGCGGCGTAGCACCAACGGCTCCTGCTGGTGGGTCCCAACAGCAGCTCATCCTCTTCCTCCGCCGGCATCCTCACGCCTTTGCCGTACACCTCTGAGCTGCTGGCGATCAGAACTCGAGGGCGATGGCGAACCGCCGCCTTGAGAACAGCCCGTGTGCCCGCCACATTGGTCTCGATCACTCGGACCGGGTGCTCTATCACCAACCCGACCCCCACTACCGCGGCCAGATGGATCACCACATCGACCTTCGCGGTCACCATATCCATCATTCTCTCGTCCGTGACGCTCGCCAGGGCGAAGGTGAAGTGAGGGTGGCCCACAGCCGAGGCAAGGTTCTCCATGCGCCCCGTGGAAAGATCGTCCACAACCAGCACACGACAGTCCTGGGCAAGCAAAGCCTCCACCAGATGGGAGCCGACGAAGCCGGCACCCCCTGTCACTAGGTAGGTCAATGGGCCAGTGCTCATATTCAGCCCCAGCTACATCTTGATGACGGTAACGTCTCTGGACGGCCGGAGATGATTCCGAGTGTCCAGGACGAAATCCACCTGGCGCCCCACCAGGGCATAGTCGACACCGCTGTGGGGCGTCAGAAGCACGGCGGCGTCGAAGCGGCAAGATCCGATTTCCTGGTAGGTAAGGGAGGTAACGACGCTTCCATCGCACCGGACGACTGGAACGTACGGATCCAAGTACGCCACAGACACCTGTCGCCTGATAAGGGATCGAAGCACAGCGAGAGCCGGTGACTCCCTGCAATCAGCCACGTCAGCCTTGTACGCCATGCCTAACAGCAGGATGCGCGAACCGCTAAGAGCCTTCCCTCGCTCGGCGAGCAGCCGTTCCAGCTTTTGGACCACGAAGTCAGGCATTTCGGCGTTGATCCGGCCTGCCACCTTCACCAGTTCGGCTGCCATCCCGTACCTCTCCGCCACCGATTCTAGGAAGAACGGGACGACCGGTATGCAGTGCCCGCCAACGCCCGGTCCTGGATAGTGAGCCATGAATGCGAACGGCTTCGTTGCGGCGGCATCTATCACCTCCCAGACGTCGATACCCATCCGGTCACACAGCACCGCCACCTCATTAACAAAAC
>Ga0315298_1006881_pt1 | contig 15262 bp, 16 predicted proteins | sample WHS_1_MG_FD_203077 | JGI IMG/M metagenome (GOLD analysis project Ga0315298, IMG submission 203077) | Extremophilic microbial mat communities from Washburn Hot Springs, YNP, Wyoming, USA - WHS_1_MG | ecosystem: Environmental > Aquatic > Thermal springs > Hot (42-90C) | place: USA: Wyoming... | reverse complement strand
TGACCGTCCGGCCGCCGATCTCCTCGTTCAGGTCCCAGATCACGATGTTGGCCCCGGCCTTGGCCAGCGCCAGGGCCATCTTGCCCCCCAGCACCCCGCCACCGCCAGTGACCACGGCCGTCTTGCCCTTCAGGCCAAAGAGTTCTTCCAGGTATGCGTTTGCCATTGCATCTATCTCCTCATCCAAGCTACCCGATCAACCGCTCGTATTCAGCGTGACTGCCGATTCAGAACCAGACCAAGCCGTCAGGGGCCTCGACGGCAAGCGCACGATAGTACAGACCCACTCGGGCGGCATAGTACCGGCCGGCCTTCTTCAGAAGGATCGATGGATGACGCGGATCTTCCTTCATCAGCTCAAAGCGCTTGTCCGCCAGTTGGCGGACTGTGGGCGGGAGCCGATTGTAGCACTCCCAAAACTGGGCCGAGGCGAAGTGATTCACAGGCGCCTGGTTCTCCCGGCCCGATGGTCGGCAAGCGCCTCGCGGGCCAGTTGATCTAACTTCCCCGCCTTTGCATTTTCCTCGATGCGCTTGTCCCACTCATCCGCCAGATAGTTCTGGAACCAGTCACGGAGCGCTGCCAGCTCCGAGCGATCCAGCGCCATAATCTCGTGTTCGAGCTGTTCGACTCTTGTCATGGCTGTCCTCTACAACACAACGCCTTGTACAGATAGTATCCTAATCCTTGCGCCACGGCAAGAAAAGCATCGCAAGGCCGCTCGGGCCTCAATCGTCGAGCCGCCAACGACGGACAACTGACCACTGACCACCGACGACTGACACCCGTTCTCTACTTCACCGCGAACGGCCTTACGTGACGCCCCAGGTGCTTGCACAGGAACTCATCGTAGTCGGCCTCGAACGTCCTGAGATCTGCGTACAGCTTGTCGCGGAACAGGTATGAGCCGTCGGGTTTCTTCGTGGTCAGCACGCTGCCGAACGTCACGTGCAGCACCTGCCGCGCGTGGAAGTCGTCCAGGTACGACGCCAGCTCCGCGTCGGACACATCTTGCAACTTCGCGACCTTGGCCAGGTCCGCGCTGACGTGGTAGGAGGCCTTGTCCGTCTCGTACCGGTCGATCGCGAACTGCATGATCTGTCGGAACAGCGCGGCGTCGCGCTTGGCGATCACACGGATGGCCTCCAGGTAGCTCGTCCCCGCGGTCTTCAGGTGCACCAGGCCCCCCGTGTACCTGGCGGCGATCGGGTAGATCATGAACTTGTCCGAACCGCTGTGGATGCTGATCTTGTATGGGCCGACGTGCCGGGCGATGGCCGCGTGCCGGGCAAACTGCCGCTCGAACTCCGCCAGGTCGCCCTGGTAATCGACGCCCTTCTCAAACTTGCCGATGAACCGCGGGGCCAGGCTGACGAACTTCACGCCCAGCCGCTTCAGCTCGCTGGCCACGAAGAAATGCTCGACCGGCGTCGTCGGCGAATCCGTCTCGTCGACCGACATCTCGACCTCGTAGGCACCCTCGCCCTTGACTTTGTCGAGGTACCCGGCGAGCCCGGCCGTGTGGGCGATCGCCCGGCCGTACTTGCACGCCGCCCGCAGCAGTTCCTCCTCGGTGATCTGCCAGGCGCCGATGCCCTCGATTTGGAACAGGCGGGTCAGGTACTTCCTGCGGCAGTCCTGCGCGGTCGTGGCCAGGTCGGCCCAGGGAAGGGCCTCGTACTTTGCCGCCAGAGTCGAGACGCTGTCCTTGCCGGCGGCATTGTCCACGTGCTCGCCGGGGTCGATGGTGAACATGGTGAAGCCGGCCGCCACGGTATAGTCGACGTCCTGCGTCGTCTTGAGGTGGTCGGCGTCGCTGCCGAAGCCGTCGCGCCAACCCGCCTGGAGCACGCCGAAGCTGGCGTCGTCCATCACCTGCTGCGCGGTCCGCTGCGTGCGGGTCATCTCGCGGATCGACTGTTGCGCGAAAAACGGCGCCAGGCCGGTGCCCTCCACCGCCCGTACGTGACCGGGGGTGCCCAGGCCGAGCCGATCGCCCAATCCCACGCTGGTCCGCAGCCCGACGAGCGTCGGGGCGGTAAACGGCAGCGTCTTACGGAGCGCCGCGGCGTTGGCGGGGCTTGTCGGGCAGATCCGCAGCGTCGCCTTCTTGCCATCAATAATGACTTGGCGGTCCTGCCCGGCGAACCGGCCCAATACCGCATTGCCGGCCGCTGCCAGCACGATCAGCCGCCCGTCCGGTCCCTCCCTGGCCATCGCCAGCACCGCACCATCCACGGCGGTTACGCTGGCGGCGTACACGTCCAGCCCCGTCAGACTATTGAGCGCCTTGCGAAGCGCCGCGGCATCGGCCGGGGTGGGTTGGGTCGCCAGCCCCCTGCACTCCAGAAGATCCGAAAGCGTGTCCAGTGGCATTGGAAAGTCCCTGTCGCTCTGCATTGACTCGCAGCCCGGTGCCGCCGGTGACCCCACCGGCCGGCCGACCGCCGCGCCATACGTTCGCTGACACAAGTGCCGCCGGCGCCTTCACCGGCGGACCCGTCGGCCGCTTATCGCATCTGCGCACCGCCCATGAGAGTTCTGGCCGCACATGCCCGACGCGGCAATCTTGGCGACTCTATCGGGCCGGGGTGCCAAGTCAACATCGGCCGCCGTTGACGACCAAGCCCGCGGGCTTAGGATAAGCCCGGCCGTTGAGTGACCCGAACGACATGGTCGTGGACCTGCAACAGCCCAGAGCCTTGTCCGGACCCAACGGCAGCATGCCCGTCGCCCGCAAACGACCGCGGGCTCCTGGCATGGCACCCGGCCATATGGAGTGGGAAGTGGCGCGGCGGGGAGTTTGTCTCCAACCGAACGCCAATTGAAGCCCGTGCTGCGAACGGGGCACAGCCGGGGGCGGCTGTGCTACATATGGAAACAGCGAAGATCCGGCTAGAGCCGGAACTTTGAACAAGGACCCGACTGAAGCAGGTATTACGAACAAGGACCGAGACCACATGGCCCGTAAACCGAACGTGCTCGTCTGCTGGCCGAACGACTGGGTCCGGCCGATCATCTTCCCGCCCGAGCAGGTCGACCGGCTCAACGCCATCAGCCATTGCACGTGGAACCCGCACGAGCGGCAGTATACGCCGGAGGAACTGCGGGATGCGCTGGCGGGCGTGGAGATCTGTGTGACGGGCTGGGGCACCCCCAAACTCGACGAGAACGTCCTGTCGAAGGCCGGCGAGCTCAAGCTGGTCATGCACACGGCGGGCAGCATCGGCTCGATCGCCAGCGAGGCCCTTTATGACCGCAATCTGCCCATCTCCAGCAGCAACGACGTCATGGCCCGCCAGGTGGCCGAGTGCAACGTCATGCTCACGTTGATGGGGCTGCGCCGCGCCCGGCAGTTCATCGATCCGATGCATGCCCCGGCCGGGCAGTACCAGTGGCTCAACTACTACAAGAGCGGTCTGAAGGCCACGCCGATGTGCAAGGCGGTGATCGGCATCATCGGGCTGGGGGCGATCGCCCGCTGGTACATCCAGTTCCTCAAACCGATGGGTCCGCGGATCCTGCTGTTCAGCCGGCACAGCAAGCCCGAAGAGGCCGCCAGGCTCGGCGTCGAACTCGTCGATCTGGAGACGCTGTTGAAGACCAGCGACGTGGTTAACGTCCTTTCCGGGATGACGCAGGAAACGTATCACCTCCTGAACGCCGAGCGGCTGGCCATGCTGAAGGACGGTGCGTCCCTGATCAACGTCGGCCGCGGGGCGATCATCGACGAACAGGCGCTGGTCGAGGAACTCAAGAGAGGCCGCATCTACGCGCTGCTGGACGTCTACGAGGTCGAGCCGCTGCCGGAATCCAGCCCGCTGCGCAGCCTGCCCAACACCACACTCCTGCCGCACATCGCCGGCGCGGGCAACGAAGGGGATTACAGCCGCTTCGGTATCGACGAGATCGAGCGATACCTGGCCGGCCAGCCCCTCCAGGGCCTGGTCAGCCGCGGACAGTGGCAGAACATGACCCAAGCGGTCCTGGTCGACTCGATCTCGAAGCAGCGTGGCGGCAGGAAGCTGGTTTAGACGGCGCGCGACCAAGCCGTTCCTGTTGTTGCTCTTGGCGTCTTGGCCGTTCGGCGCCATGGCTGGTCGTGTCGCCGGCCCTGATTACAATGGTATCGTGGCCAGGACGAGTGGCACTGGCGCCGCCCGAACATGAGCCCGGCCGACGGCGATCTGATCAGGAGAAAGACTGTCATGCCCAGCCAGCCCGCTGACCCGTGCCCGCACGCCCCCGACGTTGCCGAACGGCAGACCGTCGACAACGGCTTTTCGGCCGGATGGGGCTGCCAGTACCTGCCCTCCGAGCGCTACATCGTCGACGTGCATACCCATTGCTTCGGCGCGACGGACCGCTACGAGATCTTCCGGATGCTGGACGGCTTTTTCAGCCGGGCGGCGGCATTCCGGCTCGGCCGGATGGTGGCCCTGGATGGCAGCCCGGAGAACCTGGAGTCATTCGCCGCCCTGGCCCGGTTCGACCCGCGTTTTCGGTTCTGGGTCCGCGGCGACGACGAGAAGCCCGACCTCGACTTTATCAAGAAGGCGGTCGAGGCGGGCGCCGTCGGGATGAAGATCCTCAACATCCGCATCATGCGCATGGCCGGCGATCACAAAGTCTGGTTGAGCAAGCCTTGGCAGGAGATCTTCGCGTGGCTGGAGGGCAGGAAACTGCCGGTCCTCTGGCACGTCACGCAGCGGCACACAGCTGCGCCGTACATGGGCGGGAACCTGCTGTCTTACTGGTCCGAAGGCTGGAAGAACGGGGCGAAGTTCACGAACGAAGACCTGCTGGCGGTGTTTCTCGAGAATGTCAAGCGATTCCGCGGCATTCCGTTCATCGGCGCCCATCAGCTGCACATCGGCTGGGACCGGCTGGGCCAGCTCTTTGCGGACAATCTCAACCTGCACACGGACACCAGTTGCGGATGCATCGTCCGGCCGACCGACCAGATGTGCGAGGAGGATCGCGCGAAGCTCAATTCGTTCTTCCGCAAATGGCATGACCGGATGCTGTTCGGCACGGATGTGTGTCTCGAACCCGGCTGCATCGACGAATATCTCTTACAGCACCTGATCAACCACATCCGGTTCATCCACCAACTCCGGCTGCCCGATGACGTGCTCCAAGCGGTAATGAATGCGAACGCCGAGCGCCTGCTGAGGCTGGACCCACTATCAGCCTTGAGGCGTGGGGCGTTGCGGCCCTGAACTCAGCGATGCCTTGGGAAGGGGGCTTGCAGGTCCTGGGCGTGAACAAGACCAGCTGATCGACAAAATCGCCGATGGTGTGTCATTTCTGACACAGAATACCAGCCGAGAAAGGCATGGCGTGGCGCGCATATCCCCATGGCCCCGTTGTGTTGGCGATGCTAATGCTACGGTGTTGGTACACTGCTGCCAGGGTAGGTGACCCTTGGCTATATTTGAGGTTGTAAATCGGGGATGGCGTCCTTACAATAAGAGTGGACGTGGGTAGCCAACGCCCGTTGGCTTCCGGATGTAATGTCCGTCCTACGTTTCACACGCTGCGGCACCCGTCGACCGCGCCAGCATACAGGGTGCCGCAGATCTTTTGTGGGCGTTCTTTGCGGGCAATCCCACGATCGGAACAACCGGCAGCCACCTTTTCTGATCCCATGGCAGGCGACGGTGCGGGATGAGCGAAAGCAGATTTCGCCAGTCCGCCGCGGCCACGGCGACGTTTCGCTGCCCTTGACGGCCGCTTCGCGGCAGGCCATCGTGCCCGAAACCGTTGCAACGGAAACAGGGAGACGCGCGATGGCGGATGGGGTGATAGATCTTCGCAGTGATACCGTAACCCGGCCGACGCCGGCGATGCGCCAAGTGATCGCCACTGCCGAGGTGGGCGACGACGTCCTGGGCGATGACCCCACGGTCGCCAAGTTGGAAAGGCGGGTGGCCGAGATGCTCGGCAAGGAGGCCGCGGTCTTCGTGCCCTCCGGCACGATGGCCAACCAGACCGCCATTCGGGCGCACACCCAGCACGGCGACGAGATTATCCTGGACGCCGACAGCCACGCGTATTACTACGAGTGCGGCGCACCGGCGGCGATCAGCGGGTGCAGCTACCGGTTCGTGCACGGCAGCGTGCGAGGCGTCTTCACGGCGGAGCACGTGAGCCAGGTCCTCAAGCCTCGCAACGTTCACTTCGCCCGGCAGAGCCTGATCGTCATCGAGAACACGCACAACCGAGGCGGCGGGAGCATCTGGCCGGTCGAGAACATCGCCGCCATCCGCCAGCTCGCCGACCGGAACGGTCTTCGCATGCACATGGACGGGGCGCGGCTGATGAACGCCTGCGTGGCCAGCGGTCGAGGCCCGAGGGAATACGCCCGGTATTTCGATTCGGTGGCAATGTGTTTCAGCAAGGGCCTCGGAGCGCCGGTCGGGTCGGCCGTGGCCGGCTCGGCGGAGTTCATCAGCAAGGTGCGGTTCTTCCGCAAGCAGTTCGGCGGGGCCATGCGGCAGTCGGGGCTGCTGGCGGCGGCCGCGCTGTACGCCCTCGATCACAACATCGAGCGGCTGGCGGACGATCACGCCAACGCGAAGCGTCTGGCGGAGGGCCTGGCGAGGATGCCCGGCATCACGATCGATCCGGCCGAAGTCGAGACGAACATCGTGATCTTCGAGGTTTCGTCGGCCTTGGGCACTGCGGCGTCCTTTGTCGCCAAGATGAAGGAGGTCGGCGTGTGGATGCTGGCCAACGGCCCGCAGAAGGTCCGGGCCGTGACGCACCTGGACGTCACACGGAGGCAGATCGACCAGGCCGTGGAGCGCATTGAGAAGATCGTAACCGCAGGGACCGGGGCTTAGGGGCCGGCGGCTGGTGAACAGCAAGGACGAAAACGGCACGCACGATCCGGCAAGAGCCGGTACTGTCAGCGGGCGGCGCAAGTCGGCCGCGAGCCGGCTGCATCCGGCATCACGAGCCGACTGGGATCTGACAATCCGCGAGGCCGTGCGGCTGCAAAGGGAGCTGGCCGGCGAGGTCCGCATTGAGCCTCTGCCCAAGGACGTTCGGTACGTCGCCGGGGCGGATGTCTCGATCGGAAGGGCGAGCAACAAGTTGATCGCCGGCCTTGTGCTCTGGGACCTGCAATGCCATAAGGTTGTGGAGCAGGCGGTCGTTCGAGCGGAGACTGAGTTTCCGTACGTGCCCGGCCTTTTGAGCTTTCGCGAGGCCCCGGCCGTGCTTGCCGCGTTCCAGAAACTTCGCCGCAGGCCGGACGCGGCGATGTTCGACGGACAAGGATACGCCCACCCTCGGCGGTTCGGGCTGGCCTGCCACCTGGGCGTGCTGCTGGACATCCCGAGCGTCGGCTGTGCCAAGAGCCGGCTGATCGGCACGTACAGGGAGCCGGGCAAGGACCGCGGCCGGTGGAGCAAGCTGCTCGACGGCGGCGAGGTGATCGGGGCGGTGCTGCGGACCCGGGACGGGGTACGTCCGTTGTACATCTCTGTCGGCCATCGGGCGGACCTGTGCAGTTCCATAGATCTCGTGCTGCGGTGCGCGACGCGCTACCGGCTTCCGGAGCCGACGCGACTGGCCCACCAGCTGGTCACGGTCGAGAAGGCGCGGGTCTGATCTACTGCGCCCGCGACCGGGGCCTGGGCGCCGTCAAAGGGAGGGTCGAGGTTTCGCCCTGCATTTTCGGCGGGGTGACCTCGGTGACGAAGCCCTCGACGTTCAGATCGGTCTTGGGCACCACCACCAGGTGGTAGGGGCTGCACGGGTGCGGGAAGCTCATCTCGCCGGCTTGCGGATAGGTCTTGGTGATCCCGACGCGAACCAGCCTGTCCTGCCGCCAGACGCGGTCGATCTGGATGTCGTACGACTCCGAGTAGACTTGGCCCGTCGTGACGAACAGGACCATCTGGTTGTTGAAGTCGACCGGCACATCGCCCACCGGCACGAAGGCCATGTGGGCCTGGTCGCGGACCACCAGTCGCATCTCCTGTTTGGCGCCGCAGTACTTGCCCGCCTTCTGATACAGGATGGGGTACTCTTCGATGATCGGCGCGGGCTCGCCGCCGAACAGGGCCGCTCCATGCTCGACGCAGCCGGGCGTTCCGCCCAGCGCCGCCACGACCAAAGCCGCCCCCAGGTGCCCGATTCCCAGGATCCTCACTCGCATGCTTGCTTTCCTGATCGTTTGCTCTTTGCATGCGTGTCCGGCGGCGCCCTTGGCTGCCGGACCGCCGGCCTCTACAATACTGGCTGGATGGGCTGCAAACAAATGGCCAACTCGTTTTGCGTCACGGTTTCCATGGGGCGATCGATGCGGACGGGGCTGTTCGGCGCGGCATTGATGATCGGCGGCCTGCTGGCGGGTTGTGCCCAGCCCGGCTGGCGGGAGCAGCTGCAAAGCGAGGACCCCCTGCGCCGCATAGAGGGGGCCATCGCCGCCGGCCGAGCCAAGGATCGCGCCGCGGTCCCGCTGCTGGTCGACCGGCTGGAGGACGACGACGTGGCTGTGCGCATGTACTCGATCCTGGCCCTTACGCGGATCGAGGGCACCAGCCTGGGCTACAAACCCTGGGCCGGCGTTGCCGACCGGGTCCACATGGCGCAGCGGTGGCGTGATTACCTGAAGGACAAGCGCCAGGCCGATCTCGCCCTTGCGCGGGCGGAGCAGGCGGACCCGGGCGGGCCGGCCTCCGCCCCGTCCAGCCAGACGCACCCTGCAGGAGGGTCCCGATGAGCAACCAGACGAAGCGTCAGAACCGGGTCTTGCCGCCGCGCGTCCAGCTGACGATTCCGAGCATGCCACGATGCCTCGCCGTCATCCGTTCCGCCGTCGGATGCATGGCGAGGCAGGAGGGCTTTCCCGCGGAAACGATCGACCAGCTGGTCCTGGCAACCGATGAGGCCCTGACGAACGTCATCAAGCACGGCTACGATGGGGACCCGGCCGGCCAGATCGTCATGATGCTGCGGCCCCTCCGTTCGGCCGGCAAGCCCGGTCTGGACGTCGTCATTCTGGACAGGGGCAAGAGCATCGATCCGGCGGCGATCTGCGGCCGGGATCTGGCGGACATCCGGCCGGGCGGACTGGGCGTGCACATTATTCGGTCGGTGATGGACAAGGTGCAGTACCGCAGGAGGGCCGGCGGAGGCATGCTCCTGCGGATGGTCAAGTATGCCGCCGCACGGTCGCCGGCGGCCGCCGCGGCAGGCGCTGCGATCTGCAAACCGTGAGCGCGGGCGGAATAGGCACGACGCCGAGCCGGAGCGTGTAGGCTCGCCATCAGGGAACACGGGTGCCTTGGTTCCCCCGGCGTAGCCGCTGTCTGGCGAAGCCGGGTCCGCCAGTCCACGGGCAGGTAAGCCCCTCGACTGGGCTCGGGATCTGCGACTGCCCGTGGACCCATGGGGAACGGGCCCTGACGGATGTCGGTAAAGGGTCGAACCGGATCGGACAACGAAAATGACGCGAAAGGAACGGCCACAGGCGGTACGCGATATTCGGTTCACGGATGGCGCGGCCGTCGTCAAACTGGCCGGTGAAGTCGACATGAGCCACAGCCCCGGCGTGCACCAGGCGCTGGTGGAGGTGCTGGAGAAGCGGCCCGGTCGACTGGTGATCGACCTGACGGAGGTGAGCTACATGGATTCGAGCGGGGTGGGCATCCTGGTTGACGCCCTGCGGCGGGTCCGCGTCAGCGGCGGCAAGCTCGTGCTGGTCGCCGTCGCCCCGCGAGTGCTCAGCGTGCTTCAGATCACCAAACTCGACCAGTTCTTCGAGATGCATCCGACGCTGCAAGAGGCCCTTGGCACATGAGCGAAGCGCAGTCCAACCCGTCGCCGCGCGTGCTGCCCGTTCGGCTGCTGGAGGGCCTGGGCCGGGCGGTCTGGCGGCCCGTTCGCGCGTCGGCGGGGTTCTTCGCGTTCCTCGGCGGGTTGAGCTACCTGTTGGCGCAGACGGCCAGGTGGATCGGGCGGAGCGCATGGCGTGCGGACACGCGCTTCCGGGGCCAGGCCCTGGCGGTGCAGATGATCCGCGTGGGCGTTCGCAGCGTGCCGATCATCCTGCTGGTCCAGATCTTCATCGGTATCATCCTGGCCTTGCAGTTGGCGCCGACGCTGCGGGATTACGGCCAGATCGAGCGCGTGGCGGACGTCGTGGGGATCGCCGTCTTCCGGGAGCTGGGCCCGCTGATCACCGCGATCGTGCTGAGCGGCTTTGCCGGGGCGAGCATCGCCGCCGAGATCGGCTCGATGGTCGAGTCGGAGGAGATCAAGGCCCTGCGGGCGATGGCGCTGGATCCGATCCACTTTCTGGTCGTCCCGCGGTTCCTGGCGACGGTGCTGATGCTGACCGGCCTGGCGGTGCTGGCGGACGTCGTGGGCGCGTTCGGCGGGCTGCTGACGGCCACGACGGTGCTGGGCCTGTCGGCGGACACCTACATCGAGTACACACGGGAGGCCCTGAAGCTGCGGGACTTCCTGACGGGGCTGGTCAAGGCGGGCGTGTTCGGCATGCTGATCAGCCTGATCGCGTGCTGGGAAGGACTGAACGTCTCGGGCGGCGCCGAGGGCGTCGGCCGCGCGACCACCCAGACGGTGGTGAAGTCCATCGTGGCCCTGATCGCAACGGACTGCATTTTCACAGCCGTGTTCTATGCGTTTGGATGGTGATGCGAGCCTGTAGGAACGACTGAACGCTGCGGATCCGGGAAGATGAAGGAACCCATAGCAGACTATGCCTCGTCGTCAGGTCCTTCCAGGCCGCGCGGCCGGCGCCGTATCCTATGGATCATCCTGTTGACCGTCCTTCCGGTGTTCCTGGTCTGGGAATTCGTCCTGGAGAGCCACGTTGTAGTAGTCGGGCAAGGGTATCTGAATGGGTATGGCTACCACTTGCGTTCTCTGGTGAGGCTCCATTCGCTCTGGAATACTGTCGAATCACGGACGGTCATACTCTGGCGGGCAGAGAAGCCCCCGGTCTTTGGCAAGTACTTTGAGGTTGATGGCCACGCTCTGATTGCCGGTCCGTCTCAGAAGCGAGCGGCGAATCGCGTCTACTCCCTCCAACCGGACTACACACTCAAGGAAACACCCCTTTCCCCAAAGGAAGTAAACCGGGTGCTCGACCTGATGGATAGAGCGATAAAGAGCAACAACCTCACCCCCGATGATCTCTGGCGTACCCGCGTCGAACCGGATTTGAGGCTCGTCGGAACAAGACAGGAAGGGCATGCCGCGACCACAGATCCGGCGGTTGCTCCAACAGGGACAGACTGAGACGATGGCAACGAAGCCCACGAGAATGGCGAATGTGAGAAGGTCCGGCAAAGGGCCGACGGGAGGGGTCCTGGCCAGCCGCCAGGTTCTCGTCTCCGCGCGGCCGGGCTACGACCAGCTCCTGAGTGACATTTCCGGCCTGCTGGAACTGGCTCGACGGGGGGCCGCTAGGTCTGTCAATGCAGTTCTCACAGCAACATACTGGCAGATCGGCCGACGAATCGTCGAGCACGAACAGGAAGGCAAGGAGCGGGCCGGGTATGGCGAGGGGTTGTTGGCGCACTTGGCCGCCGACCTTACACGGAAGCACGGACGTGGGTTTTCTAGGCGGAATATTGAGCAGATGCGAGCCTTCTACCTGGGCTGGGAGATTGCGCAGACACCGTCTGCGCAATTCGAGGCCCGGGCCAGACTATCGACAGAGTCAAGAAATCCGCTTCCTGCGATTGTCCAGGCACCGACTGGACAATCGCAGATTGCGCAGACGGTGTCTGCCAAATCTGGCTTCCTGCCTGCCGCAGGTGTGTTTCCGCTCTCATGGTCCCACTACACCCGCTTGCTGGCCGTGGAAAAGCCCCATGCCCGTGCGTTCTACGAAAGCGAAGCGATCCGGGGCGGCTGGTCCGTACGGCAATTGGACAGGCAGATCAGCACGCAGTTCTTCGAGCGGACGGCGCACTCCAGGCGCCAGGCGGCTATGCTGGCGCGGGGGCAGCAGACACGCCCGGAAGATACCGTGTCGATGGAAGACGAAGTGCGTGACCCGTACCTTCTGGAGTTTCTGAACCTGAAGGACGAGTACAGCGAGAGCGACCTGGAGGAGGCCCTGGTTCGGCATCTGGAGACGTTCCTGCTGGAACTGGGAGCCGGATTCACGTTTGTGGCCCGGCAGAAGCGGATCCGCATCGGCGATGAGTGGTACCGCATCGATCTGCTTCTGTTTCACCGGCGGCTCCGGTGTCTGGTGGTGATCGACTTGAAAATCGGCAAGTTCACGCACGCGGACGCGGGGCAGATGAACCTGTACTTGAACTATGTACGGGAGCACATGCTGGAGCCGGGGGAAAACGATCCGGTCGGCCTGATCCTGTGCAGCGCCAAGAACGACGCCGTGGTACACTACGCCATGGGCGGCATCAAGGCCAAGGCCTTCGCCTCGCACTACCTGACGGCCCTGCCCGATCCGGAGACGTTGAGACAGGAGATCCTGACGACGCAGCACGCACTGGCGACACGAGCGGCGGCGAAAGGGTGCAATCATGGGTGAACCTTCAGAAGCTGCATCCTCGCCCGCGGTCCCGGCGGACGTGGTCCTGCGGCTGTGCGAGGTGAGCAAGGCCTTCACCTCCCCGGCCGGAACGCAGGTCCGCGTCCTCGACGGCGTCACCTTCGACATCCGGCGCGGCGAGTGCCTGGTGATCATGGGCGGCTCCGGCTGCGGCAAGAGCACTCTGCTGAACTGCCTGATCGGCGAACTTCAGCCCGACGCGGGCCGGATCACCTACAAGACCCGCGACGCGGCCGAACCGATCGAGATCACCCAGCTGGACGAAGCGTCGCTGGACCGGATCCGGCGCAAATTCGGCATCCTGTTTCAAAGCGGCGCCCTGCTGAACTCGCTGACGGTCGAGCAGAACGTGGCCTTGCCGTTGCGGGAGCATACCGAACTCGACGAATCGATCATCGACATCGTTTGCACCCTGAAACTGGAGCAAGTCCGGATGCTCCCGCACCGCGACAAGATGCCGGCGCAGCTGTCCGGCGGTCAGAAGAAACGCGCTGCCCTGGCCCGGGCCCTGGCTCTGGACCCGGAGATCCTCTACTACGACGAACCCAGCGCGGGCCTCGACCCCGTCACCAGCGCTACCATCGACGAACTGATCATCGATCTGACCCGCAAACTCAACGTGACCAGCGTGGTCGTCACCCACGAAATGGACTCGGCTTTTCGGATCGCCGACCGCATGGTCATGCTCGACAGGGGCCGCGTGCTGCGCATCGGCCCGCGGGGCGACTTCGAGCGGATCCGCGCCACGCCGATAGGCCAACTGACCAGCCGCGAGGACAAGCTGATTAACCAGTTCCTCAATGGTCTGCCTGGCGGGCCCCTGACCGATACCGAGGGGCTCAGCGAGTTCGAGCAGATCATCGTGGCCGGGAACTACTGACAACGTGAAGACGTGACAAAATGAAGACGTGACAAAGTGACAGGGCGGCGATGGACCGGGCTGGAGGTTAGGGGCGGGTAACGGCAAAGGCAGCAACGACGCTGGCAAGATGGCAGCGGTTGGGGCTGGTCGCGACAAAGACGGCAACGGCGGGCCACGGACATAGAGGACGGCAGGAGGATGTGATAGACCATGCGACGTGAACCTAATTATCTGATGCTCGGAGCCACCGTCGCGGCCATTGCGGCGATGTTCTTGGGCGTACTGCTGTTTCTGGCGGGCGCCGGAGGGTGGGGGCGTTCCTACCAGAACATCCGCGTGACGTTCGCGCACGACCTGCCGCTGCCGAAGCTCATGCGCGGCGCCGAGGTTACCTGCGGAGGCATGCCCGTCGGCAAGGTCACCCGCGCGGACCTCGAGGTACTTCCCCGCGAAGGCGGCCTGCCGGGCCAGGACCTGTATATCGTCGTCGATGCGCTGGTCGATGAGCAGGTGGGCCTGCGTCGGGACTGCAAGATCCGCGCGGAAGGCCCGCCCCTCGGCGGGGGCGGCACCCTGGTCATCGTTCACCGCGGACTTTCCTCGGACAGGCTCGCCGATGGCGCCACTGTCGAAGGCATGGCGCCCGCGGGCCTGAATGCCGTGGTCGGCACGCTCGGCGACAAGCTCGCCGGCGAGCTGGATGACAGGAACCCCCAAGGTCTGTTGCACCTGATCAAGGGGCAGCTCGATGCCACCTCGTCCGCCAGCCTGATCTTCAAGCTCAACGCGATTGCCGATGACCTGGCGGCCACCAGCGGCCGGATCAAACAACAGCTCGATCCCGAGCAACGGGGCGCCCTGATGGCCCGGCTCAACGATACCCTCGCGGACATCAAGGACGTCACCGGGGCGCTCCGCACCGAGGCCGAAGCCCGGAATCCCGGCGCCTTGCTCTCGCAGTTGCACGCCATCCTGTCGGCGCTGGGCAACGCCTCGCAAGACGCCGCCGCCATGCTTCAGGAGAGCCGCCCGACCATCCAGGCGACCTTGAACAACGTCCAAGGCACCAGCCGCATCATCAAGGACAATCTGCTGCCGTCGCTGATGGCCCAGGTTGATCCGAGCGAGACCGGTTCGCTGCTGTCCAAGCTCCAGGCGGCGGCCGACAAGGCCAACGTCACGCTGGAAAACGTCCGCCAGATGAGCGACAGCGCCAAGAACCTGTTCATCGTCAACGAAGACTCGATCGACGCGACGATCGGCAACCTCCGCGAGACCAGCGAACACCTGCGGGCGGCCAGCCGCGAAATCCGCCGGAATCCGTGGAAACTGCTGTATCAGCCCTCCAAGACCGAAGTGCAGCAAGAGTCCATCGCCGATGCCGCCCGGTCCTTTTCGGACGCCGCCGGCAAGCTCGACGCGGCTTTCGCCCGGCTGGAGGCCTACGTCCGGTCCGCGGGGGCCTCGCTGCCCGCGGACGACCCGCAGCTCAAGGACATGCAGGAGCGTCTGAGCGTGTCGCTCAAGAACCTGACCGAATCTGAGAAAAGATTCTGGGAACTTTTCCTGTCACGGCAGCATTGATACCATCTGGAGCCGCACGCCTGCCGGCAGCCTGAAGAATCATGCCCAACCCTATGTGACACTAAATGAAGCGGTTGGCAGTCTCGCCGCACACAATATGTTGCATAATCGGGCGCCCGGGAATCAGCCTGTTCAAGTTTTGTTTGCGGCGCGGTCGATATCAGGTATGGCAACGCTGGCAGGTGATGGAACGACCGCCTGATCGACGCGGGATCGCCGCCGGGTCGATCAACAGGCGGGGAGTCGAA
>Ga0315298_1006880_pt1 | contig 15264 bp, 20 predicted proteins | sample WHS_1_MG_FD_203077 | JGI IMG/M metagenome (GOLD analysis project Ga0315298, IMG submission 203077) | Extremophilic microbial mat communities from Washburn Hot Springs, YNP, Wyoming, USA - WHS_1_MG | ecosystem: Environmental > Aquatic > Thermal springs > Hot (42-90C) | place: USA: Wyoming... | reverse complement strand
CAAGACGGCGAAACATATAAGAAGGTTTGCAGACCAGCTTTCGAAAACGCATTTGATGGTGAATAGGGGTTAAACCTCTTGCATTTGCCTTTTCTCAGCTTGGCTTATTATCTGATTCAAATCTTCTTCACTAAGTGGAAAGCAATGCAGGGTTTTACCCTTAACTTTTAGGTATTTAAGGAATGTTTCCCTTAAGGGCAACGGCTTCTCAAACCTTATAATGTACTTAAATTCTATTGCTCTTCTCTATCCCCATTTTTCGCATTTGCGTTTCTCCGCCTCTGAAAGCTCGTCAACACGATATATGTTTCCAATTTCACCATAGCCTATGAAGGCATCTCCCATCTCCGTTTTATGAACGAATATTACTGTTTGTCCAGCAGACATTTTTCTGCGAGCGCCAGTATAATAAATTGCAAAGTCGAAAACTTGGTTAACCCATTTTTTAGTTGCTATTCTTAGGATGAAGCCTTTGGGTTTACCCATCTTGTCAACCATGCTTGACACTTTTGGCGGCTCTGCCTATAAGTTCAATCCATAAGCCGTCTGGGTCTTTGACAAACGCAAGCGTATAGCCATCTTCATCCCAAGGCTCAACTGCTGAGTTGCTCCGCTATCAACAAGTCGCCTGTACTCTTTTCTAACATCTTTACACCAAAATGCCAAGTGGTCAAGCTCCGAACCAGCAACATACTCCTCGTAAAACTTTGCTCCAGGCGGATAATAGTTCAGCTCCAAAACTTGTGGTGACCTTTCACTTTTAAGCTGCACGTATATGCCTCCCGCTTCCATTTTACCCTTCTGAATTATCCTCATTTTCATGATTTCTTTGTAGAATTCTATGGAGCGTTCTAGGTTTCTAACGCGGATTCCAGTATATGTAAACTTCATGCAATAACACCACGTTATAGATTTTTCACTCCTAATAACGCTTTAACTATGCGCATGTTAGGGGATTATTGCGATTTTAATCTCATTTTTTGATGTGGCAAGTATTTGGAAAGCATCATTAATTTCTTCTAGCCTCATCTTTCTTGTTATTAATGGTCTAACATCGATTGTTCTTGTGGCTATTAGGCTTAGGGCTTTCCTAAAATGCAATGGAGTCGTGTGAAAAGCACCTAAAACCTTGATTTCACCGTAATGAAGCATTTCGGTGCTAACCTTAATTTCTGTTCCAGGCGGGCAACCGCCGAATTCTAGGACTGTTCCGCCTTTCCTAACGAGTTTTAGGGCTTGCTCCCATGTCGGTGGTGTGCCTATGGCTTCTATGGCGACGTCAACACCATAGCCATTCGTAATTTGCCTAACCTTTTCCACAGCGTTAGCCTTTCCAGCGTTAATAGTTTCGTCTGCGCCCAGCTTTTCCGCGAAGCCCAATCTTTCATCAACAAGATCTACCACTATCACCTTTTCAGCGCCAATACGCCTAACAGTTAATAGATGCAGTAGCCCTATTGGTCCAGCGCCAATTATTGCCACAGCATCGCCAAGCTTAACTCCTGTCTCTTCTACGCCATGCAAGACGCATGCTAAAGGCTCTGTTATTGCTGCTTCCTCAAAAGAAACGTGCTGCGGAATCTCCTGCATGTTAACCAAAACCATCCGCGCGGGAACCTTAATATACTCCGCATAGGCGCCCCAAAGCCAAACCATGTTTTCGCAAAGGTTATACTTGCCCATCTGACACATCGCGCAGTGCATACATGGAGCACTGTTGCCAGCGCGGACTCGCATACCCTTCTTTGGCCACTCTAGGTCATCTGCAACCTCAACAACTTCTCCTGCCCATTCATGCCCAAAAACTGTTGGAAGTCTTATTACCTTTTCAATGTAGCCTCTTTGGAAAATTTTTAGGTCTGTTCCACAAGTGGTTGCCGCTTTAACTTTAACAAGAACTTCGCCTTTATCAACTTGTGGCTTTGGAACATCCTCAATTCGCAGGTCATTTATGCCGTAAAGCATGGCTGCCTTCATCAGCATCACACGCTTAAGATTATAAGCTAACCCTATATGGAGATTTCCCCCTAGCGCTTTATGACAAATATTAAATATACACAAAACGCAATAAAAATATGGTAATTGAATGCCTAAGGATGAAGAAATTTTGGAAGTTTTAAAAGAGATTAAAGCGTTATTAGAACCCAAGCCTGCACCGCCAGCGCCGCCAAAAAAGGGCTTGTGGAACGAGTTTATTGACTTTATCTCTAAGTATAAGGTTTTAGGTTTGGCTGTTGCCTTTATTATGGGCGTCTATGTCGGTCAAGTCATTCAATCTCTCGTCGCAGATATATTAATGCCACTAATAGGGTTGGCAGTACCTGGCCTCGGAAACCTGTCGACACTCAAAATAGCAGTTCCACCAACCGCCTTGGACGCTCAGGGAAAGCCAATAGATCCAAGCTGGACAGGGCAACTATTCGGCATCGGAAGCTTCCTCGTAGCTATAATCACATTCATAATAGTAGCCTTCGTCATTTTCCTAATCGTGAAAATAACCAAAAAATGGGGCATAGAATAACGTTCTATGCGTGGTGGAATAGGGTTAGTTAAGGATTATAACTTTTAGGCTTTCTTTGTTCTCTGAAGCTGTTTTAAATGCTTCAGCTGTCTCCTCAAGCCTAAAACGATGCGTTATCAACCCATCCAGCTTCAGCCTCTTAGAGTTTATTAGTTCCAGCGCCAAGCGGGTCTCAACATGCGAAGTTGAATAGGAAGGGATTATCTGAACCTCTGAAAAGAAAAGCTCTTTTGGGCTTATTTGCAGATTTTCACCGGGCTGCGTTGGAGCGAAAACGCAAAGTGTCCCTCCTTTTCGGCAAATGTTTAAACCAGCCTTATATGCTTCTAGGCTTGGAGCTGTAACGAAGGCGACGTCCACACCAAGTCCATCAGTTTCAGCTTTGACTATTTCTTTTAAATCTTCTTTTTCTGGGTTAACCGTAACGTCTGCCCCAAACTTTTTGGCTGCAGTCAACCTATAATCAACAATGTCGCTTGAAATTATTTTTGTTGCTCCAAAAATTTTTGCCAGTGTAACGTGGATTATTCCGATGGCTCCGGAGCCTATAACAGCTATAGTGTCTCCAGCGTGCACACCGCATTTGTTTATGGCTCTTAGGCAGCATGCAACTGGTTCTATGAGTGCTGCTTCCTCGAATGTTAGGTTCTCTGGAATCTTTAAGGTGTCAATCTGAAGGTTGGGGGCTGGAACTTTGAAGTATTCTGCGAATCCGCCTGGCTCTATATGCGTATTGTGGAATTGTTCGCATAATGTGTAGTCGCCGTTTAGGCAGTAATGGCACTTTAAGCATGCAACGTGATGATGTACGAAGACCTTGTCGCCGACATCAAAATCCTTAACTTTGCTTCCCTTTTTGGCTATCACACCGGCGGGTTCGTGCCCGAGAACAAGCGGAGCGCGATTTTTCAGGTACCACTCCATCATGTCGGAGCCACATATTCCACATGCCTTCATCTCCACAAGCGCTTCGTTATTGCTTATGTTCGGCGTCGGCAAATCTTCGATGCGAATGTCTTTTTGACCATAATACACAGCGGCTTTCATTTCGGTTCAACTTTTTCTCTGCAGCTAAACACTTAAAACTTTTCAAAATGAGAATTTCACTCATTAGGGGAAGGCGCGTAAATGTATGTGACAAGCGTGGATAAAGTTAGAGAGTACGAAGTGAACGTTGAGGGTGCACACGGCGTGAAAGTTAAGTATCTACTCCATAAGGGAGTTAGCGCAAAAAGGATTCAGCTAAGACTTTTCACAATAGATATTGGTGGGCACGCCACTTGAAAAACACGCACATGAGCATGAAGTTTTCATATTGCGTGGAAGGGCTATACTCCGCGGAAAAGATAAGGAAATCCAGGTTAAGGCTGGCGACGCCATCTTTATCCCTTCCTTTGAGGAGCACCAATTTGAAAACGCAGGCGAAGAACCACTTCAATTTTTGTGCACAAAAGAAACATTTGAGGACTAAAGTCGATGTTGGCTTTTTGGAGTGAAAATTAACTGATAGTGATAACCCTCTAGATTTTCCAGAATGAGTTCGTTCCCTTACAAAAAGTTAAGCCAAGTTATGCTGGCTTTTCTCCATGAGAATTTACGTATCCTTTAGCATTTCAAAATAACAATACTTTATATTAGGTGTGAGAATAAATCTTTTATAAACTGATGGCTTATTCGCTGTTATGAAGCCTGAAAAGAAAGCGGAAAGAATTGTTGGTTATGTGCTGCTTGCTTTGGGTTTAGTATTAATAATAATTCCAGCGGTTCTTGCGATTATCACATTAACAAGTCAGTCGAAGATTCCACAGTTTATTGAGACTCCAGCGGAGGCAAGCGATTTTGTTAGAGGTATGATTGTTTTCAACAATGTGCTTGTTTTTTTCTTCATATTCATAATAATTGTCTGGGCTGGCTCAATAATTACTAGTCGCGGCGTGGCGATAATTAAGGATGTTAAGCTTAAGCTCGTCAGCAATCGTCTAAAGGAAGCTGTTGAAACGGCTGAAAGGGTTGAGCAGAAATAGCATAAGTCCTAAACAGCGCCTTTCTCAATTCTTTCTTTAACTTTGTTTAGGAATTCTGCTGCTGGGGCGCCGTCGACTATTCTGTGGTCGTAGGATAGACTAAGCATCATTAACGGTTTAACCTCAACTCGCCCATCTACAACAACAGGCTTCTGCACTATTTTTCCAACCCCAAGTATTGCGGCTTCCGGTGGATTAATTATTGGCGTAAAAAAGTCGACATTATACATGCCCAAATTGGTGACCGTGAACGTTCCGCCAATTAAATCCTCCCTTGAGAGTTTTCCTAGCCTCGCTTTTCCTGTCGCCTCTTTAACAGCCTCTTCTATCTCCGAAACGGATTTTTTGTCTGCATTGCGTATTATCGGAACTGTTAAGCCGTGTTCCGTGGCGGTTGCAACTCCAACATTCACATCATCGAAAATTTTTATTTTTTCACCCTCCAATGTTGAGTTCACAATTGGATGCTCACGGAGGGTTTTTGCAACAGCACTTACTATTATGGCTGTGTAGGAGACCTGAAGCTTTTCATGCGTTTCAACAGCCTTTGAAGCGTCAACCTCCATCATCAGAGTGCTGTGAGGCGCTGTTCTAAAACTTGAAGTCACACGCTCAGCCGAAGTCTTCCTGAAGCCAGTTAGCGGGATTGTTTCCATAACCTTTGGCATAATCCCTCTAGCTTCTTCGACGAATTTTCTGACATCTTCTTCAATTATTCTTCCTTCTGGACCGCTGCCCTTAATTAGGGATAAGTCTACGCCATATTCTCTTGCAAGCCGCTTTGCAGCTGGTGAGGCTAAAATTTCCATTTTCACCTGCTCTTCAGCTTCTGTCAACTTTTCTTTGAGAATTTCAGTTTCTGAAAGTGGTTCATCTGGAGCCGTTATGAAGGCGAGAACAGCGTCTACTGGGGCATCGTTTCCCTCATCAACCAGGATTTTGCGAAGTATACCTGAAGCAGGAGCCTCAAGGTCATATGTGGCTTTCTCTGAAATTATCTCAACTATAGGCTCGCCTTTCTCAACCTTTTCGCTTTCACGCTTATACCATCTACTCACAGTACCTTCCTTCATTGTTAGGCTAAGCTTTGGCATAACAACCTTTGTAACCATTTTAGGTTATCTCCCTAATTGCTTTGATTATGGTTTTTTCATTTGGAATCACATATTGTTCGAGTGGTGGGCTGAACGGTATTGGCGTGTCTGGTTCGGCTACACGTTTTATCGGCGCGTCCAAATAGTCTATTGCTTCTTCAGCTGCTATTGCTGCGATTTCTGCTGTTACACCTGCCGTTTTGCAGTCTTCACTTGCAACGACAAGTCTACCTGTTTTCCTAACAGACCTTATTATGGCCTTCTTGTCAAGCGGCGTCAATGTCCGTGGGTCAACAACTTCAACGCTTACCCCTTCCCTTTCCAAAGTTTTTGCGGCTTCAAGCGCCTTATGCACCATGTAAAGCGTAGCCACCACAGTCACGTCTTCGCCTTCCCGTTTTATATCAGCAACCCCAAATGGAACAGTGTACTCTCCATCTGGAACTTCGCCCTCGATTGGATAGAGCAGCTTATGCTCGCAGAACATGACTGGGTTATTGCCTCTAATTGCTGATTTCAGAAGCCCCTTCGCATCGTATGGTGTTGAGGGCACAGCCACGTACAAGCCTGGCACGTGCATGAACCATGCTTCTAGGCTTTGCGAATGGTGCGAAGCGATGTTTACTCCAGCTCCGAATGGTGTTCGAATCACAAGTGGGCATTTTGCCTGTCCGCCGAACATGTAGTGAATCTTTGCCGCTTGATTTGCAATTTGATCCATGGCTAGAGCCGTTAAGTCGCCAAACATTATCTCTGCAACTGGTCGCATACCGGTTATGGCAGCGCCCACGCCTGTTCCGATTATGGTGGACTCAGATATAGGTGTGTCCTTGACCCTTTCCTCACCGAATTCTTCAGCCAAGCCGTCTGTAACTTTGAAGGCTCCACCCCAATACTTGCCGATATCCTCGCCTAATAGAAAGACTGTTGAATCCCTACACATTTCTTCACGTAAAGCCTCGCGCAACGCTTCCCTATAAGTTATTTTGCGCATATTTCGCCTCCTCAGGCGTAAACATCCTCTAGAGCTTCTTCTGGCGCTGGGTAGGGACTCTCCATAGCGAATCTAACAGCCTCCTCAATTTCAACTGTAACTTCTCGCGTAATCTGTTGAAATTCAGTCTCTGCAAGAATGCCGTCTCGTAGAAGCTTCTCCTTAAAACGTTTAATCGGGTCTTTGGCAATCCACTCCTCAACCTCTTCTCTGGGTCTGTACTTTGCTGGGTCTACACGCGAATGCCCCTTATGCCTATAAGTCTTACACTCGATAAGCGTCGGCCCTTCACCTTTTCTGGCTCTTTCAACAGCCCTAAGCGTGGCTTCATAAACTGCGAGAACATCGTTTCCATCGACAACCACGCCTGGAATCCCGTAGGCCGACGCCCTATCAGCAATGTTTTCGATCAGCATGACTCTTGATTGGCGTGTTCCCATAGCGTAAAGATTGTTTTCGCATATGAAGATAACTGGAAGCTTCCATATGGCTGCCATGTTTATGCCCTCGTGAAATGTCCCCTGGTTTGAGGCGCCTTCACCGAAGAAACACGCCACAACTTGACTTGCCTTTCTAAGTTTTATGGATAAGCCGGCGCCGACGGCGATTGGTATTCCAGCGCCCACGACAGCGGTTGCGCCAAGCATGCCCATGCTGAAATCTGCGATGTGCATCGAGCCGCCCTTACCCTTACAATAGCCAGTTTTCTTACCCAAAATTTCCGCCATAGTACGCTTCAAATCAGCACCTTTGGCGATACAGTGTCCGTGTCCCCTATGCGTACTCGTAATATAATCATTTTTTCGTAGGTTGCTGCAGACGCCAACAGCGACGGCTTCTTCTCCGGTATAAAGATGAATTGTGCCTGGAACCAAGTTTTGTGCATACAAATCGAAAACTTTCTCTTCAAAAAAGCGAATTTCAAGCATCTTCCTAAACATTTCCGTGAGTTTCTCTTTGGCTAGGCTTAGCGTCAAATTTTAGCCCTCTCGCGAATGCGCGCGCGATTCACTTGTTATATATGCGCCACTTTTATATTATTTTGCCAAATCTTAAAGTTTGATTTGCCATTTTCGTAAAATTTCATTTAAAGAGCAGCACAAACCATATAGAAACAGTCAGATAAATATTTGTTAAGGAGTCTAGATGCAGAGGTCCTATTCGCGTTTGTTGGGCATCGTTGGGAAACCAAACACCGGGAAATCGACATTTTTTAGCGCAGCAACCCTTGCTCCAGCTGAAATTGCAAATTATCCCTTCACAACGATAAAGCCGAACCGGGGAGTTGGCTATGTGCGAACTCCATGCGTTCATGAAGAATTTAACGTTAAGGATAATCCTGTTAATTCTTTATGCTTAGACGGTGTTAGACTTATTCCGGTGGAGTTTATTGACTGTGCAGGCCTTGTGCCTGGTGCATGGCAGGGAAGAGGCTTAGGAAACCAGTTTTTGGATGAAATCAGGAAGGCTGATGCCTTAATTCACATAATAGATGCCTCTGGAGGAACAGACTGTGAGGGAAGAATATGCAAGCTGGGAGAACATGACCCGCTTGAAGATGTGAAGTTCCTTGAACATGAAATAACGATGTGGATGGCAAATATTTTAAAACGTGACTGGCCGAAAATTGCCAGAACCGTCGAAGCTGAATCAAAAGACCTTTACGCGATGCTTGAGGAGAGGCTTAGCGGACTAGCCATTAGAAGGTCCCACATTTTCGAGGCCATTAGAAAGGCAGGCTTAAATGCTGAAAAGCCCACGGCTTGGAGTGAGGGAGAGTTTCTAAAATTTGTTGATACGTTGAGACAAATTGCCAAACCTATGCTCATAGCCGCGAATAAGATAGATTTACCAACAGCTGAGCAGAACCTTGAAAGACTAAAGAAGCTCAACCATATTGTAGTTCCATGCTGTGCAGAGGCAGAACTAGCCCTAAGAAGGGCAGCGGAGAAAAAGCTAATAGATTATAGACCTGGAGACTGCAACTTCAGAATAACTGATGCTGAAAGGCTAACCGCAAGTCAGATTAAGGCTTTGGAAACGATCAGGGAGAAAATCCTCCTAAGATACGGTTCAACGGGAGTCCAGGAGGCAATTAACATGGCTTACTTCAAACTTTTAAACATGATTACAGTTTACCCTGTTGAAGATTTGGAGCACCTATCAGACCATAATGGTAGAGTTTTGCCAGACGCCTACCTCGTGCCTTACGGAACAACAGCCCGCCAATTAGCTTACCTCATACACACAGAACTCGGCGAGAGCTTCATATACGCAGTTGAGGCCCGCGAAAGAAAACGGGTTGGAGAGGACTACACCCTAAAAGATAGAGATGTACTCTCAATAGTAAGCGCCAAAAAAAGAGCATAGAACTGCTTTATGCGCCAAAACGCCTCTTGCGTTTTTGGAATGTCCTAACAGCCCTTAAAAGGTCTATGAAACGGAAATCGGGCCAGTAGACGTCAAGAAAGCAGAGTTCGCTGTAGGCTGACTGCCACAGTAGGAAGCCGCTTAGCCTCTCTTCGCCAGATGTCCTAATTATGAGGTCTGGATCTTGTTTTGGCATGTGCGACGTGTAAAGGTGTTTTTCAAAGGTTTCTTCGTCAACACTTTCTGGATTTAGTTCGCCAAGCTTAACTTTTTCAGCTATTTTTCTGGCGGCATCAACGATTTCGGCTCTTCCGCCATAGGCAAAAGCGATGTTTAGGAAATATTCATCGTAATTCTTTGTTGATTCTTCAACATCCCTTATCAGGTGCCTTAAATCTTCTGGGAGCAAGTTTAATCTGCCAATAACCTTGACATGCACCTTGTTTTTGTGTATGCGTTCATCTGTTAGGATTTTCCTAAACTCTTCCTCAGCTATGCGCATGATTTTCTCAACTTCACTTCTTGTTCTTCGAAAATTTTCAGTGGAAAAAGCATACAGGGTTATGGATTTAACCTTAAGCTTTAAACACCAGTCAAGAAGCTGCTCAACTTTCTCTGCACCTCTTTCATGCCCAAACCAAGAGTTAAGGTTCTTTTCAGAAGCCCAACGCCTATTCCCATCCAAGATTATCGCGATGTGCTCTGGTTTGTTGCCGTTTTTAACTTGATGCCAAAGCCACTTTTCATACAACTTGTAAGCACCTATGGCTGAAAGCAGAGTCTTAAACATCACTTAAACCTCGCTCTTTTGAGGGCTTCAGCGCAAGGGCATTTACCCTCACGTTCAATTGGCAAAGCCTTTACAGTTTCAATTAAAACTTGCTCAAGTTTTGGCATAACCCTTCCAGAAAGCTCTCTAACCTCTACTGGAGTTAGACGTTCCTGCATTCCAGCAGCCATATTTGACACAAAACATAACGCAGCATAGCAAATTTCAAGCTCCCTAGCAAGAACAACTTCTGGAACGCCAGTCATTCCAACAATGTCACAGCCCAAACGCCTAAAAACTTCAATTTCAGCAGCAGTTTCAAATCGTGGGCCCTCAGTGCAGACGAGTATGGCTTCGCTCCACAGTGGTATCCCGAGCCGTTCCGCAGTTTTGATTATTACTTTACGGATTTCTGGACAGTATGGTTGGGAAACATCAACATGTGTTACTGGGGCTTCATCATAGAAGGTTGTTGGGCGAAGCTTTGTAAAATCAACGAAATCGTGTGGAAGCACAATGTCTGAAGGCTTAAAATTGCGGTTTATTGCGCCAACAGCGTTTACCGCAATAATTCTTTCTACACCTAGGCTATGCAAAGCGTAAATGTTCGCCCTATAATTCACCCTATGCGGAGGCAAAGAATGCCCCAGACCATGCCTTGGAAGAAAAATGATCTTTTTGCCGCCTAGACTTCCAATAGACAATGGTGGAGCAACGCCATAAGGGGTTCCAACGCGCAGTTGTTCTACATTTTTAAACAAACTTTCAAAGCCTGTTCCGCCTATAACCCCAATTTTAGCCTTCTCCAAGCTCCTCTTCACCCTCTTTAGCTTCCTTGAAAAATCCTTTAGCAGACTTGCGAATAACAAATACAACCATGCTTGAAGCTATCCCAATCAAGATCCCAACAATTATTGAAAAAATGAGCTTACCGTAGCCTTCCTCTGGTCTTATTAAAACGTTTGACGTCCCATCCAAAATCCACCTTGACCACGCTATCAAAACGATTAGCGCTGCGTTTCGAAGAACACGTGCGTCACGCTCCATATACCACCGCACAGCTCTACCAGAAAGTGCAACACAAATTCCAACTACAACAAGATCCATCGAGCCCTTGATAAAGTAGGCAACTATCTGCGGTAAAATGCTAAACCAACCAGCAATGTCTGGCGGTGGCGAAGTAATGCTGATAACGAAGGTTGTGACATTCATCCATCCTAGGTAAATGCTAACGGCTATGCATAATGCGCCAGCGATCATTGAGTAATTTGAAATTTGAACGCGAAGTGGCGGCGGCGTATACTCTTTAATCCAAACATACGCTTTTTTGGTTGCCCTGTCCACTCCGAAGCCCTTCACTAGGAGGAAGACGCTTATTACAAAGATGAAAGCTATCCAATAATAATAGAGCATATTGAAAATTGAGAGTACCCCCAAAATCAAAATTAAGAGACCAGGAAGCCCAAGAGCTATACGTGAATAACGCGGATTCTCCATAACCATCTTCAGATAACGCGTAAAAAGAGCAGCTGTTTCCTCAATTGACTCGCTGTGCTTCACAACCACACGGTTTACAGACGAAACTGGAACTCTTGATTCTACAAGCGGCAAAATGGCTTGGTCAGAGTAGCCATCCGTGACAAGTATAACCTCGTTTGCAGGAAAAGAACTTAAAACATCATTCAACTCCCCAACTATTTTTCTGTCCGCGCTGACATCGCTAAGCTCAGAGCCTGAAATTGTGGCTATCTCAAAAATTTCATTTTGGCTACCCTCTTCTCGAAGCTTATCGTAAATACGTATCGCCCCGAACATCGCATTTGCATCTGCCTCTTCCGGATCTTTGAGTGCCAGCGCCACTGCAGCGTTTAGGTTTCCGTCTCTACCAACAACTGGCGTTTTTATTCCAGCTTTAGAGTTCAAATCGCCGTCTCTGTCAACGCATAAAATTAGTGTCTTTCTTTGCTCTTTGCGGGCAACTTCCTCTTCAGCCATTACCCATCTGTTCCTCAATCTACTTTATTAACGCAACACTTTAATTTTGCGTTACAAGTCCTCGTCGCCGAGGAGCTGAAATTCCTCCCACGTCAACTTTTCTCCACGCTTCAACTTCTCAGCAGCTTGCTGTTTAAGTTTTTCAAGGAGAGCCTCCTCGCTTTTTCTTTCCTCATCCATCTTCGCTTTCAGCAATTCGCCTTTCAAGGCTCTTACTTGATTTAGAAGCCCTTGGATTTCCGTGTTGATTGGTGTCATCCGTTCTTTTACAGTTACGAATTGCTTATGAAAGTCGTCAGCCTCCGCTTTCACCTTATTCAGTTCTTTTATCTTTGCAATCATCTTTTCGTGTAATTCTTGGCTTTTTTTAGCGCTATCCGTGAGTTTTTCGTGGCAAAACTTTCCTTCAGTTTCAAGAGCCTTAATTTCAGCACGCAACTCAAGCAGTTTTTGGCTTATCTGCTCAAATCTCCTAAGAGTTGCAAGCTGAGCCTCTAAACTTTTCACTTTTTCGACCAGTGCCTTTTCCTCTTGCAGATCCAGAGGGTTTGTTTGTATTTTCCATTCAATTGCATCAATTTCTTTCTGAATTGTGCTAATGCTTTTGCGCGTTTTCCTCTTGCCTAGCGCTTTCAGTTCTTCGTTCAGGCGTTTTGCTTCCTCTATCTTTATGCGAACTTTCGCTTGCATTTCATTCCTTTTCTGTTTAAGCGTCTTAACCTCTACATTTAAATTGTTTCTTTCATTTTTAAGCTCAAAAATTTCTGCGTTTAAATGTTTAATTTGCTCGTTAATTCTATCTCTTTCCTTAGCTAAACCTTCAGCTTCAGCTTTTAGTTTTTCTCTCTGTCCTTTTAGGACGGAAATTTTCTGGTTTAATTCTGTGATTTGCTGGGTTCTTTGCTGTTGTTGTGCCAAGCGCTTTTCCTCTTTTGCTTTTTCCATCTGATAATCTGTTTGATTAGTTTTACTCCATTAGCGGACGTGAATAGTGGCATATTCCACTCTGTTTTTATTCTCCATCTTTCAGCAACCCCCTTTGCAGTCTTTTTAATGTAGGGTTCCTTGTAAACGAGCATACCCCTCCTTTGCCACGCTGGAGTTTCAGCTAAATTTACGCCTTGTTTAAAAGCTAGTTCATGAAGCTCTTCTGTTTTCAACCCTCTAAGCTTTTTGGAAGCTTCTGAAGGTTTATACCCTAGCTTTCGTAGAATCCAATAGGCATAAGCGTTGTTATGATTCCTCCATAAGTCGTTTTGCCTCCAAGCCAAATACTCAATTATCTTATCCGTGTTTGGAACAACTATTACGCGGGAATCAAAAGCCACCAAGCGCTTCTTTTTAAAAAGCTTTTGTGTGCACAACGCGAATGCGGTTGCGGCTAGGCTTGGCATGACGGAGTCTATTTTTTCAACCCTTCGGCTGAATGGGGATTCTTCAATAAACAGCATGTTTAACTCGTCGCTCGCAACATAAACCAATGTTGGATCAGAAACCGTCTTTAAGATAGTTTCTGCAGAATAAACTAGACATTTTGCAAAGTTCTTGTCAAACGGCTTCACAGCGCTTAGGCTTTCTGAAAGTTTCTGGAATTTCCAGCCATCAAGCCTCAAAAAGAACGGTGTTTCAGGCGGTATGCATATCTTCGAGAAAACTTCACTTTTTGAAGGGTTCTCATGTTTATTCAAGGATGATTCTCGCATCGACGGTTTTAGCGCCCCTCCCATAAACCATTATTGGGTTCAAATCAAGCTCCTTAATTTCCTGATGCTCCATGACTAGCCTAGAGGTGTTCACTAAAATCTTCACAATAGCCTCAATGTCAGCGGGCGGTAGGTTTCTATAACCCTTCAAAAGCGGGTAAGCTTTAACTTCACTTATCATCTCACGGGCTTCATCCTCATCTATAGGGGCAATTCTAAAGGCAACATCCCTAAGGATTTCAACGAAAATTCCGCCAAGCCCAAACATTAAGGCCGGACCAAACTGCGGATCTTCAATGGCGCCTACGATAACTTCTGTTGAAGCTGGAGCCATCTCCTGAACGAGGATGCCGACAATTTTTGCGTCTGCTCTATGTTTCTTCACATTTTCTAAAATCTTTTTATAGGCATCCCTAACTTCCCCTGCATTTTTCAAACCAACAATAACGCCGCCCACATCAGACTTGTGAATAATGTCTGGAGAAACAACCTTCAAAACCACAGGAAAACCAATAGCCTCAGCAAACTTGACAGCTTCAGCCTCACTTTTCGCCACCTCAAACCTTGTAACGGGAATCCCATATTCAACACAAACAGTTTTAGCCTCACTCTCAAGCAAATGTTTCCTTCCCTCTTGAATGGCTTTTTCAAATATTTGTTGCGTTGTTCTCATAAGTTTGGCCTCTTGAAAAACTAGTTTCACTTTCTATTTATTTAAAGAATTTCCTTTATTTTACACAAATCTATCTTATGGTGGCGTTGGCAGCGGTGAAACTGAAGTGTCTTCATAATACCAGTATAGCGTTTCGTTGTCTGCAACTAGGTATTTATCACATGCGATAGGGCCTTCCATCCATCCGTAGGAAGCCCAAATCCACCACATCCAATAATATGGATGAGCGTTTTCAACATCGTCTATCGAGTTTACAAATGCGCCCATGCTTGGCCATGACGTGTAATTTACTTTTGCAACAATTTCGGTCAAATTAAGTAGTGTCGCCCCCATTGCTGCTTCGGTGTTATTAAACCATTTTATAGTTCCATTTCCATAATTTATGCCTAAATTTGCGTGAATTGGCGTTTTCTTGGTTCTAGAAACTAAGTTTTCGTATTGATAATAGAAGTATCCAGTTGAAAATGTGGCAACTATAGCCCAGCATAAAATGGTTAAGGATGCTAAAGCCCACTTATTTCCCAATATTTTTGATGTCATAAACTCCAGCCACCCTAAACGAAGATACTAATGGTGTAAAGCAAAAACCAAACAAGAGAGCATTACTTACCTCGTGAAGAAGCGTGTAAGGCGCTCCAATTGCCATAGCAACAAGAAGGTTTTGTCCTATAACATGAGCATAAACGATGTTCGTAATAACATCGTAAATAAGTGTCAGCAAGAAGCCGATATTTCCCAAAAAAACGATCTGCCCTAAAGATTTACCGCCGAAATTTATGTTTGCCTTACGCAAAAAACCTCCAGCAACACCATAAATAGCCTCAGAAACAATCGTTGCAATCCAAACTTGTAAAACAAAACCATAAGGGTTCAAAACACCATAAACCAACCATGATAAAACACCTATTAAAGCGCCAGCAAGTGAGCCGAATAGGAAACCTCCAATAAAACAAATGAAATCCATAAGTTTAACATTCGGCAGGGAAATAAGTGTGTAATTTGTGCCTACTGCCAAAGCAGTTAGTGTTATTATAACGGCTAAATTTTTGCTGTTCATCACTTGGATGGATTATCCATCCAGTAATATAAATTTTCCGCTTGAGCCATCAAGATATCATCAC
>Ga0315298_1006879_pt1 | contig 15266 bp, 10 predicted proteins | sample WHS_1_MG_FD_203077 | JGI IMG/M metagenome (GOLD analysis project Ga0315298, IMG submission 203077) | Extremophilic microbial mat communities from Washburn Hot Springs, YNP, Wyoming, USA - WHS_1_MG | ecosystem: Environmental > Aquatic > Thermal springs > Hot (42-90C) | place: USA: Wyoming... | reverse complement strand
CGGCTGCGGACGGCCAATCTGCTTGAAAGGGTTTACGTAAAGGGCCACGGCGTCCATGTCCCAAGCTCTGTTTGGTGAACGTGGCCAGCGCCACGATCGTCTACTCGAGGGGGGTTGACAGGAAGAGCAGAGTGCCCTATAATTCGGCCACAGTGGTCTGAAACCCGGAGTCTTCTGGAATGGCTCTGGGCGGTCACTTAATGAGCAAGGGCCGAACCGGCGATTGTGCATCGTGGTGAAAGCGCTTGCTGAAAGATGAGGTGAGACATGAACGCATGGTTGAAGTTGGCCACGGGCGCCCCCGTACGGCGAGGTTCTCTCGCCGCGCTTGCGGTGGCGCTTGTGCTTGTCACTTTTCTCCCCCGGGCAGTAGGGCAGTTGACCGTGGGGACGGTTTCCGGGACGGTGCTTGACCCCCAGGGGGCTTCGATCCCCGGGGCTACCGTCACCTTGGTTAACGAAGCTAACGGCACCAAGCTGCCTGTCGTCAAGTCCGATGCAAGCGGCGATTTTGTTATCCCCAACGTCCCGCCTGGAACTTACACGCTGGAGATCGCTCAGCAGGGTTTCAAGGCCCTCCGGCGGCCCGGCATCGCCGTAAGCCCTGGCGACCGCGTCGGTGTCGGACGGTTGACTCTTGAGGTCGGCGTGGCCACAGAACACGTCACCGTCGTCGCGGAAGCCCCGCTGCTCCAAACGCAGAGCGCGGAGCGGTCGCAGACGATTGAGAGAGCGCAAGTTGAGAACATTCCGCTGTTGAACCGGGTCTTCACGAACCTGATCGCGACGATGCCCGGGGTGGGGGGCAGCTCGCTACAGCCTTCGAGGATGGGCGATGTTTCCTCCTATGGGGGCGGCAACTCGACCATCATGATCGACGGCGTGTCCACGATGGACACGGGCAACAACGCCTTGATGATTTCGACGAATACGGAGTCGATCGCGGAAATCAAGATTCTTGTTTCCGGATACCAGGCGGAGTACGGCCGCTCCAGCGGACTGCAAATCAGCGCGGTCACCAAGAGCGGCACGAACAGCTTCCACGGTTCCGGTTTCCTGATCATGCGCCGGTCGGCCTGGAACGCACGAAACAAGACGGACATATTGAACGGCGACCCGAAAGCCCGTATTAGGGAAAAGGATTTGGGCTTTACCATTGGGGGACCGATCGGGAAGCCCGGTGGGGCCAACAAGTTGTTCTTCTTCTATAGCCACGAGGCCGACCCGCGGTCCGGCACGGTGACGGGCGGCAGCGTTGTGAGGTATCGGTTCCCGACCGCGTTGGAGCGCGCCGGCGACTTTTCGCAATCGCGCGACAACAACGGAAACCTTTATCCCTATATCAAGGACCCCTTGTCTCCTAATCCGTGCTCGGCTTCCAATACATCGGGCTGCTTTAAAGACGGGGGCGTTCTGGGAAAGATTCCAGTAGACCGCCTTTACCAACCGGGGTTGAAGATTCTGAATCTGTACCCGATGCCGAACATCGATACCCCCGGCCTCAACTACAATTACCAGGCGACGCTGCCGGTGCAAGACATCATGTCGCAGGCGCCGATTACCAAGATCGATTACCAGCCCTGGGATAAACTGAGAGGTTCGTTCCGCCTGTCTCTGTGGGAGCAGCCGAATGACATCCAGAAGGGCACCTTGCCGGGTTTCAACGACACCCAAGTCTACAAGAAGTGGTTCTACTCGTGGGCCAGCACGGTGACCTACAGCATCAGTCCCGTCACCTTCGTAGAAGGGACTTTCGGCCGCGCGCGGAACGACCTGGCGGGCTGCCTGGGGCCGCAGACCTCAGCCGCGCCGAGCTTCTGCACCAGCGCGATCCCTATGAACAAAGTCGCCAGCCTCTCCGGAGCGGGTCTGACGGATTTGCCGCTGTTGTATCCGGATGCCGGAGTTCTTAACCCCAAGTATTACGCGTACCAGGCGATGGAATCGCTTAAGCCGCCAATGTGGGACGGCAAGAAGATGAACCTGGTTCCTCAGTTCTCCTGGGGCGGGAGGATCTCAAACGCGCCGCCGAACTTCCCCTTCCCTGGCTGGTTGAACACCAACCAGACCTACGACATTTCCGTGAACGCCACTCACGTCCGGTCGTCTCACACGATTAAGGCCGGCCTTTACGTGAACCACAGTTACAAAGCTCAACAGTCCTTGACAGGCGCCTGGCAGGGTTCCATCAATTTCGGCAACAGTGTCAATAACCCGCTCGACTCCGGCTTCGGTTTCGCCAATGCGGCGTTGGGCGTGTTTTACTCGTACAGCCAGCTGTCAAAGTACGTCGAGGGCAATCACGTCTACAGGAACATTGAGACTTACATTCAGGACAATTGGAAGGTCACGCCCAGGCTCACTTTGGATTACGGCGTCCGGTTCGTTCACCAGCAGCCTCAGCACGACAAGCTGGGGCAGGGTGTGAACTGGCTGCCGGAGAAATGGAGCTTGTCGAAGGCGCCGCTGTACTACAGCGCGGGCTGCGTTGGGAGCGCTCCATGCAGCGGCACGAACCGCCAGGCCAAAGATCCACGGACCGGCCAACTGCTGGGGCCGACCTCCGGCGTATTGATCGGCACGTTGGTGCTCGACTCCGGAGACTTCCTCAACGGACTGGTTCAAGCCGGAACGGATCCCGTGCCCAGGACGATATACAACTGGCCGAAGGTCACGCCGGCGCCCCGCTTCGGCGTCGCCTATGATGTGACCGGCAGACAGAAGATCGTGCTGCGCGGGGGAGTGGGTCTCTATTTCGACCGGCCGTCCGGAAACACGGTTTTCAGCACCATTGCTAACCCGCCCAACCAGACCGTCGACACCCTGTATTATTCGCAGTTTCAAGCCATGGGCAGTGGGTTAAAAACGCGGGGCGCTCCGAACCTCAGTGTTTACCAGCTCAACAGCGATTATCCCAGCACGTGGACCTGGCATGGCAGCGTGCAGTACGATCTGGGCTGGAACACAGTGCTGGATGTCACCTACACCGGTGAACACGCGTACAACATCGTCGAGCAGGTGAATATCAACACCGTCGACATGGGGGCCGCGTTTCGCCCTGAGAACCAAGACCCAACCGTCACGAGTTCGCTCCCCGGCGGAGCGGCCGTGTCGCAGAACATGATGCGCTCGATCCGCGGTTACGGAAGCATCAATATGATGATTCCCCGAGGCTGGTTCAACTCGCACCTGTTGAGCATTTGGGTGAACCGCCGCTTTGCCCGGGGCCTGCATTTCGGCATCAGTGATTCCATCATGCTCAAGCGTTACGGCGACGCCGGCGCGCGCATCGAGCATGCGGCCGACGGCTCCTGGAGGTACCGCGCGGACCAGGCACAGGCCGACAAGTTGCTGAACGACTACATACCTACACGCCACACTCTAAAGGCCGACCTTGTATATTCTTTGCCAGCGTTGCAGAACTTCGGTTCCGGGGCCGCTCAGAAGGTGCTGAAAGCGGTGACCAGCGACTGGCAGCTCTCCGGCATCTGGAACGCCAGCAGTCCCAGCGCCTACACGGTCGGGTATTCCTTCCAGAGCGGGGGCAATCAGAATATCACAGGCTCGCCGGATTACGGCGGGCGCGTGCGAATCGTCGGCAATCCCGGATCCGGTTGCAATACCTCAGATATCTACCGGCAGTTCAATACTTCGGCCTTCCTGCCTCCTTTGGTGGGCAGCGTCGGGCTCGAATCGGGCGTGGACTACCTGCGCGGCTGTTTCTACCAGCAGTTCGATTTGGCCTTGCAGCGCGACATCAAGATCAGGGAGGGCATGCGGCTGTCCTTCCGGCTCGATGCGTTCAACGCGTTCAACCAGTCGCACATCACTGGGCGGAACACGACCATGCAAGTGGTCAGCCCATCGGATTACACCATTGTGAATCTTCCTTTTGACTCGGCGGGTAATCTCATTCCTACGCGCATGCAACCGAGACAAGCTGGTTTTGGCATGGTCAACGGTTACCAAACGGCTCGGCGGTTGCAAGCGTGGGTGCGGTTTACGTTCTGAGGTAACCCCGCTTCGGCGCACCGCTGTGATGATGGAACGCCCGCCTTCCTTTCAGGGGAGGGCGGGCGCTCTTCGCTTTCCGGGCGGCTCACGCGGAACCGGCCCGGAACACTTACAGGCGCCCGTCTCGGGGCCATTTGTGGGGGGATAGCCGTCTGGAGCGTCAGCCCCGCTGGAGAAGCCGGCAGACGATCTCGGCGTTTTCCTTGACCTCGTCTTTGGCGCGCGGAAACATGCCGACAAACAGACAGTCGATGGGTTTCAGGCTTTCGAAGGCCTGCCGGAAGGCCCGCTCGACGTTGGAGATGCGTCCCGCGGCCAGAACCTTGAAGGCGAAGCACGGCTTGGCGGTCTGCCGGAGCACCTGATACATGCGAGGGGGATCGCCTTCCAGGTAGGTCTCGGTGGGCTGGACCGGGATGTCTCCGCCCAGCAGCTTGCGCCACTCTTCGGGCGTGCGGCGGCGGTTGTAAACGCAGCCGGCGTAGAAATCGACATCCCAACCCTGGCTTTCGATTTCCGCCAGGACTTCCGGGATGTGGCTGCCCACGCCCACCAGCACCCCGAGCTGGCGCAGCCGCTTGCAGAAGTCGCGGACGCCGTCCATCTTGCCTTGACGCCAGGCGTTGTCGGTGAATTCGCCGGCATGGTAGACCGCCGGCGGGCGCAGGGTTTTCACGATGTCTTCGGGGTCGCGCGATGCCTGGACGATGAGGTGCATTTTGCCGCCCTCGCCGGTGAAGCGCTCGTAATCCGCCTGGCAGCGCGGCGAAGTGACGTATTGGAACGCGTTGATGCCGTGGGCGGCGCACTGGTGCATGATCTCTACGACCTTGGAGGAGGTGCACCACTCGCGCATCACGCGGTCGTAGGTGGCGTTGAAGTGGCTGACGCCGTAAAAAGGGTTCGCGCCGAGCACGATGCGGCTGATCTCGGCGTTTCCGAACTTGACTTTCGGGACCTGCGCCGGCGGCGGTTGAGCGGGCGAAGTCTGAGCGCGGGTCGTGCCGGGCAGCGCGGCCAGGGCAGCGGTGGAGTGAAGCAACTTCCGCCTGGTAAGGGACATAACGGCCATTCTCTCTCCGGATTTGAAATTCTTGAAAGCGATCGTTTCGCGGACCAGTATACTGCGGGCGGGGGTTCAACATCTTCGGGGATGGCGACGCTTGAGACGGCCGCAGAAGTGCTAGTAGTGGTATCGGGCCTGCAAGAAGTCGACTCTGTCGTCGAGCACCCGATAGACCAAACGATGTTCCTGCGTGATGCGGCGAGACCAGCACCCCGCCAGGACGTGCTTCAGCGCTTCCGGCTTGCCGATGCCGGCGAACGGATCCCGCAAGACCGCCTCCACAAGGTCCAGGATGCGCATTGCAACAGCCCGGTCCGTCCGCACCCAGTAGCGTAGATCTTGAAGGAACTCGGGGTGAAATACCGCTTGCCGCTTAACCGCGCGCCTCAATTCCGCACTCCCGCCTCAGATCCTCCACCGAGCCCGGAGCGGCCTTGCCGCGCTGTGCCCGGCGCAAGGCCGTGAGCAGGCGGCGGGCGTTTTTCGGCGACCGAAGCAGGTGTACGGTTTCCAAGAGACCGGCGAGCTCGTCCGCAGGCAGCATGGCCACATCCGCTTGACGCCCCCGGCGGACAATGACGACCTCCCGGTCCGCCGTCACTTTGTCTAGGATCGCGGCCATGTGACGGCGCAATTTCGCGTACGAAGTTTCCATCGCAATGCCCTACACCATTGTACTGGGTTTATGGATCGCCGCCTTACTTGTTGCCGGATTGTCCGTGTTCAGCAAGGCGCCCAGGATCTGGTTTTGGTGCCACGCAACAGCGGCGGAGGGAAGGGAGGCCGGTACCGGAAGGTCCGGTCTTGCAAGTCAAGCTTGCGCAGAGACCGGGAATCGGGGAATTCCCGAAGGCCACCGGCGTAACTCCGAAAATGTGCCTACAGTTTGCGCGCTTCCTGCCCCGTGCCGTGAAGACCCGTTTTGAGCCGGATAAGCTCGTCCAGGACTTGATCTTGAATCAGGCCCGCCTCCCAGCGCTTGACGCTGGCAACGCCGACCTTCAGATACTTCGCAAATTGGACTTGGCTGAAGCCGAGCCGTTTGCGGGCCTCTCTCAGCTCCTCAGAAGTGAGCAGCCCGTGCTTTCGCCGGTAGGCGTCGGAAATCGCGGCGGTATAGCCGGCGGACTGCTCCTCCGTCAAGACCTGAAACCCGCACCGGTCACAGACCATCGCTTCGGTTTCTACCGTAAACGGTTCCCCGCGCACCTCACCGGAAACCTGCGTTCTATTCTTGTGTAAGTGTCCATTTGCACAACAAAAACACATCGCCGTCCGCCTCATTTGCTGCATTCCGGTCTCGATTCGTATTACCAAGTAAGCCAGCGGTGTTCGATCAAGTCTGCGGCAGCGGCTGGAGACGGGCGGCCAGCTCCGGGATGGCGGCCGCCAAAACGTCCTCGATCCGGTCGACGTAGATGAACTCCATCTCCTGGCGCACGTCGTCCGGAAGCTCCCGCAGGTCGCTCTGGTTGGGCCGCGGCAGAATGACCCGCCGGATGCCGGCGCGGCGCGCCGCGAGAACCTTCTCTTTCACCCCGCCGATGGGCAGCACCATGCCGGTCAGAGTGATCTCGCCGGTCATGGCCGTATCGCTGCGCACGCGGGTCTTGGTGTAGAGCGAGGCCAGGCTGGCGGCGATGGTGATGCCGGCCGAGGGGCCGTCCTTGGGGATGGCCCCCGAAGGCACGTGGATGTGGACTCCGGCGTCTTTGAACTGGGCCCGGTCGATGCCGAACTCATCCGCGTGCGCCCAGATGTAGCTCTGCGCAGCCTTCGCGGACTCCTGCATAACCTCGCCAAGCTGGCCGGTTAACGTCAGGCCCTTGCCGTCCGGCAAAAGGGTGGCTTCGACGTAAAGCACCTCGCCGCCGGTCTCGGTCCAGGCCAGGCCGGGGGCGACGCCCGGCGGCAACTCTCTGCGAAGCTGCTCGGGGTGGAAGCGCTCGGGACCCAGCAAGTCGGGAAGGTCCTCCGGGTGCACCGTCACCGGTTCGGCGTGGCCTTCGGCGAATCGCAGCGCCACTTTGCGGGCCACGCGCCCGATGCCTCGCTCCAGTTGCCGCAGGCCGGCTTCGCGGGTATAGCCGCTGATGATGCGCCGGACCACGTCGTCCCCAATCACGCACTGCTCCGCCGTCAAACCGGTCTCCTTGAGCTGGCGCGGGATGAGGTACTTGCGCGCAATCTCGAGCTTCTCCTCTTCGCTGTAGCCCGGCAGGCGCAGCACTTCGGTGCGGTCGAGCAGCGGCCGCGGGATCGTCTCCAGCGTGTTGGCGGTGGTGATGAAAAACACTTTGGAGATGTCGAACGGCAAATCCAGATAGTTGTCCCGGAAGGTCTTGTTCTGCTCCGGATCCAGGACTTCGAGCAGCGCCGAAGCCGGATCGCCGCGGAAGTCGCGGCCCAGCTTGTCGACCTCGTCCAGCATGATGACCGGATTGTTGGCCCCGGCGCGGCGGAGGGCCTGGATGATGCGGCCGGGCATGGCCCCGATGTAGGTCCGGCGGTGGCCGCGCAGCTCCGCCTCATCGTGCATGCCGCCCAGGCTCATGCGTTCGAACTTGCGCCCCAGCGCCCGCGCAATCGACTGGCCCAGCGACGTCTTGCCCGTGCCGGGAGGTCCGACGAAGCACAGGATCGGCGCCTTGGCGCCCGGATTCAGCTTCAGAACCGCCAAGTGCTCCAGGATTCGCTCCTTGACCTCTTTCAAATCGTAGTGATCCTCGTCCAGGATTTGCCGCGCCCGCGCGATGTCGAGCTGGTCCTCGGTAGAGATGCGCCACGGCAGCTCCAGCACGAAGTCCAGGTAGGTGCGGGTGACGTGGAACTCCGGCGAACTGGAGGGCAGCCGCTCCAAGCGCGACAACTCGCGCTGGGCCTCCTTGCGGACGTCGTCCGGCAAATCCGCCTTCTCGAGCCGTTCGCGGAGCAGCTCGATTTCCGCCTGCTCCGGATTCTTTTCGCCCAGCTCCTGCTGAATGGCGCGCAACTGCTGGCGCAGGAAGTACTCACGCTGTTCTTTGCCGATCTCGGTTTGGGCGGCGGAGGCGATCTTGTTGCGCAGCTCCAGAACCTGAAGCTCGTGGGCCAGGTAAGAATGGGTCAGGCGAAGCGCGTCGGCGCGGGTCTGCGCTTCCAGCAAGGCCTGCTCCTTGCTGACCTCCAGGCTGAACATGGAGGCCAGCATGTAGGCCAGCCGCAGCGGGTCATCGGTGGCCATCAGCAGGCGGCTCAGCTCCTGCGGCGCCTGCGGCTGGGCCATGGCAATGGCCTTAGAGGCCAGCTCCATCACTTCATGATGCAAGGCTTCGACCTCGGGCCCGGTGTCGGTGGGCAGAGGCAGCGGCTGGACCAGCACCCGCATGTAAGGCTCGGCCGACTCCAGCCGGACCAGGTTGACGCGCTCCACGCCCAGCGCGATCAGCTCCATGGTGTCTTCGGTGGGCCGGGTCATGCGCTTGATGACGGCGCGCACGCCGACCGTGTAGAGGTCGGCGAGAGTGGGCGTCTCCACCGAGCTGTCTCGCTGGGCTACGATCACCAGCTCCTTTTCCTCGGTGCTGAGGGCCGCCTCGACCGCGGCGACCGAGGCGGGCCGCCCCACGGAAAGCGGCATCACCAGGTGCGGGAACAGCACGCTGTTCTTGAGGGGCAGCACGGGCAAAGATTTGTAAGTCTCACTCATGGCCGGCCTCCGGAAGTAATCACACGAACAAACAAGATTCCATGGCGAAGCTCCAGGCTGAGCTGGGACTGCTCCAGATCGCAGGGCAGCTCCACCACGCGCTCAAAACGGTTGTAGGCGATCTCCATGGCGTAATGCGCCGAGCAGTCTTCAATGTTCCAGTCCCGGCGCACTCCAGAAACGGTCAGCCGGCTGCCGTGAACTTCCACGGCCAGATCATCCTCGGTCACCCCGGCCAGCTCGAACTTCAGCAGCCAGCCGGTGTGCGTGCGGTAGATGTCCACCGCCGGCTGCCAGGCGCCGGCGAATCCCGGCTGGGGCGTCATGCCCATGGCCAAGGGCCGGCGTTTGTGTTGCTCGGACATGGCTTCGTCAGCTCCTTATGCGGAAGGCTCGCCGGCCGCGACCGGCTGCGGCAGGAAGACCAGCTCCCCGCGGGCGCGGTCGAAATCCGCCAGCACCGTCTGCCCGTCGCGAATCTCCCCCTTGAGGATGAGCCGGGCCAGCGGCGTTTCAATCTCGCGCTGGATGGCCCGCTTCAGCGGACGCGCGCCGTAGTTCGGATCGTAGCCGGTGCGGACCAGATGTTCGGCGGCCTCCTCGCTGAGCTCCAGCGTGATGTGGCGGTCGGCCAGCCGCGCCCGCAGCCGGTTGAGCTGGATCTGGACGATCTGCTTCAAGTGCTCCTCGCTCAAGGCGTGGAAGACGATGATCTCATCGATCCGGTTCAGGAACTCGGGCCGGAAAGCGCGCCGCATCTCCTCCAGCACCGCCTCCTTCATGTTCTCATAGGCGGCCCCGGAGAACGCGCCCCGGTAGCCCAGGATGCGGTGGCTGCCGATGTTGGAGGTCATGATCACGATCGTGTTGCGGAAGTCCACCGTGCGGCCCTGGCCGTCGGTCAGCCGGCCGTCGTCCAGGATCTGGAGCATGACGTTGAACACGTCGTGGTGCGCTTTTTCAATCTCGTCGAACAAGATCACCGAGTAGGGCCGCCGGCGCACGGCCTCGGTGAGCTGGCCGCCCTCCTCGAAACCGACGTAGCCCGGAGGCGCGCCGATGAGCCGCGCCACCGTGTGCTTCTCCTGATACTCCGACATGTCGATGCGGATCATGGCCCGCTCATCGTCGAAGAGGAACTCGGCCAGCGCTCGCGCCAGCTCGGTCTTGCCCACGCCGGTCGGACCCAGGAAGATGAAGCTGCCGATGGGCCGGTTGGGATCCTTCAGGCCGGAACGCGCGCGGAGCACCGCTTCAGCGACGGCCTTCACAGCTTCGTCCTGGCCCACCACGCGCTTGTGCAGCTCCTCCTCCAGGTGCAGCAGCTTCTGGAGCTCGCCTTCCAGCAGCTTGGAGACCGGGATGTGGGTCCAGCGGCTCACCACCTCGGCGATGTCTTCCTCGTCGACCTCTTCCTTCAACAGCCGCACTTGGCCCTGCTTGCCGGCCAGCGCGGCCTCGGCCTCCTTGAGCTGGCGCTCGAGGGCGGTGAGCTTGCCGTACTTGAGCTCGGCGGCTTTGTTCAGGTCGTACTGCCGCTCGGCCATTTCAATCTCGTGGCGGGTCTGCTCGATCTGCTCGCGCAGCGAGCGCAGCTTCTGGACCGCTTCCTTCTCGGCCTGCCACTGGGCCTTGAGGGCGTCGGCCTCATTTTTCAGATCGGCCAGTTCCTTCTCGAGCTTGGCCAGGCGCTCCCGGGAGGCGGCGTCGCTCTCCTTGCGCAGGGCCTCGCGTTCGATCTCTAACTGCATGATGCGCCGCAGGCGCTCGTCCAGCTCGGCGGGCATGGAGTCGATCTCCGTGCGCAGCCGGGCCGCAGCTTCATCCACCAGGTCGATGGCCTTATCCGGCAGGAAGCGGTCCGTGATGTAGCGGTTGGAGAGAACCGCGGCTGAGACCAGGGCGCTGTCCTTGATGCGCACGCCGTGATGCACCTCGTAGCGCTCCTTGAGGCCGCGCAGGATGGAGATCGTATCCTCCACCGACGGCTGGTCCACCAGCACCGGCTGGAAGCGGCGCTCCAGGGCCGCGTCCTTTTCGACGTGCTTGCGGTACTCGTCCAGAGTGGTGGCCCCGATGCAGTGCAGCTCGCCGCGGGCCAGCATGGGCTTCAGCAGATTGCTCGCATCCATGGCCCCTTCGGCCTTGCCCGCGCCCACCACCGTGTGCAGCTCGTCGATGAACAAGATGATGTCGCCTTCGGAGGCCTGGACTTCCTTGAGGACGGCCTTCAGGCGCTCCTCGAACTCGCCCCGGAACTTGGCGCCGGCGATTAGGGAGCCCATGTCGAGGGCGACGATGCGCTTGTTTTTGAGCCCCTCCGGAACGTCACCCCGCACGATCCGTTGGGCGAGGCCTTCCACAATGGCCGTCTTGCCCACGCCGGGCTCGCCGATCAGCACCGGGTTGTTCTTCGTCCGGCGGGAAAGGACCTGAATCACCCGACGGATCTCATCGTCGCGGCCGATGACCGGGTCGAGCTTGCCCTGGGCGGCGAGCTGCGTCAGATCCCGGCCGTACCGCTCCAAGGCCTGGTAGGTGCTTTCGGGCGTGGGGCTGGTCACGCGCTGGCTGCCGCGGACCTCCTGGAGAGCGCGCATCAGGCGCTCCCGGGTCACGCCGAACTGCTTGAGAATCCGCCCGGTAGCGCCGCCGTCTTCGGTCATGGCCAGCAGCAGGTGCTCAACCGAGATGTAGTCGTCCTTGAGCCGGCGGGCTTCGTCTTCGGCTTGGACAATGAGCCGGTTGAGACGGCCTGTGATGTAGAGTTGATCCGGCGGGCCGGAGGGGCCGGAGACCTTGGGCATGCGATCCAGCTCCTGCTCCAGGGCCCGCAGGATCGGAGGCACGGGCACGTCGGCCTTGTTGAAGATGGCCGCAGCCAAGCCGCCTTCCTGGAGCAGCAGCGCGGTGAAGAGGTGCTCGACATCGATCTGCTGGTGGCCATAGCGGACGGCAGCCGATTGAGCCGCCTGGAGAGCCTGTTGTGCTTTTTCCGTGAACCGGTTGATGTCCATACTTTAGTGCCTCGCTATCAAGTATTATAAGCCTGACAATATCAAATTGCAAGACCCCACGGACGCAGAACTCCCTCCCAGACCCCGGCCAACTCCCGAAGTCAAGCGGAACGATTTATCTAATTGATTTTGAATGAGATATTACTTGGCCAAGCTCTTCAGTCCCCGCTCCTGCCTAGTCGTTGTTCCACCGAAGGCTCAGTCCTTCGCGACGCTACGGGAGAGACCACCCGCGATCGGCGGGTTTCCTTGGCGGCCGTCTTCCCGGCACGGCTTCCGGCTACCAAAGTGCGGGCAAGAGGCGGATCTTCACCCTTTCAACAACCTCACCCGGGTTCAATGAGTGCAAGCAGACTTCGCCCGTGCCGGAACACGGTCGGATCTGGTACAAAGGCAGGTCTCTGTCACTGACGCGGTAGAAGCCGTGCTCCAGCCGCTCAATGTCCCTCCGGTTCCATAAGACCGAAGGGTTTGGGCCCACGGCCCGGACACGGAAGTGGCCGCTGGCCGGCTCATAGTTCGCGTAACTAAAACAGCGCCCCAGACACGCCCGGTCCACCATGTGGAGCAGAACATCAATCCGGCTGGTGGAATCCTGGACTGAGTTAATCACGTGGGAACCCGGAGGAATTGCAGACACGAGGGCCGTCATTTGGCGCTCCAAACGGTTCAAGGCGCGCGCGTCGGCATAAAGGAATGAGAAATAGAAGCCGGCCAAGCTTAAAGAGGCAGCCGCAAAGCCAGGCAGCCTGTTGGGAGCCGGCAGCATACAACCAATGAGGACCAGCAGCCATAGAGACATCCGCTGGGCCAGAAAGGCGAGCGGGGCTGGTTGGCTGGGAAGCTGGACCGCGTCCGGCAGGATCGCCGCCGCCGCCGCCGTGAGCCCGGCCAGATGCCCAAGCGGCGTATTAAGCCGGCCCCGATCCTCCCGTAAATGCAGTTGCCGGTAAACGGCATATCCCCACAGGTAGAACACTCCGATGATGATCGCGAGGTACTTATATCCGAAGACCGCGAACTGATCGACCCCGGTCACAAGCAACAATTGCCTGGCCTCCCACTGGATCACCAGAACCTTGCGCAACGCAAAGTGGAAGGCTGCCAACAACGCGATGGCGCCGGCAAACAACAGTTTGCGGCGTGCCGGCTGCAACTGCCCATAGATGCGCCGGTAAAAGTCCACCGAGGCAGCCCACGCGGCCGGCATAAGGTGAGCGGCCGCAGCCAGCGCCAACACGAGTAGGGCGGCCCATCCCGGCCAACCCTTGCGCTTCCAGACCAGAGTGAGATACAAGAAACTTAGCCCGGTCGCCAAGTAGAAATTGGCCAGCCCCATGTAGAAAACCCAGCCATAGGCGCCCATCGCGAGCAGCGGTCCGAACACCAGCGGATGAGTTGTGCCCGCGGCGCGCACAAACGCAAACGCCGCCCAGAAAAAGACTAGAACCAGCACTGCCATGACAAGTTTCGGCCCAAACTCGAAGCCGAACCAGGCGATGCTTTGCTCTAGCAGTAAGTCGAACAGGATATTCGTAGGTTGGACGCGGACTTCAAGATTAGGAGGCTTATGCTCCCGGATCTGCTGCGCCAGCCACACATTATAAACGTGGCTGGAAAGATCCTGGGATGGAATCGAAGGCTGCCAGAAGCAAGGGACGATCAGAGCCGCTGATGCCGCGGCCCGGACGAGGACGGACTTCCATCGCAACCAACCGTGACCGGAGAGCTTCCTGTGCAACGAACCAAGATACCACGGGATCGCCGCGTTCCTTCGTGCCTCGTTTCCCGGCTTCAGCATCATGGCTGGCTTGGCGCAAGCCACGCTCGGGCGGCTGATCTCCGGCAGCCGGTTGCCGGCCGGAGACGCGCGGGTCCGAGGGGACCACTTCCGGCCTTCAGCCCCGGGATTTCCTGGGTCGCATCTGGATCCAGCAGGCCGCGCCCGCCAGATTCAACAACGCCGCGGCGTAAAAATAAGCCGAGGCGCTGCCCGTAATCCGGCTCAAGAACGGAAAGGCGTTGGAGCTGACAAACCCGCCCAGATTCCCGATCATATTCATGGCCCCGGAGACGCTGCCGGAGCTCTTGCCGCCGATGTCCATGCAGTACGACCAACTCGGGCTGATGGTGAGCTCCACGCCGAAGATCGCGACGGCGAAGCCCACCACCGCCGTGAAAGGCGAATCCGCCAGGGAAACGGACCAAATCCCAATCGCCGCCAGCAGGAACCCGAGGATGCCCGGGAATCGCCGGCTCCAGGCATGGAAACCCGCGCGGTAAAGGAAGTCGACGATCAACCCGGCGGTCCAATTCGACAACGCCCCACAGATCAGCGGGACCATGGCGTAGTTCGCTGCCTGCGAGGCGCTCAGCCGGTAGTGCTCGGTCAGATATGGCAGCATCCAGGTGACGCCGATGTAGAAGGTGAAGTTGCCCGCGAAATACTGAGCCATCGCCAGCAGCAGCGGGCCGGAGCGGAAGATTTGCGAGAGCGGCATCCGAGGCGCGCCGGCGGCGGCGTCTTCTTTGGCCACGGGCTGCGACGGATGGTTGCGGAAAAAGATGGCCCAGAGCAGGGCCCACAAGAAGCCCGGGACCGCCAGCAGGAAAAACATGTTCCGCCATCCCACGAGGCCCAGCAGCCAGGCGCAGATCGGGTAAGAGATGCCGCCGCCGATCATGGCGCCGCTGAACAGGATTCCGTTGGCGATGCCGCGCTCGCTGGCCGGAAGCCAGTTGTAAAAAGTGCGGGCCGAGCCGGGGAAAGCGCCGGCCTCGCCGATGCCGAACAGAAAGCGCACCGCCAGAAGCGGCCCCAGCGTATGCGCGGTCCCCGTCAGGAAAGTGAACAGGCTCCACAAGGAGACCATCCCGGCCAGCGCCAGACGCGGTCCGAAACGGTCGGCGAACCAGCCGCCCGGAATCTGCATCAAAGCGTAGCCCAGGATGAAGGCGCTGAACACGGCGCCCATGGCCTGATCCGACAGGCCGAGCTCGCTGGCGATCGCCGCCTTGGCCGAAGAAATCGCGGCGCGGTCGATGTAGAGAATCCAAGAGAGCAGAAAGATGCTGGCGACGACCAGAAAACGGGAGCGGGGCAGACGCGCGGGTGCGGAGGAGGCTGTAGCGGACGGCGTGGAGGCGCCGGGCTCAGGTGAGGCCATGGCGGAGCATGTCTTCCATTGCGCTGAGAATGTGGCGCTCCATCAGCTCCTGGGCGGTCGGTATGTCGCGCTGCGCGATCGCCTCGATGATCTGGCGGTGCTCCAGGATCGCCAGCCGCGGGCGGCCGTGCATGCGGATCGTCCGGGCGCTGAGCATCTGAGTCTTCAACGAAACCTGTCCGGCCAACGCCGCAAGCTCGGCGTTGCGCGCCGCCCGCAGGATCGCCGCGTGGAGTTCCTGGTTGTAGAGGCGGTACGCCTCCAGGTCCTGCTGGTCCAGGGCCTGCTCTCCGACGGTTTGATGCGCCCGCAGC
>Ga0315298_1006876_pt1 | contig 15272 bp, 15 predicted proteins | sample WHS_1_MG_FD_203077 | JGI IMG/M metagenome (GOLD analysis project Ga0315298, IMG submission 203077) | Extremophilic microbial mat communities from Washburn Hot Springs, YNP, Wyoming, USA - WHS_1_MG | ecosystem: Environmental > Aquatic > Thermal springs > Hot (42-90C) | place: USA: Wyoming... | reverse complement strand
TTTCTTTTATTTCCGTCGTTGATACCAAATTAAGCCCTTTAATCTAAATATCTGGACTTAATCTTATTAGACCATCTTTTTGCTTTGATCTGCCAAAATCCAAAACTTTACTCGCTATATATATCGTAGTTAAAACTCAAAACTTTAGAAAAATTTTATTAAAAAATTTCAAAAACTCGCTTAAGAAAGTAAATAAATGTTCCGATAATAGATATGTGGAGGTGAATAGTTTGGCAAATGAAATTGAATATGAAGATATGCTTTCTGTCTTGTTGGAAGCCTTTTACGCATTTAATAAATCTGCTGATAAACTAAGCAAAGCTTATAGTCAATTGTCACAAGATACAAATATTGCTACTAAAACGTTAAAAACTTCATCTTATTACTCTTCCGCTTTGTTTGATCTAATATGTGGTTCTTTGGAATGTATTGATTATGGTATAATTATTCTTGACCGAAGCGGACGGATAATATTTTTTAATCAAGTCGCACAAGAGATAACAGAGCTTGATCCATTAGATACAATCGGAAAAAATCATAATATAATTCTCCATAATGATCAGTTTTTAGAATCAGTAGAAAATGGCGTAGAAAAGCATTATATAAAGCGATTTGATAATGGAAAGGAATTTAACGTCCTTGTAAAGCCAATAAAAGGGGGATATGGAAGAATAATTGGCGCTGTGGAAATACTATCGCCAGTCAACAAGGCATCATCCTATGAACAAAGACAAGAATCTGATTATGTTACAAAATTGGTCAAAGCTATGGGTGATGTTGTCAAAAATATAGTTCATCAAATGAAAAGTCCATTAGGTGCTATCCAACTTTTCGCCGAAATCTTAAAAGAAGACATCAGTAAAGATAAAGTCGTCATAGTAGATGAAATCTTGTCCAGTGTTTATTCTTTAGATGGCGTTTTATCTAATCTTCTGTCGTCAGTCCAGCCATTAACTCCTTCTATTCAAAAAGTTGATCTTATAAATATTATTGAGGAATCTTTGGCTTTTGCGATGCCTGCCATTAGACAGCAAAATATCCAGCTTATAAAAGATTATAGCAATGAGAGTCTATATTTTTATGGCGATATGGAACAACTTAAACAAGTATGCTTTAACCTTATACTCAACGCCATTCAAGCGATGCCAGAAGGTGGGCATTTAATAATAAGAACTTCACTCTTGAATGATGATAATATATATATTGAAATTGAAGATAGCGGTTGTGGAATCCCTAATGAACTTATGGATAGGGTATGGACGCCCTTTTTCACTACCAAAGAAGGTGGGACAGGGCTTGGATTATATGTTGTATATAGAATAATACAAGCCCATAAAGGCAAAATTGAGATTAAAAGTATTGATGGAGTTGGAACTAAGATCACTATAAAACTACCGATCAATTGTGAGTAATACTGGTTTTTAGTTAAAACGAATTGATTATTTCTCCCTAAACTGCACTTCGGAAAAAGGGGAGTTAAAGGTATTTTATAGATTATTGAGATAAATCATCTAAAATATCCAGTGTTTTTTTCGCGTTAACAACACCATGTCCGTTGAAATCGTCTGGATTATTATATTGTGACGCCCCCATGAATATAAACTTTCGCACAAGATTGGGATCATCACATTTACGTTCCATCATCAATGCCACTATTCCCGTCACATGCGGAGTTGCTACACTTGTTCCCGAAACCCGTTGCCATTTGCCATCTTTGTCCGCGACTTGTATCCAATCACCCGGGGCAAGCACCCCATTTTCTTTTAACTCGTTGCCATAATTAGACCAAGGCGCCCTTTTGTCATTCATATCTGAGCCACCTACACAAATTGTAACATTGTCTTTTGCTGGGGAATATACGCCCAATTTTCCCTCATTGCCTGACGCAGATAAAATGATCACATTATTTGAAGCCATTTTGTCTATAGCCTCTTTGATTGCTATTGATTGATAAGAAGAGCCAAAACTCATATTTAATAGCTTGATGTTTTCTTTTATCGCCCACTGACAACCGTCTATTATATCCGATATATAACCTCGTCCATCTTTATCCATCACTTTGATAGCGTATAGATTTGCAGAAGGAGCAACACCAACTATGCCAATTCCATTCTTCCTTGCTGATATGACAGACGCGACATAAGTTCCATGATTATTGTCATCTTCATAAGATTTGTCATTAACAGCATCATATCCACCGATAACTGCTCCGGCAAGATCAGGATGTTTAGTGTTTATTCCCGTATCCATTACACCAACATTAATGCCTTTCCCTGTTGCAATACTCCATATTTCAGGAGCATTGATCCTTTTTACTCCCCAATCTATATTTTCCTCTTCATTAGTGTATTTTTCAGAATTATGAATAAACTCATTTTTAGCTAATAGTAACTTAAAAGACTTATCTTCTAACTTGTATAACTGAACGTCTGGCTCAATATAGCGGACAAATCTAAGTGACTGGACAAACTGTTTCTCTTCGTGATCTAAATCACAGGATATGCCATTAATTATCGTTAATTTCTTTTTTATCTTAATTCCATAAGACTTTAATTCATTAATTCCCTGTGATATTTTCATACTTTGATCAAATGCGACAATATACCTGTCTGATCTATCAAAGATTGAATCTATCTTATCACATCCTATTAGATGAACAAAAAAGATCATCGTTAAGATTATTGTATTAATTATCCTCATACCTGTTTCATATCTAAATTAATGGTTCATTAAATCAAATCCTTCGCTTATATTATATAAATTAACAGTGTATAGGTAAAGCAAATTTAATAAAGCAGAATAATGATCTGTCATACTGAACGAAGTGAAGTATCTAAACAAACGAAGTGAAACTTTTAAATAGATTCTTTGCTGATGTTTAGAATAATAAGCTAAACTTGCTTGACTGTTTGATATATATATATTATTATAATTGTGACACAAGGCAATAAAATATTATAGTTATTAAGTCAACAATTTTAATATAGCAAAAAGGAGAGATATAAACTGAAATTAGGGAAATTTCTTGCTTCCGCAGGCATCGGTTCAAGAAGGCACTGTAAAGATTTAGTCTCATCAGGAAAAGTCAGCGTCAACCACAAAATAGCAGAAAGCCCCGGCATGCAGATAGACCCTAAAAACGATATTATAGAAGTAGATGGCGTTCAAGTATCATACAACCCAAATGTTAAGAAGATTTATATCCTCCTAAATAAACTTCCCGGTTATCTGTCAGCATGCGTTGACTCGCGTGGTGCTCCGACCATTATGGATTTATTGCCGCACACAGAAGAACGGCTTTTTCCTGTTGGTCGTTTAGATAAAGATACCGAAGGTCTTCTTATTGTCACGAATGACGGTGATTTAGCTTATAAATTAACTCATCCTAAACACAAGATAGACAAAACTTACCTTGCATGGGTAGAGGGGATTCCGTCGGAAAGTTCGCTGGAAAAAATGCGTCAAGGATTGGAATTGGAAGATGGAATGACTGCCCCTGCTGATGTTGAAATAGTTAATTTTACCGATCATATATCAAGACGAAATACCAGCGGAGTCTCTACTTGCCTTAAAATAGTTATTCATGAGGGAAAGAAGCGGCAAATTAAAAGAATGTGTTATGCGATAGGGCATAAGGTTTTGAAACTACGGAGAATTCAGATCGGCACAATTAATCTCGGAGACCTGAAACCCGGCAAATATAGGTATCTTACACAAGAAGAAGTTGAAAGTCTAAAAAACATAAGCAGTTAAATTCTTTTAATAAAAGGGAAAAAATGCGAATAGGTAACCGAACATATAACGTTAGACTTGGATTAACGATATTTTTAGCAATTTCTATCGTTAGTGCAATCGTAATATTATTTTTGGACGTTAATAAGAGTACATGGTCAGCTTTAAGACAAATAAAGCCCGAATATAGCCTGATTGTCGGATTACTAATGCTAACTCAGTGGTTGATAAATGCGCTTAGGTTTCAGATATTAGTAAATAGCTTTGAGGAAAAGATCAGTTTTTGGACTTCATTCCAAGCTTTTATGGCAAATATATTTATGTCTGCAATGACACCTTCTCAAACTGGCGGAGGACCTTTACAAGTTTACATAATAAATAGAGCAGGAATTCCACTTGCTAATGCCATTGCAGGATGCCTTATAGGTGCTGTCTTGACGATAGTATGCCTCGTTTTCTCAAGTGCAGGCATACTTCTATTTAGGAATGATATAAGACTAAGCTTTGGGCATCATATGGGAGCTGTGATAACAGTAGTTTTTATTGTTTTCTTTTTCTTGACATTACTGTTTATGTTATCCATTTTCAAAATTCGTTTAATCAAGTATATATTTGGCAAGATCGCACTAAGGTTTTCGCATTATACGAAATCTAAACGAAAGTTTTCATTGACAAAAAAGCTTATCCATGGATTAGATCAATATAATAGATGTATGAAAATCTTCGCAAAAGCCAAAAAATATAGAATTTTGCTATCAGGTCTTCTAACGATGTGTTGTATCTGTGCGAATTGTGCGATTGCCCCTGTTTTGCTTAAAGGGTTATCAATCAAACAAGATGCACTACAAGTGTTTCTTACACAATTTATCATATTTTTCATTGTATATTTTAGCCCTACGCCCGGTGCAAGCGGATTAGCGGAATTCAGCAATTATTGGATTATGGCTTCCGTCAATGTTGAACAAAATCTATTAGGCATTTATACATTGATTTGGAGATTTTTTACCAGTTTTATCGGTGTTGGAGTAGGCGGTTTAATTGTCTTAACTCTCCTGAAAAAAAGAAAGAAATATAAAAGCGGTGTTAAACAAATTTCAAAAACCTGATTACAATGAAAAAAGAAAGCAAATTTTTTATTATATCATTAATAATTCACGCTATCGCACTCATACTATCAATATATATAATCTTGCCTAAATCGGATATATATACAAGAATAATTGATAAAATAGATGTTGATATAAAAATTGTTCCGCAAGCCAAAGAAACTTTGAGAGATAAGAAAGAGGAAAAAGAAACAGAAAAAAAGACCGAATTGACAAAAGAAAGCCAATCAAATGATATAAAAAAAGATGAATCTAACAATCCAGAAAATATCAAACTTGCAGATCAGAAGATTCTATCATTGTTTAACCCATCTCCTATTATCAGTTCAACGAGATCAAGCAGTATAGAAAAGAAAACAGAATTACTATCTGCCCCACAGCTAAAACCTATTGAGCCATCTATTACTACTCGTCATATAAATATTAATCCAGAAAAAAGCATTTCTATATCAATTCCAAATCTAAATCAGAATATAAGCGATATAAACACTACATCACGAGGATATAAAGTTTCAGAAGTAAGCCCAATATCAATTGGCGGTTCTTCTAATAGAGGGCAAAGTTCTCGCTATATTTCTGCTATGCAATCAGTTATCCCCCGAAGTGGTGTTAGCCAATTTGCAGATATTTTTCCGATAATCGCTCAAGGGATAATAAAACGTGCAACACAAAATAAACTTGATATTGTGTTTATAATAGATACTACTGGAAGTATGGAGGACAATGTTCTTGGCGTAAAGCAATACATTTACTATTTCTTAAACCCTATAAAAGAGAAAAAATTAGATGTTAATCTTGGTCTTGTAGAGTTCAGCGATATTTCAGCGAGGAAAGAAAAAGTCTATGGTTTAACAGATGATCCAGAAAAATTCCAAAAATGGTTAGACAAAATTGTATTTTATGGCGGAGGTGATCTTCCGGAGTCCGGCTATGAAGCTATTTTGACAGCGTTAGAAAAGATAAAATTCAGAAAATCCGCTCAGAAAGTATTTATATTCATCAGTGATGCACCACAGCATGATCTGGATTATGATGGCAAATCAAGATACACTTTGGATAGAATAATATCAAAGCTGAGAGATGAAAACATCAGCGTAGATGTCATTGGAATAGATGATTTAACTCTAAAACAGTTGGCTTGGGGAACTGGTGGACAATGGAAACCAATTCCTGGCGGAGATATAAGAATTGACATCCCTCAACCCGGCGTTCAAAAGATATTTTCAAAGCTGACCGTTAGTTCTATACCTGATCTTCTTGAGGATAATGTTATTGTGCTTTTTGATGATGTTGTTCCAGATTGGATTGATCTAACGTATAAAGTATTAGACCCTCATGGAATAAAGGTCCTTGGGGCATTAACTTATAGAAAAGAGATCACCAATAAATCGGAGAAAAAAGTTGAGATCCCAGTGACATTAAACATCAGTGGATTTAAGAATATCCCTGGTGTTTATACACTTATATATAGAACTAAGGACAGCTATGGAAATCAAAATATCCTGCGACAGACTTTTGAGCTAATACAAAGTTAAATTTCTTTTTAAGAGTTATACTATTCAAGTGAGTTATTTCAATGCCTCTGCTAATTTTTTTCCTGCTTCTCTGCACTCATTAAGATCACTATCGGATATTTTTCCCCCAGCGGATACGCTGTCTGCAACTTTCTTCAATTTAAAAGCGTTGAAGCACATACGTTCAAGGACTCCGACTACCTTGTCTCCACCGCCTCCACCTGTGCCAAACGTTATGCAAGGTTTACCATCAACTTTGCCTCTTGATGGATAGAAAGTCCGATCGAAGAAATCCTTTACAGCACCAGCTATGTAACTGAAATAATCCGCTGACCCAAAAGCGACACCATCGCAGTTTATGAAGTCTTCAAGCGTTGCATCAAAAGCTTTTTTCACGATGACCTCAGTTCCGGCAACGCTACTTGCTCCCTCTGCAACAGCCTTAGCCATCTTCTCAGTATTTCCTGATAACGTGTGATAAATTACAAGCACTTTTGCCATTTTATACTTCCCCCTTTAATTCTTTATTTTTGCCTCGCCCCATGTGATAGACAATTTGCCGTTGTATTCAACAGCAAGTTGAGATTTTGCATTATAATTTTGCAACACCTCATCTTTGGTTAAGGCTCTGTTATAAATTTTAACTTCGTCCACAACACCATTGAAGACGTTTACCCAGCCATCTTGACCGATGAAAAATGGATCGGGCGTGCTGTTAATATTTGGCATATTCATTTTGTTCTTTTCAACCCCGTTTAGATAACATTTTGCCTCATTGCCGTCATAAGTGCCTACGATATGATACCATTCGCCGGGGATCAGCTTTTGACCAACAGAGATCCATTTAGAACCGCCAGCATTAAATTGGAACCCCATGTAATTGTTATCTGGCGAGTTATACCTCAATTGCCAGCCCCATGCTCCGCTTTGTGCTTTGCATACTGGACCTGCATTTTTGCCACCTTCGCCTGCTTCTTTTGGCATAACCCAAGTTTCAATCGTGATTGCCTTTGTAAGGTTCAGGCTCTCATCTGTTCCACAATCAAGAAAGTCATCTACGCCATCAAACTCCATACCTTCTTTAACTTTTCCTGCGACAACCTTTGGGCTTCCGCTAATTTTACCATTATTTTTTCCTACAATGTCCTTGACCAAATTAGCAGTGACAGTATCTTTATCAAGAGTCCAATAGCTTACTAATCCATTAGTGACGATCTTTTGAGCTTCTACATTCATTGATAAAAAAATAAAAAATGTTGTAAATAATATAACATATCTTAACACAAATACCTTTTTGAACATCTTCCTACCCTCCATTAATGTTTCAATTCATAAATAGTATAACGATAATATTATAAACTAATAATATAGAAAGTCAATAACATTTTACTGTTCAATATGTATATTATTTTTTTATTTTTAATAAAAATTTCCGAACTTTTCGTGAGTTTAGTCGTTTAAAAGGTTAGCTATTACAAACAACTTATGCTAACTAACGTTTATTGAATGATAATAACTATTTGAGGAGAAGGGACAAAATGAAAAAAAGACCTTTACTATTATCAATATGCTTAATCTTTGTTATTGCTTTTACATTTTCAGTCCAACATTGGACATTGGCACAAGCTCCCTCACAGGGTCGTGGCGGAGGACAAGCTGGACAAGCAGGTCCACCGTCAGGAATGATGATGATGCAGATATTGCCGTTAGAAATGGAATGGAGCTATATTTCCTTTAATATGAATGTCAGTGATGATGTTTTGGTCAAGACAAGAAAGGTTTTTTTGGACACATGGACAAAGCGAAAGGCGATCTTGGATAAGTCTGATCCAAGCGGAGATGACGAAAACACAAGAAGAGCTATGAGAGATAGCCTTACCAAACTTAAAACTGAATTAGATACAAAGCTAAAAGCTATCCTTACTCCTAAGCAAATGGAAGAGCTTGCTAAATGGGAGAAGGAGAATCAACAAAGGTTTAGAAATCGTCCAACTGGCACTACGGGTGGACAGCCTAATAGGACAAGATAATAAAATTAGCTCAGTTAATTTATTAAAAGGATAAAGGAGATCAAAATGCCAGCAAAAATATACCACGTTAGATTAACTGTTGATGAAAGAAACTATCTTAAACAATTAATTAGTGCAGGATCAAATAAAGCAAGAAAACTTACAAGAGCGAGGATACTTTTATTGGCAGACGAAAGCCCGCAAGGACCTGCTGAAATAGACGAGAGAATATCAAAAACCTTAAACATATCTACTACGACAATAGCTAATATAAGGGAACGTTTTGTGAAAGAGGGATTAGAATCTGCTATTAATGAAAAACCTCGCTCTGGCAGACCGCGTAAATGGGCAAGAAAAGAAGAATCTGAATCAATGCTAATGGTTGAGGCGTAAATCCCTAATCAATTATACTAAAAACTGAGGAGAATAAATTCATGTGGAAGGTATGTCTCTCCTTCATCCTCCTTATTGCTCTGCCAATAAGCGGGGCAATAGGAGAAAATGTAAGTATCTCAAATCCGCTGACGCTTGAACAATGTATCAAGATCGCACTTAGACAATCTCCAAACATTAAATCAGCTGAGCTTGATCTGAAAACATCAAATTTTAGCGTTAAAGATGCTAAGGCGAGTTTTTTGCCAGAGATTAACGCTAATGGTCAATATCAGTTTTCCGATAGAACAGATATTGGATTGGAAAAAAGCAATTACAATGCCCAGATTTCCGCGAGCATTAGGCTATGGGATCATGGCAAAAGACGGACAGCACTAAATCAGGCAAAGGCTAATGAGAGGTCTACACGATCAGAGTATGACAGAGTAGAGCAAGAGTTAATATTTAATGTTACTAACGCATATTACAATTTATTACAGTCAGAAAAACTGATAGGTGTTTACGAAAAACTCTTGGAAATATCCAAAAATAATGTTGAAAAGACAAAACTCTTTTTAGAAAAAGGCATAGCTACTCCCGCAGATGTCGCAAGCGCCAAAGTTCAACAGGCAAACGATGAATTAGCGTTGATAAACGCACAAAATGACTTTAAGTTGGCAAAAGCTCGCTTGGCTAATGTAATAGGATTAGATAAAGACACTCCAATAGAAGTTCAGGACGACCCTGATTATAAAATTTATATGGAATCATCTTTAATAAAACATGAGATTTCGCTGGAAGATTCAATATCCAAAGCTATCCAAAATCGCCCTGAATTAAAGAGTATGAGAGATAGATTAGATTCGTTAGAATGGTCATTAAAACAGGCGAAATTGGATAGATTGCCAGTGCTTTCTGCGGATTATAATTATAACTTTCTTTTTGGCGGTGGAACGCCTCCAAATAGCAATGTTGACAATAGCTGGAACGCAGTTGCGAGGCTTACATTTCCAATTTTTGACGGCGGAGTATCAAAACGAAGACAACAGAGAGCGGAAATCAGTATAGAACAAAGCAAAGAAAGCATAAAAGAGAGGGAACAATCAATAGCGTTGGAGGTTCAGCAACAATATTTTAATTTTGAACGAGCAATGAAAAGCCTTGATATTGCCAAAGATCAGGTAGAAAACGCCACTTTGAGCTTAAATGTGACACAAGGCAGGTATGATCAAGGGATGACGATATTTATTGACGTTTTATCTGCACAGGCACGCTATGCACAAGCTATAACTAACCAAGTCAGGGCTTTTTATGACTATAAAATTGCCGAGAAATCTTTGCAAAAGGCTATAGGAGATTTGAGAATAGAGTAATAAAAGGAGAAAGATATGAAGAAGTGGATTGTAATAGGCATTATTGCCATAGTAATTTTATTGTCGGTTGGTGGAGTGCTTTTTGCTAAGGGAAAGTTGCCGTTCATAAAGAGAAATGACAAAAAAGCCCTAACAAGTATGAGGACTACAAAAGTTCAGCGAGGAGATATTGTAGTAACCATATCTGCTACCGGGACAATTGAGCCATTAGTCACTGTGGAAGTAAGATCAAAGGCAAGCGGTGCGATTACAAAAATGGCAGTGGATACTGGCGACAAACTGAAAGCTGGCGATTTGATCGCTGAAATAGAAAAGACCTATACTCAGGCAGATGTAGAGCAAGCAGAAGCAGATTTAAGATCAGCACAAGCCCGAAAAGCCCAAGCAGAGATGAATATTGAGTTACAAAAACAACAAAGTGAAGTTCAAATCAAGCAAGCCCAAGCTAATGTGGCTTCAATGGAAACCAAATTGGCACAGCTTCAAGAGCAAATTAGATTAGAAAAAGAGTCCAATGCAAGAGCGGTTAAAGATGCGGAAAACGATCTGGAAATGGCTAAACTCAGATTAGAACAGGCAAAAAATCCAAGGGAGGAAAATATAAAGCGCGCCCAAGCATCTGTTGATCAAGCGAAATCAAGCATGGACCTTGCGTTAGAGGAATATAATAGGCTTAAAGCGTTACATGAAAAACTGTTCGTATCAAAATCGGAGGTTGATTCTGCAAAAGCTAAATATGAGTCGGCAAAATCCCAATACGAATCCGCATTAGAGCAGTTGAAACTCACACAAAATCCATCAAGTCCAGAGGACTTAAAATTAGCAGAAAAGAATGTAATAAAAGCAGAATTTGCCCTTGCCAGTGCTAAGCAAAAAGTAGAGCAAGAAAAAGCAAGGGAGAAAGACCTTGACCTTTATAAATCACAGCTTGAAGACGCAAAACTTTCCCTTCAACAGGCGATTGCCAATAAAAAACAGATTGACATAAGAATAAAAGAGCTTGAATCTGCTGATGCGGCGGTCAAACGTGCAGAGGTTGCCTTGAAAAATGCAAAAGATAAATTAGAAGACACTGTCGTTAGGGCGCCGATTTCTGGGACTATCCTAACTAAAAATGTTGAGGAAGGACAGGTCATCACATCAAGTATGGGTGCGGTAGCTTCTGCTGGAACTTTGCTTGTCACTATGGCGAACTTAGATAAAGTATATATAAAGACCGATGTAGATGAGACTGATATAGGCAAAGTCCAGCCCGGACAAAATGTGAGCATAGTTGTTGAGGCATTTCCAGATAAAAGATTTCAGGGAACCGTGCTTAAAATAGAGCCTCAGGGCAAGACAGTGCAAAATGTCACAACTTTCAGAGTTACAACCGAATTAGACAATCCTAAAAATATATTGAAACCCGGAATGAACGCATCTGTGGAAATAACCGTGACAGACCTTCATGATGTTTTAACTGTGGATAACTCAGCTATTATGGAATCACCAAGGGGCAAAATGGTCATACCAGTGATTGATGGCAAACCCGGTGACCCTATCTCTGTGGATATTGGGGCTCGTGGATGGGATTCTTCAGAGGTCATATTTGGGCTTAATGAGGGCGATGAAGTTATGATAATTTCAACTGGCACAGCTACCGCTAATATGCCAGAGTTTATGAAAAATATGATGAAAAATCCAATGTCAACATTTGGACGTATGCAGGGCGTTGGACCCGGCGGTGGAAGAGGAAGTTCAGGTGGACCTCCGCCAGGACCTCCCCCAGGACCATAGAATTAGCTGACAATATGAAAAGATTATGGATTATTTAATATCAGTTGGTAGAGGAAGCAAAAATGATTGTAATGGAAAATGTCACGAAGATATACCGAATGGGTGAAGTTGACGTAACCGCCCTAAGAGGTATATCTATTAACATAGATAAAGGGGAATTTGTGTCTATTATGGGTCCGTCTGGATCAGGCAAATCTACGCTTATGAACATCATCGGTTGCCTTGACGTTCCTACATCTGGAACTTATATATTAGATGAAATTCCCGTAAACGGACTAAACGACAATAAGTTGGCAGAAATTCGCAATAGAAAAATCGGATTCGTCTTTCAAACATTCAATTTACTGGCTCGTGAAGAAGCACTTTATAATGTGGAACTGCCGATGGTATATAATGACATATCAGAAAAGAGACGAAAAGAGATTGCTCAACAGATGCTTGAGATTGTCGGTCTTGCACATAGGGCAAAACACAAGCCCAATGAGATGTCTGGTGGTGAAAGACAAAGAGTTGCAATAGCGAGGGCGCTTGTAAATAACCCATCAATCATTTTGGCAGATGAACCAACCGGTAATTTGGATTCTCAAACTGGTAAAGAAATTATGTCCATATTTCAAAAACTCAATAATGATGGTATTACCATAGTGTTGGTGACACACGAAGCAGATATAGCTGCATACAGCCAAAGGATCATACATTTGAGAGATGGCTTAATTGAAGGAGAGGAAAAGCTATGAGGATAAAAGAAAGCGTTCATATAGCCCGTAGAAGCCTCATGGGAAATAAAATGCGTTCATCGCTGACAATGCTTGGCGTGATCATCGGTGTAGCAGCAATTATTGCCATGATCTCTATTGGTAACGGTGCTAAGGCTGATATTTCAGAAAGGATAAAATCGCTTGGATCAAATGTGCTTCAAATCCGTCCCGGAACTCAGGCTTTCGGTCCAGTTAGATTTGGTGCTGGCAGTGTCCAAACACTCAAATACGAAGATGCACAGATGATAAGGGAAAAATCTAAATTCATATCCTATGTTGAACCGCAAATATCCCGTCAGGCACAGGTCAAGTTTGGAAATAAAAATGATAACATTGAGATTATCGGCACAACACCCGATTTCCAGAGAACACAAAATACAAAGGCAGTCAAGGGAAACTTTTTCACTGATGCTGATGTGCTTTTTAGAGAAAAGGTCTGTTTGATCGGACAAACTGTCGTAACTAATCTATTTGGCAATACCGATCCAATTGGTCAAAAAATCAAGATCAACAATATTGAATTTAGAATATTAGGTGTATTAGAGAAGAAGGGCAGTATGGGTCCTTTTGATCAAGATAACCGAGTGATAATTCCGATCACTACTGCAATGAAAAGGGTTTTTGGGATTGATTATCTACGTTCAATTAGTGTAGAAGTCAATGACGCAAAAAATATGGAATTAGCAAAAGAGGAACTAACAACTTTACTCAGAAGACAACATAGATTACCCCCTAATAAACAATCTGATTTCAATATTCAAGATCAATCCGCTTTCCTTGAAACATTAGAAAAGACAAGTCAGAGCTTTACATATCTGCTTGGCGGAATTGCTGCTGTATCCTTGATCGTCGGAGGAATTGGCATAATGAATATAATGTTAGTGTCCGTGACAGAGAGGACAAGGGAGATCGGAACAAGAAAAGCGATAGGAGCAAAAAGACGTGATATACTCTTGCAATTTTTAGTTGAATCGCTTATACTAAGTCTCATTGGTGGGATAATTGGAATTTTATTAGGAGTTGGTGGGGCGAACTTAATATCAAAGATCGCTGGATGGAAAACGGTTATTTCCGTCGGTGCAATATTACTTGCTTTCCTTTTCTCTGCTTCAATTGGCATTTTCTTTGGAATATATCCTGCCAGAAAAGCTGCAAGGCTTAATCCAATAGAGGCACTTAGATACGAATGATATTATACTATTTCTTCAATTAAAAATGTAGCCCAATTTTAGTCAGACAAGGAATCAAACTATCCGCTTGGGTTATAAAATATTATTATGCAGAATGAACAGATTATTTGCACAAAATTTTTACTTTCATTAAGATAATTTTTGGAGGTCTGATATGAAAATTTGGATTATAATTCTTTGTATTATTATATATTCTATTTTTTCATCAGTAATTCTTGCAGGGACATTTAGAGATAATTTTGATGATGGCAACCTAAATGGCTGGAGAATGACTAAATTTGATTGGTCAGCGTTTGCAGAAGTAGAAGGTGTGTCAAATTGGCAAATCAAGAATGGTATGGCAGTTAGCGGTGATAACGATGTAGCTATGATCCACGGATTGTTCATTGACGAGAAAATGTATGGCTCTTGGAAAGATTATACCGCAGAAGTAAGCGTTAAACTCGCAAAACCTTTAAGAGATTGTTCAGAATGGTCAGGTGTCTATTTAAGTGTCAGAGTCCAACCTCGTATGCCTATGTCATATAATTTAGCTATTAGAAAGTGGGGTCAAGAAGGTGAAGTTGCGTGTGGATATATATGTTTGGACAAAGGAGACAAGGGGATTGATCCGAAATTGCCCTTAAAGACTGAATCTAATAGATGGTATAGGCTAAAAGTATCAGTTGAAGGTGATTCTATCAGATGTTTTGTTGATGAAAAAGAGGTTATTGCATATAAAGGAAATAATCTATATAATATTGGAAGCACTGGTTTTGCTGTAAATGGGCTTGAGGCATATTTTGATGATTTTACTGCAACTGGTCCCGATGTTCCTGACGGTGGTCCAGGTTTTTCTATAAATCCCCGTGATAAGCAGGCTACATTATGGGGGAGACTTAAAAGAATCATACATTGACATAAGGGGGGGCATACATTCAGATGCGGTATTAACGCATACAATACGAATGATAGCATTATGGAAACGCCTTTATTTATTGAAAAAACAAGCAAAGATCAAACAAGCATAAAGAAAAAGGGAGCATGGACAAACGAGGACAAAATTAATTTAATAAAGCTAAGACTTGAAGGTCTTTCTTTTAAGCAGATAGGAGATCAGCTTGGTCGGACAGAACACTCTGCAAGATCGGAATATGGAAGGATAAGACGAGGGAATACTGATGTTAAAGTTTCACTTAAAGAATTGCCTGAATTACGTAAAGCTTTACCGTTAAAAAAGAATAAAGTATAGTTTTCCTTAAAAATAAGTAATATTCGCTTGATAAATTAAATTTTATAATCAGTTTATTTCCTCTGCATTGCCTTCTCCTAATAAGTTGGAATAATTCTCTCTCACATAGGAGAAAGCTAATGCAAAGGTATTGATAATAAATATTCTATTCGCTCAACTGATCTTCAGTTGCAGGAATTTCGTTTGACTCTTGCAAAGCAAGCATTTGGGT
>Ga0315298_1006873_pt1 | contig 15273 bp, 13 predicted proteins | sample WHS_1_MG_FD_203077 | JGI IMG/M metagenome (GOLD analysis project Ga0315298, IMG submission 203077) | Extremophilic microbial mat communities from Washburn Hot Springs, YNP, Wyoming, USA - WHS_1_MG | ecosystem: Environmental > Aquatic > Thermal springs > Hot (42-90C) | place: USA: Wyoming... | reverse complement strand
AGCGGGCTGGTGAAGCTGTTCCACCTGATGAGGAATTTTGAAACACTGCTTTTGGCCCGAGTGGTCGAAACGGATAGCGACAAATTTCCAGTTGCTTGAATTTTTGCCCCACAACCGCTTCAGAACCTGTCTTAATTCAGTTGAGGGAAATTGAGGTAAAGAAGCGTCTTTTTCACCAGAGTTAAGCTAAAAAGCTTTCCGAAACAAATTGAACCGATGTTCTTAAAAAGAATCTTCAGCAAGCCTCCTCCGAAACCTGCAATGGAAACCTTCTCTCTGGATTCTTTACGAGATCGCGTCTTGATGATGAAGGCGGAAAAAATGGAAATTTTCAAACCGCAGTTTAACCTGATAATGGATGGGATAAACAAAATGTGCGCCGCGATCTCTGAAAGCTTGAAAGAGCTTTACGGCTCTGAACCTGATGAGGAGGTCCACCCAGGACTAATGAAATCAGCGGCAGAGGCCAGAAAGCTACTTTATGATAAGGTTTCGCGCGCGACATCTTATATAGAACGCCGCCCAGAATTTACAAAAGAGGCCCTTCTCACATTTGACGAAAGGCTTTCCAAAGCCATCAATATCATCGCTGATGCGATGAAAACCCACGGACGCTACGTTAGAGCGGTGTTTGGACAAAAATCTGCTGATTTTGAATCATGCCTGCGCGAGCTGCATGAGTTGTCCTTGCGAACTCATGCTTCTGTTGAAAAAACAGTAAAAGAAATTCAACTTCTCGACTCCATCCTTTCAGAAATTTCATTATATGAGCAAATCTTACAGGACAAGGATAGAATCAACGATGATATAAAATTGCTACAGGGGCGCGCAAAGAGTATTGCGGACATTCTTAAAGACGAAGCTTCTCAGCTTACAGAGCTTAAATCGTGTGAAGAATTCAAACGGGCAACAGATTCGGTGGAAGAATTTGAAAGAACAGCGCAGGAAATTAAAAGAGTAAAAAGTGTGGCGGCCGGCCTGATAACGGAAATGAGCCGGCCATTTAGAAAAATGGAGAAACTAATCAAGAGCGGCGGCCACACGGTCGCCCCAGAAGTCTTAAAAATATTAGAAATTTGCATAACCGACCCCTCGGACGTCATCTCTTCAGATGAAAACATCGTAGCATTTGACAAGCTTCTTCGTGAAATATCTGAACTCGCCAATACTGGCAAGATAGACCTAGACAAACGAGAGAGGAAGAAGTTGCTTGACGCCGTACAGAGCCTCGCAGCGGGATTAAAGGCAATTAAAAATAACTTGACAAACTTAACTACGCATGCTGAGGCAAAAAAAAGAGCTTCAGAAAATCCAGTTATTGTTCAAGCTGGCAGGCTTGAGGACTTGATAAAACAACACGAGCATGACCTGAAAGAGGTTCACGCAGCTATCGAACAGCTCGATGAGAAATTTAAGCTGATGCAGGAGAAGCTGGTTTCAAAGAAGGAGAATCTGAAAAAGCTTTCCAGCGATGCGATGGGCACCAAGGTAGAACTCACTTCTTAAAATCAGTATAACCGCACCTGCCACAGGCCCAGCGATTTTTGTGTTCCGCCATAAATACGCCTGGACCGCAGCGAGGGCATTGTGGCCTCAGACGCTTCGCAGTTCTTCCATCCAACTTGTAGAGCTTTGCTTTGGAAGCTTTAACCTTCCTCTCCATCCTAATCATTCCCTCTCAATCATTTCCCGGTCTTTTCCTGAGCCGGTTTCTCCCCTTTCCCTTCAGGTACCTTTGTTTCCGGCTTGACCTCGGCTAATTTTTTCTCCTCCGGCATGCCGCGTTTTAGCAAGTACTTGGGCTCCATTGCCTCAAGCTGCTCACGCGTGCTGTAAACACGTGCAATCCCTGACGCCATTTGGCGGCCATGCGTGCCTGCAAACTTTTCTATTACCAACAGCTCCTCAGATGTTCCTAGTAGTGATGCTAGTTGTGCCCGGACCTCAAAACGTCTTGGCGTTGGAGCACTTGGATGTTCCACTCTGAACTCGACCTCGGTCCGTTTAAACAATGGGTTTTCTGTTTTTTTAACCACCTCAACTTTCATTTTTATCCCTTCTTTCATAGAACTAATCCAAAATAAACCCACCGCTTTATGCTAAAGCGTCTTTTTGTTCAACCTTTCACTTTAAATTCAAAAACTAACCCGTGGCCTTGAACTTGCTCAAAATGGCTTGGAACTCCCGACGCTTTTTTTCATTAACTTCCACTAGAACGATGCCCTCTTTCGGCTGCCCATACGCCACAACGGATCCATAGGGAGACGCGAGGACGGCTGGAATTGTGGCTAGGTCCTCCTCCCCTTCCACGATTATCTTCAAGGGCGGTTTTGCAATTTCCAGAACTCTCCTGAGTTCACTGGTTATCGTGGCCGCAGGATTTTTTACCCGAATAACATTTGCTTCGAAAGATTCTATTAAACGATTTATCTTCTTGCTTGTTGGCGAACGCATGGCCGTGAGATCTACAACCGCGATATCTGGCTTAAAACCTGCAGACAGAAACTCATAAGTTACTATGTCGCCGACCGTGATTATCCTAACGGGTTTAATTCTGCGGATGTGTTCCAACGTCTCAGACAGATTGGAAAATAACTTCCCGAGGGGACGCTGAAGGCGCGGACGCAAGCTCTCGGGTAATATCAGGGATTCATCCTCGCCCATGAAAATCAACACCGTTTGCTTTATAGTTCCACTAAAATACATCTTTTGAGTTGAATAAATGGATGCTTTTTCCGAACTAGCGGAGCCCGTCAAGCTGGTCCTTCAAGAGGTGGGGTTTACTAGGCCGACCAAGCCCCAACAACTGGCTTTACCTGCAATCTTAAGCGGTAAAAACGTTTTGTTAATCGCTCCCACCGGCACGGGAAAAACAGAGGCTGCACTCTTGCCTGTGTTCAGCCTCTACTTATCCCGGAAAAGCGAGTTTGGAATCAAGATACTTTACATCGCTCCTCTGCGGGCGTTAAATAGAGACATGCTTGCCCGTCTCGAGCACATTTGCAAAAAATTGAGCATTCGCATTGCAGTCAGGCATGGCGACACTCCAACTAGCGAACGTCAGCGTCAAATGAGAGAGCCACCTGAAATGCTCATAACAACCCCCGAAACTCTACAGGCCATTTTGCCCGGTAAAATAATCGGGAAGCACCTGCGGAGCGTACAGTGGGTTGTGGTGGATGAAATTCATGAGTTGGCTGAAGATAAACGAGGCGTTCAGCTCTCGGTGGGGCTGGAGCGCCTCTCTGAGATCGCTGGAGAGTTCCAGCGCATTGGACTCTCGGCAACTGTCGGCTCAAAAGATGAGATAGCAAAATTTCTGGCCGGTACCGGTCGACAGGTCGAGGTTTTGGACGCTACAATGGGGAAAAAGATAGAGGTCAAAGTCGAGAGCCCCTTGCCGACAAAAGAAGACACGGACCTCGCAGAGCGTCTCTACGTTGACCCCACGATGACGGCGAGGCTCAGAAGGCTGCATGACCTAATCAGCGAACATAAATCAGTCTTGGTCTTCGTGAACACCCGCGAGACTGCGGAAATATTGGGATCCCGGCTTAAGTTATTGGATCCGTCGTTGAAGATAGGCATCCACCATGGTTCGTTGGCCAGAGATATCCGAGTTGAGGCTGAAGAAGACTTCCGGAGTGGACGCCTAAAGGGGCTCATCTGCACCTCATCCATGGAGCTCGGGATAGACATCGGAGCAGTCGACCTAGTCGTGCAATACATGTCGCCTCGGCAAGTAACTCGGTTAGTTCAGAGGGTTGGTCGTTCAGGCCATCGTGTGGAGGCGCTCTCGAAGGGAGTTGTGATTTCATCCAGTCCTGACGACATCGCTGAAGCAATGGTTATAGCCAGAAAAACTATGCGGGGGGAACTCGAAACTGGAAAGTTCCATGACCTAGCATCGGATGTCCTGGCCCACCAGCTCGCCGGGATCTCGCTGGGCAAAGGTAGGACTAATGTCAACGATGCACTCTCGCTGCTGAGGCGGGCCCAACCTTACCGCAATTTGGATAAGGAAACCGTTGAACGCGTCTTAAGACAGCTCCAGACAGAGGAACTTGTATGCTTGGAAAATGGTTGGTTCAAGCTCCGCAGGCCAGGCCTGTTGTACTACTTCACAAACCTATCGATGATACCGGACACCAGACGTTACATGATAAAGGACCTAGCCTCGAGAAAAAGCGTTGGCTCACTAGACGAGGAGTTTGTCGCCTACTATGGGGAGCAGGGCGCGGTTTTCATAGTAAAAGGAGAGGCATGGAGAATCATAGATGTCGACCACGAGCGGGAGCAAGTGCTGGTCGAGCCGATCGAAGATCCGTTAGGAGCCATTCCTGCGTGGGAGGGAGAACTCATCCCCGTCCCTTTCGAGGTCGCGCAGGAAGTCTGTGCACTTAGGGCAAGAGTTGCCAAGTTACTGAGCGGGGCTAAATCCAGCGACGCCATTGCCGCTAGCATTACAAACGACTATCCTGTGACTGAGGCCGCAGCAAGCTGGTTCGTCGACCAGATCCGCGAGCAGCTTAACAGCGAAACAACAATCCCGACAAAAGAGCTACTTCTGATCGAAACGAGCGGAAATTTCACAGTCCTGCACGCCTGTTTTGGCAGCCTCGTTAACCAAACTATCGCATGGGTCGTCGCAGCTCTTTTGTCAGCGAGGGTAGGGGCGAGCATCGCCTTCAAAGTCGATCCCTACAGGATTGCCTTCAGGTTCCCGGGAGAGGCAAGGCCAGATCTCATCGAGAGAATAATCATGGAATTGAAAGCCGAACACCTAAAGTCGGTCCTACAATTAACGCTTAAGGACAGCTCTATGTTCAAGTGGCGCCTGATGCAAGTCGCGAAGAGGTTTGGGGCGATAAAAAGAAACGCCGGGCTAGCCAAGATAAATCTACGCCGCGTGGCCAAGTCCTTCGAGGGCACGCCTATTTACGACGAGGCCATGAGGGAAACGATGATTGAAAAACTGGATGTTGAAAAAACGGAGGAGATACTGAAGCTCTTGAACTCCGGTAGGATCAAGATCGTTACTTCAATTAGAGACAGGGATGGTCCCACTCCCTTGGCCTGGCCCGTCCTAAATGAACTCGCGGGCGGTGAACTGGTCATCCCTAAGCGGGCGGAGCGTGAGATACTTCGGGCGCTTGTGCGCCGCTTAGATCAACAGCAGGTCAAGCTCTACTGCATGAACTGCAACAGTTGGTCGATCACAACCAGAGTCGGGCGTATTCAGGACCCCCCTGTCTGCAAGAATTGCGGGGCCAGACTGATCACCATTTTACCACGTGAAAACCGCGAGCTTGTAGCAGCAATAAAAAAACGCGCAACCGGAAAGACGCTCACGACTGAAGAGGACCGCATGATAAAGAGAGCATTTCAAGCTGCGAACCTACTCCTGACTTATGGCAAGCGGGCGGTCGTTGCTCTGTCTGGTCGAGGCGTCGGCCCGCAGACCGCTGCGAGGATTCTCGCCAAAAACCCGCGAGATGAAGATCTTTACAAGGCAATCCTTCAGGCAGAGAAGACTTACTCACGCACTAGGCGATTCTGGGCCAGCTCTTAACCTATGAATTAGAAATCATTCAAAGCTTCACCGATCATCCAAGAGCTTCTTCAGCTGCTTCAGTTGAGGTTCTATTATCATGGGCTTCTCGACCATTCTCATCGCGGTGACAACATCCTTCAGCCCGCCGCCAGTCACCTCAACCACAACGACATCGGAACGATCTACAACTCCGGCTACCAACAACTTGCGCAGACCTGCAAACCCGGCCGCACCTGAGGGCTCAGCGAAAATTCCCTCTTTTCTGGCCAAGAATTTGACAGCATCAAGTATCTCCACATCACTGACTGTTTCAGCTGTACCTTTTGAGCGTTTGATCGCTGGTATCGCCGTGTCAGCGTCCCATGGGTATGGATCAACCAACCCGCCGGCGACTGTCCTTGGGTTTGGCCAAGTGGGTATTTCATATGGTGGCGTTCCATCCCTCAATGCCTTCACTATGGGTGCACAACCCTCAGATTGAATCGCTGCGAGCCTAGGTGCTCCTTTTATTAGCCCAAGTTGTTCAAACTCGAAGTAGCCCTTAGCATTACTCGAGATTAGAGTCCCTGCGCCAGTAGGAACCACCACCCAGTCTGGAGCTTGCCAATTAAGCTGCTCGCATATCTCATAGGAAATGGTCTTTGAACCCTCTGGCTGGTAAGGATTGAATGCTCCTCCACTAGGTATTGGTTGCCAGTCGAATTTCTTCCACGCCTCCAGCATAAGCTTATAGGTGGGATCGCCTTCTCCTCTCGCTTTGGGTCGAACAACGATTGCGCCATGCATAGACAGCTGGGCTACCTTACTATCTGACGCCTCGGCCGGGACAAAAGCGTAGCACTTGATCCCCGCCTTCGCTGCATAAGCCGAGAGAGCAATCGCCGCGTTGCCGCTTGAAGCGCAGACTACTGTGCGCGCGCCGAACTCTACTGCCTTCGACACGCCTACGCTCATGGGTCTATCCTTGAAGGATGAAGTTGGGTTTCGGGTCTCGTCCTTTATGTACAGGCTTTTCATTTTCAGTTCTTGCGCCAGATTTTTTGCCTGAATTAGCGGTGTGCCTCCCTCCCCAAGAGACACGATATTTTTTCTTTCCATTAGTGGCAGGAACTCAAAATACTTCCAAACACCAATGGGTCTTTTGGCCAGCTCTTTTCTGTCAATTTTTGCAGCTATACTTTCATAGTCATATATCGGGTCAAGCTTTCCGCCGCAGTTTTTGCAGGTGTAGAGTCCTTCGATCGGCCCATACTTCCGCCCGCACTTTAAACATCTCAGTTCCGAAAATGGCAATTGTTCACCCCACGTTACATCGCTATCCGAAGATAATGAAGTCTCCCGCAGTTTTAAATCCCCCTACGCTTAAACTTTTATGGGAGTTGGGATGACGGTTGATATTTGGATCGAGATATTTCTAGTCGCTATAATCCTGCTACTGCTTGGCTGGATACTTTACTCTGGAGGGGGTCTGCGCCAGCGCAAACTCCAACAGGAAATTGCCTCTCAGCGCGAGGAGCTGAGGGTGCTGAGGGAAGCAAACGAGTCGCTACGCAACGCTCTTGGAATCAGCGAGGAGGGCAAGCTGAGGCGTTATCAAGAGATATTTCAGTTTGTCAGAGACCTAGAGAGCCTTCGTGGGGCCATAGCCGGTTCGACCATCTCACAAAAAGTGCTCCATAGCAAATATGGGGAAGTTGACGGGGCAGAGCTTCTCGCGAGGATAATGGACGCTAGGCCAAATATAGATCCCGCAGTGAAGAGAAGGCTGGCAGATGAAATCCTAGTTGGTGAAGCTGGCCGGACCATAATGAAAAGTTTGGACAAGGGGGCCTCGATAGACCGGGCGGCTTCGGCGGCAGGGATGCCACTAATTGTTGCTAAGGGACAGATAAGAAGGCTTCAGATTCTAGGTTATCTAGATTCAAGGCTTAAACCGACGCAACTCGGGCTCAAGGCCTTGGAATGAAAAATATGAAATTTTTGAAAATAAAGCCAAAAATAACTTGTACCTGTGACCCAAATGACTGTAGATGGGGCTCAATAGCTGCCGAGCTGTGAGGGCAGATCACCATTCAAAAAAATGAAATAGCAACCTTGTTTGTAGCTGATATTAAGAGACATTCGTTTTGCCATACGGGCTTATTTTCTGCCCGAAAATCAAAAAAATTCTTCAAAAACAAGGAAACTAATAAAAGCCTGCAGATAGCAAGCCCTCATAATTTATAAAACTGAGTACTTTCTGAAAAGATGAAGTTTGATTTTGAACGCACCGATTAACAAGGTTTGCACCCAAGCCCTAAGGCGCTAAAAGGGGTTGGAACATACTACGAAAACAGAAAGTTAAATATAGTGGCTGTCGGAAGAGACACAGCACTTTTTTTACGATACAAACCTTCATTCCGTTCTGTAGAACTTAAGGCGTTGATAATCTGCAGTTATATGGCCAATCTCAGTCGCGAATATATGGTATGCGACGCCTTTGCCGCGAAAGTCATGTTTTGGCAGCAACATGAACGATACCGGCCTATTCGGTGCTCACAAATATGAACTGAAAACTTAAGCTTGCTTGGGCAATGGTTACTAATTTAGATGAAATTATAAAAATACGTTGCCGAAATAATCAAAATCTGCTGACAAAATTGTGATAGCTCCTGCTAATGCTAGATAGAAAAAATAGAAATAAAGGGATTACTTACCCATCTTTCCAACATGGAACCGGAAAATTGTCCTTATCGCCAGCACTATGATTGCCGCTGCGGAAAAGAAGGCAATGTAACCCACTATTGAATTTATTATTGCCCCAAGGTCAGATCCCGTCGCTATGTTGAGGCTCGAGAAGATGCCCATGTTACTCGCGATCAATAGGCCCACGGTAACCAGCAGAATGACGTAAACCTCTTCCTCCACTTTTTTAGACGTTGACATACAGGTGCCTATGGCCAAACCAATGACTGTGAACACTACTGATATCCAGGCCTGCCCCACAGAGCCGATGTTCATCGAGTTGACAACAATTCCTGCGACTATGGCTATAATTAGGCCTAAAATGAAGAGATAGCCTGTGATTTTAGCTAGATTCATTTTTTCACCTCCCTTGTGTTATTGAAATATCTGAATAAAAGCGTTAGAAACGATTGGCTTAAATATTATGGTAATCGCTGATATTCTTTACAAAAAGAAAAATACCTGCTTTAAAAATTTATTTTATTTGTTTGGATATTTCAGAGTACCAATATTTTTTCTTAGCCTCCATTTTTTCGGCTTCCATTTCTGTAAGGTTCTTCACCGCCTTCGTGGCTATCTCAGCGGCGGATCTTCTCCTGCCCCAACTTTGAAATCTCCTGTAATGCGGTTTGGCGAAAACAGAGCAAACGCTATCGGCCCGCACGCCTTAAACTCCCGCGATGGTCGAGAGCGCGGCTGTCTCCATCTCTAGATTCATCGCCTTCGCGGCTCGGAAATCTTTTAAGATATCATTTGAAAACGATTGCTTGTACTCCTTAAACCCCATCTTGCCCTGCCCAGGGTAGAAAGACTCTGTCGTGGCGGTCACTCCCACATGATATCTTTAGTCAAGCTTCTCCGCCGCGCGAATCAACGCGATCAGCACTTCATAGTTCGCGGCGGGATACTCTGCACGTACGTGCGGTTTGCTCGTTCCATCGAGTCGAACGGCCGCACTTGAGATTACAACGTCGCCCAGCTTAACATCTCTTTGGATGCTGCCGCAGCCCCCGACTCAGATAAACGTGCCGGCTCCGATAGCTGCCAGCTCCTCGATAGCGATAGCCAAAATTGGACACCCAATACCGAAAGAGGTAGAAGAAATCGACGCACGGCCAACCTTTCCAGTAAACGTCTGATATTCTCGGTGATACGCAACTTTCTTCGACCGATCCCAGAGACTAACAATTTTGGGAACTCTTTCAGGATCACCTAGAACAAGCGCGTAGCGCGCGACATCCCCCGGCGCGCAGGCATGTGGTATTGCCGCTGTCCCTTGTTAACCGGACGCTCAGCCGATATCTTCAAACAATCACATTTTGAAGGCATGGTGCGGTTATTTATCAATGTGCTTGACAAATTCTTAGATCCTATTACCGACAAAAGGTGTTTCATGAAGGATGCATGACCACCAGAAATCGAATTAAGCGTAAAACGTAAAAAGCTAAGCAATATTTTATAGTGGGATTAAAATGGTTGGTCTTGGTAGAAACTTCAAGAACAGCCTCTTATTAGAACACCTTGACGGACAGGAAAAAATCGCCTTTATTAAAGGTGGTATGGACTTAGCGTCGATTAACCCGATTGTTCTGAGAAAAGCTAGGACAAATATCGAAAGACAGATCAAGATGATTTTGGATCTTGGGTTGACTCACCTCGAACTCGACTCAGATTCCACAGACGCTTACTTGAGTTTTGACCCTGAAAGGAGAAGGCAGATAAACGAGCTGGCAAAATCCAGCGGGCTGACTTTATCTTTAAACCTCCCCTGTTCATTCATCAACGGGGGCGTTTGCTCGCTCAAGGAAGACGACAGAAAGACTGCTATTGAAATTCAAAAACGCAACATACAGTTTGCCGCAGATATCGGCGCAAAATATGTGAACCTGTACCCTGGAAACGTGCCACCGGAAAATAGGGCGGGAAATTATAAAGAACTAGTACACCAATCACTTTTCAACAGCCTGCTGGAGCTTGGGAAATTTGCGAATGAACTGGGCCTAGCTTTTCACCTAGAAAACAACACCGCCTTTGAGGGTATCTGCAACGACATCAACGACTGCGTCGCGATAGTAAAAGAGGTGAGGGAACAAGGTGTGCCGATGTATTTCAACTTTGATATTGGGAACTGGTTAACAAATGCGGAGTTCAGCCGGCACATGTCAGCGCAACCGGAAAACTTGCTTATGCAGATACCTCCAGACTATATCAAGGAACTGCACCTGAGCGACTATGTACCCGGCGAAATGGTATTCCGACCACCCCTTCACTTGGAATGGGGATTGCTGAAACACTACAACCTTGAACATTACGCTAGGCTGACAAAAATAAAGAAAGCGGAAACTGTTGTGTTAGAAACTGAAATGAAGAGCATCGAACAAGCACTCAATTTTAAAGATGTCCTACGTGCCGAAACCGACTATGTGCTAAACATTTTTCAGGTGAAACTTTCTACCGCAGGATGAACGCGATTTCAAAGCCTAGAACCTAACTCACTTTAACAAATTAGCAACTTCATCCTCAGAAAGCTCGCGGTATCCCTTCTTATCAATAACGGCGACAACCGTCCTGTCACCGGTCGCTGCGTCTCGCTCTATCGCCGTTTTTATAGACTGCGCTGCTAGCTTCGCGCATTCGTCTAGCGACATGTCCTCGCGATACATCTGCTCAAGAACTCCATAGGCAATTGTCGATCCTGACCCAGCGCTGGCGAACTTCTCCTCCTCAATTTTCCCGCCAACGGGGTCGAGGAAGTACAGACACGGGCCATCCGCATCCATGCCTGATATCACGCCCGCGACGATGTAGGGAAACATCCTGCGCCCGAAGAGAAGGTTGGATGCGACCTGCACCAGACCTTTGGTTGATATTGGGTGTCCCCTGTTCAGCCGGTAGAGGTTGGCCTCGGCTTTAAGCATGCTCACAAAGCTCTGAACGTCACCAGAACTTCCAGAGATCGCGGCACCTATGAACTCTTCAAGCTTGAATATCTTCGGGACGCGCTTGCTGAGCACAAGATAATGTGATGTCCCCCGAGTGTCTGAGGCAAGGGCGATGCCATCTTTGCACCTCACCCCCACTATAGTGCCTGTAAAGCCAAACATAAATATCACAATTAAGTAAACGCACAGGTTATAATATTTATCGCCGCGCTATGACCACGCCAAGCAAAACGACCGCTGCGACAACGGCCCCGATTATTACATAAAGGATGAAATCCTGAGGGGGTGCTGACACAGGTGACGATGGCTTGGCAGCTATCGAGATCTGGGTGTTGCACGTCGCAAGGAAGGTTCCACCGACCCCACCGTCCGAGCTATCAAACCTGACGACTGCAGATAGCGTCTGCTTGGTCCCGTAAGCCGGATCTTTAACTCTGACATTGAAAATGGTAACCCATTGCTCTTGGCTGACAAGGCTAGCCTTCTCCTGCTTTTGAGATAAGACCTCAAACATTGTTTCATCTAGGTCTAGCTCCGCTACAAGATTTCTGGCTTCGCTTCGACCCATGTTTTTCACGGTGAGGGTCACCGTCATTATCCCTTCTTTTATAAAGGATGATGATTGCAGGGTAGAGTTCAACAATATCTCGGCTTCTATCGAGCCAGTCACGTCACCCCCCATTTCAGTAGGTTGGCCGGTGTAATATTGCCAATTCCGGCTGATGTAACCGGGACTGGGCCATTTAATACCATCAGGGAAAACAACTCCGCCGTCACCCACAGAGGTGCCGGCGATGTGGGCATAATCGGAGCGGCCAAATGAGCCCACATATCTCGGCCAAACCGCGTCAGCCGGAACCCACCCATAGTTCGGCAGGTAAAATATGACGTATGCGTGGCCCAATGCATCCACTGTTTCTGTTGCGCTGGTTGGGTTGTAAAGCGGCAAGAAGGCATAGCCAGAAACGACTTTGGCCGGGATTCCAGCGGCCCGCATCAACGCGACCATCAGATTGGAGAACTCCGTACAGTCCCCCTTTTTGTTCTGGAGTGCCCACAAGGCGCCGTGTTCAACAGACTGGCGTTCGTATTTGAGAAGCGAACTACCGTTGGGTCGCTCAAGCACTTGTTCAAAAATCTGCTTGGCCTTGTAGTAAAGGTTGCTCGCATTTTCGCTGAATTGTCTTGCCATAACCTGAATCGTTGGGTCGTTGCTCTCCCACAATCCGTCCACGGGTTGAGTGTAGACCAGCAACTCCTGTGGTATCGTTGCCCCAACGTTGTTGGGGTCAATTTTCAAATCCATTGAAACCACCTTCAACACTTGGACGACCCTTATGGTCTTTGTCTGGCCAGGGTCGAAATCGCCGAGTGTTATCTGCGTCCACCTGTTATCCTCCGTTTCCACTATCTCCGGAGAAATCTCCTCACCGTCGACGGTTATGCTCTCGCTGATGACCTCTTGGTTACCCCATCCTGAAACTTTTCCAAAGAGTACTATCCCTGCCCTGACATTGACGGCCTTGTTTGGTCCAACATTCTGAACGTTGTAGGTCATGGTAATAGTGTAAACCGCTGCCTCTTGAGGCTGGGCGCTGGCCAAAGGAGCGAATAAAACGAGCATGAAAAAACAAGATACCAACAGCGGCGCTTTTTTCAAACTGACACCAAAAAACATCTAACTTATATCATTAAATAACGTCCACTTGCTTAAGCGAGTTTTTGCCCCTTTATTAATCCCTCTCTCACAAAGCATCGGCGGGAAGAATGAACGATAAAACTACGACCAAGCTGAGCCTAGTTTGTTCTCTAGTCGGATTGGTTGCCATATACGCCGTTGCTGCGGCGGCCCGACCCAAGATAACTCCGATCGCCAGTCTGAACGACAGCTTTCTCGGGCTCAGGGTGTCGATTTCCGGGCAGGTGATGGACTATCGTGAGCATGAGGAAGGCCATCTTTTCCTAAAGCTGCAGGATTCCTCAGGCAGAGTTGTAAACGTGCCACTATTCTCACTGGTGCGTGCTCAGATAGACGAGTCGATAGAGCTCCTTGACGTTGTAGAGGTTACCGGTGAAGTTGCCATTTACCAAGGTGAGTTTGAGGTCATACCCGGAGGGGCCAAGGATGTTAAAGTCGTGCACACGGCACCGGTGGCGCTGACAACCATTACAAAAGAAAACGCGGGCACTGCTGTAAAGGTTCAAGGAACAATAACCGCGCGTGAAATAGTTGGTGGCGGAAACATTATTTTGACGTTGCAAGAGAACGGGGGGAAACTTCCAGTTTTCATCCCGTCTTGGATAGTGGAGGACGGACTGCCGGAAATGCACGTAGGCGACACTCTTCGGGTGGATGGCTGGGTTCAACTCTACAAAGGCGAGCTAGAACTAAAGCTGACCAGTGCCTCGCATCTCCATGTTGTCGAGGATGCATAGATGCTGGATGTACTCGCCTACGCATTGGCGGGTGTGGTCTTGGGTGTTGTGACCGGACTGATCCCCGGCCTACACGTCAACAACTTGACGCCAATCTTGGTCACGCTGGCTGCCGGAGCTTCCTCGGGCATGGTGGCCTTGATAGTCGCTATGTCCATCACAAACGTCTTCATAAACTACATACCCTCGACTTTCTTAGGTGCTCCCGATGAAGGCACGGAACTCTCGGTGCTTCCAGCCCATCGACTTCTCCTAGCCGGACGGGGGTATCAGGCAATTAGGCTTTCGGCGATCGGATGCCTGAGCGGTCTGATGATATCGGCGGCTTTGATTCTGCCGTTTATGGCGGTGATAACTCCTGCCTATGACCTAATTCGTTCACATATGCATTGGTTGCTAACTATTATCGCAGCTGTGATGATATTGCTGGAACGCTCATGGAGGGGGATCATTTGGGCTACCTCAGTTTTTCTAATGTCAGGGTTACTCGGCCTGCTAACTCTCAGCGCCAACTTTATTCCTGCTGACACTGCTCTGATGCCCCTGCTCTCAGGTCTTTTTGGCATTAGCGTGCTGTTGCCCAGCATCGTGAGCTGTGGGTCACCGCCGGAGCAACATCTAGATGATGAACCAATTGACCTCCGCTCGAGCATTAAGCCCGTCTGCGCAGGTACCGCCGCAGGAACATTTACCGGCATCGTTCCAAGCATTGGCCCGTCTCAAGGTACTGTCATGGCTCAGCTAGTTACGCGCTCCAGCAGCACAGAGGAATTCCTAGTGGCCGTGAGCAGCGTGAATGTTTCCAAAGCACTTTTCTCATTCATCTCCATCTTTGCAATAGGCCGTGCCAGAAGCGGTGCCGCTATTGCCGTGGAGAAAATACTAGATGTGAGCAGCGTCGAGCCACTATTAATAATAGGTGTGGCTCTGTTCGCTAGAGGAATCGCTGCAATTCTGCATCTGCAGATAGGTAAGCTCGCAGCAAAGAACATGGACCGATTTTCATACAGGACCCTGTGCATCTTGGTCTTAATATTCATGCTGGCACTTACCTTTTATTACTCGGGCTTGGTCGGGATCCTAGTGCTGACCACCGCTTCTGCCTTGGGAATGCTCCCGGCAGCGACAAACATTAAAAGAACCCACTCAATGGGAGTAATCATGCTGCCGTGTATATTGTATTTTGCTGAAGCAAAAGATGGTGTTTTAGAGGCACTGGGCCTATGACTTTAAAACTAGTTGACCAAGATAGAAAACTTGAGAATTGAAACGTTAAACATGCGGGCAAAAGCGCTAGAAAAAATTTAAGAAATATTAAAGGTTTCTTTGCGAAATAGATACAAAAGAACTTCCTCGCGTTTACTGACTTTGATTTCATGCCGATGATTACATGCGTTGCCTCGAATATCCAAGACATAACTATTGGAGCTCACGATAAACTATTTCGCGCAACGTGACTCGATGTAATTCCACGCATGAAGAATTGGAATAACCACACTTTGGTATCTGGCAGCTTACCTATCAGGAAAAATGCTGTAGAAAGCGTAAACATTATTTTGTCTGCGGGTGTGGGACAAAATTCCATATTAGCTGAGCCAGAATAAGTTGTGCCACAGC
>Ga0315298_1006872_pt1 | contig 15274 bp, 9 predicted proteins | sample WHS_1_MG_FD_203077 | JGI IMG/M metagenome (GOLD analysis project Ga0315298, IMG submission 203077) | Extremophilic microbial mat communities from Washburn Hot Springs, YNP, Wyoming, USA - WHS_1_MG | ecosystem: Environmental > Aquatic > Thermal springs > Hot (42-90C) | place: USA: Wyoming... | reverse complement strand
GAATATATCTCTTTTAATAAATCAAAACCCTCGCTTTCACCATTTTCTATCAGTGAAATAGCCCTGCCAATTATTAATCTATCCCCTTCTACTATTCCTTTAACTAACGACTTTAGATTTAAATTCATTATTTAAAAAATCAATTATTTCTTTTACACTTGCATCTGGAGTAAAAATTTTTTTAAAGCCATAACCTTTCAATATCTCTATATCTTCTTTAGGTATAATTCCACCTCCAAAAAGAAGAACATTTTTACCTTTTTCTTTTAAAAGTAAACTTACTTTTTTAAAAAGTTCAAGATGTGCTCCAGAAAGGCAAGATAGACCAACAACATCTACATCTTCTTCAATTGCCATTTTTACAATTTCTTCTGGAGTTCTCCTTATTCCTGTATATATGACTTCGTAACCAGCCTCCATAAGTGCTTTTGAAATCACTTTTGCACCTCTATCATGTCCATCAAGACCTGGTTTTCCGATTAAAACTTTAATTTTTTTCATAAAAAACCTCCAGAAAAATTATATAAAAAAATTACCTAAATATGAAATTTTTTATTATAATTTTATTATGGAACTTTATATAATTTTAATAGGAAAAACATAATATGGAATATTTAACTCTTTATAGAAAATATAGACCTAAAGATTTCAGTGAGATAAAAGGTCAGGAACATATCACAAAAATTTTAATTAATACATTAGAAAAAAATATGATTTCTCATGCATATCTTTTTTCAGGACCAAAAGGTACTGGTAAAACAACTGTTGCAAGAATTTTTGCAAAGGGATTAAATTGTGATAAAGGCATAACATCAAAACCTTGTAATGAATGTAAAAATTGTTTAAGTATAAATGATGGTACAAACATTGATGTTGTTGAGATTGATGGTGCTTCAAACAGGGGAATTGATGAAGTTAGAAGTTTAAAAGAAAGAGTAAACTTATCACCAACATTTGGAAGGTATAGAGTTTTTATAATTGATGAATCTCATATGCTTACACAGGAAGCATTTAACGCTCTTCTTAAAACCCTTGAAGAACCACCTCAAAGGACTGTAATAATACTTGCAACAACTGATCCTCAAAAACTTCCTTTGACAATAATATCAAGATGTATAAGATTTAACTTTAAAAGAATAGGCATGAATGATCTTGTTGATATGGGAAGAACCATCGCAATAAATGAAAAAGTTTCTATTGATGAAGAAGTTTTATATAAAATTGCTGAATCATCAGATGGCTCTTTAAGAGATTTTATTTCTCTTTTAGAACAACTCATACTTTTTTCAGGTGAAAAGATAGAACTAACGGATCTTTTGTCTTTATTTGGAGAAAGTGAAGATAGTGTTTATAAGGAATTTTTTATTAATATTCATGAAGGCAATGATGCAAAAGTTCTTTCTATGATTGGTGAATTAATAAATTCAGGAAAAGAAGTTCAGGAAATTTTAAAAGGGATAGTTGGTTATGGTAGAAAAATACTTCTAAAGAAAATTTTTGAAGAGGAAGTTGATAGTGAACTGAAAAATATCAAAAAGGATTTTATTATTGATGTTATTGATAACTTGATCGAACTTTTTTCTGAATTAAGATACTCAAATTTTCCAAGATTTATTTTTGAAATAAAAATTCTTAAATTGATTTTTAAATATACAAAAACAAAACCAGTAAAAGTTTTTTTAGAGGAAGAAAAGATGATAGAACCTGTTCAAGAAGAAAAGATTCCTCATTTAATACAGGAGAGATCATTTGTATGGGATGACTTTCTCTTAAATTTAAAGAATAAAAATAGGGCAATTTTTTCAATAATAAGATTTGGAAAATTTATTGATATAAAAGAAGATACAATTTATGTTCAGTTTCCATACTCATCAAAATTCCATAAAGAGATGATTGAAGAGAAAAGAGATTTCTTAAGGAAATTTCTTTCAGAACTTGGATATAAGAATTATGATTTTAATTTTTCAATTCAGAGTGAAGAAGATTATTTAAAAGAGAAAGAAGCAATCGAAAAATCAGAAGAAGTTTCAACTCTTTTTAAATATTTTGATGGAAAGGTAGAAAAAATAGAAGATAATCCTGTTGATTTAGAAGATGAGGATAAAGATTAAGAAAGGATGCTCAAATACCGCCAACTGGGTTGTGAGCATCTTTTAAAAGGCGGAGTAAAAAATAGCCCAGTCGAACCTTTAAGGGTTTGAGAATAAGGATGGATGATGGAAAGAAGGATAGTTCCATCAAAAGAAAAAAACATTGATGAAGTAATTTTAAAAAGGATAAATGATTTAATAAATAAAGATGAGGAGTTGAAAAATGAAAATATAAAATTTACTGTCTCAAATAAAGAGATTTTTATAACAGGTGAAGTTTTAAGAAAAGAAAATATACAAAAAATAGAAAATATTTTAAAGACAATTAAAAATGTGAAAAAAATTAATAATAATTTAATAATATCTGTAAAAAGAATTTCTAATGATTTAGATTTAATGAACATGGGTCAAGAAATTTTAAAAAATCATAATTTAAATAATATAAATATTAACATTAAGAACGGCATATTAAATATTTATGGTAATGTTGAAACACTAAAAGAGAAAAAAAATATAGAAAAATTACTAAAATCTTTAAATGTCAGTAAAATAAATAATTTTATTAAAATTGTTCCAAAATTTTCTGTTAATGATTTTATACTTCAAAGTTTATCAATGGATAAATTAAAAAAGTTGAATATTTTTCATCTTAGAGTGAGGGTTTTAAATAAAGTATTATATCTAAAAGGAAATGTTGAGACAAAAGAAGATAAGGAAAAAGCATATGAAATTGCATCTGAAATACCAGGTATTGTTGATATAATAAATGGTATCGTTACAAGAAATGAAAAGAGTGTTGATGTTGAAATTGAAAATAGAATTTATGAGATATTGAAAGATTCATCTTATCAAAATGATAAAATTTCTTATATCTCTATAGATGGAACTGTTTTTCTTGAAGGAGAAGCGACAAACCCAAATTCTTTATATTCAATTGAAGAAAAGGTTGGGAAGATAAAAAATGTTAAAAAGGTTATAAATCAGATACTTGGTGTGATTAAATAGATAAGGAGAGAATTAAAAATTGATAGTAAGGAAAATTTTTGAAGAAAAATTTAAAAAATATTTAAAAGATAAACTCTCTTTTTTTAATATTAATATCCCAAAAAACAAAAACTATGGAGATATTTCAACTGATTTTTTAATATCAATAAAAGATGATGATTTAAGAGAAAATATTTTGAATGATTTTAAAGAAGATAAAAATTTCGAAGAAGTTAATTTTGTTAAACCAGGTTTTTTAAATTTAAAATTTTCTAAAGATTTTTATAAATTCTTTTTAAAGAAATTATTAGTTGAGAAGGATAATTATTTAAAAGATAGTTTAAAAAATGATAAAAAAATACAGATTGAATTTGTTTCAGCAAATCCTACAGGTCCTTTAACTCTTGGAAACGGAAGAAATGCTGCTATTGGAGATGCTCTTTCAAATACAATGAAATATCTTGGTATGAATGTTTTTAAAGAGTATTACTTAAATGATGCAGGAAAAAAAATCGATTTACTTGTTGCTTCTGTTTATTTAAGAATTAAAGAGTTGAGAGGTGAAAAAATTGAATTTTTAGAAGATGGTTATAAAGGCGAATACATATATGAAATTGCAAAAAAGATTTTAGAAAAAAATGACGAAAATATTATTAATAATATGGAGTATCTAAGAGAAGAGATTTTAAAAATTTTGATATCATCTATAGAAAAAGATTTAAATGATTTTGGTGTAAATTTTGATAACTGGTTCTCTGAAAAAAAGATGAGAGATAGAGGAGAGGTTCAATTTGTTCTTAATTATTTTAAAGAAAAAGGATTTTCTTATGAAAAAGATGGTGCTATTTGGTTTAAATCAAAAGAATTTGGCGATGAAAAAGATAGGGTTCTTGTTAAAAGTGATGGTGAGTATACATATTTTTTAACTGACATTACTTATCATCTTAATAAATGGAATAGAGGATTTAGATGGATAATTGATATATGGGGTTGGGATCATATTGGGCATATTATGCCTTTGAAATGGGCTTTGAAAGTTTTTGGTATTGAAGAAGATTTTTTAACAGTAATTCTATATCAAATAGTTCATCTTATCGAAGGTGGTAAAGAAGTAAAAATGAGTAAAACTAAAGGCGAATTTGTAACCTTAAGAGAACTTGTTGATGAAATCGGAAAAGATACTGTAAGATTTATATTTTTATCAAGATCATCTGAAAGTATGTTAAATTTTGATCTTGATATTGCAAGGAAGAAAAGTTTAGAAAATCCTGTATATTATATTCAATATGCATATACAAGAGCAAGATCAATTGAGAGAAAGAGATTGGAGAAGAATATAAATTTTGATTTTGATAATATAGATTTAAACTTTAATGATGATGAGAGAGAATTAATTAACAAATTGATATATGTTGAAGAGACACTTTATCAAGTTGTTAATAAACTTTCTCCGCATTTACTTGCTTTTCAATCTTATGATATCGCGAAAAAGTTTCATAGTTTTTATCATGATTATCCTGTTTTAAATTTAGATAATGATTCAGAAAGGAATAAAAGAATTTGTCTTGTTAAAGGAGTTGAAATTACACTATCACTTTTGTTAAATTTAATTGGTGTATCAACACCTGAGGAGATGTGATATGAATAATGTAATAATTGGTCTTGAGATTCATGCACAATTAAATACTAAAACAAAAATGTTTTGTAGTTGTAAAGTTGATTTTTCTTCACCTCCAAATACCAATATATGTCCTACCTGTCTTGGTCTTCCAGGAGCACTTCCATCTTTAAATGAAAAGGTTGTTTTATATGCTTTAATGATTGCACAGGCATTAAATTGTGAAATTAATAAAAAATCACTTTTTCATAGGAAAAACTACTTTTATCCAGATTTACCGAAAGGATATCAGATTTCTCAATATGATACACCACTTGCAAAAGAAGGTTTTTTAAAACTTCCATATTCAGATAAAAAAATTAGAATAATTAGAGTTCACATAGAAGAGGATGCTGGAAAACTGGTTCATCCAGAAGATATTATGGAAGCAAACTACTCTTATGTTGACTATAATAGAGCAGGTGTCCCTCTTGTCGAGATAGTTACATATCCTGATATTAACTCTCCTGAAGAAGCAGTAAAATTTCTTGAGGAATTAAGAGAGATTTTAGTTTATCTTGGAGTTTCAACAGGAAATATGGAGGAAGGTGCTTTAAGGTGTGATGCAAATGTTTCTATTAAAGGTCATAATAGATGTGAAGTTAAAAATATGAACTCATTTAGATCTGTTAAAAGAGCACTTGAATATGAAATAAAGAGACATATAGATTTGATATCAAGAGGAGAGGAAATAGTTCAGGAGACAAGACATTTTAATGAGAGCGATGGAAAAACTTATTCAATGAGAAGTAAAGAAGAGGCTGAAGATTATAGATATTTTCCAGATCCTGATTTACCTCCTATAATTATCACAGATGATTTAATAAATGAAGCAAGAGCAAATATAAAAGAATTACCAAATGATATGAGGGAGAAGTTGAAAGGTTATTTTCTTTTAGAAAATGAAATTGAAACTCTTGTATCTATGAAAGAGTTAAGAGATTTCTTTTTTAAAGTTTTAGAAACTTTTTCTGAACCAAGGTTAGTTGCAAACTTCTTATTAACGGATGTTCTTGGTGTATTAAATGAAAAAAATTTATCAAAACCACCTTTTTCTTCTGAAGATTTTGGTAAAGCAGTTTCAATGTTTTATAAAAAAGAGATATCATCAAAAATTTTAAAAAGAATAATTGAACTCTTATTTGAAGGAAAAAATCTTGAATATATAATTAAAAATGAAAATATTTTACCAATAACTTCAAAAGAGGAGATAAGAAAAATTGTGTTAGAGGTTTTAAGAGAAAATGAGAAAGTTAAAGAAGATTTTAAAAAAGGAAAAGAAAGAGCATTAACTTTTTTAATTGGCCAAGCAATGACAAAAGGAAAGGGAAGATTAAACCCAGATATTTTAAAAGAAGTTCTTTTAGAGGAGTTAAATAGATGAGTTTTGTTCATCTTCACCTTCACACAGAATATTCACTTCTGGATGGTTTCTTAAGAATAGATGAACTTTTAGAAAAGATCAAAAAATTAAACATGGATTCAGTCGCAATAACTGATCATGGTGGTTTGTATGGTGCAATAACTTTTTATAAAAAAGCAAAAGAAAAAAATATAAAACCAATTATAGGAGTTGAACTTTACTTTTCACCAACTTCAAGATTTGATAAAAAAGGAAAAGAAGATAGAGAAAACTATCACATCTTACTTCTTGCAAAAGATTTTAAAGGATACCAGAATCTTTCAAAATTAATTTCAATTGCTCATCTTGAGGGATTTTATTATAAACCAAGAATCGATCTTGAATCATTACAAAAATATCATGAAGGTTTAATTTTGACAACTTCATGTATAAAAGGAGAAATTCCTTCATATCTTCTTGAAGGAAAAGAAGAAGAAGCAAAAAAAAGAATTTATGAATTTAAAGAAATCTTTAAAGATGATTTTTATATTGAACTTCAAAACCACAATTTAAAAGAGGAGATAGAGGTTTTACCAAAGTTAATAAAAATTTCAAATGAAACAAAAACAAAATATTTTGCATCAAATGATGTTCACTATTTAAATAAAGAGGATGCAAAAGTTCATGGAATTCTTTTATGTGTTCAAACTCAGACAACAATAGACAATCCTGATAGATTGAAATTTGAAACAGATGAGTTTTATTTAAAATCATTTGATGAAATGTGGGAACTTTTCAAAGATATACCTGATGCAATATATAACACAATTGAAATAAAGGAAAAATGTAATATTGAAATACCATTAGGTCTTCCTAAACTTCCTAAGTTTCCTCTTAAAGAAAATGAAGAACCATTTGAAGTTTTAAAGAATCTCTGTGAAAAATCACTGATTGATAAATATGAGGTTGTTACAGATGAAATTACAAAAAGATTGAATATGGAGTTGAATGTCATTAAAGAAATGGGCTTTTCTGATTATTTTTTGATAGTTTCAGATTTCGTCACTTTTGCAAAAAAAAGAGGAATTAGGGTTGGTCCAGGAAGAGGAAGTGCTGCAGGGAGTATAGTTTCATATCTTCTTGGGATAACTGAGATTGATCCATTAAAATATAATCTACTTTTTGAAAGGTTTTTAAATCCTCAGAGGATTTCTCTTCCTGATATTGATATAGATTTTGCAGATGATAGAAGGGATGAAGTCATTGATTATGTTAAGAATAAATATGGTGAAGATAGGGTTGCACAGATTGCAACTTTTGGAAAAATGGAAGCAAGAGGAGTGATTCGAGATGTTGGAAGAGTATTAAATTACCCTGTCTCTGAAATGGATAGAATAGCAAAAATGATTCCTTTTAATATGGATTTTAAAAAAGCATTTGAGATAGAACCTCTTTTATTAAAAGAGATGAACAAAGACGATAAAAAAAGAGAACTTTTTGAGATTGCAATGAAACTTGAGGGTTTAAATAGAAACTTCTCAACACATGCCGCAGGAATTGTCATTGGTCAAACATCTCTATCAGAAATAGTGCCACTGCAATTTACAAAAGATAAAGGCATAACAACTCAATATGATAAAGATATACTTGAGGAACTTGGATTACTAAAAATAGATTTTCTTGGTTTAAGAACACTCACAGTTATTGAAGATACTATTAAATTAATAAGGGAGAGAAGGGATAAAAATTTTAGAATTGAAAATATTCCTCTTGATGATGAAAAAACTTTTAATATGTTAAGAGAAGGAAAATCAATTGGTGTATTTCAACTTGAATCACTTGGTATGAGAAGGGTTTTATCTGGTTTAAAACCAACAAATTTTGAAGATATAATAGCAATATTATCTTTATATAGACCAGGAACTTTAAAATCTGGGCAGGTTGAAGAGTATATTAAAAGAAAAAATGGAGTTGTTACTTACAATGTTCTTCATCCATTAATAGAAGATATATTAAAACCAACTTATGGGATTATGGTATATCAGGAACAGGTAATGCAGGTTGCTCAAAAATTAGCAGGTTACACACTATCTGAAGCAGATTTACTGAGAAAAGCAATTGGAAAGAAGAAAAAAGATATAATGGAGAGTATTAAAATTGATTTTATTTCAAGATGTGTTGAGAGAAATATAGATAGAGAGGTAGCAGAAAAAATATTCAACTATATTGAAAAATTTGCCGAATATGGTTTCAATAGATCTCACAGTGCTGCATATGCTATGATTTCATATCAAACTGCATATTTAAAAACAAATTATCCTGATGAATATTTTGTTTCACTCCTTAAATCTGTATCTGGAAATGAAGATAAAGAGGAGATTTATATAAAAGAGGCTGAAAGATTAGGAATTAAAATTCTTCCACCAGACATCAACAAGAGTGATACATATTTTAAACTTGAAGATGATAATATAAGATTTGGATTTTCAGCAATAAAGAATGTTGGAGAAAATGCAAGTGAGGATATCCTAAAAGAGAGAGAAAAAGGAGATTTTAAATCTTTTTATGATTTCCTTTCAAGATGTAAAAGTATGAGAATTAATAAAAAAGTTATTGAAGCATTAATAAAATCAGGCGCCTTTGATGAATTTACAAAAGATAGAAGTGCTCTTTTAAATGAGTTATCAAGTGAAGAAAAAACAAGACCAACTCTATTTTCAGATTTACCTACCAAAAAAAGGAAAGTTTCTGAAAGTAAAATTTATGAATGGGAAAAGGAGGCATTTGGTTTTTATTTTAGAGGTCACCCTTTAAAATTTTATCTTGAGAAAATAAGAGAGAAAGAGATTAAAATTATGGACTTACAAAATTTAGAGAGTGGAAAAATAGTTAATATTATAGGAACAATTGTTGGATTCAGACACCAAACTACAAAAAAGGGTGATAGTTTCTTAAAGTTTACTCTTGAAGATGAAACTGGAAAAGTTGATATACTTGTTTTCAATAGTGTTATAACAGATATAGAAAATTATTTAAGAAGAGAAGGTGTAATTAACATTGAGGGAGAATTAAAGGTTGAGGAAGAGAGAGTTTCAATTAGATTAACAAAAATTAATGGATTTATATCAAAAAATGAACTTGAAGAAAGGATAAAAAATATGAATGAAAACCTTTTTCATCTTTACATTAAACTAAAAAAAGATTCATTAAAAGAAGAAATTTTAGATAAATTATCTTCAATAATAAAAGAAAATAGAGGAACAACTCCAGTAACTATTTATCTTTTATTGGATGGAAAAAGGGTTGAAATATCTCTTTCAAAGGATTATAAAATTAATCTTAATACTCAAGTTCTAAATGAATTAAATAAAATAGTTGGTAATGATAACATATATTATAATGAAGAAGGTGGGGTTAGTTCTTGAAATACAAAATTATAAAGGATAATATTGTTATTTTAAGGAGGTAATATATGAGAATAGGAGTTTTAACTGGTGGTGGAGATTGTCCTGGATTAAATTCAACAATAAGATCAATTTTTTATAAATCTAAAAAAGAAGGATTAGAAGTTTTTGGTTTTTTTGACGGATGGAAAGGTGTAATTGAAAATAGTGGGAAATTACTTAAATTATCAGATGTTGAAGATATAGAAAATCTTGGAGGAACAATTCTTTTTTCTTCAAGAACAAATCCTTTTAAAGAAGAGAAAGGCATTGAAAAAATATTGGATACTCTAAATAAAAACAACATTGATGCATTAATTGCAATTGGTGGTGATGATACTTTAAGTGTTGCTGCTAAACTTTATGAAGGGTATAAAGTAAATGTAGTAGGTGTTCCTAAAACAATGGATAATGATGTTTATGGTACTGATTATACATTTGGTTTTGATTCTGCTACAACAATATCTATGGATGCACTTGAAAAGTTAAAAGATACAGCAAAAGCAATGAAAAGAATAATAATTCTTGAAGTTATGGGAAGAGAAGCGGGCTGGGTTGCTTTATTTACTGGTCTCGCAGGTTGTGCTGATATAACATTAATTCCAGAGGAAGGATTAAATGAAGATGAATTTATAAAAAAAGTTAACGAAATATTTTCCAAAAAAGGATATGCTGTTATCTGTGTTTCTGAGGGAGTGGAAATTGTTGAAAAAGAGGGTGTTGAGGTTGATGCTTTTGGACATAAACTTTTACAGGAAAAAGGAGTAGGAAATTATATCGGAAAAATAATTAAAGATAAACTCGGAATAAATACAAGAGTTGCTCAAATTGGTCATGTTCAAAGAGGAGGTCCACCAACACTATTTGATAGAATTTTAACTATAAGGCTTGGTGTTAAAGCAGTTGAAATGGTTAAAAATGGAGAATTTGGGAAAATGGCGACACTGATAAATGGAAAAATTGATTCAATTCCTTTAAAAGAAGTTCTCGGAAAAACTAAAAAAGTAGATAATTACTGGATAGATTTAAAAAGGGTATTTGAGCCATAATGAAATTTTTAAGTTCATTAAGGTTTCAGGTTATTGCATCATTTTTTATTCTTGTTGTTTTAACAACATTTTTACTTGGATCGCTTTTAATCAAACAGACAGAAGCAAATCTCTGGAATGTTGAGAATGAAAAATTAACCACAATTGCAAAGCAACTATCCCTTGCATATGATAGAGTGATTGAAAAGTTCCCAACAATGGCAGAAACTTTAAAAACAGATGTTGAAACAGTTAAGAAATTTTATCTTGAAAGATCTCTTGATGATTATACCTCTCCTGTTCATGAGCAAAATCCAGAAATTGGAGTTGGTTTTTTTATCTATGGAGAATCATTCAATAGACCAGTTGCTTTTTATGAATCTCAATCTCCTTTATCTGAAAAAACAAGAGTTGTTTTACCTCTATTTGAAAATGGACAAGAGGTTGGATATGTCTGGATTGAAGAACCAAAAGATATTGTTTATTCAAAAATTAATGCTCTTAAAGAAACACAGAGAAATTTAATTATCTATGTTGTAATAATATCAGGCATTTTTGCTCTATACATATCAACTTTGTTTGTAAGAAAGGTAACAATTGTTAAAAAGGGATTAGAAAATTTAAAATCAGATTTATCATATCAACTTCCAAAAATGTCTGGAGAAATGGGTGAAATAAGTTATGCAATAAATGATCTATCAAAAACCCTTTTAATAACAAGAAGTAATTCAGAAAAAATTTTAGAATCAATAAATTCAGGAGTTATTGTTTTATCAAAAGACGGAGTTATTAAAGATATTAATAGGGCTACTGAGGAACTTCTTGAAATAAAAAAGAAAGATGTTTTAAATAAAAAATTTTTAGATTTTCCATTTTTAAAACAACTTTTTTCTGATATTAAGATTAAGGATAATATTAAAGAAAAAAGAATAAAAATAGGTAATTCAGAAAAAATTTTCAATATAAATTCATCACCATTTAACAATGAGGAAATATTGATAACAATAGATGATGTGACAGAAGAGGTTAAACTTTTAGAGGAGAAAAGAAAAACCGAAGCACTTAAAACTCTTGGAATTTTTACAACTGGTGTTGCGCATGAGATAAGGAATCCATTAACATCTATAAAAGGTTTTACCCAGATTCTTGAAAAGAGATTAGAAACAAAAGAAGAGGAGTTGAAATATATAACTACAATTCTTTCTGAAATAAGAAGACTTGAAGATATAGTAAAAGATCTTTTGACTTATGGAAGACCATCGCCTCCAAATAAAATTCAATTAAATTTATTTAATGTAATTAAAGATTCTATTTCTCTTTTACAGGATAAATTAAAAGAGAAAAATATTAAAGTTGAATATGATGTGTCTTTTGATCCAAAATTTAATTTTGATCCAAAACAGATGGAACAGGTTGCTTTAAATTTAATGTTAAATGCAATTGAAAGTTCTGATTATGGGAGTAAAATAATTATAAGAATGAAAAAATATGAAGAGGGAGTTTTATTGGAAATAAAAGATTTCGGATTTGGGATTAAGGAGGAGGATAAAGAGAAAATTTTTACACCATTTTTTACAACAAAAGAGAGGGGAACAGGGCTTGGACTTCCAATTTCGCAGAAGATTGTAGAAATGCATAATGGTCGCATTTGGTTTACATCAGGTAACGAAGGAACATCTTTTTTTGTGTATTTACCTGTATTATAATGATATAATATCTTTATGAATATTGGAAAGAAGAATAAATTAACTGTTTTAATAGTTGATGATGAGCAAAATATAGTTGATTTTCTTGAGGAGGCATTAAAGGAGGAATACTTAATAATAAAAGGTAAAAATGGTAAAGAGGCAATAAAAAAAGTTCAGGAGTTTTATCCAGATGTTGTATTAATGGATTATAAAATGCCTGGTATGGATGGGATGGAGGCTTTTTTAAAAATTAAAGAGATTGATAAAGATATTCCTGTTATTCTTATGACTGCTTATGGTACATCTCAAGTTGCAATTCAGGCAATGAAAGCAGGTGCATATGATTATGTTACAAAACCTCTTGACCTTGAAGAGATAAGGGTAACTTTAAAGAAAGCAATAGAACTTAAGAAATTATCTGAAAAGATAAAAACCAAAGATAATTTTCCTGATACAGAATTTGTTATTGAAGGTTTAATTGGCAAATCTCAGAATATGCAGGATGTTTATAAATTAATTGGTAAAGCATCATCTTCTGATGTAACTGTACTTATTTTAGGTGAGAGTGGAACAGGAAAGGAACTTGTTGCAAAATCAATTTACATGAATTCAGAAAGAAGAGATAAACCATTTGTTACAGTAAATTGTGCAGCAATTCCAGAAGGACTTCTTGAATCAGAACTTTTTGGACATGAAAAGGGTTCTTTTACCGATGCAAAAGAAAGACACATTGGTAAATTTGAACAGGCAAAAGATGGAACAATCTTTTTAGATGAAATAGGTGATATGAGTTTAACCCTTCAGGCAAAAATTTTAAGGGTTTTACAGGAAAAAACTTTCGAAAGGGTTGGTGGAAGAGAAACTATTTTTACAAATGCAAGGATAATTGCAGCAACAAATAAAGATTTAGAAAAACTTGTTAATGAAAAAAAATTCAGGGAGGATTTATATTATAGATTAAATGTTTTTTCAATAACACTTCCACCTCTGAGGGATAGAAAAGAAGATATTCCAGATCTTGTTGAATATTTCATTTTTAAATATTCACATAAATATCAAAAGATTGTTACTGGAGTTGCACCAGATGCTATGGAATCTTTAATCAACTATTCCTGGCCAGGAAATGTTAGAGAACTTGAAAATGCAATTGCACATGCGATTGTAGTGTCTCATGGCCAGATCATTTTAAAAGAACATCTCCCTCAGAATATAACAGGGAACAAAACAAAAGAAGATACATCTAAAATTATAAATGTTGAAGATGAAGGAGTTGTGCCTTTGAATGATTTGATTGCAAAGGTTGAAAAAGATATGATTATTAAAGCATTAAAGTCAACTAATGGTAATAAAAGTAAGGCAGCAAGATTGCTTGGGATTTCAAGAAAGTCTTTATTTAATAAAATAAGGGATTATAATATAAACATAGATAATATAGGAACCTTAAAAGAAGATTAATTAATTTTTTAAATAATAAAAATTTAAATTGTGAGGTGCTAAAGGGAGTATGATATTTAAAAAGATGAAAGGAGAGGAAAGAATGAAAAAATTTTTAGGGTTATTGATTATTTTATCACTTCTTTTAACCCTTTTTCCTTATCTTAAATTAGGTTATTCAGTAACATCTGCTATTAATGTCCTTGATGTTACATTAACTCCAAATATTGTTGGAGAATTAGTTAGAATTGATATTAAATTTACTTTAGGTGTTGATGTTTCAGCAAATTCAGATAATATTGTTGTGACTTTTCCAAAAGATGCGTCAGGAGATTCATCCAAGGAATTTACATTACCTACTATAATTCCAAAAGCAGCAGTATTGATTGATGGAAGTAATAATATATCTGATGTTCAGGTTGATTTATTAAATAGAAAAGTTGCAGTAATTACTTCAATAAATCTTAATAGCGGTGTTTCAAATCCACATATTTTAACATTTTTGACAACATCTGGAATTAAAAATCCTACAAAATCTGGATTTTATTCATTAAAATTTAATACATCACAAGAAACTACACTTGCAACTTCACCATCTTTTTATATTTATCCAGGTCCATTTGATCATGTTGAAGTCATTCCAAGTCCTGCATTTTTCTCATCAAATAGATACGCATTAGGACCAACATCAGAATTTTACCTTGCAAGATACGGTTCATCTGGAATTATGGATTTACTTCCATCTGATATGTATGGAAACACTTTATATGAAGGATATACATATACATTTGGGAATTTTGTAAGACCAGAAGATAAAGATTGTGGATACGAAACTTATGATATACCGACCGCAAGATGGTTTAGAATAAGTGATGCAGGAACACCTGCAGAGTGGAGATGGGGAACTCCTTTTGGAGGTGGAAATTCAATATGGTTATCTCATCCAAATGCAGTTGGTCCTGATGATACTTCACTATTTATTCATCCACTTTATAATAAGAACTTATCAGATTTTATTCTTGAAACAAAAATTGCTTTTGGATTTGCAGCAAATTACCATGGAGGTATAAAATTTAGATGGAGTGATTATATAACAAGATATGATCCTAAAGCAAATGGATATTATGTCGATATATGGAGTGGTAATATTAGATTAATAAAAGTTGAAAATGGTAGTAATACTATTAAGGCTACAACACCATTACCAGCTGCAATATCTGCAAGCACTTGGTATTCTTTAAAAATAGTTGTATCTGGTTCAAATATAAAAGTTTACTGGAATGGAAGTTTAACTCCCCAAATTGATTATACAGATCCTTCTCCAATTTTATCTGGAATTTTTGGAGTATGGCAATATGGAGGAGATGCGATTGCAAGAGGAACTTCGTGGGATGATTTTTATATTAAATCTTCAACAGGTGTCACACTTTTTTCAGATAATTTTGAAACAAAGATAGCAGCACCAAATGATCCTCCAGACGATGGAGTTGATGCAAACTTTAGATATTGTGATTCAAACAGTAATGGAGTTTATGATTGTATGGATTGTGTATATCTTGACCTTGATAACTCATTCTCAGTAACAAGAGGCGATATAAGAATAACTGC
>Ga0315298_1006871_pt1 | contig 15275 bp, 13 predicted proteins | sample WHS_1_MG_FD_203077 | JGI IMG/M metagenome (GOLD analysis project Ga0315298, IMG submission 203077) | Extremophilic microbial mat communities from Washburn Hot Springs, YNP, Wyoming, USA - WHS_1_MG | ecosystem: Environmental > Aquatic > Thermal springs > Hot (42-90C) | place: USA: Wyoming... | reverse complement strand
GATTTGTGAGTTGTGATTTTTGATTTGAGATTTTACGGTCCCGAGTAAACAATTGGGTAGAACGTTAAGCAGAGAATAAACTGATGAACACCATTTCTTTACGCTTTACGCTCTGCGCTTTACGCTCTTTCCCCGTAGGGGATGAAGGACAATAGATTTGACGATCAAAACCCAATTTTTCCCCGTAGGGGATTAAGGAAAATGGCATCGTATTCCAGAGTTTCAGCGTTCCAGAGTTCCAGGGTTCCAATGTTCCAGAGTTCCAAAGTTCCAGCGCAGAGCGTAGAGCGTATAGCGTAAAGAGCTGAGCTTAGAGTGCAGGGCGGAGAGGGAAGTCATGAACGGTATTTCTTTACGCTCTGCGCTTTACGCTCAGTTTCAAAGTTCCAGGGGTTTAGGTTATAAGTTCAATTTGTGATTTGTGAGTTGTGAATTGTGATTTTTGTTTTGTGATTTAATTTGTTTTCATTCAGGATCAAAAAAATCAGAAATCAGAAATCAGAAATCTCGAATCACAAATCTTTCGTTTATCGATTGTTGATTTCGATTTGGGCTTTGTGCGCAGGGTTTGTGGTTTGGTATTTGTGATTTGTGAGTTGTGATTTTTGATTTGAGATTTTACGGTCCCGAGTAAACAATTGGGTAGAACGTTAAGCAGAGAATAAACTGATGAACACCATTTCTTTACGCTTTACGCTCTGCGCTTTACGCTCATTCCCCGTAGGGGATGAAGGACAATAGATTTGACGATCAAAACCCAATTTTTCCCCGTAGGGGATTAAGGACAATGGCATCGTATTCCAGAGTTTCAGCGTTCCAGAGTTCCAGGGTTCCAATGTTCCAGAGTTCCAAAGTTCCAGCGTAGAGCGTAGAGGGTATAGCGTAAAGCATTGGGCTTAGAGTGTAGGGTAGAGAGGTAAGTCATGAACGCCATTTCTTTACGCTTTACGCCCTAAGCTTTACGCTCATTTACAGGGTTCAGTTTGTGAATTGTGATTTGATTTGTGATTTGAGATTTCTTTGACTCGGAACGCAAACCGATTGAATCGCAAATCCGCAAATCAGAAATCACAACTCACCGAAAATTTCCAATTTCCAATTTCCTTTATGAGATCACGCTATAAAAACCAGAACAAATGAATAGGAAATGGGAAATCGGAAATCGGAAATTCATTAATCGGAAATGGGAAATGGGAAATCTGAAATTCATCAATGGGAAATGGGAAATCGGAAATCGGAAATTCATCAATGGGAAATGGGAAATGGGAAATCTGAAATTCATCAATGGGAAATGGGAAATCGGAAATCGGAAATTCATTAATGGGAAATCGGAAATCTATTTCGCTTCTTCCTCAAAAATAGTCAGTAAAAGAAACCAGAGAGCGGAAAACAATCTCCCCGTTATTGGCACTATGTCCCTCAACCTGCCAGATATCTTGTCCGGTCTGCACTTTAAGGATATCAAGTGCGTTTCCGGCATGGAGTTCGTTGAGGAAGGAAATGACCAGATCGTGGATCCGCCTGGTGCGATACCATTCAGCATCAAATGCATTCATCGTCCATTCGATATAACGGTTGTTGTTCACATGGGCATTGGCATCCAGGTCGCTATACCAGGCTGTAACAGTTCCGGTTTTTGTTAAGCCTTGCACAGGTCTTACTTTCGGAATATCAATGTTTTCCCCTGCATAAAAAGGATTTTCCGGAATATTTTTCAACAGAACACTTACATCGCGCAAAGGCTTCCGGGTATCTTTCTCTATCACCAGCCAGGCAGAGGTTCCTTTAATGACTTTTTGTCCATTGGCCCGGGCGATGGTAAAATTTCGCAGGGCGAACAACCCGTCAATTCCGGCCGGCCAGGTTTCCAGAACGATTTCTTCACCCAGTATCGGATATGCCTCAATTTGAATACGAAGCCGGGAAAGTATCCATACCATTCCTTTGCTCAGAAGGGCAGCATATCCCACCCCGAGATGATCGGCATGCTGTCCGGCCGATTCCTGAAAGTAGTTGCACAAGGCGGAAACCTTGGCCAATGATATGAGATCGGCATCCAGGCCCTGTACCCTGTAATGTGATTTCCACACGGGGAGTATTGTCCTGCGCGCCATAGTCAGGAATTGGAATAAAGCATTAATAGGCTATGGCAAATAACGCTCTTTGAGCAGAGGGCCGTCCGGTAACAATGCATTTGCCAGGTTCAGGATTTGCATCAAAGGGAATAACCCGGATGGTAGCCTTTGTTTCTTCCTTGATTTTTGCTTCTGTTTCAACGGTTCCGTCCCAGTGGGCGGCAATAAATCCTCCTTTGGTTTCAAGAATTTCCTTGAATTCATCGTAACTGTTGGCTACATGGGTATTTTCTTCGCGGAAGCGAAGAGCCCGCTGGAAGAGGTTTTTCTGGATGGAATCGAGCAGAGGCTGAATTTCATTGACAACGCTTTCAATAGGTATAATGCTCTTTTCGAGGGTATCGCGGCGCGACACTTCGGCCGTTCCGTTGGCAATATCACGGGGGCCAAGGGTAATGCGCACAGGAACACCCTTTAGTTCGTATTCGGCGAATTTCCAGCCGGGTTTCTGATTGTCCGAATCATCGTACTTAACTGAAATACCGGCCTTTTTCAGTCCGGCCATCAGTTTCTCAGCAGTTTCGGAGATCTTCTTCAGTTCTTCCTCAGTTTTGAATACCGGGACGATGACAACCTGCAGGGGAGCAAGACGCGGAGGAATCACCAGTCCGTTATCATCGGAATGAGCCATAATCAGGGCGCCCATCAGGCGGGTTGATACGCCCCAGGAAGTGGCCCACACGTATTCAAGGGTCCCTTCTTTATTCAGGAATTTTACATCAAACGCTTTGGCAAAATTCTGCCCCAGAAAATGGGAAGTACCGCACTGCAGAGCTTTTCCGTCCTGCATCAACCCTTCAATGCACAAGGTTTCCACTGCACCGGCAAACCGTTCACTTTCGCTTTTCTTTCCTTTTATTACGGGCACAGCCATCCAGTTTTCGGCGAAATCGGCATAAACATCAAGCATTCTCCGGGCTTCTTCTATCGCTTCGGCGGCAGTAGCATGGGCCGTATGACCTTCCTGCCAGAGAAATTCTGCTGTGCGGAGAAACAGCCGTGTTCGCATTTCCCAGCGCACAACATTGGCCCACTGATTGATAAGAATGGGCAGGTCGCGGTAACTCTGGATCCATCCTTTATAGGTATTCCAGATGATGGTTTCGGAGGTGGGGCGAACAATCAGCTCTTCCTCCAGTTTGGCTTCGGGATCTATTATGATCCCTTTTCCGGTTTCATCGTTTTTAAGCCGGTAATGGGTAACAACGGCACATTCTTTGGCAAAACCTTCAACATGGGCGGCTTCCTTGCTGAAAAACGATTTGGGTATAAACAGGGGAAAATAAGCATTCTGGTGACCTGTCTCCTTAAACATGCGGTCAAGTGCTGCCTGCATTTTCTCCCAGATTGCATATCCATGGGGTTTTATCACCATGCATCCCCTTACGGCAGAGTTCTCAGCCAGTCCGGCCTTGATTACCAGATCGTTATACCATTGCGAATAATTTTCAGAACGTGTTGTTAAAACTTTTGCCATAATGAGTTTTGGTATGAAATTTGTTACTATTTTTATGAATTGCAATGAAAAAACGGATGCAAGTTTACTAAAATAATCGGGAGGAACAAACCATGAGAACACCACTGTCCATAATGCTGATAATGACCGCAGTGCTTACGGCCTGTTCAGCAGGGTTCCAGACGACCGGCACAGTGACCGACGATATTTATTATTCTCCAAAGGACAGGGCAGTGGTTGCCTCGGCCCCTGTTCCTGCCTCAACAGCCCGGGTCAGTCAGCCGGCGCCTGAAACCAATACAGGCGACAATCAGACCATGTCTGATTATGAAAGATACCGGCTCGCCAAGGAACAGCAACTTTATGCCCAGGATACCACTGCTTCTTCCTCACAGCAGGAATACTATTCCGGCAGAGAGGAGGGAGAAAACTATCAGTCCGACTATGTACCGGATGATCAGAACAAATCAGTGGTTATCAACAATTATTATGATTATGACCCTTATGACTATTACTATACTTCCCGTATAAGGAGGTTTCATTCTTCCTTTTACTGGGGCTGGGGGTATTATGATCCCTTCTTTACGGATCTTTACTGGTACACCTACAATCCATGGGACTGGGGCATCAGCATTTACGCCGGATATCCATACTGGGGCTTCAGTTTTGGCTGGGGATACGATCCCTACTGGTATTCCTTTGGTTACCGGCCATACTACTGGGCCTGGTACGATCCCTGGTACGGAAATTACTGGTATGGCTATCGCCACGGTTATTACAATGGGTTTTATGATGGGTACTACGGATATTATTCACCGTACTATTATTACGGAACACCTTATTCCTACAGGAACAACGTGGCCTATGGAAGAATTTACAACAGGAACAGCGACAGGAGTCGTGCCGGTGGATCGGGAGGCCGTTTCAGCAGTGGATATTCAACCGCCTCTGACAGATCAGTCGCAGGCAGGAGTTACAATGTTTCAACAACCGGCCGCAGGTCATTTTCTGACGGCAACACTCTGAAGAACGGCACCGCCACTTCCCGCACGGCCGCAACGACCAATACGTCAACAACCGGGCGCCGTTCCACCGGGTATTATGATAACCCAAATTCAAACCGCAGCAATGTTACCACTACCCGTGTTCCTTCAGGGCGCTATGGGCAGGGTTCATCCGGTAATACCGGCACCCGCTCTGCCGGATCGGCCGGAACCGAACGCAGAAATTACCAACCTGTTTACAGCAGACCTTCGGGTAGTACGGGTACTTATAATACTCCGCGGCGCAGTCCTTCCACATACAACTCGCCCGAAAGGAGTCGTTCCTATTACGGCAACTCCGAAGGAAGCTACACACGTCCTTCCTACAACAGGAGTTCCGGATCAGGTTCTTCCGGAAACACCTACCGTTCAGGAAGTTCCGGCTCTTACAGCCGTTCTTCCGGTAGCAGCAGCCGGTCTTACACCCCTTCAAGCAGGTCGTCCGGCTCATCCTATTCCGGAAGCTCAGGCCGGTCATACAGCTCTGGCAGTTCAGGAAGTTCCGGAAGCTCCGGGCGGTCCTATAGCTCAGGTAGTTCCGGCAGTTCCGGCAGGTCTTCTTCCTCTTCTTCTTCAGGAGGTCACAGGAGGTAATTCAACTGACACATATTCCCGAATGGTTGCTGGTATACCAATTACCGGCAACCAGAAAGGAAAAAATTTGCTATAAAAATCCAATAATATGAAACGATTACTGATAACAGGTGTGGTTCTGATGAGCAGCAGCCTTTTTCTGCTGGCCCAGAACGATGGTGATGCAATACGGTTCAGTCAGTACTTTCCTATGGGTACGGCACGTTCCGTGGCTATGGGTAGTGCTTTTGGTGCCCTGGGCGCTGATTTTTCAGCCCTCAGCATCAATCCCGCCGGTATCGGCGTCTACCGGAAAAGTGAACTCACGTTTACCCCCGATATCTATTACGACAAAACCCAATCAACCTTCTATTCCCAAAAATACAACGATTTCAAGTACAAATTTCTTTTCAATAACCTGGGAGGAGTCTTTGCATTTAACAGCAACCGCGATAAGGGCTGGGTCGGCGCTGCCATCGGGGTTGGTTATAACCGGCTGGCCGACTACAACCGGAATGTAACCATATCGGCCTCCAATACCCAGAGTTCTCTGCTCGACGAATTTGTTTTCAATGCCGATAGACTTGACACAAGCAGACTGAATTCAAATTATGAAATGCTGGCCTGGAAAACTGATCTTATCTACCTGCCCGATAATGAAAATATGCCCTGGGCTTATGCTTCCGATATGAATTATTACGATTTCGGACAGGGACAGTGGGTAAGCAATTACGGACAGTCGCAGGAACGTCACATTGTTACCAAAGGCGGCATTGACGAATATTCCCTCACCTTTGGTGCCAATTATAGCCATATGCTGTATATTGGAATGTCGCTCGGCCTGAACCGCCTGTTATATGACGAAAGCAAGGTGCATACCGAGTGGGATGCAAACAATACCATTGATTATTTCCAGTCATTTACGTTCAGCGAATACTTTTATACCCGTGGAACAGGTTTTACGGCCAAATTCGGAATCATTGCCAAGCCGGTAGAAATGGTAAGGCTTGGTTTTTCACTGCATCTGCCTACGTTCTATAATCTGGAAAGCGAATTTTCCACTTCCATGAAGTCGAATTTTGATTCAGGAAATCCGTCTTCCATGAGTGCCCGTTCGGGTGTAACCGTTACTGATTACCGGGTTGTTACTCCGTTACGAATGGTTTTCAGCGGCGGTTTACAGTTCGGGAAAGTAGGCATCTTAAGTGCTGATTACGAGCTGATTGATTACACAACGGCAAAAATCGACGGTGACCTGGATAACTATGATGATATCAACAAGAACATTCAGGATTATTACAAGTCGGCCGGCAATTTGCGGCTTGGCGGAGAACTGAAACTGGGGAACCTCGCATTGAGAGCAGGGTATGCGCATTACGGAAGTCCCTATGCATCGGGGCAACTGAATGCCAAAGCTTCCCAGTCCATCCTTTCAACTGGTTTTGGAGTGCGTTCCGGCAGTATGTTTGTTGATTTTGCTTATGCCTATGCAATGCGCGATTTTCGCCACTCAATGTATTATGCCGGTTTTGAAGGAGATAACGGAGTGGAATATTACAGCCAGCTGAAACAGAACACATCCAGGATAATGGCTACCATTGGTTTCCGCTTTTAAACTTTCTGTCCTGTACGCTGATTACAGGTGAGGATGGCCGGAAGAATAACGGTCATCCTCTTTTTTGTGAACTGCCGGTTGGTGCATTGCGCCAATGGGCTGTTATTTGTTTGATCCCCTTCGTTATTGAACAGCCGAAGCTTTTAGTATCTCCGGTGCATCAGGCCCTGCATTAAAAATCAGATCAAGGATGCTGAGATTGGGAACAAATCCGTAACGTTCCTGAAATACCTGGTAGTATGGCACCGGTTTGAAGCAGGGATCCTCTTTCTGATGCAACGGCTTGGGGTGCATGGTGTTCCGGTAATCGGCCATATCGTTCCGGCTGGTTTCCCAGCGTTCCGAAAAATCTACCTGGCTGTTGATGTCGAGAATCTGCAGGGTGGTCTTTAAAAGCGACAGGTTCCAGTCCCACAGGCCCGGAATTTTTTTCCCGTACAGGTCATGAAAGGCGTCAGCGTAATACAAAAAAAACGGGGCGTTCCGGTAGGCCGATTCAATGGCTCTCCAGTGAACGAGGTTCCAGCGTTTGGTATAATCAATTCTTACATCGGTGTAGCGGGGGTTGGGTTGGTTTCCGGTAATTACAGGAATGCTCAGCGAAAGGCGACCGTTTGCGCTCAGAATAATACACCGGTTGAGGTAGGTCTGACGGTTGTAGTTCGAATGCTTTTCAATCACTATGCTGGCGTGCAGAAAGAACTTGGTGAAATACTGTACCGGAGCATTGTAGAAAAGCGGCAAGAGTGCTTTTTCCGGAACCATGGTCCCTTATAATTTATTGATCATGCTGGCAAAAAATCCCGCTCCAAATCCATTGTCAATATTGACCACCGCAATGCCTGACGAACAGCTGGTGAGCATGCCCAGAAGAGCTGAAAGCCCCTGAAAATTAGCTCCATAGCCTATGCTTGTCGGTACGGCAATGACCGGGCGGGAGATTAGCCCGGCAACAATGCTGGGCAACGCCCCTTCCATTCCCGCAATAACCACCACAATCCGCGCATCCCGTATTCTGGGAAGATTGTCAACCAGCCTGTGGATGCCGGCTACACCTACATCGAATATCCGTTCTACCCGGTTACCGAAAATCTCGGCTGTTATTGCCGCTTCCTCGGCTATCGGAATATCGGAAGTTCCTGCGGTAACTACTGCAATATAGGTGGAAGGCAATTCCGGTTCCTTTTTTTTGATGGTAATGGTGCGCGCCAGCGGATGATAAACCGCTTCCTTGCATATGTTCTGCACCGCTTCATACATTTCGGGCGTGGCTCTGGTAGCCAGAATATTGGTATCTTTTGTGAGCATAAATGCAACAATATCCCGCACCTGTTCCACAGTCTTTCCTGAACAGAATATTACTTCAGGGTAGCCGGTGCGCATTTCGCGGTGGTTGTCAATTTTTGCAAACCCCAGATCACGGTAGGGCATATCCCTTAGGGTGTGGTAGGCTTCATCGGGAGAGATTCTGCCTTCGCTAACTTCCTGCAGAAGTTTTTTGATTTCTTCAGGTGACATACCGGGAATTTTTTGGATTGGTAATCTCTTTATGGAATTATGTTTTTTGTTCCGGAGGGACGGGTTTGCGGTATCCTTCCAGATCAAGGGTTACATAACGGTAACCGAGATATTTCAGGTGGGCTGTGATCTTTGCCAGTTGGGCCGAAGAAACCAGCCGGGGTATGATGTGTCGCGGTACCTCAATCCGGGCGATATCTCCGTGATGTCTGACGCGTACATCAGGGAATCCTGCTGAATGAAGATACCTTTCGGCTTCTTCAATGATTCTGAGCGCGTCTTCAGTTACACGGGTGTTGTGCGGAATCCGTGTAAGCAGACAGGCGTATGCCGGTTTGCCCGCTGTGGGAAGACCAAGAATGGCTGATAATTTTCTGATTTCTTCCTTCCCGAGTCCGGCTTCAAGCAGCGGACTGTGTACATTCAGTTCCTTCAATGCCTTACGGCCGGGACGAAAGTCATAAACATCATCAGCGTTTGTGCCGTCAGCAATATGCTGGTATCCTTGTTTCTGGGCTTCTTCAATTAGTCTGCCAAACAATGCCTTCTTGCAAATGTAGCAGCGTTCCGGCGGGTTATTGCTAAGAGCTGGAAGGATTTCCACCGGAATAATGAGGTGAGGAACCTGCATCATGGAGGCAAGTTCAGAAGCCTCCTTTATTTCCCATTGGGGTATGTACGGTGCCGACACAGTCAGGGCAAGAACTTTTCCTGCCAGGGCATCGCTGGCTGTCTTCAGAAGAAATGTGCTGTCAACTCCCCCCGAAAAAGCCACAGCCAGTGATCCGAACTGCCTCAGCCGTTCATAAAGCGCCTGATATCCTGTATGGTCGTTGATCAGCATGAACTATCGCGAATAGAGTACTTCATTTATCTGGCGGTAAATTTCACTCAGAGGAATATTCTTTTCCGAAGCCAGGCGCCTGCAGTCATCAAATTCGGGCTTGCTGCGCAGAATCTTTCCGTTATGCACGGCATGTTTGATGCGCACCTTACCGGCCGGAATGGAAATTTCTTCTGTTTTACGCTGAAGCATTGCCTTTGAAACAGGAAACTTTCTTATACCCAGCGAAGTTGTCTCTGCAAGAATAAAACTGGCAACAGCATCGGTAATATGTTCGGAACATAAAACGCTGAGAGTTATGGCAGGCCGGGATTTCTTCATAATAATCGGCGTAAGGAATACGTCGTCAGCCCCCAGGGCCAGAATCCGCTCGATAAGGTAATCATACATTTCCGGATTCATGTCATCAATATTGCATTCAATCATCCACCACCGGGGGCTGTGCTCCAATTCAGGCACTGCAGCAAGGTATACCCTGAGCAGATTGGGTATTTCTGTCTGACGATGGCCTGCGCCATAACCTGTTTTATGAATGGTCAGATGGGTTTCAAGGGTGAATTTATCCACCAGTTCAGCCAGAATAGCTGCGCCGGTAGGGGTAGTGGTTTCAAAGGGAAATCCTCCGGTGAGTACAGGAATGTCTTTGAGAATTTCAGCGGTGGCCGGAGCAGGAACCGGCAGTTTCCCATGGGCCGTATTTGCGAACCCCCCTCCAAGCCTGGGAGGAGTGGCATAGACAGCATCCGGCTTAAAATAATGATAACATACGGCAGCACCCACAATATCCACAATGGAGTCGACGGCACCGACTTCATGAAAATGAACGTTTTCAACTGAAACCCCATGCACTTTGGCTTCTGCAACGGCAATCCGCTCAAATATCCTTATGCTCAGATCCTTTATTTCATCCGAAAGCGTACTGCTTTCAATCATTCTTTTAATTTCTTTCCAGCTGCGATGTTCCTCATGATGATGATCCGATGCCAGAACACTTTTTTCCTGCGTCAGCACAACATCAACCAGAGTGCCTTCAATGCCGTTTTTCTTTTGCCGGCTGATCCTGAACTCAAACGGAAGTTCCCCCAGTTTTCTGAGCTCCGATTCAAGGTAATCTTTCGGAACTCCCAGATCGAGCATGGCGGCAAGATTCATGTCTCCGCTGATGCCGGCAAAGCAATCATAAAAAAGTATCTCCATCCGCTTTCAGACTTTTATGAATGCGTAAAAATAAATCAAACTGCCGGTAATGCAATAGCTTATCAGTGAATGTCGAAAAGGAGGTGAAAGAGGAAGCGTTGGGTTGTCCCAATACCCTGTCTAATCAACCAGTTCCTGCCGTATGTTGGTCACCAGCGTTGAAATTTCGCGGATGGTATTCTCATCAACATCAATTTTATATTCCTCTGAAAGAATAACCTTGTTGATAGTATCCAGGTCAACTTTCCCCTGTGGGTAAAGAATGTTCACCTTATCAAAGGATTTTTTAAGAATCTTCAGCATTAGCAGGTACTGCGATACGTCCGGTTCTCCGGCATAATTGGAAAGCAGGCTGATCAGGCTATTGAGCGTATATTTCTGGGAGGCAATCCTTCTGGTCAGCAATTCGGTCTGGTTTTGCTTTAACCACGACTGGCAGGTAATATAAAGCGATTCAATCCAGCCTCCCAGAACAATGAGCGAAGCCGCCTCAGGCCGGCCTGCCTTCTTAAGATACTCATCGGAGCTTTTATAAACATCATTGATAAAGCGGGTAAGAGAATCCCTGTTCCCGATGTTCTTTTCAAAACGTTCCCGGGAAACTGCCAGGTATTCTTCAGGAATACCCAGTTGCAAGGCGAGCTTGCGGATAGCGTTGAAATATTTAACGGCAGCCTGGGCATCACCAAAGAGCTTAATGTAACCAAGATCAATTCCGTATATGCCCAGATTGATGGCAGCTAAACCTGATTGGGAGTAATCATCTGCTTTGCTGACCGGATTCAGTAAGTCTTTGTTGTAATGAATACCAGCTTTTTCGAATATCTGGATCATGTCAACCGGCAGGGCAATCTGATATAAAATCGGCGAAGCATGCAGGGTGTCTTCTTCCGCCATCAGATTTCCCTGGACAGTACTTTCCTGTGAAGATTTGCCACCGCAGGAAGAAAGAACAAAAGCAAACAGAATAATACTGAAAGCAGGATAGTTTTTCATGGTTGAAAAAATATTGTATGCGAATGTAATGAAAATGAACGATAAAAAATCGCCACTCTTTCATTTGTCGTATTCTGTTTTGTCCTTCCCGAAACTTAATCTAAATTTGATTTTTTAAGCGTATATGCATTTATGACCAGCCAGCCTAAATCACCTGAAGCGTCATTGCCGGAAAACAGGAATGATTTCAGGGAGCTCTTTAACAGGCATTATGTTCCTTTGTGTATGTATGCCTTTTCGAAAGTCAGGAATCAGGAGGCCGCAAGGGAAATTGTACAGGAATTGTTTGTTCATCTCTGGGAGAAAAGAAACGAAATTACCATTCATACTTCGTTGTCGGCATATCTTTACCGGTCAGTACTGCATGCCAGTCTCAATTACATTAAACATAACAGCATTGTTGAACGCACCCACCTGAAGATTTCTGAATCAGACACGGAACAACCCGTCCAACCGGATGCACTTGCCGAAGAAGGAGAACTGTACGAAACCCTGCTGTCAGTTCTTGAAAAACTCCCCGGACGTACCCGTTTAATTTTTGAGAAAATACGGTTTGAAGGGAAAAAGTACCGCGAAGTAGCCGATGAACTGAAGATATCAGTCAAGACCGTGGAAGCACATATGTCAGAAGCCCTCCGTATCCTCCGCATTGCTTTGAAAAACTTCCTGACGGTTTTGCTCTTGCTTGCTCTATTTTAGGATGATGGCTTTTGTTAACGTATTATAGGGTATTAGGAAACTGAATTGTCATATTGAAAGGTGAAAAAGACAGAAATGAAACAGACGATAGAGTATGATGATCTGATAATCAGGCATTTAATTAACGAAACAACCTCTGATGAAGAGGTGAAATTGCAGCAATGGCTGAATGAATCAGATGATCACAGAAAATATTATGAACAGACGGAACGCCTGTGGGAACTGGCGGGGGCTTATCATCCGGCATTTGCGGAAAACAGGGAACGGGACCTGGAGCGCACGGAGGAAAGGCTGACTGATTATCCTGCCCCGCGTATTGTTTTCATCAAAAAGGTTTACCGGATGGCTGCTGCAGTGGCCGCCATCCTGGTCATTGCCATCGGTGCATTTTACCTGCTGAAGTCCCTGCCGGCTGGTTCTTCCGAAAAGATTGCGCTCCTTTCGACAGATAACATAGTCCATCAGATCTTGCCCGATGGTTCGGAAATATGGCTTAACCGGAACAGTTCGCTGACATTTGAGTACGGCAGGGAGAAAAACAGAACCTGCATCCTGAGCGGTGAGGCTTTTTTTCAGGTAAAGCACGACAGCCTGCATCCTTTTGAAATTGTCACCCGGGCGGCCATTGTGAGAGTTCTCGGAACCTCTTTTAATGTGAAAACAATTACCCGAAGCAACGAAACCGAAGTGTTGGTTTCGGAAGGGAAAGTCAGCCTGACACCCGTTAACAGCAGTGTGCAGTCGGTTATTCTGCCATCCGGATCATACGCAAAGGCAAATCCTGGTTCCGTTGTTGAAAGGAAGGATAAATTTGTCCGAACAAACTATCTTTCCTGGAAAACCCGGATTCTTGTTTTCAGGGATACCCCCCTCGATTCAGCTCTGGCGGATATTGAACAGTGCTATGGAATAACATTTGACCATGCCGGCACAGATATTTCCGGCTACAAGCTTACTGCCCGCTATGTTGATGAACAGCTCCCTGATGTGCTTGCCGTGCTTCAGGCTACTCTTGGACTATCCATAGAGTTTTCCGGAGGGAATACGTATCGTCTGTTCTCCTCAGAACCATAATCAATGGTTTCTTAATAAAGAGCTATGAAACCCACATGTTTTCAAAACACAAACACAGGCACAGCTCTGATAAAATCACCAACATGTGGGTTCCGTCATGCCATTGAAAAGCAATTGATTCTGATGAAAAACCGGTGTCTGATCTGTTGTTTTTTTCTGCTGTTTTCTCTGCCGGCAAATAATCTGATTGCCCAGTCAGTATTTAACGATACTGTGTTTTTCTCCTCTTCCTCCATTGTTGTTTCTGATTTGCTGGATACAATTCACTCCCGAACCGGTATCAATTTCTCCTATGATCCTACCAGGGTTCCGGTTTCAGATAAAGTAGCAGTGCATTTCGGCGAACAGACGGTCAATGAGATCCTCAGCCAGATATTTCATGATATTCCGGTGGGTTTTGTCGCCCGCGGAAGGCAGATCGCCATTTTCCGGCGGAATGTTCCCGCTGGTGAAATAACGAAAAATCCGATGTACATCGAAATCAGAGGAAAGGTGACAGACGGGAAAAGCAGGCGGCCTGTTCCCTTTGCTTCTGCTGTGTTGTCAGGGACCAATACCGGAACCATTACCAATGAAGAAGGCGTTTTTAGCCTGAAAATACCCTCTGAATATTTGGACTCCGCTCTTACTGTTTCCTGCGTTGGTTACGAAAGCATTTCCCTCCCTTCCGCTATTCTGGTAAACGGAGAAAAGGAGGTTCAGCTGAATCCTGTTCGCATTTCCATACGGGAAGTTGTTGTCAGACCAACCGATCCGACAAATCTGATTACCCTTGCTGTCAAATCTGTTCCTGAACGTTTTTTGGGTATTCCCGTTTATCTCACAGGATATTTCAGGGAGATTACATGGAAGGATGATAAATGCATTGCCCTCTCCGAATCAGTCACCCGGATCTATAAATCATCCTATTCCAATGTCTGGGACAACGATCAGATTAAACTGTTGAAAGGCAGAAAGCAGGAAAATTCCTATGAAACAGAACGGATCAGCTACCGGGTGGAAGGAGGTCTTTTCAATTCTCTTCTGCTCGATATTGCGAAAAATCCCGCCTCTTTTCTTCAGGAAGACTATTTTCCTTATTACACCTATACATTTGAAGGATTTACCCGCTCAGGAGATCGTGACCTTTATGTCATTTCATTCGACCAGAAGCCCGGGGTGCAGGATGCTCTTTATGCAGGAAAAATATTCATCGATGTGGCCTCTCTTTCCATTGAAGAAGCCCGATTTGGCCTGTCAGAAACCGGCATAAAATACGCCCGGAGCCTTCTGATAAAGAAATCTCCGGCGGGATATAACGTGCGACCTGTAAGAACATATTATACAGTGCGTTACAAGGATGTCGGGGGAGGGAGAGTACTTGCCTCGGTACATACCGAACTCGATGTGAGGGCAAGAGCCAGGAGAGCCTTCTTTAACTCCCTGTACCGTACCACTTCCGATCTGGTGATTACAGGTATGGATACCTCCGGAGTTAAACGTTTCAGGGGCAACGAAATCAGCAAAGTATCCGATATCCATATCAACCAGATCAAGGACTACGACCCTTCTTTCTGGGAAGGATTTAACACCATCGAACCGGAAATACGACTCGATGAGGCTGTTGCCAGATTGCAGCAAAAAATACGCAACCAGATTCCCCTGAACCCATGATAGTAGAGAAGTGAAACCTTAATAATCAACAATATGAAACCCACATGTTTTGCAAACACGAACACAGCGGTAATAAAATGCCGAACATGTGGGTTCCATCATACCATTAAAAATTAATTTTATTATGATGAAAATCAAAATCTTTGGAACCCTGATATGTTTACTCATGCTGCCTGGTCTGGTATCAGGACAATCGGATCAGGTTAGCCGGATCAGCAGTTCGCTTCATCAGTATTATACAAGGTATCCGCGGGAAAGTATATGGTTTGTTCCCGCAATGAATGTTACCACCCCGGGTTCAAAGGTGCCTTTTGCGGCTGTCATCAGCAGGGATCCGTTGAATTCTGCCTCACGCCTCAGCAGGAGCCTTTTTCTTCAACTTTATAATGAAGAAGGGCAGTCTGTTTATTTTGTTCAGGAAAAACTGGAGGAAGATGTCTATGCAGGAGAGGTGAGGGTTCCCGGAGATATT
>Ga0315298_1006870_pt1 | contig 15276 bp, 13 predicted proteins | sample WHS_1_MG_FD_203077 | JGI IMG/M metagenome (GOLD analysis project Ga0315298, IMG submission 203077) | Extremophilic microbial mat communities from Washburn Hot Springs, YNP, Wyoming, USA - WHS_1_MG | ecosystem: Environmental > Aquatic > Thermal springs > Hot (42-90C) | place: USA: Wyoming... | reverse complement strand
CGGTGGAGGACCTGCAGGGGAAGGTGGAGAGGGGGGAGGTCGTGGGCGCTACGACTGCATCGGAACTGACTTGGAAGGAGAGGCTGGACCTCGATGCGTGCGTCAAGTGCGCCAGGTGCACGAACGCGTGCCCCGCCTTCGCCTCGGGGAAGCCACTGAGCCCCATGCACCTCGTCCAGGCGCTGAGGGAAGCCGTCCACGCGGGCCCGTCGTCGAAGCTGGTCTCCGATGGCCCGCTTGCCCCCGAGGCCTATTGGAGCTGCACAACCTGCGGGGCATGCGTCCGCGAGTGCCCGGCCATGATCCATCACGTGGAGCTGATAACCGACGTGAGGCGCGGCCTCGTGTCGACCGGCGGCGCCGTCCCCGAGGGGCTCTCGCAGGCGCTCTACAACGTGATGAGGCTGGGCAACCCCTTCGGCTTCGACCCGGATGAGAGGACGAGGTGGATGGAGAGGGTGTCCACAGACCTGGGGATACCGTTCGCCGAGCCCGGGGAGGAGTACGACTACATATACTGGGTGGGCTGCAACACGGCTTACGATCCGAACCTGAGGCCGGTGGCCGAGTCGCTCCTGAGGCTGCTGAAGCGCGCCGGGGTGAAGGTCGCCCTCCTGAGGGAGGAGACGTGCTGCGGGGAGCCCGTCAGGAGGATAGGGGACGAGTACCTGTTCTCCGAGAACGCGAGGTCCGTGGGCGAGGCGCTGTCGAGGTACAGGTTCAAGTCCCTCCTGGTCAGCTGCCCCCACGGGTACAACAACTTCAAGCACGAGATGCCGCTCTACGGCGTGAGGTTCGACGTCGTGCACCACACGCAGCTGCTGTCGAGGCTCGTCGCGGAGGGCAGGATAGAGCCCGCGGACGCCTCCGGGATCAGGGTCACGTACCACGATCCGTGCTACCTCGCCAGGTGGAACGGGATCCTGGAGGAGCCCCGCTCCCTCATAAGGGCCACCGGCGCCGAGCTCTCTGAGATGGCCAGGCACGGGGCGGACTCGTTCTGCTGCGGCGGCGGGGGCGCCCAGTTCTTCTTCGACATAAAGATCGGCGAGAGGGTGAGCAAGATCAGGGCCTCCCAGGCTTCCGCGACGGGCGCGGACACGGTCGTGGTCGCGTGCCCCTTCTGCAACTCCATGTTCAGGTCGGAGGCGCAGTCCTTCGGACTGAGGGTGCTGGACGTGGCGCAGCTCCTGGAGGGCGAGAGGGGCGCGCTCGATCAGGCCCTCCGAGGGACCTGAGGGCCCTCCTCACCCTGTCCCTGGCCAGTATCACCCCCGCGGCCAACCTGAGGCTGCCGTACTTCCTGGCCCACCTGGGCAGGACGCCCCTGGACCTCATGCCGTCCAGCGCCCTGGCCAGGTCGCCGACGCCCACGCCCAGCCTCCCCGCGGCCTCCGAGAGGTCCTCGGCCTCCGCCACCGCCCTCAGGATCCTCGCGTCGTCCTCCGAGAGCGCCGCATCTGACGCGAGGAGCGAGGCGAGCTCCTCCAGCGCGTCGTACAGCACCTCCCTCAGGACCGATTCGAGCTCCTCCGGCTCCACTAGGAAGAGGTCCGAGGTCACCAGGACCTCCACGCCCAGCTCCCTGGCCAGCGCCTCAGCGGACGAGTCCGAGAACCCCCTGCACACGACGAGCGGCTCGGCGCCCATCAGCCTCGCGTTCACGTACGCCTGCCTGACGCCGCCCACGTCGAGTCTCCCGGCCTTGACCTCGACGGCATACCTGCGCCCATCCTTCTCGGCGACGAGGTCGACCTCTCCCACCTCGACCCCGCCCACCGTCAGGCGCGCGTGCTCCTCCAGGATCCTGAAGCCCGCGCTCTCCAGGACGCCGGCCGCGATCCTCTCGCTGCTCCTCCAGCGCTCCTCCCCGGACGGCACAATTGCTCGGCGCGGGGCCCTATAGATAACGATAGCTGCCGGGCCGGGACCCTGAGCCGTGCAGCGCGCCCAGCGCCTTCCTGACCGCCTCGGAGGCGCTGCCTCCCAGGAAGTAGATTATGGGCTCAACGCCCTGGCCGCCCCGATCCACCACTAGATCCGGCCTCCGCGGCGAGTCCGCGCCCGCCTCTAGGATCACCATCCCGGCGCCCAAAGCGGACTTCAGAATCTCGTCGCCGTAGCGGGCCGCGACAGCCGCCGCCGGGAACCCCCAGCGCCTGCCGGCCCAGAGGGCCACCCCGGCCGTGTGCGTGCTGCCGCCGTAGGACGGCTTCCCCAGTGCCACCACGCGCGTCCCAATTCTCACGACGCGCCCCGGCACCCCGACCACCTGCTCCACGGTGGACGCGCCGGGCGGCGCCACTGCTATGTTCATCCCGACCTCGGGGATCAGCCTGTAGGCGTCCGGATCCCCCTCGAGGATCGACAGGGCGTTCGCCACGTCCTCCGTGTAGGCGTCCGATCCACCCCTCAGCAGGTCGCCGCAGAGCGAGCAGCCCTGGGGCACGCCGCGGTCGAGCCTCCTGTGGAGGGCGCAGAGGCTCCCTCCGCTGAGCAGCGATGAAACGAGTGTGGCCATAGTCACAGCATGCTCCCAGGGTCCCCTCTCCGCGGCATCCGCGAGCACGTCGGCCATGGCCATCGCGGCCTCCCTGGGCAGGCCGGCCTCCGCGAGCTCCTCCAGGGCGCCCTCCGCGCCCGCCGAGTACTTCCTCACCATGGGCTGCGTCACCCCCAGCCTCCTGGCGACCTCGTTCTGGCTCATCCCCCGCTGGAGGAGCCTCTGCGCGGTCAGCGCCCTGAGCTGGGGCACCACGAACTTGGCGGCGAGCTCGAACGGCGTCACGGTGCCCTTTATATCATGGTTAAATAAAAATGGTAACCTGGTTCTATAGGCACCTTATGTGCGGCCGACGGGACTCCCGGCGCCGGGCGCGCCGCTGGCCATCCCGCCTTCGGGCGGTTTCCGCAATTAAACTCAATATAAAAGTAGTTACATTTCACTACGCGTCCACTATGGTTAAATCTCCAGCGCATCGAATGCGGTGCGTGAACAGGCGGCTGATAATATCGCCGCCGGCGCACCCCGGCTTGATGGGCGCGCTGTTCCTAGTGCTCCTAGTGCCCATACTCCTGGGATACGTGCTTCCGGGGGCGCTCGCCGCGGCGCTGGGGCCCCTCGGGATTCCCGCGGCGCTGCCGGCGGTCCTCGCCCTGCTCGCGCTGTCGCCTCTCCTGGGGTTCCTGAATGTGGTCGTGAAGCGCCGCGAGGTGCTCGCCCAGATCTTGGAGGTGGACTACGTGAGCCTCTTCGGGATACCCGTGCCAGTCGCGAGGCCCAGGTGGACTACCGTGGAATCGCTCATCGCCGTGAACGTGGGCGGGGCGCTCGTCCCGATATCCATCGCCGCCCTGATGACGATAGCTGAGGCGCTGAACCCCAGGGCCCCGGAACTGCTGGCGATGACCGCGGCGACCGCGGTCGTGGTGGCGGCCGTGACGTACAGGTCCTCTAAGATAGTGCGGGGCGTGGGGATCGTGGTCCCGGCCTTCATCCCGCCCATGTCATCGCTCTTCGCGGCGCTCCTGCTCACGTGGCCCCTGGGTTTGCAGGCGTTCGCCCCCGCAATCTCCTACGTGGGCGCGATCTTCGGCACGCTGGTGGGCGCGGACGTTGCGAACCTCCTGGCGAGGGGCGACGAGATAGCCGCGTGGCTCGTGAGCATCGGGGGAGCCGGGACGTTCGACGGGATATTCGTCAGCGGAATAATGTCGATGATCCTCTCGGCGCTCCTGGTATGAGAAGGACGAACCTCGCCCCCTTCAGGTGGTGATGGCCAGATAAGGGGATCACGTAGGATCGCGATCACATGCGACGGCACGCGCACTATCCCCCGTGGAACCTCAGCCCGTCGTGGTACGCGAAGAAAATGTCAACGATTCTATCCAGCGATGCGATCCTCGACCTCCCTGCGTCCATGCCCTTGAAGAAGGCACTCATTACCCTCTTCAGGGAGCTGAAGGACCTCTCGGACCCGCTCCTGTCCCCGAGCGCCTCGTGATAGCGCCGCAGCCCGGCTCCCGGATGACACGTGAGCGTCGCGGTCCCTCCGCGACGAGCGCCGGTTTGTTCGCAGGTCCCGAGCGCCCAGCCCGAGGAGACGAGGGGCTACTGGATATGACGCCTCTATAGCGGGAGGCTTCCCCGCGTCCACGCACATCGCGGCCCACGCGTAGATCTTCCGGCCGTTCACTCCCTCCGCGGCCGCGTCCAGCGCGGCCGGCCTCCTCTCCCTCGGCGGCATGGCACACCCGATCGAGCCGAGCGCGCGGGCTCTATCCCTGTTACGGCTGGCAGTACGCTTCCGTTCATCATGGATCACGGCGGAGGTTGCGTTAACCGCCGAGATACGCCTCGGGATCCATGAGGTACTGCGACAGGCCCGCGTCAGGATCCCTCGGTTACTGCTGGGCGCCTACCTCGGGGAATAATAGTTCATTACTCGCTAGAATTCTACATACATCCTCACTCCCAATGTTAATATCGTTTGGAGCGTGAGTGATCATCGCTGTGCGCAGCTATCTATACGTCGTGCTGGCGTCCACATCCTTCTTCCTGAGCTATTACTCGAGGCTGGCCTGGAGCGTGCTGTCCACATATTCCTCCCTCCACCCCACGCCCTACGACGACGGTGTGATGTTCTCGCTGTTCTTCGCCGCATACGTGGCGGTTCAGGTGCCCTCGGGCATGGTGTCCGACGCTATCGGCCCGAAGGCGGTCCTGGTGGCCGCGCTGCTGGGCCTGGCGGGATCCTCGGCGCTGAGCGGCCTCGCCGGCTCGATGCCCGTCGAGTACGTGGGGAGCGCCCTCATGGGGTTCAGCGCCGGCTGGATATACCCCACGACGGTCAAGCTCATCTCCGGCAGCTTCGAGGGAGGCGGCCTCGCGAAGGCGATGGGCTACTACAGCCTGGCGTGGCCGCTCTCGATAATCCTGCTGGGGATCGGGCTCCCCGCCGCGGCGGAGGACCTCGGATGGCGCTGGGGGTACTACCTGATAGGGATCGCGTCCGCGGCGGTCGCCGCGGCGGTCCTGGCGCTCGTGAGGGACGTGAAGGACCGCGCGGGCGCGCCCCCGGATCTCAGGGTGCTCGCCAGGAGGGACGTGGCGCTGCTCTCGGCCGGCGGATTCCTCTTCTACTTCTCATACTGGGCGTTCGCCTTCTACGCCTACCAGTACCTTAGGTCCACAGGCATGTCCGGCGTGCTGGCCGGGGAGATATACTCGATGACCGCAGTCGCGGGGATCGCGTCCACGGTGTTCACCGGCTACCTGATAGCCAGGGTGGGCCTCTGGCGCGCTTTCCTCCTGTCTATACCCCTGTACGGCGCGACCCTGCTGGGCTTCGCGCTGCTGAGGGCCCCGGCGTGGCTCGCGCTAGTGGCGCTCGCCATGGGATTCTTCAGGTTCATGATGACCCCCTCCAATTCAACCCTGGCGAGCGTCCTGGGCGGACCCGATAGATCCGGCAGCGTGACGGGCGCCGCCAACCTCTTCTGGCAGCTGAGCGGCGTGGTCGCCGGGGCCGTCGCGCCCCTGATCTTCGTCCCCCTGGGGTACGGGTGGCTCTGGGCGCTGACCTCCGCCGCGGCGTTCGCGTCGCTGATCCCTTACGCGATGCTGAGGGGTTACATGTCGCGGGCCGGGGGCCTCAGGGCGTCGGAGCCCGCGGTCCGAGCCTTCGCGCTCGACCCGCTGGCGCGGCCCGGGAAGGCGTTCCCTCACCCAAAGTATGACCTGCTCGGCGCGCGCCAGGGCCCTGGCGGCCGCAAATTCGCTCGGCCCCAGGTCCTCCCGATAATCCGAGCAGGAATCGAGCTCCGCGGCGGCGCGCGCTATCTGGGAGACGTCGTAGAGGTCCCCCATCTCCCTCAGGAGATCGCTCAGGGTGGCCCCCCGCGCCTCCCTCCCCCTCGCGCCCAGGAGCGCCTCGAGCGCGTCGGCCGCGGACTGCCTGGCCGCCATGCAAGCCACAGCGTACTTGCCCTCGGCGGCGCTGCGCCTGGCGGCCCTGAACTCCCTCAGCGCGTCGTCCAGCCCCTCCACGGTCTGGGTGGCCCGGACCCCCATTAATATGTGCGGCCCGGGCCGCGGCGCCGGCGGATCGCTGCGCCGCTGATCCACCTGATGTAGTCGAGCGGGCTGCGGACGGCTATGCTCGTGCCGGTCGTGCAGGCTATCCAGCAGCCGCCGCACTCCTCGACCTTCCTCACGGCGTCCCGCGGCGGGTTCTCGAGCAGCTCGCGGATATCCCCGTCCAATATGCTGCCCAGCGCTATGTCCGTGCGGGCGCCGCAGGCGAGGAGCCGGCCCATCGGGTCGACCGCGAAGTAGAGCCTCATGGCGTCGCAGACCTTCGGGGCCCTGCCGTCCAGGTACTCCGGTATCCCGCTCAGGAATTGCCGGGGCACCAGCACGTCCACGCCGGAGCCCCTCAGCTCCTCCAGGCGCGAGAGCAGCCTCCTGACGCCGTCGCCGGACGGCCCCTCGGGCGGCATCACCGCCTGGACTATCACGTAGTCGTAGAGCCCGCTCAGGTCGTCCAGCGCCCTCGCTATGCCGTCCGCGTTCGAGGGCATGACGACCGAGCTCACGCCGACCCTGGCGCCCGCGTCCCTCAGCGCGGCCATCGCGGACCTGGCGCGCGCGTACGTGCCCCCCGCCCCCCTGATCCTGTCATGCACGTCCTCCGGGCCATCTATGGATATGGTCACGTAGTCGAACGAGCCCGCTATGCTACTGGCCCTCCTGCCGTCTATGAGCGTGCCGTTGGTGTTGACGCCGGTCACGCACCCCATGCTCCTGGAGAGCGCCCCGAGCTCCTCCATGTCCCTCCTCAGGAAGGGCTCGCCCCCGCTGAAGTCCAGCGCCGGCACGCCGGACGCGCAGATCCTCCTCACGACCTCCCTGGCGCCCGCAGGGTCCAGCTCGGGGCTGTCGTCCCTCCTTATGAAGCAGAACCTGCACCTGAGGTTGCACCTGTACGTCACGAAGTACGACGCGAAGATCGGCGATGGATTCCTCCCCAGGGAGAACTCCACATACCTCTTGGCGACCCTCCACCAGGCGCGGGGCCCCCCGGGCACCAACCTGACCCACCATGCTGTCACCCGTAAAAAAGTTGGCGCCTAACCGCGCGTCCTGCTCCACGACCTCGGGGCGACCATCAGCTTGGCGACCGCGAGCCAGGCGGCCATCGCGTACACGATGGACACGAGCGGGGCCGATGGGGCGCCCCCCTGCATCCTCAGCTTGAGCGCGTATATGGCCAGCGAGGCGGCCGAGGCGCCCGCTATGAGCGCCTGCGCGGCGGGATCCACGAACCATATGAGCGGCCACGCGTCGGCGAGTATCCAGGCTATGGGCGATACCATGTAGGACAGCACCACCGGCCAGGCCCTCCCGAGCACCTTCATTGCCCTCGGCATCACCAGGAGCGTCCCCCTGATCCACCTCTCCCTCTGCCTTATGAGCCCCCTGAGGCTGGTGACCGCCAGCGTGTGGACGCGCGGCGAGCCCAGGAACTCGACGCGGTATCCCCTCTCGTACAGCTTCACGGTCAGGTCCAGGTCCTCGGCCGGGGCCCTGGGATCCCACATGCCGACCTCCTCCAGGGCGCTCCTGCGCACGAAGTACCCCGATCCCAGGATGGGGACGAACCCTGTGAGCCTCCTGAGGGCCGGTATGAAGTAGTTGTTGTTGGCCTCCAGCTCCCCGTGCTGCGCTATAGTTATGGGCCCCCTCTCCCTCGGGTTCCTCGCGTCCCTCGCCAGCTGCACCGCCGCCACGTCCCCGGCGATGGCTCCCACGGCGGCCTTGGCGGCATCCCTGTCGAGCACGTCCTCCGCGTCGAGCACGCATATGATGTCCCCCCTCGCGGCCCTCGCTGCCTCCCTGAGCGCGGCCGGCTTGCTCCTGATCCCGCTGGAGTTGCGGACGACGAGCACCCTGATCCCCCCGCGCTCGCAGGGCGCCTCCGTGCAGCCGGCCAGCCGCCCCAGGGCCCTCGGGGTAACATCATCGTCGGGCTCCAACGCGAGCAGGACCTCCAGCCTGTCCCTGGGATAGTCCAGGCCCGCGGCGGAATCCAGCGCGTCCATGACGCGCTCGCCCTCCCTGTAAGCCGGGATTATCACGGAGAGGGTCGGATATTCGTCCGCCTGCGGATCGGGGTAGGGGGAGCCCGGCCCCGCTGTCCTCGAGTACAGCAGGAGGCCCGCCTCCGCGCCCGACGCGGCGAGCGCCAGCCCCGCCGTGGCCGCCACGTACGTCAGGAGCGCGTTCATCCCGCCCCCCTCCCCTCCCCTCTCAGCGCCCTCCAGATGTCGGCCGGCGGCGCCATGCGCCCCGCCTCGAGCAGGAGCACAGGGAGGCCCATGGCGGCGTCCGAGATCAGGCAGACGATCCTCGTGGCGATCATGCCGGCCAGCGCCGCCGGCCACCTCGCACCCAGGGACGCATAAATGATGCTGGTCCCCACATCCGCCACCCCGAATGACCCCGGTATGCCCGTTGGAAGGGCGAGGAGGACGTTATATAGAGGATACGCGACCATGACGAAGTAATAAGGGATTCTGATGCCGAGAGCGCTGAAGGCCAGCATCTGTGCGGCCGCGCTCGACGCTATCTCGGCGAACACGAGCCCGAGGGCCGCTATCGCGCCCTTGGACCTGAGCGCGGCCGCCACGGGCCCGATGACCTCCTCCGCAAGCGCCCTGTAGCGGCCCGGCGCCAGGCTCACCGCCTTCGAGGGGAAAGCCGCCACGGCCGCCACGGCCGCTATGGCGGCCACCGAGGCCGCGAGCAGGAGCCACATGGCGCTGAGGCGGGCCAGCCCCAGGTACGCGGCCGATGCCAGGAGCGACGCGAGCACCCCGGCGATCAGCACCCTGAGCACCACCGCCGCCGCCAGCGAGTTCCAAATGGGTATCCGCATCTTGTTGTAGGCGTACGTTATCCTGAGGAACTCGCCGCCCAAGGTCCCCGTCGGTATCGTCGCGTCAACGAATATCTCCAGCCCGGTCGCCTTCAGGGAGTCCACGGCGCGCGGCCTGAGCGACATCCCGCGCACTATGCTGTGCCAGGCGAGCCCCGTGAGCGCTATGGCGGAGGCCTCCGACAGCGCCGCGGCCGCCAGGAGGGCCGGGTCCGCCCTCCCCAGGTACGCCGCTATCCTCCGCGGCCCGCTCAGGTAGATCGCCGACGCCAGCGCCGCCGCCCCGACCGTCGGGGGGATCGCCCTCACCAGGGTTCTTCTCATGCCGCTACGCGTAGCCCATTACCTTCAGCGCCATATAGATTCCCACGATGACTATTATGATTCCGTAGATCGCCCTGAGCCTGTCCCTGGGCGTCCGGACGGCCAGCGACGTCCCCGCGTACCCCCCGATCACGCCGCCCACGAGGTATAGCAGGGATATCAACAATATCACGTCCCCGTAGAACATGTACTCCAGCCCGCTCGCGAGCCCGAAGGTCCCCACGCTCAGAAGCGAGGTCCCCACCGCTAACGTCATGCAGATCCCGGACGAGAATATGAGCGCCGGGACTATCAGGAACCCGCCCCCTATCCCGAAGTACCCGCTGAGGAGGCCGACCGAGAACCCCGCGCCGGCCACCGCGAGGGCGGTCCTGGCGCTCAGCCCCGGGCACCTGCGCCTCGCAGATGCGAGGCGCGGCCCCTCCTCGTGGGTTCCCGCGCCGGATGCGCGCTTGCTGATCGCTATGTAAGCGCCCAGTATCATCATGACGGCCGAGAAGTAGAGCAGCAGGCTGCTACCGGGCGTTATATGCCCCAGGTACGCTCCTATGAGCGATCCTATGAGCCCGACGCCCGCGAAGATCCCGCCTATCCTGGGCGCCACGTTGTGCTTCCTGACGTGCATGTAGGAGTTGATGTACGCGTTGAGCCCGACCGCGAGCGCCGTCGTGCCGAGCGCGATGTGCGCGGCGCCGGGCACCGAGTCGAGCCCCACCAGGTAGAGGAGGAGCGGGACCGCCAGTATAGATCCGCCTCCGCCTATGAGCCCCAGCGAGAACCCGACGAGGATCCCGGACACCACGCTCAGGACCATCTGCAGCGGCGTGAGGTACACGGGTTTCCGCGCTATACTTCATGATATTTACGCGTTGCTGGAATTGGCGCGCCGAATCCCATCCGGGCTCGGATCAGGCTCCTTATCCCCAGGGCGCCCCCTATAGCGTAGCCCAGGAGGTACGAGAGCGCCGCCGTGCCCAGGAGGAGCAGCGCCGTCTGCACGAACTCCCTGCGGAAGTCGGTCCCAGAGTAGACCGATCCCTGGAAGGTGAGCATGAGCGCGAGCATTATCCCCACCAATATCGAGGACGCGAACGCCAGATAGATCGCGCGCGTGAGGAAGTAAGGGAGCGACATCAGCGCCACGGCGCCCATGTACCCGATGCCGGTGACGGCCGCAGCGGTCGCTGGCGATTTGCCGGTCTCGTGCTTCGCCTGCAGGTAGGATGCGGAGGCCATCGAGATGGACGCCGAGACCCCGACTATGAGGCCTATGATCCCCGCTATCACCGTGTCGTTCGTGGTCCCCAGGGTCCCCGCGTGCGCGCCCGTTATCTCTATTATCGCGTCCGCTAGCCCCAGCACGAGCGCCCCCATGTACTTGACGATCGTCTCGTCGACCTGCGCCAACATCTCCGACTCATGGGTCCTCTCGTCCTCTATGATGGACTCCAGCGTCCTCCGGTCCTCGCCGCTCATGCGGGCGGCCGCGTCCGAGTACTCCTCCACTATCTCGCGCTCCCCGCGCTCCATCAGCTTCCCGACGAACGTTATGCCGAAGATCATCCTGAGGAGCACTAGGAGCGCCGCCTCGAAGTACACAATCCTCCCGGGCCTCACGGGCTCCTTCCTCGCCCAGAACTCGTAGTGCCCGCGCTCCTGCGCCGCGAGCGACTCTAGTATCCTCCTCCTGTCCGGATTCCTCTCCACGCGCGCCAGCCAGGAGTACGTCAGGTACTCCCGGAACTCGTTCAGGGCGAAGTCGCGCGCGGTGCCCACGGTGGGCTCGGCGCGGGCAACCGATAAAAGCGTGCCGCGGACGAGGTGGCCCGTGTGCAGGATGCTCATAGCCGTCGGCCGCTTCGAGGCCGGGAGCTTCGCTCGATGGTGCGCGCGCTGAGGGAGGCCGCCGCCTACGACCCCTGCGGGGAGGCGCTCTACGGGGAGCGCTCCCACGACGACGGCTGGGGCATCCTGATCGCCCGGCTGGACGGATCCGCCGCGCTGCATCACAGGAGCACGCGCCCGATATTCTCGTCTGGCTCAGATCCGGAGTCCGTGATCCCCGGCTGGGCCGCCGGCGCGCCCGTGGTGCTCATGGCGCACGCAAGGAAGGCGAGCGAGGGGACCCCCGTGGACTTGGCATCGGCGTACCCCGTCCACGCGAGCTCTGCCTGGGGCGACCTCTACATCGTGCACAACGGATCGTTCGACCGCGGCAAGCTGGACAGCCTGATCGGCGAGGCCGCGCCGCACAGCGACACCTGGGCCGCGGCCGTCGCGCTGGCCTCCAGGATCCGCGGCGGCGTATCGCGCCGGGACCTCGAGTGGCTCCTCGGCGCCGAGCGGACGGGCGCGAACCTGGGGATAGCGCTGCTCGGCGCGGCGGCTGGCCCCAGGTTATCGTGGGGAGCCACTACAGGCTCCGCGGCGACGCGAGCGATCCCGACTTGGAGCGCTACTACAGGTTCTATGAGTGCGTCTCGGATGGCGGCGTCATCTATGCGTCGTCCACTGTGGTGGAGCTGCACATGGGGACCCGGGGATGCCGGGCCCTCGGGAACGGCGAGTTCCACAGCCGCGCCCGCGGCCTCGAGGTGTGGAACCTGCTATCCTCCACTTAACCCTAATTTTGTGAGCTACCCCGCCCTGAAGGGTGAGGCTTCCCGCTTCGCGGCCCCACCTTGCCCGCGGCCCTCGGCCGCGGGCAGAGGGCGGAGCTCCACAGGCGCCGCGGGCGGCTCCCACCCTGCCCTCCTCAGCGTGTTGAGGGGCGCGCTGTAGTAACGATCCGCCCTCCGGCCGCCCTGCGGGTACGCCAACGAGTATTTGTGGGGCTTCTTCTCCCTGGGGAACCTCCTCGCGGAGCCCCCGAGGGACCTCCGCCTGGCGCTGCGGAACCGGTCGGCGATCTCCTGCGCCGCCTGTGAATAGAGCTGCTGGTAATCCTCGTTCCGCTTCCTCAGGTCCAGCGCCAGCTGCCTCAGCTCCGCGAGGGTCGGGCCCCTCCCGTTCCTTCGGTGGGAATCGATGTCCGCCCGCCGCAGGGCATCGTAGATCTCGCAGGCCAGCCTCAGCTGGGCCCTTAACGCCCCCGACGTCCGCTGGCCCGCGTGCGCCCTGAATCTGAACCCCACGGCGGGCATCATGAAGGCGTATGAGGCATCGCCCTTTAAGCCATTCCAATCATGAATGGCGAGGTTTCCTACCACTTTTATATTTATAAGAGTGAACTGAGCAGGCGCGCCGTGGGGTACTTCTCCGATCCGGACATCCTCGAGGTTCTGAGGCAGTACCGCAGGCTCTGGGCCATCTCCCACGCCTCGGCGCTCATGGGGTGGGATAGCGAGACCTACATGCCGCCGGGCGGCGCGGAGGAGAGGGGGGTCGCCCAGGCCGAGCTGGCCACGCTGTACCAGGAGCTCCTGCTGAGGGACGCCTTCACGTCACTCGTCGAGAAAGCATCGCGGAAGGAGGGGCTCAGCGAGTACGAGCGCGGCGCCCTCAGGGTCCTGAACAGGGAGATCTCGATAATGAGGCGCCTGCCCCCCAGGCTCGTGTACGAGCTCTCGAGGGAGGCCCAGGAGGCATTCCAGGCATGGAGGGAGGCCAGGGCCAGGTCGGACTTCGGCCTATTCAGGCCGCACCTCGAGAGGCTGGTCCAGCTCAACATCGAGAGGGCCGAGGCGCTGGGATACGATGATCATCCGTACGATGCGCTTCTGGACCTGCACGAGGAGGGCCTGAGGACGCGCGACGCGGATGGGCTGTTCGACTACCTGGGCCGCGAGCTCAGGCACATCCTGGAGCGCGTCAGGGAGAGGGGGGACTGCATGGCCGGGAGCCCGCTGGAGTCCGCGAGGTACGACCAGCAGGCCATGGAGCGCGTCAACCGGAGGGTGCTGGACCTGCTCGGCTACCCGTGGGACAGGGCCAGGCTGGACGTCAGCCCGCACCCCTTCACGCAGGGCTTGGGCGTGGGCGACGTCCGCATAACCACCAGGTACGAGGGCTTCGACTTCAAGAGGTCCCTCTTCAGCACGATACACGAGTTCGGGCACGCGCTCTACGAGCTCCAGGTGGATCCGGAGCTCAGGATGACCCCCGTGGGGGGCGGGGTCAGCCTGGGGGTGCACGAGGGCCAGAGCAGGTTCTGGGAGAACGTGGTGGGCAGGACGCGCGCGTTCGCTCGGCTCGTCAAGCCGGTGCTTGACGGCGAGCTGGGCTTCACCGCGCAGCACTCGCCGGATGAGCTCTATAGGTACTTCGTCCTGGTGAGGCCCGGCGCGATAAGGACGGAGGCGGATGAGTTGACCTACAACCTGCACATAATACTCAGGTATGAGATCGAGAAGCTGCTCCTGGAAGGCGGGCTCAGAGTATCCGAGCTGCCCGAGGCCTGGAACTCGCGCTCCGAGGAGCTGTTGGGCGTGAGGCCCCCGAACGACGCGGACGGCGTCCTCCAGGACGTCCACTGGGCCCACGGATCCATGGGCTACTTCCCAACCTACACGCTGGGCAACATAGTCGCGGCGATGATGGGCGAGGCCTACGGGCCCGGGCTAGAGGCGTCCATAGGGTCAGGCGACCTGGAGCCGGTGCGCGTCTTCCTGAGGGAGCGCGTCCACAGGTGGGGCGCGACTTACGCGCCGAAGGACCTGCTCAGGCGCTCCTTCGGGAGGGAGTACCACGCGCCCGCCCTCGTCTCCTACCTGGGAGACAAGTATTCTAGGTGCTGAGGTCGCCCCGGGGCGTCCCGGCCTCGCCGCGCCTAGCTATCCGCTTGACCAGCCTGCAGCGGGACGCGAGCTCCAGCAGCGGGATGCCCTCCGGCACTATCACCTCGTCCACGACGTTTATCGACCTGACCTTCGAGCTCAGCAGCTCCCAGTCGACGTCGTCCCCGAACTCCAGGCGCCTGATGTTGGAGAAGACCAGCGGCCTCCTGGCGCGCTCGAGGTCCCCGCGCCCGACCCTCAGCTCATCCAGGTCCGCCACCAGGTCGAAGTCCGCCACCGCCTCCACCGCGCTCTTGAAGGCCCTCGACTGCGCCTCCCCGAGCTTGGATCCGAGCGACCTCAGGGCGTCCGCCAGCCTACGCCCCGCGCTCGTGCCCGCGTCCATGGAGACCAGCAGCCTGCTCATCGCCACGTTCATGAGCTCCCCCACGCTCACGCCGAGCTCCCTGGCCTTCGCGGAGAACTCCCTGTACAGGTCGTCGTTCAGGCCCCTTATGGAGCGAATCCTCCCCTCCTCCTGCGGCCGGTTCCCGTCAGACATCGCGCCTCTAGTATTACATGTAATACGTAAGCTTTGCGCCTCGTCCGGGCGCTGATGGGCCGGGCGGCCGCCGGCCCCTCCCTCGCCGGTCCGGCGTCACCTGGCGCGCCCCCTCATGAGCGCATAGAGTGTGGCGGTCGCGGATCCGTAGAGGGCCGCCGTGATGTAGAAGGGCAGGACATGTTCCCCAGGGACATCAGGACTCCGGTCACGTAGGGGCCTCCTGACCTCGGTATCGAGTCCAGGAGCTGGAGGGCGCCGTTCGCCCTGGCCCTCTCGCACTCCGGTATGAGCTCGTTGACGAGCGCGTAATAGAGGAAAATAGCCAAGATACAGTCCGAGGCGGACATCGCCAGGAACTCGGGCGACACTGAGGGGTTCCTGAGGCTCAACAGGAGGAGGCGGAGGCTGTTCCGGAAGCTGGTGTGGCGCATGGCGCACCTATATTGGAACCTGGCCAACCACCTGGTGAGGGGCCTCTGGGAGCTCGGGGTGTCTAAGATATACCTCGGGTATCCTCACGATATAGCGCGGGAGAGGGGGAACAAGCTCACGGTGAACCTCTGGACCTACCGCAAGTTGATGGATGCTATCGAGCTGAAGGCACAAGAGTACGGCATACGCGTGTACGAGGTCGTGGAGTACAACACCTCGAATCACTGCGCCATCCATGACGCGAAGGTGACGAGGGGCCCGAGGGGCGTGGTCACCTGCCCGCTCGGGCACAAACTGCACA